>Ga0179591_1363004_pt1 | contig 21952 bp, 32 predicted proteins | sample CZOMad2_1_08_16f_FD_182891 | JGI IMG/M metagenome (GOLD analysis project Ga0179591, IMG submission 182891) | Vadose zone soil fungal communities from Angelo Coast Range Reserve, California, USA - CZOMad2_1_08_16fungal (PacBio error correction) | ecosystem: Environmental > Terrestrial > Soil >... | reverse complement strand
CCTCCATTTTGCATCCCTCTTTGGGCTTGTGGCCGGTGCTTTTTTTTTCTTGGGTTTGTGTCGGGAAAACCCAGGGCCACCCCTCAACGAAATTCGTGTCTGGTTCTGCCAGTAAAAAGGGGGTTTTTCCTTTTTTTGGGGCCTTTTGGGCTGAGTTAGAGGTGAATTGTTCCGCGTGTTGGGGGATTTTGTTTGCTTTTTTTCACCCTTCGTGGGGGGGAAGGGGGGGCATTGTGGGAGTTTTTGTCTCCCGTAGTTTTTTGTCTTGGGGCCCAAACCAGTTTTCCGGTTCCCCCCTTTGGTTTAGGGGTTCCTTTTCTTTTAGTTTGGGTCTTTTTCCAGGGTGAAAAGGCTTTCAGGACACCAGTTTTTGTCGAGGGGGGGGGGGGGGGGGGGCCCAGGGTTTTTTTTTTTATTTGTTTTTAAGTTACTATTCTTTTTCCTGGGGGGGGTACGTGGACACCCCAAGGAAGGGTTTTTTGAATGCGTTTTCCCCCTTATTGGGGGGGGGGGGGACCCCCCTTCGGGGGGACAAGTCTCCCTTTTTTTGAAGGGAAAAGTTTTCCCGTCATTTTGCACACCAAGGTTGTAGTTGGGTTTGGGCCCCTTGAGGAACACAAAATGTCCTGGGGTTTTGGGGTTTTTCTTTTGGTCAAATGCAAACGGGGTTTGGGGTTTGGGGGGGGGGTGGGGAAGGGGGGGGGCTTTCAACTTTGAGGGACCTATTGGTTTTTTTTTCCTTTGAGGGTTTTTTCAACACATTTTTCCCCCCGGTTTGGGGGGGGGCCCCATTTTTTCCTAGTTTCAATTGGAAGGTAGGTTTTTTGGCTTTGGTTTTTGGTTGGGGGCCTCGGGCGTTCTTTGTCCCACAAATTCGGGTTTTTTTTACCCCCTTGAAAAAAAACAACCCCATTGGGGGGTTTGTGGTTTGGGCCCCCGTTTTTGGCGTGGGGGCCCATTTTTTGGGGGGGGGTTGAATCTTGTTTTTTCTTCCCCCCCCTGGGGGGGTTTGCCGGGTGGACGGGGGGTTGCGGGGGGGGGGGCACTTTTTTTCTGGAACGTGGGGGAACTATTTTTCAGAAATTGTACTGGGGTTAAACGCGGCCCTTTCTGGGGGCACAACACTTTCCGTGGATGGGGGGGCGGCTCCATGGCGTTTTTTAAGCTTGGGGGAACAAACTCGGTTTTTGTTGGTTTTAGGTGTTTTTGTTTTTCGAATTGGTATTTCTTTTTGCTCGGGGTTGGGGGGGGAAACACCTTTTTTCCCCTGGATTTTTTTTGGGAGCTGGTCCCCACCCTTTCCGAGGTATGGATTTTTTTGGGTTTTCCCTTGCTTCCCTCTTGGAAATTTTTCTTGGGGCAGAAATTTGGTGGGGAACCGGAACTGTCTTTAGTTCCTTCACTGAAAGCATGGGTTGGGGCACACTTGTTTCCCTTTTTTTTTGTCGTTGAGGGGGGGGGGGGGGACCCCCTCTTTTTTTTTCCCCCCGGTTTTTATGGAATTTTCTTTCCTTTGGGTGGGGGGGGTGTCCCCTTCTGGGGTGTCCCCTTTGGGGGGGTTTTGTACTGCAAATAGTTTTAGAAAAAAAAAAAAACACAAAAATTTTTGATGGGAAAGGTTGGGGGTTCCCCCTGGTCCTTTTTTTTTATTGTTTTGCTTCCCCGGGACCTTCAGGGGGGAAAACTTGGGTTTCTTTTTCTTTCAGGGGCACACTCAAAAGGGGGTGGCAGGTTTTTTACCCCCGTTGGGGGAATTTTTTTTTTCTTTTCTTTTAGGGGTGCCTGTGTTTTCCCCTTTGGCCGGGGCTTTTGTTGGTCCATTTTTTCAACTTTTGAAAAGGGGGGGGGGGGGACCTTTTCTCCCCTTCCTGCTTTGTTCCTCCCTGTGATCCCCCTGCGGGGTTGGGGGGAACCCTAGTTAACGTGGTGGTGTTGTTTTTTGGCCCCGTGGACAGTAACCGGGGACTCTTGCCTTTCTTTTCCACGGGCACACCAAAAAAACAACAACCCAAAAAGTTGTTTAGCCTGTCTTGGGGTTACTCTTTTAGGGAAGTGTTTACCCTTTCCCCCCCCCCCCCCAAGGTTTGGAACGGGAGGGGGATCACGCCTTTCCCTTGGGGGTGGGGGTGGGGGGGGAAACCATTTGGGTTTGGTTCCCCAGGGCAAACCACCTTGGATTTTTTTTTTTTGTTAAAAATTCGGGGCTTCTTCTGGGGGGGGGGGGGTTTCTTTGGCCCCCCTTTTCATTTTCCTTTGGGTGAGTTATTTTTTTTTTTTAGACATTCTTTTTTTTTTTTTGGTTTTCAGTTTTTTTTTTTTCCCTGAGGGTCCGGTGGGTTTTTTAAAGGGAGTGTTGGGGGGAGGGGAAGTTTGTTTCTGTTTTTGTGGGACACCGGGGGGAAAATTTTTTGTTTATTCCCCCCTTCGGGCCCGGGGGGGATGTTCTTACTAAAAGTCCCCAGTCGGATTAATTTTCGGGGATTTTTATTTGTTTCCCCCCCAAGGGTTTTTTTTTCGGATTTGGGGGAGGGGGGGATTTTTTTCCCCCTTTTTCCGTTTGGGTTTTTCTTCTGGGTAGATGTTGATCCCCCCCCTCCAATTCTTTAAGGGGGCCCGTGGGACTTTTTTTAGTATTGGTTTAAGTTTTTTTACTCTTTTTTTTTTTGTTTATAGTCTACCCCCCACCCTTTCAAGGGTCTTGAGGGGACCCTTCTGGGTGTCTGTGGCTTTTCCAAAAACCCCCTGGGGGGGGGACTTTGTGTTCCCCCCCTCCCCCCCTTTTTATGCTTTTTTTTAATGGAAAAAACAAAACCCTTCCATGTTTTTTTGTTACCCTGAAATTTTTTTCCCCGAAAAACGTTTTTTTTTTTTTTCCCACCTGGGGGGGGGTGTTTTGGGTCTTTTTTTCATTTTCCCCCCCCCTTCCAAAAAGAAGGGTGTTGGGGGGAACGTGTGTGACAAAAAAACTGGGGGGGGGGGTTGTTTTTTTTTGGTTTTTCCCCTTTTTTTTGGGTTGAAGGGGGGTCCCCTTTTCGGGGGGGGGGGGGGGGGTTTTTTCTCCTTTTTGGCCCCCCAATGTTTTTGTTTTTGCGTTCTTTTGTTGGGTTTTTTTTTTTTTGGAAAGGGAAACGTACCCCTTTCTGGATTTTTTTGTGGGGGTGGGGCCACACTTGGGGCGGGGGGGGGGTTTTCTCCTTTTTTTTTGGGTGGGGGGGGGGGGGGCAGGCCCCCACCCGGGGGACTTGACGGGTGTTTTTGTTGTGTTGGTTTTTTCAACCGGTTTTACTCGTTTCGGTTTTTCATGGGGTTTGAAACAAAACCCCAACCCCCCAGGGTTCTTTCCCCTTAGGGTTGTTTCCGATCGGGGGGACACAGGTTGGGGGGGAATGTTGTTTGGTGACATTTGTTGGTCTTTTTTTTGGGCTTATTTCAACATTAGGGCCAACAAGGTTTGCTTTTGTACCAAAAGTGGGGGAAGGAGGGGGGGTTGTTTGTGGGATCTCCCCCTTTTTTCCCCTTTTTTATTTTTTTCCTTGTTGTTTTTTCTCGAAAAAGGCTTTTTTTTTTGGCCCACTGAAAAAAAGGGGTTTTTCCCCACCTTTTGGCCTCCTTTTCTCCAGGTTTTTGGTTGGGCGGGGAGCATTCCTCCCATTTACCCAAAAGCCTTGGGGGGGGGAACGGGGTTTTTTTTCTTTCTTTTCTCAGTTAAAAAAAAAAAAAAAAAAATATTTGAACTGGGTTTCGCCTTTTGTCCTGACATTTTGTGTTGTCAGGTGGGGGGTAAAATTTTCCGTGTCGGGTACAACGATTTACCAACCCCCAACCCACTTTTTTTGACCTTTTTGGTTTCCCACCAATTTCTGAGGGGAGGTTTTCTTTGCGTTTTTCTTTCGCGCCTTTTTTCCTTGGTTTTTGTGTTGGGGAATTTCCCCCCCCTTTTTTTTTGCCAAAAGTTGAGGGGGGGTTGGGTCCCCTTTTTTTTTTGGACTCGGTTGTGTTTTTCTTTTCAACCTTTTCTAGTGGTTTCAGGGGTGCTTGCTTTCTCTTTCCATCCCAGAATAGTCCCTTGAAACCCAAACGATTGTCCAAACTGCCCCCCACCCCTTTTGTGGAAGGCAATTTATTAAAGCCCTTTCCCCCCCGGGTGTTGTGGGGGGGGGGGGGGGGGTTTCTTTGGTGGGGGGGGGACGGCGGGTGTTGAAAAACCCCCTGTCAATTTTGTGGTTGTTCCCCTTAACTTTTCCCCCCACCAACAAAAAAAAAAACCGGTCTGTCCCTCTGGGAGGGGGTGCTTTTTTTTTCCGTACGGATTGGCCTTTCACCCAAAGAAAAAACGGGGGGGGGGGGCCAACACCTTTCTGGAAAACAACTCTACTTTCCCGATTTGGGTCAAGGGTTGCCCTTAATCCCCGGCCCCCTTTTTTCCCTTTTTTTTCGTTTTCCACCCCCGTTTTTTCCCCTGGGCTACGAATTGGAAATGCCCCTCGTTTTGGGGTTTGTTTAACGGGGGGAGTTGGGTCCGGCCCCCTCCTTTTTGGCCCCCCCCCCCCCCGGGCCTTTGAAAACCCCTTTCTTGCCAATCGGTTTTGTTTTTGGGTTCGTTTTTTTCGGGGTTTTTTCCCCCACCGAGCCAACGGGATTTTTGATGTGGGGTGGATCTTTCGTGGTTTTTTTTTCCCCAAAACCAAAAACCCCCTTGAACCCAAAACAACCTCTTTTTTTCCCCAGGGGTCAAGATTCCTTTTTTAAAAAGTTTTTCCATAGTTTTCTTTTTGGACCTTTTTGCTTGCTTTGGCGGAGAAAGTTGGGCACTTGTGTTGGACGTATGGGGGAACCCCGGGGGTTTTTTGGCCAGCTCCCCGGGGGCTGGGGGGATTGGACCACCCAACAAAACATCAATTTTTGTGTTTTTTCGACCCCCCAAAAAAAGTCGGTGAAGGATTTCAGGGGGTCCCCCCCCCCAACAAGAAAACAACGGTTTTCCCGTTTAAAACAGGGGACCTGCCCCCTTCGGATTTCGTACCAAGTTGGAAAAAACTTTTGGACACCCTTTCTTTTTTTCACACCCAAGGGAAACTTTGGGGCCTCTTTCTGGGGCTTTTTTGGGTACACCCCGTTTTTTCAAAGGAATTGCCCCTTCTTCCCCCCTGGGTAGTTTCCTTGTATATCACTGGGGGGGTATCACTGCTGGGGGTACGACTTTGACTTTCCCCTCCCTCAAAATCCGGGTCTTTGGTTTTTTCTTTTTGGGGGCCGGTGACATTTCGTCCCTTTTTCAATGAAGTTCCAGGGAACCAGTTCCCCTTGGGGGCCCAAAAAAAATTGGGGTTTAACTCGCCCCAAGTCCCGGTTCGTGGCTCTGCCGGGTTAAATTTTTTCTTTTTCCCCCCTTCATCTCACTTTTTTTTTTTTTTTCAACTTTTTTTTCACGGCCGGTCTCCGGGGGGGGTTGGTTTTTTTTGTGGGTCCTCGGGCGGAACCCAAAACCCCCCAATGGGTTGCGATTTCAACTTCTATTCCTTCGGGGGGATCCATTTTTTGTTTTTTGGGCCCCCTCCCCTTTGCTTTTTTGGGGGGGGGGGGCCAGAAGGGGTTTTCTTTTTTTCCCCTTTAAATTTGTCTGTTGGGGGTTGACCTTCCTTCCCCCCCTGGGGGGGGGCCTTGGGACGGGTTTTCTTCTGCCGCGGGGGTCCTTCCTCTTTTTTTTTGTTTTTGGGGTTTTTTCCCTTTTTTTTTTAAAGGGAACTTTTCCACCTCTTTCAAAACTTTGTCGCAAATTTTTTTTTTTGGGATGGTATTGGGGATGCTCACCTTTCTCCCTTTCTTGGGGGGGGGGCAAACGATTGAAAAGGTGATCCTCCTATGTGGGCCAATGGGTCCCGGTTTGATTTAGTCGGTCTATTTTTGAACAAGGGGGATCCTTTTTTCAAACTTCCTTTTTTTTGCGGGGGGGTGTTTTTTTTTTTTTTTTTTTAACGATTTTTCTTCCTTGACCGGGTTGACGTGCTAGGGGGCTGGGCACCCCTTTTTCTCCCCCCCTGGATTTACGTTCGCTTTTGGGTTTTTTTTGTGTGTTTCCAGGTTTTTTGAATACCCCAACCTCGTTTTTTGATAATTTGTTTTTCCTTTTTTTTTTTTTTGTTTCTAAAAAGGGGGGGGGGGCGTTTTGCGGTAATTGTTAAGGGATGGGGGGGGGTTGTCAAATTTCCCCCTCAGGTAGGGGGGCCCCCCTTTTTTTTTTGCCCAAGCAACTGGTCCCCCTGCGGTTGGGGTATTCAAGGGAATGTTTCCCTAGGGGGGGGGGGGGGGGGACAACCCCCCACCCCCCCACTGGGGGGGTCGGTTTTCCCCTGCGAAGGGGGGGTTGGCAACCCCCAGTAAAATTGGTCCTTTTTCTCTTTGAAAATCCCCATGCCCAAAGGTTTTTACGTCCTCGGGGGGTTCTTGCCCCTAAAGGCGCGTGGACATTTTCCAGTTTTCCCCCTGGAATTTCCCTGTTGCCCGAATTTTGTCCGCGGTTTGGTGGGGGTTCCCCCTTAGAAAACATTTTTCCACAAACTTTTGTGTTTTGGCCCTCAAGGGGGGTGGGGGGGGGGGGGTCCCTTCGGTTTCCCCAGGTACACTCAGGGGGAGAAGGGGGGCCGGGGGTTATAATTGGGTCTCCCTTTTCCGACTCACCCAAGGGTGTAATTTTTTTTTTTTGGGGGGGGGGGGAACCGTGGAAATATTATTTATCTGTCCCGTTTGATCCCCCTTTACGGGGGGGGGGGGGGGGGGGGGGGGGGTACCCTCAGGGTGAATCGGGTAGAGACTTTTTTTGTTTGGGGGGGGGGAAACATGGATAAGTTGTTTCCATCTAAGGGCCCCAAGAAAGACCTTCGGGTGTCAAAGGGGGGGGGCGTTTTGGCTTTTTTCTTGTCAATTAATTGCACACAGGTTATCAATGTGGGCTGTTTTTTTTTTTTTTACCTTTTGGGGGAAAGAGGGGGGGTAAATTTTGGCCTGGGGGGGGGGGTGGTTTTTCTTTAATTTCTTTTTTCAACCTTTTGTCGTGGGGTTAGTTTTTTCTTTTGGAAAACCCATTTTTCTTTGATTTGTCAAAAAGAAGAGTACCACCCCCTTTTTTCCTCAGTTTTTGAGGTTCCCCAAAGTGGGATTTCTCGGCTGGGGGGTTGGGGGAACGGGTTGGGGTTTTTCTGGAAACCCTTTTTTAATGGCAACTGTAGGTTCGTAATGTTGTTTCTCTGAGCCCCCCGGGAAAACGGGCTTTTTGTGGGGGGGGGGGGGGTTTTTTGTCCCTTTTTTTCTTTTTTTCACAAACCAGGATGTGGGGGGTCCTTTTTTTTGCTGGTGGAGGGCGGACCCCCTTTGGCTGCTTTTTTTTTTTTTTTTTTTCCTGTTGGAGGTGTTTGTTTTTCCTTTTCCCCCGGCACCAAAAAAAAGGTTTCACCAACCAGTCAGTTTTTTGGCTGCGGGCCGGGGCGGATTTTGGGGGGCAGTAAGGGGGGGGTTTGGGTTTTACTTTAAAAAGGAAAGTTTGCTTCTCCGTCAAACCTTTAGGGAGAAGGGGATTTTTTTTTTCCCTGGCACACAGTTCAAAAAGGTTTTTACCCCCCCCCGGGGGGTGGGCAGGAGAGGGGGGGGGTCTTTTTTTTTTTTGCCTTTTTTTGTCGGGTGAATGGCGGGGAAGCCTTGTTATGTTGGTAGGGTGACAACCGGGGGTGGGGGTTGGTGACCCCCCACTTTTTTGCGTTAATTCGGGGGGTCGCGGGAGGGAAGTAAACCTCCCTTTTCGCTCTTTCCCCAAAAAGGGTGGTTGTTTTCCCCATTTTGTTCAATTTGTCTTTCACGTTAACCCACAAACTCTTTCGGAGGGGGGGACGTGGGGTTTTTTTTGCCCCGGCCCCGGGCCCGGGGGGGGAACCCAAACTTTTTTGTGGGGGGGTCCCAAAAAATGTGTTTGTAATGGGGGGGGGGGCTGTTTGGGTTCTTGTGGGCGTTCGAGGGGTTGCCCTTTCCTGAAAGGTGGGGGTGATCGCTCCCCAGGGGGGGGTTGGGGGGGGATCTGTGTGGTTTACTGGGGGGGGTTCCTTTGGGCGGCTTTGGTTTTTCCCAAACCCTTTCGGTTGGGAAAAACCCCGGGTCTTTGGCCCCCCCCCCTTACCATCCCCGAATTTCCCCCCTCCCACCGAGTGGGGGGGGTTTAACTAACCTCTTTTTTTAATTTTTTGCACTTTTTTTTTTTTTCCCCTTTTTTTCGTGTCCAAACCAAGTTACGGAAGGTTCTTTGGGTTGGGGTGTTTTCCTTTTTTCCTAAGAAAAAGGGCAACTTTTTTGTGTGGGGGGTGGGGGGGGATTCCCTTTTTACCCCTTTTTTTTGCCTTCCTGGGTTTTTCTTTTCTGGCAAAAATTGCCCTGGGGGGGCCTCAGTTTTTTTTTTTCCAGTGGTTGGGTTCCGGAAAAAACAGGGGGGGTCAGGTTGAGTTTTCCAAAGGTGTTTTTGGGCTCTTGGGTCTTGGGGGGGGGCCATTGGGTGTGCGTCCCCGCGTTTTCGGTGATTCTTTTTTTCTTTCCGGAGGAGTGTTCCCCCCCCTTTCCCCGGGGGGTTTCGGTTTTTTTCTCAATTTTTTTTTCCTCAAAAACGGGTCTGGTGCTAACAGTTTGTTGTCCGGATTGGGCTCACCCTTTTTCCAATTTTTGTTGGTGGGTTTTTCGGCAATAAAAAAACCGGTCCTTCTTTGTGGGGGGGTTCTTCCCAAATTCCGTCGTATAAAAAAACGGTTGTTGTGGTGTCCGTTCGGCCTTTTCCCCCTCATAGGTTCCGTTTTAGTCTTTCCCCCCCCCCTTTTTGGGGCCCCGTTGTCAGTCTTTTTGCCCCCCTTTGGGAAAATATTGGTTTGGTGTGGGGGGGGGGGGGGGGGGTGTTTAACCCACCTTGGATTTTTGCCCCTTTTTCTTTTTCCCTCCTTCTCGGTTCCCCTTTTGTGGGGGGGGGGCAGGTTTTTCTTTGTGGTTGGTCGTTCTTTCTTCCGGGGTTTTTTTTATGGTCTTTGGCTTTTTTTTCCCCTTTTTTTGGGGGGAAAAGTTTTGGGGAAAAAAATTTGTTTCTTTGCTTAGTCGGTTTTGCTGGGCCCCCAAGGGGGGGGGGGGGGGGGGGGGTTGGGACTCTTCAACCTTGGGTTTTCGTTTCGTTTGGTTTTTCTTTCCGGGGGGGGACCGGCCCCATAGTGGGGGGGGTTTTTTCACACCATCAAAGCAGGTTTTCTTTTTTTTTCCCCCCCCCAAGGGGGGTGGGGGGGGTTTGGGGGGTGGGGAATGGGAGACTGTTTTTTTTGTTTTTTTTTTCTTCCTCCTGTTTTGTTTTTTTTTTTTTTCCTGGGAGGAAAGAAACTCCTCCCCCCCTAAAGGAGGGGGCCCCTGAAATTTGCGATGTGGGAAAACCTTTTGTGGGGAACTTGGCCCTTTTTAAAAAAACTTCCGGCAGGGGGGGGCTGGCCCGGGGTTCTTTTTTCTGAAACCACGCCTTTTATGGGTGTGGGGGGCCACCCCTTCAAGGCAATGTTTCCTTTTGTGACGTTTGAATTTTACTTTGTTTTCAAACCCCCTCTCACCGCTGTCTTTGGGAACGGGCTTTCTGCTTTGGGCCACAACCAAAGAAAAACGCTTCATTTTTCAATTCAGGAAAGGGGTGCCGGGGACCCCCCAAATTTTTTTGGCGGGCGGGGGTAAAAAAAAGTGGGGGCTTCCCTTTTTTTTTAGGTTCTTTTGTCTTCCTTACGTTTTGGTCGTTCCCCTTTTTTTTTTTTTTTTTTGGGGGGAAACTGGGGGGGGGGGGGGGGGGGGGGGGGGTGGTTTTGGTTTTTTTTTTTTTTTTTGGGGGGGTTGGGTGTGGGTGGGGGGTGGGCTGGGGGGGGGTTGTTTGTTTTTGGGGTTGGGGGGTGGGGTGTGGGTTGGGGTGACTATTTGTTGCTTTTGGGGGAATGCCCTGGGTCCCTTTCCCTTACAGGGTTTTGGTTACCAACCGAACACTTATTTTTTGGGGTCCCCCGTTTTTTTCCTTGGGTTCCGGGTTCTTTGGGCAAGCAGGGTGGGGGAACAAAAATTCTTTTTTCCTCTCAGGGGGGTTCTTGTATTTTTTTCCCTTCTTTCGGCCCTTTTGGACGATCTTTTTTCCCAAAACAAAGTTTTCATTCCCCCCAAATCTTTGGGGGGGGGGCCCTCCCGCTCCCCAAGAAAGCACAACCCCCCCCTCTGGACCAACGGGGCCGGTTGTTTTTTCCTTTGGGAAAAAAAATTGTGGCCCCCCTAATTGCTGTGTTTTCGTTTTCCGGGACTCCGGGTTTGGGGGTGGATGGTCGTTTTTGTTCCCCACCAACAAAAAAAAACCGGCTGTTTTTGGGGGTTCCCGGGTTTGCTTCGATAAAAACAAAAACCCAAAAAAAAAAAATGGGCCCAAACCCCAACCCGAGTGGGGGGCAGCTCGAAGGGGGGGGGGTGGGGGGGGGGGGGTGCTTTTTTCCTTCCCTTTTCCTCTTGACCACGACGCTCAAAAAAAAGCAGTGGGGTTTTGCTGACCCCCCTTCCCTAGGGAAGGGGGGCCCCTTAAGGGGGGGGAAAAAAGTTTTATTCTTTCATGGGGATAATCTGGGGGATTTTTCCAACACTTGGGCCCCCTGGGGGGGGGTTTTGGGGGGGGTTGGGGCCCTCTGGGAATCTTGGGGTTTGCACGCCCAAAGGGGCCCCCCTTTTGCCGGTTTAGGGGGGGGGTTTCGAGGGGTTTTTTCGGATTTTCCTCCACCTCTTTTCTTGTCTTTTGGGGGCTTTGGTTGTGAAAAAAAAAAAAAAAACCCTGTTCGAAGGGGGGGGGGGGGGCCCCAAAATCCGGGCATTTTCCAAACATTTCTTTCCCAGGGGGGGGTTTGGGGTCGTTTTTTTGGGGGGGGGGGGGGTGCCTTGGTTTTTTTCCTCTGAACTTGTCCGTCCTTTTTAACCCCCCCACCACCACCTTTTCTTTGGTCCCTTCACTTGGGGGGAAAGGGTTTCCCCCTCCCTCTGGGCGGTACCCCCGGGCCATCGTTTGTTTCGACTTTTTTCCTTGGTGGGCAAATATTTGTTGGCATTCCCTAAAACGCACAAAAAACCCCCCCCCCCCCCCCCTTTTTGGCATTCTTTTTTTGGGTATTTTTTTTTTTTTTTCAAATGGGGTTTAAGGAGGGGAAAAAACTCAGAGTTAAAAAAGGTTGGGGGAACTTTTTATTTTTCTTGGGTGGGGGGGAACGGATTCATTTTTTCACGCTCTCCCCCCCAGGCCGTTGTTGACACACCCTTCCGGGAGTTTTTGTGGGAGGTTTTTGGTTGGGCCCCCCCCCCTTGCTAAGGGGGGTGGGGTGGTGTTGGTTTTTTTTTTTTGTTGGTGGGGCGGGGGGGATTGGCTTTTTTTTTTTTCTCCTTTTGAAAAAACCCCCCCCGGGAACCAAAAAAAACACTCCCGTTTTTTTTCTTTTCTCCGAGGGGGTTGGGGGAAAAAAAAGTTTTTGTAGTTCCGGTTCCCCTTTTCCCCCCTTTGAGATTTCCCCGAGGAGGGGGGGGGGGGGGGGGGGGGGAACCTTTTTCCGTTGGGGGGGGTAAGGGTTTTGTGGTACCAGAAAACGGGGGGTGCCTTGTGGGGGTTTTAAAACCCGGGGCAAACCTTATGAGTTGGGGATGTTTTTTAACCACGTTTTTTTTTTTTTTCCCCAAGTTATTTCAGGAAAATAAGGTTTTTCCTCCGGGGCTTCTGGGGGGGGGGGTAAGTCCCCCCCCCCAGTTCAACCCCCTTTTTCTGGGTCACCCTTCCTTTCCGGGCTTTCTTTTATGGGGGTTTCAACTTGGGGGGCCCCCCCTTTTCTCCTTCCTTTCGGGGGGGATCTTTGTCCTTTTTTTTTTAGGGATTTACCTTTCCCCTTTGGCGGACCGGGGAAAGGTTCCCACCCCCTCACATCCTTTTGTTCCTTTTTTCGCCTTTTGGTCTTTGGAGGGGGGGGTGAATCCTGTTACCCTTTTCCCCCAACAGTTACCGTTGGGGTTTCCCCCCCCGGGTTTTTCCTTCGCCTGGGTTTCCATGCCGGTTTTTTTCCCCTGGGGGGCCGTGGTGGGGGGGGGGGGCACTTTTTTCCTTTGGGAAATCCTTGATTTTGGGGTTTTCCATTTTCGGCACACTTTCCCCGCGGCACCCCAAAAAAAAAAACCGGATTTTTGGTTGGTTTTTTTGTTATTTTAATCGCTTGGGTGGTTCTTGGCTCCGCGGGGGGTGGCAATTTTTTGCGAAAAGGGGGGGACAACCCTCCCCCCTTTTTGGGGTGGGGTCAATTCGCCTTTTTTTCCGTTTGGTGCGTCGGTTTTGGGTTTCCTTTCCTTTTCTTTTTCGTTTGGGTTCCTTTTTGCGGTTTGCCCACTTCCCCAAACCCCCCCCGCTTTTTTCTGTTCCTCTTTTTCTTTTTCGGTTCCCATAAAAACACTGAACCCCCGGTTTTTGGGGTTGATCTGGTTGCTCTTTGCTTCTTTGGTCTTCCCAACGGAGCCTGAAGGTTGTGGGTTCCTTTTGTTAAACGTTTCGGTGGGCCTTTGGGGTAAGGTGGCTTTCTTTTAAGGGTTGGGGGTTGGGGGGGTTTTGGGGGGGGAGGGTTTGGGTGAGCCACCAAAACCTTTTTTTTTTTTTCCGGGTGCACCTCGGTAAAGGTGTTGAGAGGCTTTGTTTGGTTTCCCTTTTTGGGGGGCACAGTGAGTTTTTTTCGTTCTAGGGGGGTCAACCCTTTTTTTTTTTTTGGGGGTCGTCCTTTTTCACCCATTTTGAAAACCATTGGATTTGCACCTCATCTTGTATTCGGGGATTCCGGTGGCGTTGGGTGGGGGTTGGGGAGGTGCTGGTTTTAGGGGTCTTCAGGTTTGGGGAAAAACCTTCCCCTCCAAAGTCATGGGGGGGGCCTCTTCAACTTGGGGGTGTGGGGGGAAAAATCCCTTTTTCCCCCTGAGAATTAAACAGGGGCGTTTCAAATCGGGGGGCAAAACCCCCCCCCCACTTTGGGGGGGGCGGGTTCGACTCGGGGGGGCAAAAAAAAATCACACCCTCCACCTTTTTCTACACTTTGTGGGGGATTCATCCCCGGCCAGATTGGGGGGTGGTGAGAACAGAAGGTCCGCGTTGGGTCGTTCACTCCCCGCCCTACTCTTACCGGGGGGGGGGGGAACGGTGGTTTTTTTGGCACCCAATTTTTTCCCAAAACCTTCGTTTTTAGGGGTTTCCCGTGGGTGGCAGGAGGGGGGATTTTTTTTTTTCGCGTTTGTTTGGTTAGTTTCAACGAGGGCTTGGTTTAGGGGGTCCCCCCCCATGACCGCGGGGTTTGGGGGACCTTACTTTTTCCCCTTTTTTGGGGGGAAAAAGGGGTTCACACGGAGGCAATGGGGGTTGCGGGCCGCGAAGTTTTCTTTTCCAACAACCGGACTTCTTTTCCCCTGGCTTTTAAGGTAGGTTTTTTTGGGACCCCCCCTTTTTAGGAAAAAATCTTGGTTTTGGGAGATTGTTGTCCCCGGGACCGGAAATGTTTTTGTTTGGTTCCTTTTTTTTGGGGAAAAACGGGTTCAATTGCCCCCCCCCCCTTTTTGGTGATTTTTGAAACCCCTGGGAGGAAATTGGTTCTTTTTCAACACTTTTGGAATTTTTTTTTCCCCCCGTGGGTTTTGGGGGGGGGGGACTTTTGGACTTTTTTTTCCTTCCTCTTGGGGCTTTTTTGGGGGGGGGGGGGGGAACGTTTCAGGGGTCCCTTGGGGGTGGTTTACATAAACCCCCTCCTTTTTTTTTTGTTTGCGCAACTTTGGGTTTTTGGGTGGCGGGGTTTTCCCCGGTTTTTTTTCTTCACAACCCTGGGGTTTTTCCCTGCCTTTCCCAAAAAACCTGGTTTTCTTCCGGGAAGGTTACCAGGTCCAGGGGAGGGGTTTTTTTTCTTTTTCGGGGACCCTTCCTTTCAAATTAACAAAAACCTGTAGTTTTCCCGGGAACCGTTGTCCAAAAAAAACCTTTTGTGGGGTTCTTGGGACCGCCGAGGGGGGGGGTCATAAATTGATGTTTTTCCCCTGCCCCTTTCTTTTTTTTTCCGGACCAGGGGAAAAAAACCCGGGCGGTTGTGGCTGGTTTGGTTTTTTTTCAATGGGGGGATTATTTGGTTTTTCAAAAGCAAGGGCCCCAAGATTCGGGATGGGGGGCGGGGTTCAGTTCCACTCTGGGGGGAAAAGGAGGTGCTGAGTTTTTTTCACCCTTTGTTTTGGGGTCTTTGGGGGGGCCAAAAAACCACACAACCCCTTTTTTCCGCGAGGGGGGGTGTTGTGGGGCTTTCCGGTCTTTTGTTATTTCTTTTGGGGGTTTCCCATTTCTTGTTTTTTTTTTTGGTTTTTTTTCATTGGGTTTTTTAGAACAATTTTTATGCCAGGGGGGATTTGCAACTTTTTGACGTTTTCAGCCTGTGGTTTAACTTTTGGAGTAACAAGTTTTCCGCGTTCGGGTTCAGGGGGGGGGGGCCAGGTTCCTCCCCCTTTTAAGGGGTTCCACTTGGGTTTCCGGGGGAAGTTCGCCCCCCTTGGCCAACGGGGTGTTTCCTGTTCTTGGGCAAAGTGGTTATGGCAAGGGGGGCCCTTTTTTGCCTTGGCTTTTCAAAAAAGGTGTTTTCTTTAGGGTTTTGGTTCTTTGGTTTTTTGGTGGGGGAAAAACTTTTTTCTGGAAAAGGGGGGTCGTCCCGACTTCAAAAGGGGGGGGGTCTTTTCGAACGGGGGGGTGCTTTTTGTCTACCCCCGTCAGGGAAAAAAACACAGGGGGTCTTTTCTTGGTCCCCCTCAACGAATGGGGGCCTCCGTGGGGGGGGTAAAACCCTGGGCTCGTGTTAAGGGGCTTCTCCAGAAGAGAGGGTGTCCCTTTTTAACGGCCCGTTTTGGGGGTTTTTTTCCCTTGATGTTTTCCCCCTTCAGAAGGTTGGAGGGGGTGCTGTGCTTAGTTTTTTAATTCTTCCCCCCCTTTTTTTTTGACGTCTTTTTTTTCTAAGGCAACTTGGGGAGGAATGGGGGTTTTAAAGGGTTTTGGGGAGTTTTTTTGGGAGTTTTATTTTTTGTTTGGGTGGTGGATCGGTTCGGGTTTTTTTCCCCCTTTTGGTGCAAAAGGGATTATTTGTGGGGGGTTTGGCGTTGTAAAGGGTGCTCCCCCCCCAGAGCCCCTCTTTATTCCTGGGGAAATTTCTTTTCGGTGGTTTGTCATGTTGGCGGGGGGGCCCCCCTCCCTGTACATGAAACCTTTTACCGTTTTTTTGTTTGAAATTTGGAATATAACAAGCCAATCAGGTGTGGGGGTGGAGCTCCTGGGCTTTGGGTTTTTTTTCAATAAAGGAAAAAAACCCGGCTGGGGTTTATCTGCCTTTCCCTTTCCACATTAGGGGAAACGTTTTTAACAAATTCTTTGTTTCCGTTTTCGGGGGTTGTTTTTAACAAACCCCGCTGCTGCTTGGGCAGAACCCTTGTTTTTTTCCCAATTTCAGGGGAGTTTCCTTTCCCCAACTTTGGGTTGGTTTGCCTTTTAGGGGCACGTTTACTATAAAAGGGCAGGACCTCCAAATTTTCTTCCCCAAATTCGAATTTTTTTTTGTCAAGGGTTTTCGTGGGGGGGGTGTGGGGGGGGTGGGGTTTTTTTTCCCCCTGGGGGATTTTCTTGGAAAAGGCACAGGAAAGGGGGAGGGGGGGTCCCCTTTAAATTTTTTTCATTTTTTTTGTTGGGGAAGGTTTTTCCTTCCATTGGGGCAAAATGAAAAAGGGTGGGGGGGGAAAATTGTCTTCCCTTGGTTCAAAGGGGTCCGTTTCCCATTTCCCCTTTTTGTCAAAACTCGGGTTCCCCTTTTTGGGGTTTGGGGGGTTTCGGGGCAACCCCGCCATTAGGGGGGTTTACCCCTTATCCCCCTTCCCCTTTTTCGGGGCTTTATTTTTTTGGGGGGATTGTTGGGGCTTTTACCCAGTTGTTCTTTTTTATTTACTCTTTTTTTTCCTCATCTTGTAGTTGTTTTTTTTTTTTTTTTTGATCCGAAAGAAAAGTTTTTTGTCTTCCTTTTCCGAAATGTCTTGGGTCGGTTTTTTTTCCCTGGTTGGGTCCTTTGTTTCGGTTCGGAACCCTTTTGCTGGACGGGCGGGGAAAAAGTTTCTTGGTTTTTACCCCTCCCCCCCTCCCGGGCACTTCAGTTCAATGGTTTTTTTTTTAAACCTCCCAGGGGTTGTTTGGGGGGGTAGGGTTCTGGGTTACCGTCAAACCCCGGGTTGTTGTCAAAGGACAAAAAAAAAGCTTGTTTCGGGGTTTTCCCCTTTCTCTTTTTGGGGGGGGGCAAAAAAAAAAAAAAAAAACCACGGTTAAAGGGGGCGCTCCCCACCAGGGCTGTTTGCCCCCTTTTTTTTTGTTGTACCGGGAAAAAAGGGGGGGGCGCCCTCCCCTTGTAGGTGGGGAAAGTTTTGGGGTTTGGTTTTCCCTTTTTTTTTTTTGACGGGGGGGGGGTTTTTCCCCGGTAGGGGGGGGGCGTTATTTCACAAAAACCCCGGACCCGGGGGGAATCCCTGTTTTTTTTTTTTCTTTTGTTTCCTGGGGGGGGCCGAAGGGGGGGGACACAGGTCGGGGTTCCTGTTTTTCCTGGAGTGCACTTTTCCCCGAAATGGTTCTTCCCGTACTCCCCGTTTCCCCCCCACCCGGGGCTTTTACTGACGGTTTTTTTAGAGGTCTAAAAAGGGGACCTTTTATCCCCGGTGTGGGGGGGGGCCTTTGGCTATTTTTTTCCCGAAAAAGGGGGGCCCTTCCCCATAGGTCCGGTTTTTTGTTTGAGTCGGGGGTCCACATAAAACCCCCACAACAAAACCACCCTCTCAAACCCGGGGGGGATGGTTGCGGTTTTTCTGGACGGTTCACAAAAAAAACCGGGTGGGGGGGATGTTGGGGGGAACCTTGTTCCTCTTTTTTTCATTTACCCGACAAAAGGGGGGGTTGGTGCAACCGGTTTCTCCACCTTCCCCAGGGAAACTTCAAACTGCTCCGGGAATTTTGACTTTGTTTTTTTTTTGGGCTAAAACAGGGGGGGGGGTTTTTGGGGTTGTGGGGGAATCTTTTTGAAGTATTTCCCCTTTTTTCCTGGGGGGGGGTTCCCCCCCCCACAGGTTGGAAAGGGTCTTTTTTCCTTCCTTTCAGGAAAAAAAAAAACATCCTTTTTCCCCTACAAAAATGGGGGTTTCCCCCTTTTGTCACGAGGGTCTTTCCTTCCTCCCCCCCGGACCTTGGCGGGATTCTCGGGTCAAAAGGGGGGGGGCTTACAAGGGGGAAGGGGGTAACTCCCTGGCAACGGGGGAAAGGGGGGGGGGGGGGTTTGGTCCCTCTTTGGGGGGGGGTGGGGGGAGGTTGAGAACTTAGAAAAAACCTCACAGGAAGTTTTACCCTTTGGGTTATTGGCGCGAGGACAAGCTTTGGGTGGGGTTGTTTTCTTTTTGTTGGACGTTTGGGGGAAACCCGGGTTGGGTGTTCGGGGGGGGGGAGCCTGTTTGTTTTAGGGACTGGGCACGGCCACAACGTTTTTCCGTTGTACCTTCCACCCAAGCTGTCTTGTTTCAACGCAAAAACAAAAGGTAACCAAAAACTTGGGGGGTTTTTTTTAGGGCTGTTTTGTTAGTGGGGGGGGTGGGGGGGGGGGGAAAGTGGGGACACGAAAAATTACCCCCATTGGTCTAAGGTTGGTTTGGGGGACCTTTTTTTTTTGGGGGGGGGGTGGGGGGGGTGCCCCGCTATTGTTTTGTTCGATTCTTTCAGTTTTTGGTGGGGCAGGGCCCAAGAAAACCCAACCGGCCCGTGGGGGGGCTTGAGCTGTTGGGGGGCAAACAAACGGCAGAAAAGGGTTTCAGGGGGTAATTTTTTTATTTTTAGCATTTTTTTTTCTAAGGTTGGACCCCGTTGAAAAAAAACCCCTTGTGGTTGGTTCCAAGTGGGGGTCAAATTGGCTGTTTTTGGGGGGGGGGTTTTGTGGGGGGCACCGCTCCTCAGCGGGACCTCTTTGTTTTTGTGATTCTAGGGGGCCCCTGGGGACCCGGAAGTTTCCTTTGGGTTTCACGCTCAGGGGGTGGGGTGGTTGGGGCGGGGGGGAAACCCCCCCTTCACCCTTTGAGGGAAACGGAAACCTTTTTTTTTAGGTCCGGGTTTCTTAGGTTCCCAAAAACCGTTAAGTTTCAAGGGCGTGTGGATAACGTCAGAGAAAGTTACTTGTTGGGCAAAAAAACGTTCCCCACCTGTCCCCCACCCCCCTTTCCTTGCCCCTTTTTGTGGTTTTTTTTCTTTTCGGGGGGCTTTATTTTTTCAAAACCCTTGGGGGGGGGGGGGTTCCCCTTTTTTTTGATTTTCAAAAAGGGGGGGGTTGGGGGCGGTTGCGGGGTGGGTTCTTCGGATGGGGGTTCGTAACCCCCCTAAATTTCCCCTTTTTCCCGGCGCCGGTTTTTTTTTTAAAGGGAACCCCTTCATTTTGCCTGGGTTTCCTTTCTGGGCGCCGCAAAAATTGAGTCCAGGGGGGGGGGTCCCTTTCCGGGTGGGGAAAAAGGCTTCAAACAAACGTCCTTTGTCCCCCGTCCTTTGTTTGTAAGAGATTAGTTGGGGTTGCCCCCCCCTCCCTCACTTAACGATTGTTGGTTTTTTTTTCCCCCCCGTCCTTTTTCTGGGGGGGGTTTTTTTTTGTTGTGTGGGGGGGGTGGTTACTGCGGTCAACCAATTTTGGCCGTCAAAATGTTTTAAACTTTTTTCCCTTCTGGCCTCCGGGGGGGGGGGTTTTGGGAGTCCTTGTCTTTGGGTGGCCCGTGGAAGGGGCAGGGGTTGGTTTTTTGGGGGGGGGCCCCTTTTTTTTGGTTGGTTAACCTGTTTCGGGTGCCGCTTTTCCCCCCTTTTTTTCTTTTTTGGGCCGTTTTTTCCCGTGTGCTGGCCCCCCCATGGGAACTTTTTTTTTTCGTTCCCCTCCCTCAGAATTGTTTTTTTTCCCCAACCAGGCTGGTTTTTGTGTGGGGTTTGCAGGGACCAAACACCACCAAACTTTTGGAAAATTGTTTTCAAACTGTTTCCCTGGGGGGGATTTTGTTTGAATTGTCTTTTTTCGGTCTCCCGGTGGATTGTGCCTTCCCACCCCCTAGTTTGCCCCGGTGCTCCAACCTGTTTTGGGGGACCGGGGGAGAGGAGGGGGAGGGGGGGGGGGGGGGGGGTCAGCGGGGGGCGAGGGGGTAAGGGAAGGGGGGCTCTCCGTCGACGGGGGGGGCCCACATTCGGGGGAGGGGCAGTTTATGGGGGGCTGTGGGAGGCCCCCATTTCTTGTTGGGGGGAGGAGGGGGGTTGAAGGTGCGGGTGAGGTTCCGTCGGTGTGTCTTTGCCTTTTGTAACCACCCTACCGGGGCTTTTGGGGGGGGTTTGACTGTGTTTTGGACTTTTGTTTTTTTTTGGGGGCACCTTTCATGGGACTTGTAAACACGGGGGTATGGGAAGTTTTTCTTTGTTAATTTTTTTGCCCCCAAAACAGGGGTGCCCTTGTTTTTTTGCCTTTTTAAACGTGTTCCCCGGGTTTGGTTCCCCCCACAGAAGATGGGGTTTTTTCGGTCCAGGTGGGGGGTCCTTGGGGGACAGGGCCAGGGCAACGGGGGTACTAAATAAACGGTTGGGGGGGTTTGTTACCGGGGGTTGTTTCCTACCCACAAAACTTGGAGTTCCCCCGCGGGGGAAGGGGGGGGGGTTGGGGGTTCCCCCTTTGGACAAACCCAGGGAGGTGTTCTTAAGGTTTCTTCCCTTTAGGGCCCACCTTGGGGTTGCGGGCACGGGGATTTTTTTTCCCTACAAAGGGGTTTTTGGGTTTTGGGTTTGGTGTGTGGGGACCGGGGGGGCCCGCGCCCCTGTGGAAAACGAAAAAAAATTACCTTTTTCGTATGTGGGGGCAACCTGGTCCGGGACCTTCCCTCGTGCAACGTATTTTTGTTTCCCACACTCCTTTTCCCGGAAAGGGGGGGGGGGGGGGGGGGGGGGGGGTGGGGGGGGGCCTGGGCGGGGGTTTTTTGGGTGTTCGGGGGTCGTGGGGAAAACTTTTGGAAGGGTTTTGGGTGGGGGTGTCCCGTTGTTGGGGGGGGGGGGGCACATTGGGCTTTAGGCGGGAAAGTTTTTGGGAAGGGGGGGGGACGGGGCACTACTTGCCTTTGTCCCCCCAGGAAACCATTTTCAGCACACGGAAAGGGGGGAAGGTGAACAACAATGGTTCTCCTCCCCAACGGGGGGGTCAGGGGGGAGAAACCGCTGGGTTTATTTCACCCTTTCATTTTCTTTGCAGGGGGGGGGTTGTTTTTTCCGGACAAGGGGGGGTTCTTTGGGAACGGCCGTGGGAGGAAGAACTTTGGGGAGGTTAAGGTTCCCTTTTCCCTTCCCCCCCCCCGGTTTAGGGTTTTAGGGGGGGGGTGGTGTGGTTTTTTTCCCACTTTTTTGTTTTTTGGGGGGGCGAATTTTTTTGTTTTTTGGGCTTTTCTTCCCTTTTGTGCTGATCTACTGGGGGGTCAGTTTTTGAGGTGTTCACCCCGGGCTGGGGGTTTTTTCAGGCGGGCGGGCAAAATTTTTTTTTTTCCATAACGTTGTGGTTTTCCACGTAAAAACCCCACTTCCAGTTGCCAGGGGGGTTTGCTTTTCTTCGGGCACCAAAAAAAAAGTGGGGTGCCCCTGGGACTTTTTGTTATTTTTTCCTGGTCCATGGACACCACCGCCGGTTCTGTTGTCCGGAGGTCCCATTTCTTTTTTTTCTTGGTATCCAAACCTTCTGTGTGAACTTTTATGTTTTTTTTAACCCGTTATGACGGGGGGGGGGGGGGGGGGTTTGTGGTGGGGTTTCACCAAAGGGGTTCCCTTGAGGGGGGGGCCCCCAGATTTTTTTTTCCAAGTGAGGGAGGGGGGGGGCCTGCTGGAACAGGGTTTCAAAAGCACCCAAAAAACAGATATTTTTTTGGGGATGTGGGTGGGGTGACCGGGAGGCGGTTAATTTGGTTTCTGGCGAGTTTGGGCGTTTGGTTCCCCCACCACAAAAAGACAGGTTGTGTTTTTTGGGGTTGGGGGGGGGACGGTGGGGGGCGAATTTTTTGGGTGGGGGGGTAGGTTCGGTTGGGGGGGGGCTTTCTCGGGTTCCACCTAAGGGGACCGGGAGTGGGGGGGGAAAACCTCTATTTTTCGTTCCGGGGTAGCAGGGGGGGAACCACGGGGGGTCCAAAACGGGGAAGACGGGGTTTTTGTTTTTGGGGGTTTTTCTTTTGTCTTGTGGGGGGATTTTTTGGTGACCACGATTTTGTCCCCCTCCTTTTAGAAACCCACAAATTTGCCACGTTGGGTTGGCCCCTTTTTAGGGAACGAGTTCGGGGGGGAATCCATGGGCTTTCCATCGGGTCGGTGGGTTTGAGGGAAAACAAACAAGAATTTTTTTTTTTTTTCCCCTGACCGGCCCACATCATACCAACAAACACTTCCAAAATCAGGAGCCGAAGTGGAGGGAACCAAAGGCGCGCGACTGGCTGACCCGTCGCTTGCCAAAATCATACTTCGGATGGGGTGGGGGGGGGACCACCTACTCGAAAGACACCCCTAACCTGGATGGGTTTTATGACAAAAAAAAAAAACAAAAATGGAGGGAGAGGAAAGCTGCAAAAAATGTTTCTGGTGTCTGGTAACGGGTGTGGGTCATACTTTTTAATCCAGTTCCGACAGGGGGGGGGGGTTACCCCCCACGGGCTGGATTGTTTTTTGGGGGGGTTTTTGAGTTTTTTTAAAACAGGGGTCATTATCTGAAACACGGGGTCTAGGCTTTGCCCCCCAAACCATTTTGATTTCCGGACGGGGTTTTTCTTTCGGGGGCAGGGTCAACCTTTT
>Ga0179591_1297377_pt1 | contig 21956 bp, 19 predicted proteins | sample CZOMad2_1_08_16f_FD_182891 | JGI IMG/M metagenome (GOLD analysis project Ga0179591, IMG submission 182891) | Vadose zone soil fungal communities from Angelo Coast Range Reserve, California, USA - CZOMad2_1_08_16fungal (PacBio error correction) | ecosystem: Environmental > Terrestrial > Soil >... | reverse complement strand
GGCCTTCCCCACTCGAATACAAAGAACACGATTTTCAGTATGCTGAGCAATGGATTACGATTCCCCCAGATGACACTTCCACTTTCAACGGCCACTCTTCTTCCCCCCCCCAGGCCCACCTCCCATGATGCCTGACGTTATGGCGTAGAGGAGATTTCTTAGTTCGAGTGAAAGGGTGTGCCCCCTTCGCCCGGGCGGTATTTCTCTGTCTCTTTCGGCGTTGGTTTCATCTGAAACTTTTTCCCCTTTCTCTAAAGTGTGAGGATACCTTTTTCTTCCCCACATTGTGACCCTGTTAATTGATTTTTGTTCACAGAATTAATTCTCAAGTTACCTCGTAATGGAAACATTTTCTACGTACCAATTAACTTCTAGGAGATTTCTCCGCTCTTTAGAGGTGTGAAATCCTTCTTCCTCCCCCGCTGGCTCCCCCTTCCCCCCCTTGCGATTAGCTTTTTGAAGTTTTCTCCCTCCAGGAGCTATTTTACTCAGAAACAGAAAAGGAGGTTCCGTTTCCAAATTGGGCCTTCACCCTTCCCTTTCCCTTCCCCCTTTTTTCACTTCCTACCCCTTTACCCCAACCCATGTCAGATTATACACAACGCATAAAAAAGACCGCCGACCGCCGTTGATCAACTAGAGTTGCCAGACATGACTTCATCCGCCGCCATTCCCCTAGCGCTTGCTACGGTTAGGCTCTTTCCCCTTCTCTTTTCTCGACCCTTCTCCCTCCCCTTTTCGTCTCCTTCAAGACGGGTCTTCTTTGACATCAACTGTCCTACTCGACAACCCTAGCATACACGTTTTTTAAGCACGAACTGTTTGAGGTCGTCTTCCCTCTCCTCCCTCGGTACACTCTCCTACTTCCCTCTACCCTCCACGCCCTTCCCCCCCCCGCCTCCCTCTACTTCTTTTTTTTTTTCCCATTTTTCGAACAGTCCCCCAGAGAAGACAAACGAAGACTCTTACCCCACCCCCCCTCCCCTTTCGCCTGTTCTTATCACTTTTTTTCTACGGGCTCTCTATCGAGAACCTTTCCCCTCCTTCCTTTCACCTGACTGCCTGAGTGATCTTATCCCTTCTAAGGCAGGTCTTTGTGGACCTAAAGCCAGACGACCAATCATAAATTACCTGTGATTTTCCGCGCGCCCTTCGCACACCCTTCCTTTCTCTTTGGAGACATATCTTCCTTCTTTTCCCTCTCCTCCCCCTTGGTTTTTTTTTGTCTTCTAGAGAATGGCGGCCAACGAGCAGAAGTAAGGTTCGAGATGCCTTTCGCTCGGACCAACCCCCCCTCTTTTTGGTCCATTTGATTCTTCGTCTCCTCTTCTTTGATGGTCTGTGTTTTTGCACTAATTCTAAAAGCAAGAATAACTCTTCCGGTTTTTTCTTGCCGTAGGTCCCCTGTCTATCTCCTCTCCCTTTTTCGACCCCGTTTTTTTTCCCCTCGCCCCGGGGCTATTCTGTTTTGTGATGCTCCCCCCTTGCTCAGGGTTACGGCTTTTTTGGGTAAGCTGTTAGAAAAATTTCCATTTTCCTTTTGGCGATGGGGTATGGCGTCGTTTTTTCCGTTCTCTATTGCCCCTCGCTTCTCTTTTTCTCTCCTGTCTTCCCCTGGTTTTTAGGTTTCAAACTTTTCTTTTCTGAGGTCTCCCTGTTTTTGTAGAAATAGAAGTTTGCGGCTAATTCGAGGGGTCTTCTGAGACGCCTTCCGGTTCTCGCCGCCGATTTTTTTCTTTTCTTCCCTTCTTCTTCCTTTCTTTTTTAGCCGCCCGTTGGGTACCGAAGATTCCCTTGGTTTTTGGCTGAGGTGTTTTTAGTTGTCTTACATTCTTTCCAGGTGGGGTCTTCTGTTTTTGCGTCCTCTCCTATTCCTTTCCCGCTTTTCCCCCCCCTTTGTGCAGTTTCTTGGTAGAGAAGTAGGTTCCTACTTGGGCGGCGGAGCCCTCCCCCCCTAGCGGTTGACTTGAGTTTAGACCTTCTTTGCCGCGCCTTGCGGGGCTGAATTTTTCCTTCTTTTGCACCACCCCCCTCCTCGACTCTGCTCTTTTTTCGTGGACTGTTTTTTCTTCTCTTTTGGCAAAATGAGGCACGTCGAGACCAAGTTTTTTCATGGACCCAGAAATCCTGAACATCTTTTTGACAGGTTCGCCCCCCATTCCTCTCCTTTTTCTCCCCTTTCTTTCCCAACCCTCCTGACCTAGAGTTTTCTCAAGGTGATGAGATAAACATTGCCCCCTGAGGGGGCCTAGAAAATACCTTCTACTTTCCTTTCCGCCCCTTAACTCTTTTCATCATTTTTTTGCTCCCGTTTTCCCTTCCCCTTTAGCGTTAATTGATCGTGAAGGACATGCGAAGGCACTTCCCCCTTGTTTGGTTTTCGATGAGCTGTTCATGCTCCAGAATATTCGCTGTTTTTCCCCCTCTTTCCTCAATTACCTCTTTTCCCTGACTTCCTTTTTTTGTGCTTTGGTCGGTCTTCGGATTTTTTTTTTTAGGGAGAACTTTGGTTATTCTAGATTGCAAAACCTCTACCTCTCGGTGTGGTCGATGAGAGCGTTTCCGTTTCCTTTTTTCTCGACTTTTGCCCCTCTTTTGATTCACCCGTTTCTCATTGGAGACCCCTTTTGACTCCCGTCAAGGACCGGACGAGGGGCGGTTGCGGGGGCCCCCTTCCTGTTTTCATTACTGCTTTTCCATGTTCTTTGTGGGGGAGGTCCCTTCTCCCCCTTGTCCTATCTTCCGATTGGGAATCTCTCTCCCCCCGATCTCATATAATCCTTTTTTTTGTTGAGATCTATTCGTAGATTTTACGATCAGTGCTTTTGGCTCGGGAAAACCTTCAGCCTTTTAGCGGATTTGCGGCCCAACAACTTCCGGCACGTCCCCCTTCCCCTCTGCCCGCCGATGTCTTTTGCCCTTCCGGGCAGGCACCTTGTTGTCCCCTTGGGCTCCTGCCCGCGTTGGCAAGGGCGGACTTTTGAGTGAAAAAAGACACGTCAACCGTCTCCTCCCGCCCTTCCGCGCTGTCTTATTTTCCGCACCGTCTTCTCCCTTCCCTCCTACCGGCCCTCCCCCCTCCCCACAATTGACCAGTCAGTCATTCCCCAAACTTCCGCCATCGCATGCGTCCCAACGGTAACGGTAAGTAGTCGATAAAAGACCTATTTGTCTCGGAAACTGCGCCTCGCACCCGCCTCTTTTTACTTCTTTCCTGTGCGCCTTCCTTCCCCTCAGATTTTTCACCTAGGTTTTGCAATTTCAAAGGAACACTCGAGCGAAAAAAAGGAACAAGGATGAAAAGCGTGCTGATTGTTTTCTCTTTAGCCTCGCCTTTCTGAAACCCCCCTCCCGTTTTTCGAATCCCTTCCATCCTTTTCGAACGTATTTTCTGTTTTGAGTTGCGCGGTTTTTAATCTGCGATATTAAGGGAGGTTAAAGGGGGGCTACACGGTTATCTTGTTCGGGACTGTTTCCCCTCCGCCTTCAGTTTCAAGCCATTTACTTCCCCCCCCCCCCTCCTTTACGAAACCAATTCCCCCTTTCTCCCTGCGTTTCCTTGCGACTTCTTTCTAGGTGGTACAAAAGACTTCCATGAAGCACTCGAGGAACCTTTAAAGGAGAGAAGGTAAGAGGATATCTCCCATGGATCCTTTCTTTCCTTTTAACTCCCCTCCCTTTCCGGCCGCCAGCATCACTATCCCTTGATACTGACCCGCCCCCTCTTACCAAGTCACCTTTCTATCGTTACCTAAACCCACCCCCCCCCCCACAATGTCTAACCCTAGTTCCCCGCGCCCCCCTTCCCCCCCTTCTTCAACTACTTCTGCGCGACCAGAACCTGACTTTTCTCCCTCCCTCCTCAGCCCCTCTCACCGCTGGTTTTTTCCGTCCACTTTTTTTTTACCTTGCCCTGGAACACGAAGTAGTCGGGAAAGAACGCGAATAACAAATTACGATCCAGTTATGCGTCTACCGGTTTTCGTCCTTTTGTTTGCGATATACAAGGCTTAACGACTTCTTTTCCCCCCCTTCCCCTTCAATTCCCCTTCCACTCCAAGCGCCTTCCTATACATCTCAGAGGTCGTCCTGTTTAGAAAAGATGAAACCCAAGCCTGAAAAACGCGTTTTACCTTTCCCTTCACCCTCGCAAGTCCTCAACTGCACCTCGCCTTACCCGCCCCGTGTTTAGTTTATAGAGTCATCTGGAACTTTTGCCGGCTTTTTATAGATGATTATATCTATGATTGCCGACCTTTCTCTCTGTAAACCCTCCCCATCCTTTCCCCCTTCCTTACATTCCAAGAGAGGTTTCCTTTTTTTCCGCTTTCCTCCCACCTTACTCTTTTTCCCGCAATATCATAGCATTCAATTCCCCTTTTTTTTTGTTGTTGATAGATCGATGGCGGTTCAACTCTCCACTCAGTATTCCTTTTTTTCTCATTTTCAGGTATCGCGTTCCAATACACCAGAGCTTGTGTCCCTTCTTTTCTTGATTTGCTTGATTATGTGAAGCCTAATGTAAGGCCAACGTTAAATCCTCATTCCTATCCTTAGTGTTTCCCCCTTTATTCCCCCCTTTCGTACTATCCCCTCTCCATTCAAACAACTGCCCCGATTTTTTACGAGTGAGTTGAGTGGTGTAATTGACTACTGGGTGGGTCAGGGCCTGGTGTTGTCATCTTTAAACCATGTCGGGACCGAGTCCCTTCTTCTTGCGCTTTTTTTTCTATTGTTTCGTGTCAGTATTCCCTCGTCCCTTCGATGATTCTGCACAATATCGGATGAGTCCTTTTTCCGTTAGAGGACGTCTCTTTTCGTAGGCTTGTTTTTATTTCCAACATATTTCTGGAATTCCTCCTCAGTTCGTTCACTTCTCTTCTCCGCTTGGGTGGTTTCTTCTTTAGTTTTGCGAGTCCATGAGAGGTAGGATGAAGGTCAGGAGAGATTTTGATGCCGACGAAGGAGGGGGACCCCTTCTTGTCTTTTTTCTTCCCTTTTTTTCTGGAATCGACCTTGTTTTTTGATTTTTGTTTCCCCTTTCTTTTTTCATTTCTTCAGGTCCCCTGTGGAAGGAGAAATCGAGCTGGGCAAGAAGGGCCGCTAACATGAACACTTTCCGCCTTCTGATCCGTGCGTGACTCCTCCCTTCTTCCGTTTTTTGCCTTTTTTGGCTCTTCTTGATTCCCCCCCCACCTAGATTTCCCCTCCCCATTTATCCTGGTGGTTATGGTTTAGTATCGAGGCCATTGAAGAGTTCCCTTTCGTTAGGTCAACAACATTCAAGTTACCCTGTCCCCTTGTTTTATACCGTGTTTCCCCTCCCCCATTTCCTCTTCCCAATTAAGATTCCTTTCTCCCCCCACTTCGAAGAAAGTTGAGAAAATTTTTCTGTATGTGTTCCCCTGTTTTAAATCTCTCCCGGCGACAGTCATAGTCACCCTCCTCCTCCCGCTTTTTCTACTTTCCCTTTTTTTCGCTCTTCTTTTATGGACTTTCAAATTGAGAAGTGTCATCTGGATCGTGCTTTTTACATGGCGAAGTTAGATTCTAAACCTCGGGGTTTCTTTTCGAGGCGCGTGTTGTAGACTCTTTTCCCTTTTTTCTTTCTCCCCTCCCTAAATTCCCTTTTTCCTTTCCTCTGTCTTTTTTTTTTTTTTTTGTCCTCCTGGAATGTGTCAATGATGAGGCAGATGCTGTGTGAAAGATCGCTCCGGGGACACCAAAGGAATTCTCTGTGTATACGATTGAGGTTTCCTTTTTTTCATTCGTGGCTCCCTTTTTTCCCCCCCACCTCTGGCTTTTTCCGTGTCCCCCAGTTTGTTGACTTCCCCGCCGAACCACATTTGGGACGCACGAATGTGATCGGCGTCTTTGTTCCCCGGGGTCGGGTTTTCCGACAACGGCTTCCCCTTCTTTGATTGGTCTTCGTAAGGTATATCCCCTTGGCCGCTTTTCTTGGGCCGATATAGTGTCCCCAGTCCCCTCCTCTTTTTGTGTGAGAGATTCTGGAATAGCAGGCCCGTTAAGCTAGAACCTTTCTTTCTCTACCCCCGCTCACTCTGCACTTGAACTTATTTTTCCCCCCCCCCCTTCATGGCTGCCCCCTTCTCTCCCTTATGGCTTTTCTTGCCCCGGGTCGTCCCGGATTTCCCTTTTCCCCCCCCCCGGGCTGGCAAATTTTTTGAGTGACATGGAGGACGGACAGGAAACCGAACCGGTCTTTCTCACATTTGCGACCTCTCCCTCAGGTCAGATTTTTGCTCCTTCTCCTCTCATCCCCTCTGACTTCCCCCTCCCATAGACACTTTTCCCACCCGGTCAGCAATTTTGTTCCCCAGAGGTAATGATTTAGTAGGAACTTTAATGCTTCGGTCGCTTTTCCCCATCGCCGACCCCTCCAACTGACACACGCTTGGACCCTTTCCTCCTCTTGCATTGACCCTTGCCCAACCCCTCTCTCCCCTTGCTCCACTGGCCAGTGCCAACCTTCTCCCTTCCCAAAAAAAGCCCATGACAAATTGAGAATGATGGTTTTTCGCTTCTGCTTTACGGTCTTTCGGACATCCCATTGTCAAGGTTGAATCCCTCCTTCCCGCCGTTTGTCCCAAGGTAGCCCGTTCTCTTGAGGCTTTCTTCCTTCTCTGCTTTTTCTTCTTTAACCTGGAGTGCTCCCACTTGTTGTTGAAACTATTTGAAAAATTTCTTCCCTTTTCCCCTCTCCTTTACGTCTACGAAAAACAATTCCAAGCAGCCTCTTTCTTCTTCCTCCCAGATTTTAGTGGTTCCCCCCCTTTTTTCCTACTGTGACTCTTTGGTATTCCCCTGCTTCCCCTTTCATTGGTAAAGATATATCAGGACGTTTTTTCCGGGAGCACCTCTTCAGTTACGGCGCCCCGGCTTTAATGCCCCCCCCCTTCCCTGTATCCTCCTTGCTCCGTTACCCCCCCCCCCCGCTCCCCCCCCCACACCGATTACCAAAAACCGCATAAACCGACCGGCCGCCATCATTCTTGCGTTCTAACCTATATTTCTCTGCCTTAACCGGCATTCCTTTTTCCCTTTCTCCCCCCCTCTTTTTGCGTCTTCCCTTGCCCTCTCTCCTCTCCATTCCCTTCTTTTTGGCCTTTCTTTTAAAGACCCCTTAGATTCCCACAACTGAACGATACCAGACCTTTCCTCGGAATAGAACCGACGCCCTGTTGCATCCCCAGGCCATTCACGCAGCGGACATCCCGGCGTCTCGACTCTTCAAAAGCCTCAGCCTCCCAATATCCTTTCTCATCTCGCTGATTTTTTTTTCCTTTTTAGAAAAGCTGACCCCCCCCCCTCCGTCCGGACACGCTTTCTTAAATGAACCAAGCAGAAAGCAAAGAAGTCGCTAGACCCCGGGTTACGAATGGCTCTGCTCTGACCTATGTGACCTGGCGGTCCCCTTCTTCTTATTTCTTGATTCCTCTCTCTTCTTGGCCGGAAGGCTTTTTCGGGTGTGAATCCCTCCTTTTTTTCAGCTAATCATAAAGCCGGTGTAGTCTCGAGGCCCTTTCGTTTCCAAGTGATAATTGGCGCCGTTTTCTCCCCCTTCTCTCCATTGGACCCCGAATTTCCTTTTGTGGTCCCTTTTTCCTCTTCCTTTTTCCCCAAATGACGCAAAGTCTTTGAGAAGGATCTTGAGCTCTGTCCCCCTAACCAGCTTTTTTATCTTTTTTCCTTTATTGTTTTTTCTTCTTTCTGATATCTTCTTAGGCCAGCTTCTCCGTTCCCCTTCACAATACAATATCCTCCCTCCTCAAATCAGTCATTTTTGCAGTAGGTTTTAGTCTAGCTAGTACCCCCTTACCCTCAACCGGCGATTTTATTCTTTGTCTGTCTAGTTGATGTCCTTCTAACAATTCTTTGTTTTAAGGCGTGCGGGGGGGTAAGAGGGAACCTAGTGACCATTTATTATCGGCGGTTTTTCAGTTTTGGTTTTCATTTTTTTCCCCCCTCCTGGTCCGTACTCCTTCTTCACTATGTCGTTTTCTCCCTTCCTCTCCCAAAAGGGAGTCTCACCCGGTTGTATGCGTTTCAGAGCTTTTCGATCTTTTCCTTTTTTCTTACCCTCCTCCGTCTTACGTCCTACTGTTCTTTTCCCCTTTTTCCTCTGAGAACGCGGTGGACGTAGCCGATAGAGCGATGGCTCTGGATGCCTTTTCAGGTTGCTCGCTATAGTTGATTTCCCCTCCCCCTTCTTTTTCTGCCTTGCTGTGGTACCCCCCCCCTTTTTTCTGGACCTAGGAATTGGTTTTTGGTTTTGGTAATAGTTCCGGGATTGAGTTGCCACTTGGTAATCCAGCAATTGTCTCTGCGTTACTCTTGGCTGTTGGCGGAGCCCCTTTCCCCCCCCTAAGACGGATTTTCGTAGATTGATTATAGAGGTATCTTGTGCCGAAGAGGGGATTTACTTCCGCTAACCCCTCCTAAGAGGATGTCCTCCTCGGTCTGCGTGTGAATAGTGTGTAGAACTTTCTTTTTTCATGTAGAGGGCCTTTCTATTCATTGCGGACCAGTCCCCCCCCCTTTTTTTAACGTCCGTGGTGATTGCCCAGGTTTAGAAATCCCCTGGTACACTACCATGAAGATCTTGTTTCAGTTTTAAACCACCATTCTGACAATCGAATCACTCCTTTCCTTCCCTTTTTTTGTTTTTTTCCCCACCTTTGCCAATTTCTTTGGTACTTTGCCTACCCTTCCGCCTGATCCTTTAGACATGACGAGTCAATAAGGTGCATGGACGCACGTTTGTATTTTCAATTGTTAGCACTGATTTTTCTTCCCTTTTCTCCATGACCCTCCTCCCCCCGCATGTCAACCCAATCGGGTTGCGTTTGTTCGGCTTCTGCTCAGTCCTGCGCAGATTTGGCATATACGTCCCCACTTGGAACTTCTTCCTTTTTTTCTCTTTTTTTGATTTTTTTATTTACCTGCGGCCTTGTCAATGCGTTCGAGGCGCTAGAGTGCCTACGGGAGAAAAAAAGGCGGTAAGGTCCTTCTTGAGGGGGAGAAATTTGTTTCCTGGTTTTTCCTTGCCCCTCCCTTCCCCCCTTTCCTTGAATCCCCCGTGTCCCCCCCGAACTTGGGTTAATTGAATGTCCCAGGAGCAGTAAATAGGGCGGCCAGATCCGGATTTCCCCTGTCGGAACAAACTCCCGTCTTGTCCATGGTGATTTTCTTTTTTCCTTTCGCTGCCCCGTTTTCCTTCCTTCTTTTTGGGAGTATTTCCCCCCTCATTATTTAACTATATCCTTTGTTGTGGAGAGTGGTTTTCGCAAGGCACCTTTTCTAGAATTTGTTAGACTGACACGACCAATCAGCACTTGCAAGCCTTTGCTTTTGTTTCCCCCCCCCCCTCCTTTCCTCCCCTTGCCGACCACTGTTTTTATGTTCCCTTTCTGGCCGATTTTTTCCAACGTGCTTGGAAAAGGGTTTCATGCCCCCCGCGTTGTAGGGTGGACAGAAACAATGTAACTCGTCAACCAGACTTTCCCCCTATCACGTCCCGTGTCGCGTTTTTGCCTGATCACTCCCTCCGCGTCCTTTTCTTCCTACCATCACTGGGTCCCCTTTCTTCCCCCCACAATGTGTACAGACCTACGCGGTCATGAGGTAATTTGTAGTAGATCTAGACATCCTGCCTCCGGGCTTGAGCCTTCCCCTCGCCCCCCTCTCCCACCGCCCCCCTTTTTCCGTGATTCCTTTTGCGCATGGATGCACCACAAGATGAACCGACTGCGACCAAAGCCTAGGCATTCAAAACAGTACCTCCCCCTCTTAACCTTTTCTGCGTTTCTTCCTTCCTCTATGTGGAGCTCTCCATTGTCGGGCTGACCCCCTTTTGCCACCAGGTGAGGAAGCGACAATTGGATTCATTTCTTCTGATTTGATTTTGTTTTTCATCTGATACCTCTTATTTCTCAATTTGTAGTTTTCCCCTTTCCCCCCCCCCCGAGTTTCGGTCCAACTTGATTTGTAACCTCCGGAGTTCTCCTTTCACATAGTCAAAAATACAACGACCCATTCAATGCAGAGGAGAGGAGGCCTCCCCTCTTAGAGGTTGTTCCCCCAAATCCTCCTGAAGACACTTTGTCTTCACCCTGTGTCTTATTTCTCCCCTTCCATCGGCTCATTCCCCTCTTCCCTTATGGCTACGCCCCCCAGCCCCTGCGGCAGGCATGTTGCTTCTTCAATTGCCAGAGTATACTTTCTAAGTTATCAACCCCCAATAATGTCCAGATCTCCAAATCAACAAGTCCTTTCTCCCCCTCCTTCTAGCACCCCCTATTTTCCCTCCCCTTTAATGACTGTCATGTCCTTCCCCTCTTGATCCGGCGTTCCAGAGTATCCATTACGCCAAGTAGTAGAAAGGCCGAAGTCATCCATTCACCGATCTGGACCCCCGCGCTTCCATCAATTCCTTTTGCCCCATTCCTCTTAAGCTCAATTCCCTTCAAGTTTGACAGCGATTTACTCGCTACGTCCGAGAACGCCACGCCAACGGGCCACGCCCGCTTTCGTCCAGGTTTCACGATTTACCCCCCTATTTTCCCTCTTTTCCAATGACAGAAAACTCCCCTAACCCCTCCCTCCTCGCGTCTTGCAAATCGCACGTGTTTCTCCTTTTGCTCGATGGACGTTTCTCTACGGGAACCCTATGATGCATTCGCCTTAGTGCGGATGGCATCCAATCATTTTTACCCCTTTTTCCCATCCCTCCTTTCAACTCTTCCGACTTTCTTGTCCCTTGTTTTCCCCGGGTTCCCCCCCCCCCCCTTAGCGTCTAACAGGTACTTGAGCGTGCCTCTCTCCGTTGTTGGTTGTTTCGAGATATAAGCTGTTTTACCCCCCTAAGAAGTATTTTTTCTTACCCCTGACGGGGCCCCTCTGCCCCTAAAAAGAGGAATATGATTTATTTCTATTGTGCATCTCCCTCCTTCAGTCCCCTTCACGTCTACCCCCTCTTTTTCCCCCAATTTCCCCCCCCCCTACATTTTTCCCCTCTTCGGTCCCTTTTAGCTCCGACAATTACCCCTTGGAGTAATCGAGAGATTGAGTTTTCTTGCATTGCTAAGGAGTTGTTCATACTGTGTGGTTGGTTCAGCTGTTGTCAAAAAGTTCTGACCACTTCCATCTAGCGGGTCGTGAGATGGTGATTTTACCGCGTTGACGGAGGAGGCCCTCTCTTGTCTTTTTCCCCCCTTTATTTTCCCCCCCGGTTTCCTGTTTCCCCCCCAGTTTTTCGTAGAGGCAGCAGTTTTCCCTAGGATATTTGTGTTTCGAAGTTCTTGCCGGGAGAGGCGGCTTTACTTCCGATTGAGTTTTTTACTCGTATTACTTATCCGCTTTCCTCTTTCTTTCTCTTTTTTATGCCGGGCCCCTGGTAGGTCTCTCTATAGTTGATTGCAGAGTCGGGTTTTTAGGCTTTTGAGGTTCCCTTTCCTTTTTGTTTTTCCTTTTGTTGGTTGTTTCTCCCTTTTCAGAGGGACTTTGCTCTTGGTCCCGGCTTCCTCCTCCCTTCGGACATGGCGGCCGCCGTCGGAGGAGCCATGAAAGTATGCGCGTTTCGATGAGCCGGCACAGTTGCCTTTTCCTTTCTAAGTCCTCTCCCGCAGAAACGTTTTCTTCCCTTCTTCTTTCCTCCTCCCCCCCCAACCCTCTCCTTTTTTTTTCTTCGCCTTGGCTTGCTTTCATGGTTTCTGTAGCGTCTTTTCCCCGACGGGAAAGTGAGGGAAGGCGATTTCAAATCAAGCTAAACCTTTTTGGGTGAAATTTTTTTCTTTTTTTCACTCCCTTGAAGTCTTCCCCCTTTCTCTTTTGTTTTCCCCCCCCCCACGCTCTCGACGCGAATACTGATCTGCTGTATGAGCTAAAGTTCCAATGGGTTCATCCTTCTCAAATAATCATAGTGACTCCCCTTCAGATTTCTTTTCCCCTTTTTATTCCCTTTTTTTTTTTCTCATTCGATGGTTTTTTACTGGAAATTGAAGGTGTTGTCCCAATTCTGGGATCGGCAATTGCTCCTTAAGGAATCCGAAGCCCCCTTCTTTTGCTTTCGAGATTTGTTCCTGTCAGCATTCTCCTTTTTTATTTTCATCTACTACCGTTCCCCCTCCCCTTTTGTAACCCGAAGCTCTTGATGAGGTGTGGAGGAATGAGTTTGCCTTAGGCCCGTATCTCCATGTACACTGGGGCTCAAAAACCCCCCGCCCATTTACTCTCCTCCCCTTGAGAGAGGGGCCCCCTCTTTTCTGGGTTTGCCGTGCGTACCTAACCTGTACAACAGTCTGCGGCTACAAAACGTTGCGCCACTTGGTCATGTCAGGCCGAACCTTGCCATGTCCTTTTTCCCTCCTTGGGTCCTCTTTCGCGGGCTTACCGGTTTTTTTGCCTTCCCCCCTCCAGTCTTGAATGTGTGATTGTGGCGCGGTAGGCCCGTGGACTTAGCTTCCCGCGTGATGGGAGAAGACCTCCCCCTGCTTCTACCTATTTTCAAAATCCCCTTTTTGTTTTTCTATCTGTGAGATATACCCCCCCCCCTTCCCTCTGCTTTTTTCCTCTCCCTTCCCCCGTGTCCTTGACTAAAGAAGAACTTTTCGAAATCTGAAGCAGGTGCAAAATTTGAACGCACCTTTGACGGCGATGGCACTTGGTACCTGGGACCCTGTGGTTCACGGCTTTTTTCCCCGTTTTCAGGTCCTTTTTTCCCCTTTCCCCCCCACCTTGCACCCTCCTTTTCACCAGTCTTACCTCTCCCTTCCCACGAGAATTTAGATTGTTTTGCGACCCGGATGAATAGGCAGTGAAGCGCCTCACTCATAAAGGCTCCTCCTCCCAACCCCATTCAGTCACTTTTTTTTGCCCATTCGGTTCATTGAGGTCTTAGAGCCAGAATACCCAGAGAGAAGAGGTGAAACCAGGAACACCTCGACCTTCCCCCGCCTTTGGCGCTTTTTCTCTCATGGTTCAAGCTTCCAGACACCCTTTTCCATGGTCAGGTCCCCCCCTTCTTATCCCAAACCTCCCCCTCCCCCCTTTATGAAAAGCCTTGAGAAGGCTTAGTCCAGCGTGATTTTCGGTAGACAATGCCATTTGAGCACAGCCCGCCCGGGAGAATTTTTTCTTTTTTTATGCCTTCTTTTTTCCCTTTTCATTACCTTCAGTGATTTTTTTCCCTTGCGGCTACCACGGTTCAAAAAAAGAGGTTAATTGATTGGATTCCTTTAAGCACCAGTAGAATTTCAACTTTGCCTTTTTACGAAACTTCCCTCCTTTCTCTGGAGAAGTCCTCCCTCTTTCTGTTGTTGCCAAGCATGACTTCCCTCCCCTCTTCTCCGGAGAAAGGAGAGACGCATGCGGTACCGGAGGACGGTGATCGCACCGCCCCGGGGCAGCCGAATTTCTGATAACGCCTATTCCCAACCCTTGCCACTTCTACCCTCCCTCTTAAGTTCCTTTTTTACCCCATTACAAAACAGGCGAATTCCAAAAAACGCATAACACCGCCCGGCCGCAAAGTCGGAGGATTCCCTCTACGCGCCGAATCCCCGGATCCTCTTTCACTCGCCTACCTGTTTTTCCCTTTTCCCCCCCCACCGCTGATTCATCGACCTTCCCCGCGACTTTCCTCCCTTCACGACCCTAGATTTACAACAAAATGACTGACGAGTTTTCTTCCTCGACTAAACCGGGTTACTAAGCCCCCTTTTTTCTCTCACATGAGGACCCCTCTTCCCTCACTAGAGCCTCTGACTATCCCCCCTTTCTAATCCACTCCCCCACAGACCACTCCTCTCTCTCCCTCCTTGGTAGCCTGGTTAGAACACCCCAAATTACCTCGTCCATTCAATGAACACGTAAGAACGTCCCTCATGATCTTAAATTCCGTTTTTCCTGATTCTGTTCTTCCCCCTTTCTCTTTGGACCTTCCCTGCGGGACCCCCTTCCGATTTTATTTTTTTATATATGAGTGGAAGGACAGTTTTGCTTGACATACATATCCCTTCCCTATAATACACCCCTTCTTTTACTTTTCCGGCTAGGACTTTCTCAACCGCTCCTTTTCAGTTTTACGCCCATACTATCTACCTTTCCCCCCTCCTTCCGGTGGAGATAGATGGTCAAGAGAGGACGTTTGCCTAGTTACGCGCGAACATATTTTTTTTTCCCCCTTTATTCTTTGACTCCCTCTTATGCCACGTCCCCTTTCCCCCAGGTCCGGCCTACTCGCTTCATACTCATAAAATAATAAATAAGACGTTCGTACACATATTTAGGATCTCTCCGATCGTAGAACACCGTTTTATTTTTTCCTGTGTTCATTTCGTTTTATTTTTCTCTTGAAGTACTTTCTTTTTAGTTCGTGCGTGGGGTTTTCCTCTTTCTCCCCCCTGTCGACACGAGGAGCCTCGAGGATATGGTTTGGGAGTGCCTCTTAGCCCTTCCCTGATATTGACCCTCCGATGTAGATTTTTTCCGCCTTCTCTCTCCCCCCCAACATGTTTGTCTTCCGGGTCCACCCGGTGTCCTTGAGGAAGCGTGGTCGAAGGCGTTTGTAATGATACGTTTGCGGCGACGGACTTTCTCGGGCCTTGTTCTTCGAAGCTTTTCCCTTGTGATTACGCCGAGCCGCAGTTTTTAGAGGTCCCTTCTTTCCTTGGTTTCAGGTCTTTTGGGCTATAGTGATCTTTTTTCAGGTTTTGTGCCTTGTCCCTGTTTTTTTTTGAGGGAATCTTTTTACCTTTTTTTTCGTTTTGGTCAAGGATCGAGTATACGCCATTTGGATTGAGACTCCCTTGAGACATGAGGAATTCCTCTTCGTTTGATTATGCCCCCCCTCCCAGTCGGCCCGGATCTCCTCTACTGCTAGCCTTCCTTTTGCAGACGAAAGGGGGACATTCTTTCCCCCCCTCCAGCAGTCTCTCTCGTGCTGCGGATTTAGTCTTAGTCTTCTTTTCCATGAAGATGGAACTTATCTCCCCTTTCCCCTTTTTTTACAATCTTTTTACCGCCCCTTCTTTTTGAGACCGGGAGCCTTCCCCATTTTTTCACTCTCCTTTCCCGACTTGATTGAAACTTCAATCGAACGATAATAGGCTAAGATTTCTTTGCCTGATGTCACCTCCAATTATGTTTTTCCCCCTTCCCTTCCCGTAGATCTCATTCGATGACTCCATTCAGGTCTCCTCTTTTCATTCTTTCCTTGGATTCCGGTTTGGAGCGTGCACCAGTTGAAAAATATGTTCCTTCTTGAAGTAGTAAGCCCCGGTTTCCCGCGGGGGTCGTTGTCTTTTCCATCCTCGGCTTCCTTTTTTTTATTTTATCTACTACTTTCAATCCCGAATGTTTCACAGTCTTTTACGGTGAATGGAATTGTACATTGAGAGTGGAGCCTGGTTTTCTCGGGGAGAGCCTCCTTTTCTCAACCCAAGTAAATTAGTTTTTTGAATTTACTTTTTCTCTCCCCTTTTTTCACCTGCTGTTTTTTTTCTTTTTGCCTTGCCGTTCCCTTTCCCCCCGACGAGGAAAAACGTGTAAAGCCCGTGGTGCCAAAGCCGGAGACGTGCTCTTTCCTTGAAAAGATTTTCTTTGTCTGTTTTCCTTTCGGTCCGTTTTCCCTTCCCCACCCCTGCTTGCCACAATGTTCTTATTTGCCCTGAGTTCAGGTCTATGAAAAAAGTTCCTTTAAGAAGAGGGCCTGGCGACTCCAACGAGCTCTCTCTTACAAATACTTTTCTTTTTCGAGGATCTTTGAGACCAGCCCCTTTTTTTCGGTTGAATATAGTAACTTTTAGTTTCCTCACGCCGCCCCTCCTCCATTTTCCACTCAGGATTTTGCCGCACCCACCCCCTCCCTTCAGATCCTTAAGGCAATGCGCGTAGATGGAACGGCCGGAATGCGGCCTGGCACCAGATACACTTTTGAGGCAAGTTTACGGGCGGTCCTTCCCTACAATTTCCCCCCCCTTGGTTTTCCCCGCTTCCCCTGAACTCAAGCAGAATTGATTTTTTTTTTTCTCCTGCGAGTAGGAAGAGAAGGCTTCGCCTCAATGGACAATCTACAATCCCCCTGGCATCCAATCCTTTTGTCATAGGTCTTCTTTTTCCTTCCCCTTCGCGCCTCTCTGATCAGGGGAAGACGCCCTTGACAAAGCCACCGGCTGTTGAACGGATGCGCTTGAATGCACGAAACAATTCTCCCAAGGGCACCCCAGTCCCCCCTCCTCTTTTCCACTGCGCACTCACCTTCTCCCCGTTTTGCGCTCTTTTTTTTTTCCATAGGATGTCTTCCCCTTAGTCCCCCTTTGATAATGAAAGGGAATAAGAAGACGCCGTTAGCGTTGAGTTCGGTGTTTAATCGGAGGCCTTTTGGGTTGATGTGACCTCCTGGCTTTCCCCTTTTTTTTTACAACCACTTTTTGTGGTTGAAACTTGATTTGTTCACTTGAACTTACTTCTTCACATACGCTACTAAAACCCCCTTAAAAGGAAGTCCCGGAGGGACCCCGTCGCGGTGTGGTTCCATCCTCCCTTTTTTTCTTGCATCTCCCTTCCGAGTGTTCCCAATCGGCTTTCACTCAGGAGGTATTTCATGTATAGACCCTTCAAGGGTATGCAGGGATTTTCCTGAACCCCCTATCCCCTCTTCCTCCTTACTCCACCCCCCCCCCCCCCCCCCCAACGCTCCAACACCCCTTTTCCTATTTCCCCCCAAAACCGCCAAAAAGACACAGGACAAGGCTTTAGGCCAATAGTAGACCTGAACCCCTACTTGATCGCAGCAGAACCTCCTTTTGACCCGGCGTTTCTTTCCTCCCTTCCCTCTCCATTCCTGCTCCCTTAGCTCCCCTCCCCTCCCCCCCCCTTCTGCATTATGAAGTATTTAATAGCACCTTTTTCCCCTTACGGTAGAGACAAGGTCTAAGATCCCTGTTCCCACGCCTCACCCTCCCCCCCCTAAGCGCCCCCCCCCTCCTCCTCGACTCGCGCCTTCCTCCCTTTCGACTTTGCACACGCCCGGACAACGCGACTTCATGCATCCACCAGCCAGCGCCCACAAGAACTCCCTCGCGAGGACCTCGAATTTTATACCTCCTCCCTATTCTCTGTTGCCCTACTTCCCTTGACCCCTGCCTTCTTTTCATGATTCGGATTGATTATAATGGCATGGAGCGGTGTCCTTTACCGATCCGTTTTCCTCCTCAATTCCCTTCAACCCTTTGTACTTTTTTACGCTCTGGCCCTTCGCTTTCTTTTCCAAGCCTATGACGCGTGAGCCTCTCCGTATATTTCATCCTCAATTGTTGTTGTGATAGCTCTCTTTTCCTAACGAGAAGACTTATCCGGTGATTCCGGCGATTTCCCCCTGCGACCTCCCCCCCGAGCTTTCTTATTGATTAGGATCTGCTCTTTTATGCTTAATTCATCCGCTACGGAACAAATATAGATACATATAATAAATTAATCATCAGTCAGGGTTTAGTCCTTATTTCTAGTAGGATGATTCGAGCAATTCTTTCCCCCCGTTTCTTTCTTTTTCCTTTTTCGCTGCTGCGTTTTTTCTCTGTTCTGTCAAGGCTGATTTGGTGTCGAGGTTGTTTGCGTTTGGGGTCGTCCCCCTTCCCTTCCGATCCCGGACGTTCGAGGGTTTCTGTGTCTTTCTCTTTTATAGTTCCTCTACTCTCTGTCTTTTGCGGACTTGATCTCCTTGCCCAACAGGGCGTCCGCCCCACCCGTTTTTTCGGAGGAACGCTGGTTCGGCAGTTAGGGAAACTTTTCTTGCTTTTCTCCTTGCTGCGGGGCCTTCTGTCGATCTGAGCAGGCAGGTCGGACGTGAGCGGATGATCCGCGGTCTCCCCTCTATATTTATGGCTCCAGCCCTTTTCCCCTTTTTTGCCCGCTTTTTTTTCTGTCGGGAATGGTACATGGTTTTTTTGCTCGTTTTGAGTAACGGATCATTGGAAGGGATAGAGCATTTTCAGAAGTTCAGTGGATTCAATTTTTTTTTTTCGCACGGGATTTCCTGTATCCTTTCACAGTATGTAATCCCCCCATTCTTAGTCCTGATTGACCTGTTTATCGCCGGTTTTTCGCGACTTGAGGGGGAGTCCTGGATTCCCCACTCGAGCGGCGCGGCTCTTAGAAGGTTATTCCCTTGTTGAATGGTCGTAGTTTGGCCCATGACGACTTTTTTTTCCGTGACTGAAGTTCCCGTTAACCCAATCCACGTTTCCGCCCATCGTGTGTGATACGGTAGCCTCCATACTCTCTTTGAAGTTCGATGTCCAACCACCGCGCCCCGACTCCTTGACCTCTAGATAAACTCCATTTTTCTAGCTACCCCCCTTTCAGTCTTCATCCTGATGAAGCCCATCCTTCTCACGCTTTCATCATTGCTTTGTAAGTTTTGCCCTCGCTGGTTTTCCTGCCATCTGACTAGATTGTAATGGGCCTCTCCGTTGAATGAAGGTCTTTTGGTTTCCGTGGCTCTGATCTTCTTCTTCCTTCTGTCTCTTGTCTTCTGGCCACTAAAGCAAATTCCCTCCTGGGCCGAGGAGATTGTGGCGGTAGTACCTTGTCGGAGTGAATCGCGGCGCAGATGATCCCTTTCAAGGTTGATCACCAAGCGACGTGTTCCTCGCTTTCACCCTCTTGTTTCCAGGGTTTTTTCTGGCCGTCCTCACGGCCACGAGGGGGGAGGCATGTTGAAGACCGGGGGCCAGTTGACCCCGTTTTACACCTTTGAACCCCCTCTGCCCTTTTTCGACTGTTAGGTCGGGCACTTCCCTTTTCTGGGGGTGTCCGGCAAACATCCTTCTTGCCCATGTTGTCTCCTTCCGGAGTGGGTCAGCACGTAACTAGTTCACGCGAGTCGGGCTCTAGCCCCAGATCTTCTTTGCATTCCTCCGTTGTGTTTTGAATCTTCTGTCGATCTCATTGATTTTGAAGCTTCCGTCCCCCACGTTTGTTCATCTACCTCACTCCGCCCCCCTCAGCACAGCTTTTCAATGCCGAAAACACCCGACCCGCCTGACGAAGCCTGCGGCCGATCTTCCAACGTCCCTTTCAGAATGGCCTCCCCAACTTGGTTCTTTCTCCAAAGTCTTTTCAAGTTGCTTTACGTCCCTTCCACAAACCTTCACCCAGAGTTTCCCTCGATTCACATTAACGAGGTCAGCTTTGCGCACGTATATCCTATCCGCGGAGGCGCCATTAACCAATGGCCCCAGGCCCCGAAGCACCCTTCCTCTTTTCCCCTTCATGTAATTTCCCGGTTCTTCGCTCCCCCAGCCTCCCAGCGAGCGGCTGAGCTTCCACGCGCCTCAACGCCCCTTGACGCTGGAGGCGGTATTCTTCTATTTCAGAGCCAAGGCTATTGCAAAGTGTCCCTTAGGCGCACACCTTCCAAGCCATTTTCCAAGGCTTTTGATTCTCCTTGGCTTCGGATGTGGATTTGACCCTTGATTTGTTTTTTAGCCCTTCACAGCAGTTCTAACTTATATCGAGTTTCTTCTTTTTTTCTAGTCCGGTCATCCCCCTTTATAGCTCACTGTAGGTCTCTTCTCCAACAACTGTCAGGCCTTCAATTGATTTTGTTACCCTTCATTTCTCACGTTCCATCTCACAACCACTTAGACTCCCCCCCCCCCCCCCAATTCAAAGGACCCATTATCTTAGTCGAGGTTTGCGATCCAGCACTTCTTGCATCTTGTGCCACAATGATACGGTCTATCCCTTTCCCCTCGGCTCATCTCTCCGGATACGGTTCTCCATCACCGGCGGCCTGGCTCCGGTATGAAAACTAACGTCCCAGAGCTTATTTCCCCCCACCGTCCAACCACCATGTCTATTACCTTCCCAAAACCGCCACGCACCCCGCCAGAACGGCGGCGGCACCCCGAGATTGGCGCATAAGTAATACGAAGACAGCAGGTCCCTGCTTGAGCGTCTAATTTTCTCCTTCCTCCCCTTCTACCCTCAAGAACGGCGATTTACCTTCCCCAAATGCCGATCTGACCCCCCAGCGGTTTTTCTCGCCCTACACGTTGACAGTGACTGCCCTGTTTCGGATCACCCGGGGCAAGAGCGACAGTTTGATAGCACTTACCTCATCTGAACACCTCCCTTCTTCTGGTTCTAACAGTCGTACCCCCCCACTGAAGCCTTGGACAACCCCAGCGCTCTCATCCCTCACGAACGCCCCGATCATTAGACATCGCCACGTGAAGTCTCGAGCTCGTCCCGTATAACGGGTTTTACCACAAAATGCCCTTCATATTCTATTCTCTGATTTGCTGACCGGCTGCGGCTGTCATCCCTCATTTTCCGATTCAAATAAAATCTTAGTCAGTTTAAGCGCGGGATTAGACTTTACGACACCGGTACTTCTTCTCTTTATCTGTCCCCCATCCTCCTCTTGTTTTTGTTTTCTATATATCTATTGCTTCCCCCAAAGCTAGGAAGATCGGTTTGTAGGCAAAGCCTTAGAGGGAAGTCGGGTGATTTATGTTTATCTTTACCCATGATTTTAGCAACTTTTCCTCCGAGTTCATGAAACTCTGATATATACCTCATCAAATTTCTAAACCAGAGGTTTTCCCTCCGTATGTTTCACATAGTCGTTGTGGGTATTTCCCCGGAATCCCCAATTAGTCGAAAAAGTTGCGATGTTATCCTTGGGTTTTTCTTTGTGTAAGTCATAATTCTGTTTTCTTTTTGTTGTCAGTTTTCGCTTTGTTCGACCTTGGAGGGTGCCCGTTCTGAGTTTCGAGAGGAGGGGAACCCCCTCTAGCGCTTTGTTTCCATGTATAGGCGTCGTGAAAAACTTGCGGTAACCTTGGGTCGATCGGGCCTTTTTACTGTAATGTTCCAATCTCCTTTATTGACGCGCGTTTTCCTCGCGGGCCTCTCCCTAGACGAGGCAGGGAATTTAGAACCCCGAGACGTTTGCTCGTCGCGGTGGTGGGGAGATTTCTATATTTGATGCCGCCGCCTTCGTTTTCGGCCCGTTTCCCTGGTATTTCCGGTTTTGAGGAAGTCCTGTGTGAGAGTTGGTAAAACGGTTTCCCTGTTAAGGCCCTCCTCCTAGAAATAGCAGGCTGCTCTGGTCGGTGTTCGTCTCCCCGAAACCGTAGCCCGCGGGCGTCAGCCGTGACCGGCTTTGGGTGCCGCGAGTTCCTTCATTCATGATTTGCACCACTCACCAATTCTTTTTTTCGTCCGCTTGGAATTGTGTTCGTAGGTTATGACGAGGGGTTTTTTTTTGTGGAACTGAGCTGTGAAGTTGAAAAGAAATCGCCACGGGTTGAGACAGGGGAGCACCTCCAATGTTCTCGACTTCGATTCCAAAACCCTCGCCACGCCTCCTTTCTCCCCTTTGTCTGCTGCCTGGCCAACCTGCCATGTCAGACTAAAGGCGGATTCGATAACGCATCCTGCGACGATTTGCATCGGGCAGGTATTTTTTTCTATGGAAACCTGTGTCTATATTGGCCCGACGCAGACGTGGTCCCTGTTCTTTTCGAGGAGCTGTCCTAATCTCGACTTTATGGTCTTACCGCCGTCCTCGGGGCCAAGAGGACTATGTACGGTTTTGCGAATGCTCCTGTTGGTCCCCTTTGATTGAGGCGAGCCTGCGATCCGCGCCTTGTGCCGAAAAAAAGCGAATGAAGGTAGATTATCTATGTGAAAGATTGGTTAAGTGTGAACGGGCCGTACGCATCCAACCATTGCGGCAAAACGTTTTTGCCCAATCCCGTGGGTGCCGGGCCCGTTCCTTGCTTTTGCCAAGTTCCGGCCGCATGGGGAGGGAAAGGTTTTTTTTACGGCCACCCCCTTTTTGCCCCAGTGCGGTCTTTCATCAGTTCGCTGACCACGTGTCACCGAGCTTCACGCCGAGTGTGTTTTCCCTGGCGATATCGCCC
>Ga0179591_1268536_pt1 | contig 21959 bp, 19 predicted proteins | sample CZOMad2_1_08_16f_FD_182891 | JGI IMG/M metagenome (GOLD analysis project Ga0179591, IMG submission 182891) | Vadose zone soil fungal communities from Angelo Coast Range Reserve, California, USA - CZOMad2_1_08_16fungal (PacBio error correction) | ecosystem: Environmental > Terrestrial > Soil >... | reverse complement strand
GCCAAAAACTCTTGTACTCGTGCAACTGACCCTTGTAGCCCCATAAGCTTCTCCTGCCGCACGCTGTTCCGCGTCTTCAGCCTTTGTCTGGCGAGCCTGCGCCTCTCCTTATTTCCGGCGGATGGTCCCCGTCACAATTTTCTCCGGCTGCCTCTGATTATCCGGTCACCGTGGGTACATCGCTGACCAAGCCCCTCAGCCTTCTCACCTTGGTGCACTCAATTTTTTTCCCGTTTTGAACTCTTCTTCTTTTCGTCGTCTATGATGCGTCGGCCTCGCCATCAGTTCGACTCCTTTACCCCGAGGGACGACCCATTGGTGTCACCTCAATTTCTGAGGTCGGCTTGGATTCTTACATAAACCCTTCAACCCGTGCCCGCTCCCCGCCCGGCTCTCCCTATATGATCGCCCCCGAAGCGAGGTCGGACGCGACTCTCCAAACACTGTCTGCCTGCTGTCCATCCGCCTGTTGCTCTTTCCAGAAACCCTACCCTGAATCTCCTCTTCAAAAGTCACTCCCTTATCTCCATCTCTCATTCGGCGCAAATTTTCTCTCAGGATTATTTATCTCGTACCGTATACATGTCGGTCGCATTGGCGCGAGGCCACCGAAGTTTCAGTAGACCGTCCCTTTCTTGGCGTTTACTGCTGTTTCACATGCGCATTCCGAGCAATGTCGTAGTCCCTTAATAACTAGCAAGCGTTCCGCCCGCTAGATGATCTCTTGAGACGCTCTTTTTCGTGGAGTGAGAGACCCGCTGCCTGCTGCCCTTAAGTTCCCCCGTGGGAATCCCTGTCACCAGTCCCCTGGAATGGTCAACTTGTTCATCCCGAAGCTCCTGGTTCGCTGGAGCCTACGGACACCCACTTTCGGACGTTGTCAACCACTCCACGTCCTTCCCCTGCACGCTCCGCTTGCCTACCTCCTAGACGGACCGAGAACAGCTCCGGCATACCGCTAGAACCATCCCGTAGTCTAGACTCGATCTTTTCCAAACCGTGGCTCCAACTCGCTCGGTTATCTTATTAAGCTGTTACGCTCTTTGGAAGATGGCCTGTGGATCTAGACAGTTTACTTTTCTTCTCATTGGTGATGGAGAGAAGAAGCGATCCCGATTTACCTTGACTCCTTGGACTCCCTTACTTAACCGCCCTTCTCGCCTGGCTTCCCCCGGTTTCCCCCCAAGGCGATCTTACTCCCCACCACTGAACGAAATTTGTTCCTTGTTTTACTGGGGCCTTCTTAAGACTGGTGTGTCTCGTCCCCACTCTGGAACATTCTTTGATTTTGAGACAGCACATGCCTCAGTACGTTCATTCCAAGACCTTCGGTAATGATGTGGGATCGTGTTACCATGTATGAAGATTCGCCCCAGTTTATCAACTCGAGGCACATTCCCTTTTTGACCAACTCTTATTTCGTCTGTGAACTCTTTGTTGCCGTCCCAAGGTTAGTTCACGTATTTTTTCCACGCCCACGGCTTGTTTATTCCACCTGGTGATGTAACTGATTGTTGGACCTCAATCGAGATTCCTTCTTTTTGGACGCTGCCCTTTCGTCTTGCACAAAAAACTTAGTTCTCTCCCCTTGGCTACGGTCTAGACTCCGTTCCCCGTTCCTCCCCCCCTAAAACGATTCGCGCGAAGGGACTTCCTTCCCTCCCGCATGTCTGAAATCTTCGTCTCTGCGCTTTTACCTTCACCGCCTGAGAACTTTCAAGTCTCTGGATCATGCTCATTCGAACGGAGAGTCGGGTTACGAGAAGATGTCTCCCTTTTTATTGTTGGACTGTTCCTTCTTGGCCCCACCAGGAGCCCTGCTCTGTTGGCCGAATCCGGTTTCCAACCGCCTTTTGGTTTCGTTCCCGCTTGTGTACGACCCCCCGGAACGACGTACTGCGTTTGGAACGGATCCTCCTTCGACTTCTACATTAATCACTCCAGACGCTAGGCAACTAAACAATTCTTCGGTGGTTTACAGACCCTCATAACTCATTGAATATGGCAGGTCTCTCTGCATAGGAGATCGCCCCCCCAAGTTCTCCCAGCTTTAGCTCAGTAACATCCTCGTGAGTTTTGACTTCCTGGAACCCCAAATAGGACTGTTTGGTTCCTGCCTCACTCTTGTTACGATCCAACGCAACTCCCTTCGCTCTGGCTCCCCCCTGCCTTGCAACGGACGAAAACCCTCCTTATTTCTCGCAAACAAAAACTTTCTATTCGTTCGAAGGCCCCGCACCCCAGTGGTTGACCTTCTGATCTGCTCTTTCCCTTATCTTTTTCAGCGACGGACCTCAAACTTTTTTCCTTTGGTTGAAATTTCCCCTCATAAGCTTCCCGGGATCTCTCTCTCGGACAGCCGGTCTCTTGATTTCTAGTCGTTACCGAATTTTTTTGCGGTGTTCCTGTTTTTCCCGTCAATCGCAGATTAACGCAGGCCAACTTAGCATACCCTAAATTTACTCTTGGCAGCTGCGCGGCTTTTTTTTTCTGTTTCCATGAACTGTACACCTTTCCCCCCTTCCCCTTTTTGCTAGTTGTTCGGGTTCAGCGGTCTCTCGCCTTCTCTCGGACCCCCTGCCAACGCAACTATCTCATAGCCTTTTTCCGCGGCCCGGAGCTTTCCCTCGTTTACTGGGCTTGTCTCGTTACACCTTGTCCTGCCTATCTTGACCCACAAGCTTTTCCTTTTCTTTCCCCTCAGGCATGGCTGAAATACCAGTGTTTCGTCTTGTTAACGACTCTCGCCCGTCAATTTCCTGGCGGTCCCCACTTGCCCGCGCAACGCCTTCTTTCCAGATTTTTCTGAAGGGTCACCTTGCTGGTTTGCCAGCATTACTTTTTTGCCTTCCTTCTCGGCTTCGCCGACAGAGCCCCCCTTCGTCCCGGTTTCTTGCTGGGACCGGCGGGCCCCTGGAGCATTCTTTGTCCCGGATCGGAACGTTTCATCCGCAGAGTTTCCTCGATTCTCGGTTCCCCCCACCACGTCAGTCGTCTCACGACAGAATACGATGACCTCTGTCAATTGCTCCTTCACCAAGATGCAGTTTGATCCGAAGACGCTGCCCGTGATTTTTTGATGAGATTTCACCGTCTACCCTTAGGGCAGCCTCGCTTTGCTAGTCCTCACCTCCCTTAAGTGGGCAACAAGATCTCCCCCCCTAGATATTATGGCCCTCGACTTTGGGTGGCCCCCCTGGCCTCGAGCTGTTTCTGAAGGAACGCTTTGCGTTGTTGATTCCTATGGAAGCATGTATCTGTTGTTGACTGGTCAATTCTATGGAAAGGGGCGTTACCCCCCCCTTCCCCCTGCCCCTCAAAGGGTTTTCCGACCAGGGAATCCTTACCGCAACCCAGGTTTCTCACCCCAGACCCGCCTCCTTTTCCTCTCCGGTTTGTGAGATCTCTTTTTCTTTTCATTACCTGTCCTCGGGAGTTATTGCACTCCCTCCCACTTTCGCGCCCTCATCGAACAGCGGCGAAGGCCCTTCGTCTTTCAAGCCCCGGCTGGACCCTCAACCGAGTCTAAATGACTGCTATCCTCTGGAACAAGCTTTCCGTCGTAAATCTTGACCCCCCCCCCCCCCCCCCCCCCAAAAAGGCCCCCCTTTTCTTCGTGCTTTTTTTTTCTTTGAACCTTGAGTTTATCGTGTCCAATCTTGTTTTGTTTAGCGTGAAATTCGTGACCCTTGTTCTCGGTCTATTCCTGGTCTCCCTGCCAACACCCTTCCTTTTTTCTTCGCGTTTTATCCACTTGCTCTTGTCCTGGAGCCCTTTTGGCGTCATAGGATTCTACCCATATGCGTGGTTTTTTTCCCCAGTTTTTTGAAATACGGCGATTATAGAGGCATGGTTCAGACCCGCATGAAGACGTCCACTTCGTTTTTCCTTGACCCGGCGAGGCATCTGGTTGGCCCTTTCTCCTTCGTAACTCATTGCTTAAGGAATGTTAATTTCCACCCACGCGCCAGTTCCCCGAAAAATTTCCCCTCGCCGAATTCTGGAAGGGGATGATTTCTCCGCGATGCTTCTTCGAGACATGTCGTAAGTCGTTTAACATTTCAGGCATCTGGAGATCAGCCTGTTCCTTACGTTGCCATACTCCTCGGGTTTTTCCTAACTGCACCCCGTGGGACTTCTCAACGTATCGAGCCCTCTTAAGTCGTCAGGCAGAACTTTCCTCTTTGTTCTAGCGAGATGGATCCTTTTTTTTATTCCCCAGATGAACTCCCAGAACCAGCCGTCCCATGTACCTACTTCCCGCCGTCTTTGAACTGAGTGAGCCGACCCCAAACGTGGCGACGCAACGCTTCCACGATTGCCAATTTCCAAACCTTATGCTATTCGTAGTACGGTTGTTCTACCCCAATTTCTCGTTGTCACGAACACAATCGCCCAACGCAAGGTGGTACGCGGCTTTTCCATCTTGCTTGTGATTAGCAGGGTTTGTGTTCGTAATCGCTCCCCGTATCTCTGAAGTTTTCGCGTTAAATGATTTTGCTATTTTACCACACCTCCATCGTTTACTGTTGAAGTTGGCTCATTATTTATTCTGAATTTTCTCCGCCAGTGTTCACTTGCTTGATTTTGGGTGCCAAACGACTTAGCACGCATGCCGCTGAGCACTTTCCTGTCGTCCGACCCCGAATCTTTCCAATGCAACAGTTGTGAGATAGATACAGTGACTCCAGTACCAACCCTGGCTTTGAATCGCGTCACCCGCTGCAATAAGACTGTTCCAATTCTTCTCGGTCTTTCCACCTTTTTTTTCGCCGATAGCCACTGGTGCTGATCAACCCCGTTAACTGAGTTCTGGTAATCCCAGCATTCATCAGACCGGCCAGTATTACGTTCTCTATGGTTGGCTATGCCCCAAATACGGAATGGTATATTTCCTCCCTTGTCCGTATCGTCATTCTTCCTTCTCCATATCCCGTTGTTAAGACTCCCCTTGATGTTTGCACGGAGGGGAATCCTTTCCAGCTTTAGTCTTCCTGGTTTTCTCTTTTGCCCGAAACGCTCCCCCGTGTGTTGCGCATTCAGTCCCTTAAAGGACGCCCCTACAGGTTAAGGGACCAGTCGCTTACGTCCTCTACCGTTTTTTACGGGGATGCTCTCCCTTCTCTCGACGTCCTTATGCCTCGCTTCCACCGGAATATTTCAGTCGTAAACTTCCTGAAGCAGCCTTTCTCATTTTTTCCTCGTTTATCTTGTGCGGCCACCCACCGTACGACCGGATCTGCTGTCGAAAGAGGACGCCCTTATATTAAAGCCTTCTGCACACCCGGTCAATACGTCTCGATTAGGGGTTCCCCTCCTAGACTCCCTTGTTTCGCTTAGCTTCGTCTGAACTAATTGGTTGTTTTCCCCCCAAATCTTTCAACTCTCCCCCTCAGTTCTTGAATGAGCTCCTTTTGCACCAAATTTTGCTACGGTCCTCCCTCTTGAACAACCCAACTTTCCTTCACGTTTAAGTTGCCCGGCTTTTCCCAGTGATGTTTCTCCAACCCCTCTGATCCCATGGAAAATTGGTGACAACTCCAGGCGTCGATCCTTGCGCAAACATGACCGGCGACACCTCTTTCCGAGTTTGGAGTATTCCCCTATCCCCAGGATTTTTTGAGAATGGTGTCCTCTTTCTCCTGTAGTCCCAGGAGATCGGTCCTGTTTTACGCCGTTCCCTCAAGGCGAGTCCGGAGAACTGTCTGCGTTTTTTAACCTAAATGAAGGCCCCCGAGTAATCTATGGAGTCCTCCCCCTTAGAGACCCTCGTCCACACGCTTTCTCGAGTTCTTGTTGTCCGGTTTTCTCAGGTCCCCTCTGTGGTCTCTGATCTGGAGTTTCCCGTCTCCCACATGGCATGGATTGGGTAGCCGTCCCGCAGGTCGGTAGGATTCTTAGAACCCAGATTCCGTATAAAAGCAGAGTATTTGAAGTCCTACATGAGGGACCGCTTAAGGATTTTTCCACGTTCCAGCTACAATCGACTTATTGGTCCAAGCTTACAGAGCCGGCGAGTGGCACTAGTTCAATGCCGTAATACGAAACTTATTTTAGTGGTCATTTTGAACCAGTTTTCGTTTTCGTCAACCCCTAAATGAATCTGCGGTAATGAGTCCCGTGTCGAATATCCCCACCAGAACCTTTTTCCTTCGATTCCTCCTAATTGTCGCGTTCTTGGGTCCGATCCGCGTCCCTCGGCGGCTTTAGACGTCGATGTTTCCTGGCAACCGGGATCTTCTTTTCGTTATTAGAGAATCGTTTCGAGGCTTCTCAGGTCGAATTGTTTGCAGATATACATAGACTGTTCGGTTTTTTTTAGATCTGGATCATGGACTCTCGGGGTGTAGAGTAACCACCGAGGGTTATTTTTCTTTCCACTAAACTTACCGCATTCGGAGGCAGTGACCCACCGTTGCCTTAGTACCCCGTCTTCAGAGTCTGGAGCCGTCTATAGGCGCCGCAGTTAGGCATACTACCAGCTTCCAAATACTCTAAAACTAGTTTTTCCAATTGCTACGCAAACCCCGATGGATAGAACTTTTCTTTTTGCTTATTCCTAACCCAACCCTTGGCACGCACTTTCATACCAGTCACTTTGACCCCTTCTCGCGCGATGCCACCACCGGACGCGTTTCATCCCACTGCTTCCATGGTCTTCGATCGGGAGGACGCTTGACCCTTACCGCTTCACTCGTTGTTTTTTTGCCAACTCAACAAATGGGTTGCCTCAACACCGACAGGAATTTTCCTGTATCCTTTTTTTCTTTCTCGAAAACTGCACCTGAGACCTGCACTCGCCGTCAGTTCACAAACCCCCTGCTTCTGCCTTTCGGTCACGCCTTTCGTGTTCGCTTTCGTCGCAGCTGCTTGTCCCATTCTAGGATAGGCTTCGGAGGACTGTCACGCCGATTGACTTGTTAATCTTCTCCATGAAATGTCGAACCGCTTCGAGATTTCAAGAAAAGTAGCAACTCTAGTAGAATTCTTTCTAAAAAACTTGGCAATAGCAAATCCCCCCCAGCAGAAACCGTTTCTCGAAGGTCGATTCTCCATGCAATGATCTTATTATGTTCGTGGTATGACTAGGGGCCCGGATGGTTGTCCATTTCCGACTCCCACAAATCACCGAGCTGGTATTTTCTCGTGGTCTTAATCTCGGTTTTGGTTTCCAATTTTCCGGAGTATTACCTCCCAAGTGCTGGTCCAGGCCCAAAAACTGGCCCCCCCCCCAAGTTTTCCGAAGGAGTCTGGAGTCGTCACAACTAGGGTGTGTAAAGGATTCTCCTTTCTCAACTTTTTCTGATCTTGAAATAAGCACCAATGAAACACCCTCTTCATCCCCGTTAGTTGTTTTGCGTAGTTTGATGTTTCCCAGCGGACTTTTCTGTCCTGCCCCGGAATGCACGCTACTGGCGAGTTTTTTTTTTTTTTTTAATGGCTGATTCATTGCCCTTGAGTCGTTGTTTTTTAAGAAGGTGTTTCTCGCGCCGGTTTATTTAATTCTCCCAGCACGATTTTCTCTTCCAAACGTTACCCCGAATCCCAGAGCCTTAATGATTACTCTTTGTTCACATGTTAACGTCGATAACTATTTTCAAGGACCAAGTAGACCTGGGAGCTCTAGACGACCGCAAAGGAACCTGGTCCTTCGAGGGGTAGTGTTTCGGTGCCCCAAAGGTGAAGTTAATCGCTGTCACGAGTACTCGACTTGTTTTGATAATATAGTTCAAATCTCCGGCTTCCCGGTTCGCTTTGATGGGTCTGACCCAAATGATCATGCGGGCACTCGCCGGAGGCTGGCCTGCCCGTCACGGAGGACCAAGCACTTCCCGATGAGTCAAGGCCCTTTCGCTTTGTAGTCTTTTCCCAGGGACAAGAAGCGTGCCGTTCTTCAGGCTTTCAGAGGCGCCAGGTCCGTGATCGGACGAGTTGCGAGTTTTTGTTGGAACAATCTCCGTCTTGCGGGAGGTTTCACGGACCAGCAGTTTGGGTTCGGGCGATGCTCCACAGAAAACGATTTAGGCGTTCAGGAACCCCGTGTATGCCTCCCGCCCATCCCCGAACGTAAACCTCGCCTTTCCTCAGGGGTGTTTCCCCCATTACGAGTATCTGATTCGCCCCTCTGTCCGTTGATGGCAAAGCAGGCCCCACAAGGCCAGATTTGTGCCTTGTGGATATAATATCATCATCTATTCTTCTGCTCTTTCACTCCTTGGCCCTTTGGGTTGAGCTGCAACTTCCACGCCTTTCGCTCCCGGGCGGGACGTTCTACGGTCCTGACCTTACCCCCAAGAAATAGACCAGCGCTCGATCTGTCAGACTACCCTAGTACAACTCTCGCGCATCGTCAGTTTCTCTTCCCCCATTACGGGTGCTCCCCGTCTCGAAATGTTCTCTCTTCTCAGTACCAGTACTGAGTTCCGCCATCTCTCCTCCAAAAACCATTTTTTAAACGTCCAAGTGATTTAAAGCCAAAGACGAAATGTTTCGGTTCGATAACGAGAGGACACCATTACGCCTTAGATGCGTCTCTATTTCACTTTTAAACCGGCAGGAGAGTGTGCCCCCTTACGGCGTCATCTCACTTTAAGGTTCTTTTCCTGTCCAGGACCCGCCAAATTCAGACAGGCCACATTCGGTCCGGTTTTGATGAGGCGAACCATTTTTTTTCACCGCAGACGGCCGAAGAACTGGTTTTAGATATGATTTCCTTGCAACTGTTATTGTTAGTATTATCATCTACTTTTTTTTGCTTGGAGTCCGCCCCTTAGAGTCCCCGCTTCCCTCCCGGTCGTTGGAATCTTGTTCCAATGCTGAGTGGATTTTAAAAGGCCACCCTCTCCCGTTAGCGAATGCAACTGTGCCTTCTTTCTTTTTGAAGACACGAACCCACCGCATACCAAGAATTGGGCCGCCAGCTGCAACCCTACTTCCCGTTTCACGCAGAAGAAGGTGAAACTCCGCAAGATCGAATGCCCGCCTCCACGCATTATAACCCCCGTTTCCGCATCTTCTAAACCATGAAGCGCTTTTTACAGGCGATATGCATTCAAAAGACATCAGCGGCTCTTCCCTTTCGGTGTTTTTACCCCATAGCCTGATTTTTTTAGCACAAAGTAAGTGGTGTTGGTCACAGCGAGACAGATTGCCCCCCTTCCTGCGCCTTTTGCCTTTGACTTTACATTTGACCCGACTTCCCGCGACTTTTTTCCAATACTGTTTGAAACCACGGAGATCCCTCCCAAACGTCTTAAGTCCCCCAACGTGCACGTTAGTTTGCTCCCTCAACAAGACTTTTTAGGGTCCGTTACCGCTTTTTAAATTTTTCCCCATTTGATCTGATTGTTGCGAACCGCACCTTACCCCCCGATTACCGGCATCATTTGGAACGGGGACTTGCGTTAGGACGATTCTCACTTGTCAACCCCCGGTGTTTTTTTACCCAAGTGTTTTTTTGTCCCGAAACCCTTATTCGAGGATTGTGAAAGAAAGAGGGTAGGGAACTTCGCTTCTCCGAAATTGTCTTTGGAACTGTCTGACTTCGGTAACTTTGCTGTCGAAATCTTTGCGGTGGATCATGAACCCCCCACTCTCGCTATTAACCATTGCTTTTCGTTAGGACACGGTCGAGAATGACCTTGCGCCGGAGGGATTGGCACCAGATCAATGATTTTTGGCGAGTTGCGAAACTCTCTTCCCCCTTTACTACTATGCCTTTTCCTTTGCCGTTCTCTTTGCGCTTCTATAACGATTTGTGAATCGTGATAGCGGAGAATGATGAGGGATTTCCGGTTTCTCTTTCCTTGGACTTTTTCCTGACCTGTTCCATCCTCCTTTTTGGCGTGCGCGAATTTCTCACTGGATGCAGAGCTGTTCTCTTCCCGTTTCTTTCCTGGTCCAACCCCACCCATCTACGCTGTTGGACAGATGTTCTGTCCAGCGGTCCCCCCGCCCGCCGTCCCCCTCTGGTGCTTCCCTGAAACCGGTTTTTTACCTGGAGAATCCCTCATCCTCCTCCCGTCACACCACGACGAAACCCGACCGGAGACTTTTTGTTTTTTCAGCTCTTTTCTACCCGAACCCTCAGGACTCGACTGATGCGTGCGCCTTGAGATTAGAAACCCACCTTCCCCATTCTCGTAGTAACCTATCGTGGATTAAATGTTGGTGGGACTTTACACGACAGAAATATGGAACTTTTCATTGTCAACCGGCTTCATGTTGTACCCGTTTATCCTCAGTGTCGCACACCGCTAATCCCGGCGTTGGTTTTGGTTCTCAGATAACCTCCCCTTTGTCGTCAAACTGATGGGCCTTTACCTCAACCCCCCTCTTCTCCACGCGGGTGGCAACTGAGTCGAAGTCTTTTTTAGACCACCAAAAAAGTTTACAAGTGCTCCCCCCCGTTACCTGCATTCACGCATTTTCCCCTTCATTCCACTCAACATCCCCTGATCTTTGTGGTCAATTCTAACCTACCCTTATTTTGTCCTAGAAGATTCTTATCAACAAGGCGCTCGGAGGCTCTCACTCACAGAGCAATCAGTTCATCAGGGGTCGTTCAGTCAGTTACCCTCTTGTACTAAAGTAAGGAAACGTCAGTTTCATTTTTTCTACTCAGTTGGTCCTAAGTGCAATTTGGATCGTGAGAGTAGTTCCTCCCTTTTCTACCGCACCACTCAGCACCTAGCTGCAGTCCCTTTGCGTCTCCGCTAGTCGTTCGCTGGTGAGTCAGGTTATCGAATATCGCGATCCAAGGATCGGCAAATACCTCGGGAGGAACTGAGGATGCTGCAGTGTCTTGCCCAGATTCCCTCCGCCGATGAAGTAGGTTAGTCTTCGTCCCCCACCTTGTGACGGCCTATTTCTAAACCCAATTTTTTTTTTTATCAAAGCTCTCTGTTTTCCTCTGTGATGCTGTACTTCAATAAGGTTTCGTCACCTCGATTATGAAGATGGACGAGCCCCGATGGTCCCCAATTATAGGTATTTTAAATCTGTTTTGCGCGGTGCCCGTTGCGTCTTTGAGTAATCGTCCCTGCCTGTAATGAGCCGGTCTCGCTTGATTTCCGGTCAACAAGGCATTTCCCATATGCGGTCTCTGGAATCGGTGCCGGCTCTTGCCCCGAGAGTCCTGCGGTTAACCCCCAAGGCACCTTTTCCCCACATTAATGCTTATGTTTTTTAAACGATGACTCGCCTTTCCTCATTACAATCGCAACAGTTTTGTCCGCGCCGTCCAACTGGAGTTGTGTGGCGATGGTCTCCTACCCTCTTTTTCTTTTTTTTCACCACCGCCCCTCTCAGTCCGAAAAAGGAGTGGCCCTTTTCTCCCTTTTCTGGTATGTTTTAAATTTGTTTTTTTTTTCCGACGCCGCGAGTGTTTTCACCCTCCTAATTGATCCCACGAACCGTGAACGTGCTTTGTCTTCTTCCTCTTCTGCAGGGCTTAGAATCGGGTTTCTTGTCTGGCGTAGGAATCTGGCACGTCCATCTTTCAGATCGTCTCTCAGTGCGCTACTGCATTCCCACGAATCACATGTTTCAACTCTTCCCCCCCCCCCCGAACCTATATTTCCTCCATCCAGTTGTGTTGTTGATCTCTTTCAATATTGAAACACCCCTGTAACGGGAGGAATTTGCCGCGGTCAATTCTTTATACGATCGAAACCTTCGCTTCGCGTCCAGTTTCAGCGTTCAGCCCCCTTTCCATTCTCCCCCCTTCAAAAACCAGATCCCCTTTGACCTCCCCGGAATCCACCCTTAATTTTTTCCTTGTTAAAACTCGGCCGTTGCCACCCAAATTTTTGCTCGGCAAACTCCGAGGATCTGTTGCCTCTGTTAGTGTTTTCTAGCGAGTTTCGTAGCGATGAACTACCGTCGTCGGTGAATTTACTTTTCACTGGGACGGCGTTTTCGGATCCCCACCTGTGTCTGTTTTGAGAATGGATTGTCCAACTTTCCGCGTTAATCGTATTTTCTAACTTCGTTTGATGTTTTTTCTGGCCCGACTGCGCGATTTCATCTTCTTCCGCGCTTCTGCTCATATCCGAATGATAAGAATCCCATTTTCATGCCTTCAAACTCCAGGACCTGACGCGGTATTTCGCGCCCGTCTATGCTGCCTCCAGTGTCTCCAAAGGAATTTGCCGCGCCCAAGAATTTTCCCTTTCAGAATCTTGCTTTTCCCCACTCCTGCGCGGGTCCCAGTTTGAATTGTCCGCTCTCGTCCCACAACACGCTTTCACACATTCACCCTTTATCAGCACCGTCCGGCTATAAGGTTCCTTTCCAACCTCTAATTGGTATTGTAACCGTCCCCTGTGGACCTACATTTGAGTCCCTCTTTCTTGAATCGTGTGTCTTCTTAATCTCCTTGCCTCCGGCTCCCCTCGAGATTTCCAGACCCAGTTCCTTTGCTTTAAGACCGAGCCGTACAGTACCCTTCAAAATATCGAACTAGCACCCTCTTCTTTTCAATCTTGGAGTTCATTCGCAAGACAACACCCTTTGGTCTTCCGCTCACGCCAAATTGAGTATGCCAATGCCTTTTTTTCTCGGGCGTTAACCACAGGCGTTTTCTGTCCACACCCGAATTTTCACCGCAGGCGGCCGGCGAACGGTTGCAGTCTCTTGTTTTATTTCGAACGATCACCTTCTTAGTTACCGTCGTCTCATTTTAGCCCCCCCACAAACTTCCTCCATCTCGTTGAGGTTTCTGCAGAGTCCGTGCTGGGCGTTGGATACCTGCTCGTTGCTGGTGAGATGCACAGAATTAGCTCCTCAACAATCGCTCATGGACCTTCCCTTCCATCAAGCTTTGTCCAAGTCCGAGTCGTATCTCCCTTCAGGTTTGAAGACCCCCGCATGATGAATTGTGATCGAGAACTCTCTCTCCTTCATCATTGAAGAATTCATTTCCCTTTCCTCCTCCATAGGTCAGTAGTTCTTGTAGCCCACTTCTCTGCTGAAACCGGGAATTTGCGTTTTTTTTCCTACTCTCCCCTCCAGGTAGCGGCAGGATTCCGTCCAGTATCAGGCTGCTGTCACCACACTTGACTCTGTGTCTTTTAGTAGTTCGGTTGATGATTTGATTATCAAGAATTTCATTACGTTCCTTTGACTTCGGGTCTGCATTTACGCTTATTCCCCCTGGCGCGCTTTTTAAGGCCCGTGGCCCTATCCGTTCAAGCGGAGTACTTCTTGGCCAGCCTTCATTGGAACAGCCGCGCGCTTACGTCCGCTTAGCTTACGGCTTTTTTTTCCATCCCGTCGAGCGACTATTCTCCTGAAGCTTACTTGCCTCGCGCCTCGACTGATTTTGCAATCACATTTCTAAGGTCCCATGACGCTTTATACATTAGCTCCCTTTTTCTTCGGTGAGCTTTTTTTGCGCAAGAACGCGCCTCGAGGCTAGCAAATCTCTAGTCCGAACCTGCTCGCGAATACCCTTTTCCTCCCGTTCCCAGCATATCGCCCCGAACTCTTATCTCCTCCCCGCTTTAGCAACCCCACCCCCCCACCCCCCCCCCCCCCCCCCCCAACCCGTTCTCTCAGTGTTAGCGCTCGGTGAACTCAAATGTTTTGGCAATTTACACCTCTATCCTTATGTTAATGGGTCGAAGTTGATCTGCACCCCCCCATCGGAAAATTAGTGATTACTCCCCAATCCTCCACCGTCCGATTGGGAGGTCCTGATCCCGCCTGGTCGGGCCACCCTTTTTTCCACGACCTTTAGAATTTTGGACTTAAGCGTAACATGTTTTGTACGATATCTTTGTCGGACGGGCGCCCTTTTCGTTCTTATGTTTGTAGACAGCTCGCCATATGTTTCCCCTGTAGCGTAGGAGGAGTAATGTCGGCTGTATTAATGAACACCAATCAATTTCCTGGCCTTCATATTAGTCTAGCTACCGACCTGCCCCTTTTTCCATCTGCTTCAAGGTGGTCCGTCTCCCCATTTTCCCCCACGTACCGATTATGTAAGTTTCCTTCTCATTTTCGATCACAAGTCCTCACCAATGCTTTGATTATGAGTCTTTCTTGTGTCGATTTGTCGGCTGTTGCTATATTTCTATCCTGTTAGTTAAGGATGTTCTTCTGGTTTAGCAATATTGTGATCAGGTTGATTGCTGTTCGAACTCAGACCCTCGTAAGTTTGCGATTATGAGTATGCTACAGAAAAACGGAGGATGCCTTTACCCAGTCAGAGTGGATTGACGATTTCTTTCGTCTTGGTATTCACAGCAATATAATTCCTTTCAGAGGAAGAGGGATAGACCGACAGCTTCTCTCTTTCGCGCTGCCTTCCCCTTTAGTGTGACAATTCTCAATTTATCCCCGTGAAGTCTATGAGCTTGTCCGGTGTCCCCTCCTCTGCTTTTCACAGCACCTTCAGTTAGCTACACGAGAAAGACGCTCCTTTCCGGCTGACGTTTCATCGTTAGGAGGACTGACGGTGATCCCGCAACTTCTTTTCGGTTTTGTCCCCTAGGTTGGATAGCCTCGCCACGCGTTTTTTGTCTGAGCTCCGCCTATTACGTCCCCGAGGGGAGAATGGTTTCGATCCGTCCGGTTCTCCAATCCGGGTTTATTTGACTAGCTTCGAACTTCGAGTGCCTTATGGAGTTGCCCCTTGATGTTCCTGTGTATTTGTTCGGTCGTCCGTGGCGTTCGGCTTCCGTTCATATAAGTCCGATCGTATCGCGAGCACCACAGCGTTTCCCTTGAGTTTTCTCGCCAAAATGTTCTAATCTCCCCCTTTAGCATTCCCACCCGGATTAACATTTGGTCTTCGAAATCGGTCCGAATTTCCATCCGAGATAAGGAGGAGGCCCGCATTCCGCCGGATTTGAACACCTCACTAGATCGTGGCTCTTGGTACAGTCTCGTGAAGAGGCGGCCTTGACCAGCTGTTTCCGCCTTCGTTGTCTTTTTTCTCACCGCTCCGGACCCATGGGCTGGGCCTTCCGGCAGTAAAAGCCTTTTTCTGGGTCTTGACTTTCTCGTCTCGCCAGTAGCCGCTCCTTGATGTCCGCTCAACCGTCCCCTGCCAAGTTCAATTAACTCTGTATAACATCTCCGAAAAAGAGGTCCAGCATTGCTTCAGTTAGTAATGTGGTGTCCCAGTTTCGATAAGTGGTCTGACCCTTAAGTAAAGAAGATGCATGCAAAGTCCACATCCCCCCTGATACCTTGTCGCTACCTGCTGTACAAGTTTTCACTCCAGAGAGGCCCGTCCTCCCCCATGATAAGGTCTTTGACTCAATCAAAGTCAGCAACTTCCAAGTTATGGGGTCTTTTTCGATGTCTCACATTCCCTTCCTCTGGTTACTTAGGGGTAGCTGGAAAATTTCTCTGAAACCTGCCGGAAGTCTGAGACTCGTCTCTATATTTGTTTGGGATTGACCGCTCCCTTTTTTTTCGTTCCAATTCCGCGTTTATCTTTTAAGTAACCCAATATGACACGCCCGCTAAAGGGAAACGTGCCCGCGCTGGCCTCAGTAGCTCTCTTTGGACGGTCTTGCACCCGGCATTTTTCCTTATCCCGGAGTACACCTTCTTACTAATCACTACGGTGTGGTTGTGAGAGTCGATTTATACACCAGTCGCCTTCCCCATTGTGACCTGCCGGTCTTGCCCACGCCGCGCAATTGTCCCGCTTCGGACGTGCCAGTGACTTCAAGACGGGTGGTTTTGTTTTAGACTGCGCTTTCTCGGCAGCGCCAGGGAAAGAACTCAAGGATCAGATTTACCAGTCCACCCAGCAGCAACCTAATAAATTTATTCCCAGATGTGCGGCGGAAATTATTAAAGAGAGGACACTCTTGAAGACGCGAGTCGTGCTGAAGGTTCACGAGGAAAAGTCATTGGCTTCCCGAATTGAAAGTTCCCTAGCTTGCCATTAGGTTCCCGAGCTCGTTTCTTGAACAATTTCTACCTTGGAATGTACCCAGACGTTTCCAGGGCCCACAAGGGGTTAGTTCTATGGGTTACTGCCCTGAAGCGTTTTTCTTATTCCCATCTTAAAAAGAGGAGTCCCCTTGTGAAACAGGGATCTGTCACTTTTACGATGCATTATCTAATGAACTGGAACCTCCTTTTGCGGCAGACTCGCGGGGCCGCCGCGCCCACCTGGCGGGCTGAAAGGCGACGCGGGACACTGAAGATATGGAAATTCGTGACGGTTTATCGGTCCTCTTCTTTGCTCTAGGTCCTCCGGTAAGACCAGCTTACTTCCCCTTTGTGGTCCCCACCAAGCCCAATTGTTCTTTTTTGTTCTTCTACCCTCCATCCAACGATTGGCCCGGTGTGAACCTGGTCCACGCGCTCCGATCAGTTAATCCCCTTTCCCTCCCGCTGTACGTGACCCTTCCAGAGCTCCTAGATCTGATCGCAGAACTTCCTGAGCGAAAAGTAGGACCGCGATTTTTTCCCTTGACCGCCCACTGTTTTGGATAGTAAAGTGGGTGGCCCTCTCGACCAGAAAGGCCTCTATCCACTCCAACTTTTTTGTCTCTCCGCCACAATTCCTTGGGGTCCGCTCCCTACTTCTTACGAAGGATTTGAATGCCTGACGAGCCCAGCCTAACCCCCCTCCCCTACAAGCGCCCTTTAAGATTTTGGCCCCCATCTTCCCGACGGTAGCTTCTTTCACTCAACAAGGGCAAACTTTCCCTCTCCTACCGGCAAGACATGATACCTGCCGACCCGACAGCCTCTGTCGCCCTAGATCTTTACAAACTAAGTCCAGAGACAACTACTTACGCCCGCGTGCCCCACGCAAACTGGGGAAGGGGTTATATGACTGCTCATCCGCACCCCGCTTCTCGTGGCTTCTTTCCCTACCCCTTCCCCCAGCAGTCGCCTTTACGGCAGTTCGCCTCCTTCCTTAGGCATGGTGCGTGATTCCCGACGTCATTCGTGGAACGTTAGGGTCTGCTTTAGTTAGAAATTGCTGGTGAACAAGACTTACCGTCCTGACCCTGCTCTCGATACTTATGATGATTCTCGTTCCTCCCTCAGGGCTGGAAGATCTCTGAGCCGGAGATAATTTCTTATTCAGACCGATTATCCCCCTCCCCTTGCCATGCAGTTTTGACTAAGCTGCACTAAACCTTGAGACACTCTCCATGCCGTCAACGCCCCTCTCCGGTCAGTACGGACTATGGTAGATGTTCCCTCACCCGAAGACCGATGATCCCACGGTGCTTTTCCCTTTTTCCTCCCATTCAGAGCCCAGTACAGATGTTTTTTCACTCTCCCTGATCCAGTTTTCCACGCCATTGCCGAGTCTCCCTCTAAGACCCTCCGCGAGATAGAAGCTGGACAAGTGAGCTCTTTTTCCCCTCGTTAACGTACCATATCCCGGATGTTCTATCATTGGAACCCTCCGCGGACCCCACCCCCTTTTGTTTAGCTTCTTGTGTGAGGGAGGGCGCAGCGACCGATCCTCCCTGCCGGCCATTTTTTTTTAAGGCACCTGAGAAGAACCGATCGATCTCACTCGGCGCTCTCTTTAACTATGCTGTTCTACAAATCCGTAGGTCAGACCGGTCTTGCCGTTCTGCGCGACACATTCCGCTGTCGGGTCGTCTAACTCCTTTTTCAATTTGATATGTTTGGTTGCGCCCAGCCCCTGATCGATCCCCAGCGGGGGGGATGCAGTTGGTTTGCGATTAGTCCCCTCACCAAGTTTGTTTCTCACAATGCTCGGAAATCCCGAAACTTTTTATGAGTGAAACATTTGTTCACCGAAAAAGTTTTCGTTACGGGTCGCTTAACGACTCCACCTATTACTCGTTTCAATGGAGGTACACTGTTTCATCTGTTCGAGTGAATGGTTTACGAATTCCCCCCCTTCGGTGAATTTGCAAAAGTTCCCTGACCCGGTCGTGGTCGACCTATCGTCGACCCCGATCTTATTTCCTCCCTCTTCAATAAGAACCCATCTGCCATTGAAGGGAGACACTGCCCTACTTTACTTATCTTCCTTCCACATTCCCGTTCTTTGCGCGCTACCTAAGAAGCCCCCCTTTTTTTTCTAATGGTTGATCTCCGATGATCTCGGTTATTCCCCATACAGAACGAGAGAGTGGCCGCCTACTCTGTCTTCTGTCCATCCACTGGCCTGTTTACTAGCGCATTGCTTCCCCCCCTCTCGTGTTCTTTTCGAACGCTGTTGTTCTATACCAAAGCACCGCATTTTGATTTTCCCCCCTCCACTGTCCCGCGGTTAACGCCCCTGTCCGTGTTCCTCTGGGCTCCTGGAACAACGGTGGAGGTCCCGAGGAAGTCTCATGCGCTGACGTCTCCCTTTCAATCCTAACTCCAGGGACGTTGATTTTTTGGCCTCTCCCTCACCCCTTGATCGGAAATGCCGGCGACAGATGCCGTTTTTGTGCGACCAAGTTCTCAGTTCCCTTTTTTCTGAATTCCCCGTATGTGCCCACCTTCTTTTGCCGAGAAATCGGGAACTGTGATTGACCTTTCGTCAGCTATCATCTTTAGCGATCCCCCCCCACGCTCATCACTTTTTTTTGGTTTCGGTTTTCTTTTGCGAATATCGGCAACCCTTTTGGGCCCCTCTTGGCCTGAAACGCTCCTTATCCCAACCGAGTATTCGTTTGAGCTTTTTCTCTACCAGCACCCGTTTCCCTTCTTTCTTCCGGCGTAACTTTCCGCTCTCTTCATCTATCAGATTTTACGGCACCTCAACGACCCATTTGATGGTACATTCTCAAATCATTTGTCCTTCCGATCCGACGGGTTCTTTCTTCTCCCCCCGAAACCTGCGTTTGAACGATGTACTTCAGCCGCGTCCTACCTGATAGTTGCTGTTCGTCCTCCCCCCATTTTCCCTCTTTGTAACGCCAGTTTTTCCCGAATTTGTCATCCCGAAGTCTCCCTCTTGGCGCGTGTTAGTTCTCTGTTTTCTTCGGCATTTTTTCCGCCCTCTTAACAGGCGGCGTCTTATCTTTTTTTTATGAGTGCTGTCAGCTTAAGCGAGAATCTCTCACCGCTCGTTGTAATTTGGAAATCGAGATAGCTAGAGACTGCGGCTTAGTTTTGCACCTTCGTCCTACCGATCGACTATTTTTTTTTTCTTGAGTGAAGATCGCCAACCTTAATCCGATTTCAGAGTTGCCTTTTGCCAGAGAGCCATTAATGGGCGACTCTCCCAGATTTCTTTTTTTTTTCTCTTTCCCTAAGGTTGGTGCTAGTAATAGCCTTAGCAATTTCCTTCGTCCCCAATCTTGTTCCAGGCGCAGGAGGATTTTTGCTTTTCCTCTTTTTCCTGGTTTTTTTCCTTCATTTCTTGGGACAAGTCTTTCAATCTTGAGAGTACAAAGACCCGTCCCTCCGACAAGTCTCGCTCCTTTTTATCCGGTTTCATTCGGACCAATGATTCCCTCGACGGGTGATCAGCGGGATATTCCAGGTCCAGTGTCTCTTCCCCCGAGATTCCCTAGCGCCAGCGGCCACAACACAAGGACACCTCTCCTCTGGTTCAGAATACGATGCCCCTAGACTTCTCCACTGCACGTTTCCCCTTCACAGGCACATTGTTTTCTCATTTCGCCGTCACATGTATTATCTTCTCTAGATTCACCGCCTGTCCTAGTTTTTTTAGATTCACCGGCCACACCCTCCTCCCGGCTCCAACCACTTCCTGAGAAATTCGAGGATGTTTCCCCCTTTTTTCTTCTCTCAGGGAGGCGTTTTGGTGGTATTTTTTTTTCAAGATGAACATGCTGCCCCCCCCATTGTGGAGCTTTGATGAACGAGCCTTTTTGCCTCTGGTGTTGGTTTATTTTATCCGGGGCGCCAGATGACCCTTTACTTTTTTCTTAGACAATTTTCCGATCGTCCTCCTACTTCTCCCTTGAAGGCATTTCCTCCTCATATAAATACGTCCCACAATCCCCCCATATCTATCTTTTTTCTGTTTTTCTTTTTTTATATGTTTTGCACATCTATTGCAAACTTTGTCCCCCTTTTTCTTCTTTTGTACTCGCAATAGGCGACGATCGAACCCTTTTTCGCGTTTCTCGAGTTTCCCACCGGTCAAGCATTCCCCAACCTAACTGTCATGATACCCACTCTCCTCCACCCGCACGGGCCCCTGTTTCCAGCGAGTTATTTCCCCCACAAAACTTTTTTTTTCCTTCTCCGGACCATCCTCGAGGACTCATTTTCTTTTTTTCGTCGGACAGTTGCTCCTCCCCCTTCTCCCATACGTTTCGAGGATTTCTCATATCTCCTATCCGTTACTTCTCTTTAGGGATCAACCACTGTGATACTTCCTCTGACCCTTCATTTCTAAATCTTTTCTCCGCATTACCGTCTGAGCGCATTCGTTTTGTGGCCTACCAAGCCAGGAGCTCTCTTTCAATCTTCTTCCAGATGTCCTCTTCCCATGATCCCGTGACCCTCATCCAACAGCTTGTCCTGAATGACATACCGCTTTTTTTTCCCCTTTTTGGAGCTTAGAATTCGTACTGCTACCAGCTGCTGTATGCGTTTCCCCACCGCGCCCGTTGCCCCTTAAGAACCCCTATCCAGACTTCTTTCTCTATCTTCGCGTGAGTAAAATTATACGCCGGCTTTCTACTGAGGCACACCGCTTAAGCTTTGCCCCTCCAGGCCCCCTGAGATTCCACCTTCTCTAAGTTTCCCCTTGTTCCCCCTCTGGTGTGTTCCTTATGCCGGAAAATGCTTTATCATACCACCCTATCCCTCGTACACTTTTTTTACCCCTTGGGAGACTTCTTCTTCCTGCGCCTCCCCTTGAAGCTGGGAGCTATACCTAGCTTCCCCCCTCCCAGTTTGGCGCCTATCCGCAGATAGATACACTCCCCCCCCTTGCCCACACGTGACCCCCCAAAAATTCGACTAAGCCCACCGTTTTCAAGAGCGAATGTGCATTTCTTTCTCCAGCCCCCCCCAAGTGGCGACCTCCGGCGCACGTCTCAAGGGCCCCCAAGTCCTTCGTTGTCTCCCTCGTTCCCCTTTTCACGGTCTCCCAAGGCCGTTTCCTCTCCCCACTCCTTTCCCTTAAACCTCTTTCCCTTTTCCGCGTAGGAATAGGCTGCGTGAGCGCCGGTCAGTTCTCGACTGCGACCCCCCGTCTCGACGTCGCGTACCTCTTTTAACTTTTCCCCCCCCCCTACTCCCCTATTGGTGGCTGGTATGCCTAGATCTGATTCTGCGAGACCTGAATCAGCCACCTTTTTGTGCTATTGGCAGTCCTTCTTTTTAATACTCAAGTTTGCCGCGTTCGTGAATGCCCCCCTTCTTAGAACCATGCCCTCGTTTCCCAAAAGTCGAGAGGTAGAGATAAGATTGAATCACTCTGTCGTTGTTTATCGCGACCGATTTTTTTTTCCGTTTTGCCCCCCCCAATTTATTTCCTCCATTTAACAGTATCCAGCTTAGCTTCTGACTTGTGAGATGGAACTGCGAATTTTTCATCCTATAAGAATTCCATGGTCGCTTTTCTTACTTATCTTGTTATGGTGTAGGTTTTATCCCAATGCTCCTCTCATCCTGTTCGTTGGACTGTAGCGCTTTAAGCTTACCCCAAACGTTGTACGACTCCCGCTCGTAATGGTTCTCCCCCCCCCGCGGTCTATTGTAAAATCCGGTGAGCTTTTTTCGACGTTCTTCCACGAATCCTAGCGTTTGTTGCGCCCAGTATACGGAAAATTTCTCGGTAAAAGGTCTGGACAGCTTCCTCCGAGCATATACGTGATTACGGCTAATTACGATGCGCTTTGCCTCTCCTTACCCAGCCCGCCTATGCAGCGCCTCAGGACTATGAATGTCTTAAATTAGTAAGGTCAGGAAGATTTTGCCCCTCTCGTTGTCTTCCAGTTGCAGCCCTCTAAGTAGCAAGTTTTCGACATGGAGATCTACAATTTTGATTCTTCAGAGCTTTGACTTTTAAAATTCGA
>Ga0179591_1269279_pt1 | contig 21980 bp, 24 predicted proteins | sample CZOMad2_1_08_16f_FD_182891 | JGI IMG/M metagenome (GOLD analysis project Ga0179591, IMG submission 182891) | Vadose zone soil fungal communities from Angelo Coast Range Reserve, California, USA - CZOMad2_1_08_16fungal (PacBio error correction) | ecosystem: Environmental > Terrestrial > Soil >... | reverse complement strand
TGGATTTTTCCCCCATTGCCTTCCTTCCCTCGCCCCAAACCGATGGTGCGCGTGGGGGGGTTTTGGAAGGTTCCCCCCCATTTTTGCGTCCAGCTCTTTTCCTTCACGGGGCCCCCCCTCGGGCCACTTCTTTTGATTGCATGCATTCCTTCTCGTTTTTTCAGTGGCCGATAATGGCGGGTGGCACGCACCGAAATTCTTTTTCTTTTACTCCCTTTTGTGTTTTTTGGACTTTATCTTCGACATTGGAGGTTTCCCCCGCATATCTTTCACTCACCCTCTGACACCCTTTCCTCTCGTTTCGATCGGCGTGTGACGATGTTGATTTTTTTTGAGCACACGGTGCCGTGGCCCCCAACCACCCTTTGTAAGCAACCTTCCTTGGTTTGTGGGCGTTGGGGCGCGGACTTGCTGGAACCCCCTTTACCCCTCCTTTGTCGGCAACGATCACCGAGAAGGTCACCCGACCGACATTGGGCTTCCTTGCCTTTGCCCCAGAGGGCCGTGAGGGCCTTTCTACGTGTCCCATAGAGGTGTGCGCCTCCTCCACATGTTCCAAGGTTGCAAAGGCGGTCCTTTTTCGACGCGTCTCCTCGATTTTTTTTCGCTTCCCTTTCCCTTATGAAGGCCCTGAAACGCCTTCGAGCCGGGCGATTTCTTTGTTCGGGAGTTACCCTTCCCCGTTCGATGGGCGATCGCCGTTCCCAATAGGTGTTCACTCCCCCTTCCGCACTTTTGGTTCTCCAGCCTTTTCAAGGGGATTTTTGCTGCGTGGCGGTGGATCGAGCACCTAATCAGGGTCTGGCTTTTTTTTGCTTCAAGCGACTACCCATTATAATTGTGGAGCCTTTAACCCATTTTACGCATCTCCTTTTTCCCTAAAGAGTGGCTGTGTTTGTGACGGCAGGTCGGTTTTCATTCACTTTTTTTTTTGATGGTCTGCCATTGTCCTCTGCTTTAGCTCTTGCAAGCGCGATTCGGAAATTACTCAATTGGCCTTTTCCCCCAAAGTCCTCTCCAGAGTGAGACACTCCCGCTGGACTGTTGGGTTCTGGGTGCGTTCTTCCCTTCCTTTTTTTTGGCGCTTGAGGGAAGATTTTTTTTTTTTTTTCCAATTGGTTACGTTCCCCCCCTTAGCGGTCCCTTCCTTATGGGCATTCCTGACTAATAATTTCCCCCTCTTCGACCGCTTCGTGTTTGTGATGATGGAGTTTGTACTGTCACCTTCGCCTTCGGCCTCATCAAACTGTTTCTCCTCATTTCGCCGTCCGCGTTTGGGCCGCTGGCGGTTTTTTTTTTTTCCTTGCGCGGACATTGGCGATCCCAAAACCGGCTTCCGCGCTCGGTTAATCTCAGTGATTTGTGAAGACGCACATTTGGGTCTGGGCTCCCCGTTTTTTTGATGTTTTGGCTCGTTGAATCATTTTTCGTCTAGGTTTCTATGGTTGCTCGATTTTCTGCAAACAGATCATTCATCCAAAAGTTTTTCCGTGGCCTGATTACTTCATCTTCGTCATCGACCTTCTTGTTGGTTTGAGCCTCCCCTCATTTTCCCAAGGGGCCCTCCCCAAACCATTTGGGTCGTCTTTATAGGGTGCGCAGCGTATCGACCCCTACCCCAGGGGCCGAGTAGCCTGGAGGATAGGTTTGTTTGTTGCCCCCTTTTTTTCCCAACGGTTGCTCCCCCTTGCAGAGTGTGAATTCCTTTGCCGCTTTTTTGCGCGCCTTTTTTTTAGACATCCGAGACAGATGGTAGCGTCATGTTTTTCCCCGTAACTTTTCAACCTCCCGGTGTCGGTACTCCGGGCCGGACGCTCGCAGGTTTGGTGCTTGCGTGGGTCTTTTTCTTTTTATAAAGTCCCCCGTCGTTGAGGAAGTCAGCGAGAACGAGCTTTTTCCGATGATTTTTGTCTGGTTTTCTCTTTTGTGAATCCATCGGGTTCTCGTGGATCCATAACCTGGGCTGCCTTTCGATGTGACCTTATTTCCTTTTTTTCGGTTTCCTCACCACACAAATATGTGCTTATCATTTCCCGCGCTTTCCTTTTTTCTCCGAAAACTCCTTCACTCCAACAGCGTGCTATGTCTTTTTTGATCTGTTTATTGTCCTTGTGGGCTTTCCGGGGTTGGGCCTGTTAACACTTTTCAGTGGAGAAACATATTCTTTGTTTTTTATCTTACCGGAGCCCTGGCTTGTTCCCCCCCCCACCCCCATAGTTACTTTTGGTCGTTTGTCCTCTTCTTGCCCTTCTTATAGGTTTGCCCTGTCTTTCCGCCGTAACCAAACCTGCCCCTTTTTTTTAACAGGCACCTTTTGTCTGGGGACTGTGTCCCCACTGCGCTCTTGCATTCATCGTGTCTTTCCCCTCCCCCCCGTGTACGACTTGCTGTGATAGGCTAGACCTTTTTCTCTTCCCTGCCCCACCCTGTTGCTTCCATCGGTGCGCCTACCCCGGACTTTCATCCCTGCTTCCTAGTATGTTTCTGAACAGCGCCCCTCAATTCTCAAAGCTCTGAGGCGGGCAGCGATGGCGCTGTCGCCCTGGTGATCGCCCCATTGTCCCCCTCTTTGCTTTTTTGTCTGTAACACCGTCTTTTCCTATGATACCGATTTGGAAGTTCCTCCCCCCCTCCCTTGGCGGGCAGATCCTGCCAAAAAGTTTGAGCCTACCAAAGGCGGCTTTTTCGTTGTGGTGACATTCCCCCTTCCGGCTTTCCGCCGCCTTGGCCGCATTTTCACGACACAATATCTCATTTTCTTTTTTCCCCTTTTCCTTGTTCTGGTCTGATGCTGCTTGGCCCATCTGCACTTTTTTTCCCTTCCTTTCTCTTCATGCTGTTCTGATCGGCGTATTTTTAACCTGGTTTCTCCCCCCCCCGAGCTCCTTTTCGACCTCGTGTGCCTTTCATAGATCCCGCACCACCATTCCGCCTTCAAGTACCCTCCCCCGAACGACATCGCCGCCCCCTCTTTTTTGAGCCCCCCGCTTTTGTCTTCTATTCCTGCTTGCAGTAAACGTTTCCTTCTTGTCGTTTGTCTTTTCTCTACACCTCATGGTCGATCTGTTTTTTGCGGTGCTTTGGTGTTGTCCTCTGCGGATTTTTGAACCGGACGGGCCTTTCTCTCTGTGCGCGTTGATATGTTATTTTCACCACTACCCTTTCACTGACATTTTTCTATTTGCCCCCGGCGCCTTTTTTGCGATATGTCTTTTTTCCTTCTTGTTGTTCAAACGACTCCGGGTTGGCTTTTTTCGTCTGGTGTGAGATGTTCTGTTCTGATCGCTATGGCCCTTCGGTGCATGTGTTTGTGGACGTTGCGACAAAACTCTTGTGGAGGTTAGATTCCCATGCCCCCCTTTTCCGCGTCACAAAGTCTTTAATAGTTGCTTTTGTGCCCCCGCCTCCACCGGGCACCGAGTTTTTTACGCGCACTGTTCTTCTGTTTTTTTCTTTTGGCCAGTACGGGGATGGATGTTGTCCCTTCACCTGCAGTGCGGCCCCTTGAAGGTCTTGTCCATCGTTTTTTCCGTCCCCGCGCCTTTCCCCCTGGTGGTGAGGCACGGCTGTTCAGGTTGTTGCAAGGTCCCTCTGTGTGACCGGCCGTTTCTGCTCCTGAGTGTTTTTTTCTTCCATGCCCGAGGGTTGGCCTTTGGAGACTTTCTGGCAAACCTTTTTTTGTCCTGCCGGTCAGGTATGACCCACCTGAGTCCCCCTTTCAATTTCTTGCCTCCTTGCGATCCGCGATGTGTGGCTGCAGGCTGCTTCCCCTGGCGAGATCAACAATGTTTCATCTGGCCACGCACACCTTTTCTGGATCTTTTTTCTTCGCTTCGCGGCCGAACCCCGGCGGTTTTTTGACAGGGCGTCGCTCGATACGTTGCTGGCGAACCGGTGCTTTCGAGTGGCCCACTTTCAACGCCCATTCCGGCCTATTCAATCTGTAAAAGATAACTAGGCGTGTTTCATTTGTCTGTCATTTGTCTGTCGTCCGATCCCCCCCTTTTTTTTTTTGGGTGTGCCGCTGGTAACTGAAATCGCATCCGTGTGCATCCCTTCCGACTCCGTGGCCATCGATTTGGGTTCCGGCAGGTTTTTTCCGTTTTGGTTCCCTGACTGGCGTTTGCCTGGAAAAGAATTGATCAGATTTTTTGTTCATTCGCAACCCCCCTGCCGGGGTCTGTTACCTTTTTTCCCCACGTCTTCATCCTGAATTTTTTCCCCCCCCCCACCTTTTCGTGGGTAGACCGGGAGAGTCACCTTTAATCGCTGATTTCTTTGATGCCTCGTATCGCTTGTTAAGGGTATGGTTTCGTACGTTATCCTCCCCTCTTGGGGTCCTCTTGCCCCCACCACCGTTCCCCCTCGCTGGTCTTCCCTACACTCGCTGAGTGCACCCTGTTTGATTCCGTCTGCTTTTGTTCCTGATGAGTGATCGGCAACACCCTAACAGCAGAATAACCTTTTCCTCCCGGCTTGCGGGCGTGCTTTTTTATTCTCCTCAGGCCTTCCAAGGCGGGGGACCCTTTTCCAGAAACCACCGGCACCGGTTTCCTTCATCCCACTTACAGATTCTTCGACCATGGCCGTCGCGGCAGCTAGATCTTGCTTTTGTTTCATGTGAAAGTTTCTCCTCCGGCCGTCTCTGGAATTTCGGTTTTTTTACGCGTTTCGTTCGTCTCCTTTTTTAATTGTCATCCACATCTCATATATTGTCCATCACATGTCTTTTTTTCGACTATCTTTGTTGGATGTGGACAAGTAAAACGACAGACTTTGTACCTGACCCTCCCCAAGCCCCTTTTTCTTGGTCGAAATTCATCGGGAATGAAGGCCCTTTTTCCCTTACTCCCATCCCCCCCCCACCCTTCTGGAAGAATGGTCGGACCCATGGTATTTCCCCCAGTCCTACGGCTGAAGCGGCCGTGCCAGGGGTTGGAAACTTCTTTTTGTTTAAAGGACTCCTATTTTCTTTTTCGCTACAATGATGTTTCCAGTCCCCCCTTGGCGTTTTTTTTTGCTTTGACCTTTGATGGCTATTGCTTTCTTGTGAAGTTTTGCGATCCCGGCCTCCCGGAAGTCATCCAACCTTCAGCATAGTAGTTTTCAAGGTAGCCTCACTGGTTTGATGGGTCCCCAATAAGCGGGCACGACCACCCCCGACCGATTCTCACAAAGTTCACTTGACCACGGGCCCTGAACCAAAGGGTGCCAAGTACGGGCTCTTTGACTGAATGGGCCTTTAACTTTTAGTTTTGCCGCTTCCGGGGTTGAAAGAGACCATTTGTCTCTCGCCCACTGGCCAAACACTGGTCTAATGTTTTGGCTCTGGATTTTAAAGTTTAGTTTGTGCCCATTCGTCCAGGCTCTGCCCTGAGTCGTCAAATTTCCCCCCCGTTTATTTCCTTTCCCCCAAAGTCCCCTTTTGCCGGGCTCTACGATGCCCCCACCGAATTTTCCCCCCCTTTTCGTGCCCCCAGGCGCATTTTGAGAAGTTTACGTTTTCCCCTTTCACAAAGCTTGAGCGTCGGTAAGAGCCGCCGGTTCCCAGAAATACCCACCAGCGCGTCTTCCCCTTGATTCCTCCCCTCATGTTGAAACTAGGTCCGATTGGCGTGAATTTGGGGCCCTCACGCCAATCCCACCGGGTTCATCCTCCACACCCACTCCTCGCAGAACAGTGCCCCTGATCCAAAGGTTTTCTTTTTGGTGCCAGATTGGGAGATTTTTTTAGGTTCCGAAAGTGCTTGTGGAATGGGACGATCACACCCCCCCCTGTTTTATTGCGGCCGATTTTCCCCCGTTGCACGTCCCCACCTTTTTCGAGGGTTTTTCGGAATGCTCCTTGATGCGATTGCATGCTTGAGGACCCCTCCCGTTCCTCCCAACCTTGCCAATACATTTCCCCCCCATGGTTGGTTCACGGCGTGTTCTCGTGGACCCAACACTAAAACTTGCATAAGTTTCCCTCCCTCCTGGGACGGGTCAGAGGAGTATCCCCCCCCCTTTTTTTTTCCCCCCAGACTTTGGAGTACCCGCCGTCACAGTGCAGGCATTGAGTTAAAGTCCAATGGGCCCCCGCAAAGGAAACTTTTTCTCCCCCTTCGGTTTTGAGTTTGCAGCAAAAATCTGCTCAGGCTTGGCCAAAGATCCCACGTTGAACCTAGGCGCCAAGTTTTTAAATGAGTCAACCCAAATCACCCCTACTTTTAATGTCGCGTATGTTCTTTTGCCGGTAGCTCGAATAACCTGCTTCCCTTCGCGGCTTCTTTCCCCCCCGCGGCCCCATCCAAGCGTTAGTTGCAACGTTTACAAGCACCCTGCCCGCTGGGCAGGGGTTTGGTGTTTTGACGTTCAATCGACCTGGGACTGGAAACCCCCCCCGTAAGCCCGCATCAAGATCCCCTCAACCCCCGGTAGGGGGGAACAGTAGTCCGTCCCTGCGTGTTATTCAGGCGTGGTGGAGAGGCCCTCTCTTGGGCACTCGTCCTTAGGTCTTCTTTCTTTTCCCTCCGCTTTTTCCCGCTTGCCTCGGCTTTTTTTTTTTGTCCACCCCACAATTACTTTCCCATGCCGCCGATCCACACATCAACCCCCCCTGTGAGATCTTTCCCATCCTTGATCCGGAACGACTACTTTTCTTCTCCTGCGCCCGTGGTCCGTGTAATTGTTCTGCAGCCCTTTGATGAATTCCCCTGTGAGAGATGGGACAGTGATTGCCCCCCCCCCCCTTCCCGGGGGAGTCCTGGTCGTTGGGATGGTGTCGGTTTCGTATGACCAATACATCGGTAGCCAACCCACGAGATTGTGGGCGCGTACCTTTTATTTTTTTAGGATTCGCCCATTTCATTGAAGCGGCCGTTTCCAGTTCCGAGAATTTTTCTAGGACAAGGTTTTTACCTCATGGCCCCAAGCCTAGCCAGAACAACGTTCTTTGCCATACTGAAACCAAGCATGACCGTGGTCTGTGGACCCTGGACCAGGTTGTCTTCAAGATCTTTGAATGGTCAACCCCGTACTTCGCCAGCCTCGCTTTACCCTTTCCCTGAGACCCTTTGTTGGACCCTTTCGAATTTTCCCCGGTCCTGTCGATGTCCAGGGAGTTTCTCCTTGAAGAAGATTTTTCCGCAACCTTAGACTCTTGTCTTGCCTGGGGCTCCCTCTTTCTGTTTTGTCCCACTGGAGGCTGGCCCTCTTCATGGGAGTCCTGTTTTGCCGATGCGATCATTTGTCAGCCCACCCGCGGGTCCAGCGGTTTTCTTTTCCCTATCCTCCTTTGCCGATGGCGAAAACGGCCTCCCCCCTTTTTTGTTTTTTGTTTGGAAGTGTGACGGGGACCACGACTGATTAACGTTTTTATCTTAGTCCCGTTTAAGGTCTGTCGTACACTGGCGGACAAAGCACCTCGAAGCTTTAAGTCTGCGGCTTGGCCGCAGATTACTCGAGTGGGCACGGGTCACCAACTTCCCCCGTCCGTTTTGCGAGCAGGGCCTGGCATGACGTTCCAGAATGCCCTTTTCTGCCGGCGCGGGTTCGCCCTTTTTTGGGTGGCCCGGCCGTCCTGCGTGGTCTAGCCATGGCGCTGTTTTAGCGACCATTTCCCCAACAAAGGCCCCCCGGCAATTTGCCCCCTCCCATTTTTGAACAGATACAACATTCAGGCGCTTATCTTGTTGGATGTCAGCCTGTGTGCTTTGTTTCTTTTGCTCCCCTGCGTTTTTTTCTACGACATTTGTTTGGGTTCCTTTTGCCGACCTCCCCGCCCAGCAGACAGGTGATTTTGGTAATGCCGCTGACCAGCCCGATCCTCCGATGCACAATTTTCATGGAAAAAACGTTGGTCACTCCATCGTAGACCGCTTTTCAGCCACAAATTTTTTTTGGCTCTGCCCCCCCTCTTTCTACTTTTTACCCCAACCCTCGACGGATGCTTTGCACTTTCCTCCTCCCCTGGACTGGTTGACACCACCCCCCGTGATGTAACCTTTGTCGGTCGATACGGCCTGAGCGTCTCTCCCATATTCTCGAACATTCTCTACGCAGGCCTTGTTGAACCCCGGGGAATATTGAGCCGTGTGGTTACCTCCCCAATTTTTTTTTTAACCGGCCCCCCCCCCAGACAGCAGCGCCCGTGGATAGCCCCGGTGGTTTTCGCACTTTCTTCTCTTTTTTTCGATCGTTCGTTCTGCCTGTGGGCACAGAGTTCCCCCCCCAGACACATTTTTTTTTGCCTTGGAATCCCTTTTCTTCTCCCACCCATGCGCAGAGTGAAGAGTCTGCCGTACTACTATTTTTTCCTTTCCTCCCCTGGTGTCGCTTTTATAGTTTGCCCAGAATGATCTCCCCACCTCTGTACGCGTTCTTTCATTATTTTGACTTTTCTCTCTTAACAATTCGGAACCCCCCTTTCAAGCGCCGCCATTTTGCCGGAGTTCCCTTTTTTGCACCTCGCCAGATGGCCGTATTTCTGAGCTAATTTTTTGCGGCCAACACGGTTTACCCCCTACCCGAAGCCCACACAGAAGGACTTTTTTAGTCCCGATGAATGGGTCGACTTTAACCTTCTCCCAAGGGTGCTGTCGGCGCCCCCCTTGTTTCCCTTCCGTTAATTACCCCGCACAATCGTTTAGGACGTCTTTGAGGTCACAGTGCCTCCTTTCCCATTTTCTGCCAGCTCCTTTTTTTCCTAGGTGAGCGTACCCCCATTTCCAGACACCTGCTTCAAAGGAAGGGGCTCTCCCCAAAAAGGGGGGACGCAGGCCAGGTTTAACCCCATGGGAGACCCAGTCTCCCGCCTCGGTGCCACCCCTTTGTGTACTATCCACTCTGGTCCCTTTTAAATTTCCGTCGACCAAGGCGATTTTTGTCTGATGTTTTTTGACCTTCATTTAACCATCCTTCCCTCCCTTGGTCGCCTGAAGCACTCGTCATGAAATACACCCACGGTCCACGCTTCGACCAAGAGCCCCTTTTTTTCCCATTTTTTTCAGTTCCTTTCTTAGTCCCATTGATGATTGCTGTTCGCCATGTTTGCCATTGATTCTCTTGTTTTAATTGAGTGGAACAAAAGGGTGCCCCGTCCGTCTTTTCAGGTTGCCTGTCACAGTCGGATGCCCCCCTCCCATACCCTTTTTTCTTGACTTTCAACCAGCCGGCATCTTATTCCACCGTTCCAGGGATGATAGACCCCCTTTTCCTTTCTGTTTCTGTGCAAGAAAAGCCCCAGTCTCTCCTTTTTCCTGTTTCTTTACCTAAGTCCTTGTCAACAGGGGCAGACCCCCCCCCCTTTCCCTAGTGAAGTGCGACTTTTTATATCCCTTTTTACCCCTTTCCCGTTGCCAGCAGGCATGTTTCTCGTGATTCCCACCCGATCATTTTGAGTCAAACTTCCTCGGACTCGGGGCCCACCTATTTTTTTTACCCTCCCTTTAGAGCACTTCGGTTTCCCGTTGTTATCCTTTTCCTTCCACCCCCGTTGTCTTTTTTCCCTGCACAAAGGCGTTTAACAAACCTGTTTGCGCGTAAAAGTGGTTTTTTCCCTTTTGCCCCGTTGCGCCCCAGCTTTCCCCCCCCGCCTTGCCCCCGTTTGCCCCCCCTCCCTTGATTTACCGGCCATTGCGTTTGTGGTAGTGTTTCCCTTGGGCGTTTGTTTCCCGCAATGTTAGAACCTTTTTTCCTCCGTGTTTGTGGAGTGAGAGACGCACGTGCACTGATTTCGTTGGCCCCCTTCCCCCCCTTTTTTCCTGCCCCTGTTTCTTTTTGCCCTTTTTTTTCGTGACCCCCCGATGTGTTTTTTCCAAGTTCCCTTGGCCGCAAACCCACCCGTTACGCACCATCATGGGTTTTTGTGGCGCCCTCCTTCTTTTTTCCCCCTGGACCACCCCGCTTTTTCCCTTGTGTCCCCACCCTTTTCCCAGACTTGCCAACCGCCTGGCTTGCGTTGCTCTGCCGTAGGGCCTTACTCCGAGTTTTGCGTATGTTTCCCTCCTCCGGTTTGCGCTCTACCCATGCTTTCTTGGCCCTTGAACGTGTCCTTTCTTGATCCCCGTCCTTTTTTTTTTCCCATTGTCCGTGGCTGTACTCCGCTGCTTGCTGCGTGGCCGACCATTTCCTGTTTATGCTGCCGTTGTGCCCTCTTCCTTTTTTTTTTTCTTCCAAGAAAACGTGATTGGTTAACGTCCCCTTTGGGTCCCCATCGGTGGGGGACTTTTCCCCTTTCTCACTAGATTGGTGGACCGGTACCAACCAACCAAGGGTTTCGGTCTCCCGGGGCTTTTTTGATAGTCTCCCCATCCATCAGTGGCCGGATGTGTGTTTCTCCCTACCAGGATACGAACACCCTTTCCCACTTTTCAGTCTTTTCGAACTTCCACATGTTCTGACCACCCAAAAGCTCTGCGACTTTTTGCTTTTTTGGAGGTGACTGACCCCACTTTTCCCTTTAATTTAATGGGGAGCTGAGGTCCATTTTCACGACTTCCTTCAAGATTCGGACAATGGGTCGCATGGTTAGTGTTTATGTCCTTTTCCCGACCCCAATTTTTTCTCGCCAGAAAATTGAGCGTGCGAAAGTCCTTGCAGGGGTTGACTTTGGGTCCCTGTTGCGATGCCTGTCAGTTGTGTGTTATCTTGAAGTTTCATTCCTTTTTAAATGGTTGTGTGACTATCCTTTCCCCTCGGTCAAGGTCTGGATTGGTACTATGTTTTCCCTATTACTCCCTTTTTGATAGTGTCGGTTCTGATTTTCTTTTCCCTGTACCCCCTTCCCCCCCCTCCCCCCCCTGTGCGCCTATCCCCCCGGGACACTCTTCACGGTAAGTTTGCATGTTTGTCGTTTGGGTGGCCGGGCTCTGGACCCTTGTGTCGCTCAAACTGCTCGAGTTTTTTTTTCCCTCACGAATGCTGGAGGCCTCCCTTGTGGTTCCTTTTGCTCTTTTTCGGGTGATGCTGTTTTCTCTCAGACCTCGTTTCCGTCGTCTAGTTTTTTGAGTCCTCTAAAAAGATTTTTTTTTTTTCCTTTTCTCCCCCTTTGTTGGTTCATGTTATAGTCGAAGGAATTTTCTCGCTATTTCTTGGTTTTGGATCCCCCCGGCACCTTGCAGGGTGGTTTTCCCCACCCCGTAAAGCACCCACTTTGCCTGTTTTTGTGAAGTTTTACGTTGTCTCTGGCGTTGCGTCCTCCTTGATGTTTCGCCCGTGAATATTTTTTCTTTTGAGTCTAGTTTTTCCTTCTGATTTTTTTTTTTTGGTTGATCCACAACCTTTTCTTCCCCCTTCAAGGCCTTCTTCTGACCTTGTTGGACGCTCCGGAGGTCGTACTCAATTCTTATCCTCTGTCGGAAATGGGCTCTGGTCTTCCTTTTTTTTTCTCGACAGTTTTTTATCCGGTGGTCAGTTTTTGCGCAGAGTAGAAGGTGGCCTCGGCTTGCTTTGGGGTGGCGTATCTACCTTAAATCACGTTTGAGTAGTCCCCTTCCCCTTCGATTTCGGTGCTGGGTGTTCTGTGTTTTTCATCACTCGGCCGGTCTCGTCCCCCTTTCCTTTTTTTTTGCTTACCAGTTTTTCCCCCTTCTTTTTTTACCTTCCCCCACTATGTCTGCATAACCTCCCCTCCCTTCTTGATTGCATCGTCTCCTCCCTCTGGGATGATGGTTGTTTTTTTTTTTCCTTCGGCCGCGGGGTTCCTTTTTTCCCCCCTTTCGCGAAACACACCTTTCTTGTTTTTTTCGATCCTTCTTGCGACAGTCCGTGGCCACCCATCGCCAACCTTACACCCCCCCCATCTCCCTCCCGTGGCAGGTGAGTGTTTTCTCATTGTAGGCAGTTTTCTGAGTCTTTCTGCTTCTTTTATTCTTCGACTGGATCCAAACTAAACGGGGCTTTTTTGAGATGCCTGTTTAGGTTTCCGGGAAACAAGCTCGATTTGTCGTAGTCCCTCCCTCTTGACTGTTTTTTTTCTTTCATCGTGCGTGCATTCCCCCCAGTTTACCCCCCCCCTGGCTGCTAGGATATACTTCCTTCTTCTTACTCCACACCTGTCTTCTTTTCGCCCATTTCCATACGCGGTGGAGATAACCTCCCTGAAAGACTTTTTTTGGGATTACTTTCTCTCTTTCCCCCCTGGCTCTAGCAATGTCGTCCGGTAGTCCCCTCCGTGTTCTAACCCCTGGCGGCGAGGACGGTTTTACACTTCCTCCCCCGACCAGGACGGGGTTGACAACTCTTCTTTCTTCTCTTCTCCCGCGTGGCCGGTTCGGCCAGCCTGCTCACCAGAGCCTTTTTTTCAAGCGGGAGTTTTTTCCCCCCCTGCGGCTCATTCCCGAGGGACTTTTGTTTCCCACGATGACGGCTTTTTTTTAACTCCTTTTCCGTGGAAACCCACTCTATACACTTATGTCGTCTTGACTCTCCACTGTTCATGATGACTCTTCCTCCCTAGTCCAAAATCGCCCCTTCGGCTAGGAAATTTTGCTGGTGTTTAAACTCCCGACTCAAGAGTTTGCTCAGGCTTCTCTTTTCTTCCCCTTTTGTGATTTCTAAGGTTTCACCCTTTTTTTGCTACTCCTTTTAAATGGGAAGGCCCCCCCAACACCAAACACCCCCCTAGCTCTACCGATTTGGTCCTCGCTGGCTGAGACCTGTGCATTCCCCCCAGGGCCGCAGGGGGTCTCTGTGTTCGAATCATGGCTCTTCTTTTTGCTGGCTGGTTGGTGAGAGGTCCCCGGGGCTGGGCCACTATTAATTCCACAAGCGATCGGTTGGTCCCGCTTTTTTTCTATTTAACCCCCCCCCCCAGAATTTTCATCTTTTTTTCGTTATTGTCTTTCCGGCCCCCCCCTTTGAATCTGCCGCCTGCTCTTTTCACCCATACCGGTGGACAGTTTTTTTTTTCTTGCTCGGGTGGTGTTTTCGTTCATGCACGTCTATTTCCTGCCCTTTTGCTTTTTCCTTTCCTTTCCTTTGCGAAATTGCGTGTCGGCCGCCTTGGAATGACTCCCTTGAAAAGATCATCGTGTTGAGTCATTAACCTCCCCCCTGCATGGACTGTATTCTGTCCTTTTCCCTGCAGTGGAGCCTTTTGGAGTGTTTTTTCCCTGAATCCCCACCAGCAGTTGGCGGACATTCCCCTTTCTTTTCATAACCTTTTTTTTACGGCGGTCGCCTGTTCCCCCTTTTGCTTTCTTTAACGGGCAAGGTTTCCTTTGTTTGTACCTGAGCTTTTGAAGATCTTTACTTGACCCCTTGATGGCTGAGACTCAGCGAGTGCATTTGGTTTTTTAGAATGGTATTTAAAACCATGTTTTTGCCTTCAAAGGTCACTCACCAGGCGGCACAACCTTTCTCAGGCCGCCCGATGATCATCAGTCTGGATGTGTTTGGCGTGTTTTGTCGCATTGCGAGCTCACAAATGTCTGTGGTATCTGTACCGTTCCCCCCCAACAATCTGGTTGTTATCTTACCCGGAACGTTTTTAACCCCTTTTCTGGTTTTTTTTTCTCCCCTTCAGTCGGCCGATTCTTCTTTGCGTTGCTGGAAGGTTTGCTTTTCGTGTAGTGGACCCTTTTTTTCCCCGAAAGCGGGTCCGAGTTCCAAAAACCCTTCCTTTTAAATTATCAAGTCGGACCTTGGCGTCTTTCTGGCCTGTTTTTTTTTTGGGAGATCAATTTTGGTCAGCTCCCTGACTGCGACTGCCCCCCCTCGTTGCAAGAAGGTCAATCTTTTTCACTATATTTAGTTCTTTGTAATGCTTCTTCTTGTTGGCGTTTTTTGCCATGTCGACCTTTTGACCTTCCCTAAGGTTTGATTTTCGTCACCTAGATTCCCAGACTGGTGCTGTCACGTGGTGCACCGAGTCTTTCGGGACTGTTTTGCAATTTGACTGTTGTCCTTTCTTTTTTATCGGCCGCGTTTCCGCTTCTCTGCCCCTGGACTGGCTTTTCAGTCGTCTTCGGGCAGGCGTTTTCCTTCCCCCGTTTTGATCGAATTTTTTGGGGTGCCACCTCCCCCAGTCCCCCTGGTCGGGCTATCCTCCCTTCGAATTTTTGCTGGGGAGGTTCTTCGTTTTTCCTTGCCAGAAGCGTCTTCGCCCCCCCCCCTCCCCATAAGCTTCCTTTCACCGGTTCAGGTCAATTGTGGTTTTACGGTTGGTTTTTGCTCTGTTTTAGCTCTCTTCTCAATTTACACTTTTATAGTCCCGTTCCCCCAGGAACACCGGGCACTGCCACTTCCTTCCCCCTTTCCTCTTCTTTTTTTCCGCCAGTGCCGCCGCGGGATTTAGTTGTTCTGGCCTTTCTTATAGAAAGCCCACGGAGACTGATCTGTTCGTCCAGTCCCCCGATTTGCGGTTCTTATTAGTCTTACTGTTCCCCATCCACCCTCTCTTTCCCCCTTTTCTTTGTTTTTGTTTTGGAGAGTAGCTTTTTCTTTCCCGTCCGGACGTCCTCCCTCAAGAGGGTGCCTCCCCCCTAACTTTTTTTTCCAGTCTCCCTGTTTTTGGCCTTTCGGAGCCGTTTCCTTTTCATTTCCCCCCCCTCGGCAAATATCTTGGCCGCTTTCCCTTTTCTAAGATTGTTGATTTGGCCGGGGGCCGGTGCCTGTTTCTTTTTTCTTTTTTGTCCCTTAGAGAAGGTATAGTTTTTGTCTTTTTTTTTTTCGGTCGTCACAGATTTCCCCAGACATCAAACTGACTTTCTGCCCTTTGTCTTGCATTTTTCCTTCCTTTCAGTAGGTTTTTCAGTATTCCTCGGGGCATGGTGCAGACAGCCCCCCCTGTACTCCTCCCCCCATATTTGCTTTCCTTCCCCCCCATTTCCTCATACGCTCATTTCTTGTCTGGCTTTCTGGGGGCACCCACCTCCCCGGACCCAGCGATGTCCCCAGTTTACTTCCCCCCGCCCGGAACCCGGTCCATGGGGGATCGCCGGCCCTTTTCATTGCCACGTCGCGATGTTGACCCGCCCTGGTGAGCTAATGCCCCAAATTTTCCCCATGACATAATTTTTCGTTCTGCCGTTTAAGACAATCCTAGTTTTTTTAAATTGGAGTTGAAACTCCTTTTTCCTTGATCTGTCTTCCCATGTTCCCCCCCCCCGCAACTGGGAAAACCTCACTTTTATGACAACGTCCGCCAAGAGATGCCACGATCTCCAGTTGTTCAGTCGTTTCCTTCCGTTTTGCCTTTTTCTTTAACAAGCTTCAACCAAATTCGGATTTTTTCGTTAATGTCCCTACCTTTTTGCAAGACCTGGCCACCGCCCCACCAGCCCTAGTGATTTCGTTTCAAGCTTTTTTTCCTTTTTTCTGCGCTGGGCCTATTTGTCCCCTTTAAGTTCCATTGCAACCGCGTCATCTTTTTACTAATTTCTCCCAGACTCCTTGTTGAGTTCCACTCCAGTTCCGGTCCTTCTTTCGCGGAGGGAGAATTTTCCTTTGAATCTCCCCCAAAGGGTTATCCTCTGACCCTGTCCGCCACTGCCCGTACCCAGCAACCACATTTTTCCCTCGCACGGTTCTTAGCTTACTGTTTTTTGTCCCCCCCGTGTATTGGCTTTTTGCGGTCTCCCCACGTTGCCAATACCCCCCCAGTCCATGGGCCACGCGGGTCTCACTCCGCCAGAATACGCTTTTTTGTTCAGCGCCGGGGCCCTTTCACCTTCCCCCAGTGTGGTGACCCTTCTCAGCCCCCAGGCCCCCTTTTGTCGCATTTGGGTTGCAAATTACTGGAATATTCCTTTTTTTCGCCCACGGTTGTGATGTCCATGACACCCATCCATTTTTACTGTTGTCCAAAGCCCTTGATGGAACCAGGTGAGAAAGTGAGAAGTCGATTCATCCTTGTGAAGGTTGCATTTTTCCCCAGCTGTTTTCTTTTCGGTATCCGTCAATTTCCGTCGGTAATTTCCCCCCCTATTTTTCTTCTCGCCCCCTTCCCCCCCGTCCACCTTTGGTCTGGGGCAGGTGAAGTGAATAGTCTGTTTTTCCAACCCTCAAGGCCCCGGCCCATGCTCCTCCCCCCCCAACAGTTTGTCCCCTTTTTTTTTTTGGGGTGGATGTTTTACCCACCCCTCCTGACCTTCCAGCAAGTCCCGCAAATTGGTTCTTTCGATCAGCACTTTTTTTGGGAATTCACTTACTTTTTTTTCCTGGTCATTCTGGTCCTCCCTTGTTGCCATCACTGATCAAAAAAGGTCTTTCCCCCCCTTAGGCTTGGCCCAGTTAAAAGCGTTTCATTTTTCCCTCCTGTTCCCACCCCTCCCCCCCAAAGAGTCCCGATCCTTCCCAAAGGATTTCTAACAGACAGAGCCCCTATTCTTACGGGTAACTTTTCCCTTCATGGTTAGAGATCGTGCGTGGTTTCCCAAGGGCCTGCCCGTGATTTGGGAGGATGATAGAGTGACGCCTCTTTGAGAATCGTGGTGCGGGAGGTCGTATTTTTTTCGTTGTGGTGCACTGGTTTGGTTCTGTCCCCCAAAGAGACTCCTGGTTTTTTTTTTTTTCTGTCCCCTCGTTTTTTTCTATCCCTTGTCCATTCGTACCTTTCGTCACTCCCAAGTTCCCTCTTTAGCTCTTCCCTCCTGTCGCACGGTGACTCCCATTGTCCAAACAAAGGGCGAGTCAGACCCCATCCCCCCTCCCTGTCTTTTTAGGAACTATCCCAACAGGCAGGTTTTTTCCCCTGTCCTCGAAAGGGTTCTCCAGTGCCCTTTAGATTTTTCCCCGGCCAGGTTCGCCGCCCCACTGGTTTTTTCACTGATAGTGTTCCCCCATGTTTGGGGGTTTTTTTGTCTCCACGGCCAGGCGAGACTTTCTCCGAAAGCGTCTCCAACGCCTATTTGACCCAGGGCCTCTCCCCCTTGGCCGGGACCCTTTATGGCTTTAACGCTGGCTTCTCCTGCTGATTGCGTTGCCCCCCGATTCCCCCCCCCCCCCCTCCCCCCCCGAGATACTTGGGTTCCCCAGCCGCGGTTGGAAAGGTTTTTTGTTAGTTTTGAATCCGGCCACGCGTAGCGTCCTTGATTCTCCAACGACGAAACTTATGGGTCTTGAATTTGCGTACGATGCCTGTTTATGCCCCTTCCGCATTGTTATCACCCTTTGGGGTCCAATGCCTGTTTCCTTTTGATCTCTTGCCGATGGGGCATGGCCGACGTATTGCGTTCGTTGGGAACATGGGCCAAACCGGCTGGCTGCTCCTTTATCTCTCGTAACCAGAATCAGCTTGCCTATTCGATGTTTTGGCTTCCTTTTATTCCCGGAGACCTACGTAATAATTTGTTTCCGCTCCTTTAACCCCCCCTTCACGCGGGCCTCCCACCTCCAGAACGAACCAATGCCAGTGCGTTTGTTGGACTGCCAGTCCGTGAGAGATGCTTCGTTTTTCTTTGTGAAAATCCTTTGTTTTTTGAGGCAGCCGATTTGGGATGGGTCTTTTTCCTCTTGCCCGTTTGATTTTCTCCCCATCGACAAGTTTTACCCCCCCTGCAGGAAAAGCCCCTTCCATTCTAGTCGCCCCCTGCTGTCTAACTGTTTTTACGTCTTTCACTGAAGAGCCCCACATCCCAGACCCTCCCTCTTTTTGCCGGCTACCCGGTTTCCCCTTTTTCGTCCGTTTAAAAACCGCCGCCGGTCCGTGATACGGACGCGACCTCGAATACGACCTTCATCTCGAGATTTTTTTCTGCAGGCTGATCCCCTTCAAGGGCCTATTGTCTTTGTTTTTGTGGTTTTTTCAGCATTGACCATCCAAACATGACCCGTCTTTTTGGTCAACGACTTTCCCCTCTCTTGGACGGTTTAGGGTCTGATACGACCTGTCCTCGCGTGAGAAATATTCTCCCCCGAATTCCTGGGTCCATCGTCCTTTTCCCCCCCATTCCTGTGGTGCTTTCCCAACATTTCCTCAGAGGAATAGCTTGCCGCTTCCGGGGCGTCCCTTTTTTTTATTTCAGGATCTGTTGCAGCTTTTCAGACTGATCTCCACTCTTCCGCTATCGCCGTTTTTGTTTTTCCCCCCAGTCCCCCGTTGACACGCGCCCCCAACCCCCCATGCGGCCGGACCCCACTGTGAGGATCGATGCTTTCGCCTGGATTGAATAGACCATGTTTTCACTCCCTTCCTTTTTTCAAAAACCACTGCCCGAAGGTCCTTCGTTTTCTTTTAACCGGTATATAAAAGTCCCCATTTGTTTGATGGTGATTTCATTTTTGTTTTCCCTCATTTTTGACAATTTTCCAATCCCCTCCCCACACTTCTTTGATGGTGTCAACGTCTGGTCCCCCCTTTTTTTTAAGCATATAATGTTTTCCCCCTTTCCGTGTAGACCGGGAGACCCCTTGGTGGATGAGTACACCCCCCCCATTTTTCTGAACACCCCCTGTTCACAGTCACTCCTGGCCGAAAACACGAACGGGTTCCCTTGCTCCTCCCCCCTTCGTGCAAAGGCACGCCAATCCCCCCCTTTTTTTTTTTTTTTCTTTTCTTCGCCCTTTTTGGCTTGCCCAAATGTCCTTTTTTATTGGTGTTTTGCTTCTCTTTCAGAGGTCGCATCCCCCCTCCGCACATTGCCCCTTCCCCTTTTCGGGACCACGGCAATGACTTTCCCCCTGGAGTTTCATCACGCCCCCCCCACTTTGTAGCACAGCGTTTGCCCGCAATTTGTTTACCTTTTCTTTTTTTTCTTTCTTTTTTCTCACGTGAGGGTGAGATTCGGCTTGAACGGGTCTACCCACCCCCTTTTCCCTTTTTTTTTGATTGTGTTCGCCCCCCCCCGACCCCTTGGTCAGTTTTCGTTACCACCCACCTGACCGGGATCCTTTTCCTCCTGATGATCGAAAGGGATTCTGTCGGGCCGGTGTCCCCTTCAGGGCGCGGCTGCTTCTTTTATGCATTTATTATTCAAAAGAACGGGACCCACCCTCCATTTCGAACTTCTCCCCTTCAGTCGTCCGGTAGTTCTCCCCCTGTTAATTGTTTCCGTTGCCACTGGCCCTATTTTTCCCTTCTGCGTCCAGATTTTTTTCCGCCAAATTTTTCTTTTCTCGGGCCCCACGTCGGCCAATCACGTGAGGTGTTTCCCTGTTGTTGGTGGGCTTTGGATCGGTCTTTTGCCGTTCCCCAAGTGGATTTTTCCCTGCTGCGAGCCACAAATCTTTTTCCTTTAAAAGTGTTGGTCCGGCACCTTTGTGCCCCTCCCTTAGCGTCTCTTTCACGACCGATTTGTCTGCCATTGAAGGGAGGTTGGTTAGTTTGTCGGGGGTTGGCACTGTCGCGAGTGAGTTTTTTTGCAAGCCTCTTGGGTGTTTTTTTTTTCTCTTCCGGATTACTGGGGTGTGCACACGCTCGGCAACTACCCTACATGCATTTTGCGTCCCTTCCCGTTTTTCCTGGGCGTGACCTTTTTTTTTTTCAACAAGTGTTCTTCCCCCCCAACGTTACGCACCCCATCATGGTGTTTTTTTTCTTCCTCTTCCGGGAAAACTTTGCCCCCCATTACTCAACAGAGAACCTGGCCAACCCTGCCCTTTTTTCGCCGGCTCCCCTTCCCCCGTAGGACGCTTTTTTTCTCCGGCCTCTCTGTGCGCCCTCCCCTTTCCTTTCCCACACGGCAACGTCGTTTCTCCCGCGCCCCCCGCCTTTTGTTAGCCTTTTTTTTTCCCCCCTTTTGATTGAGGACGGGAAAGCTTTTTCCGGGGCCGGGTCCTTTTTCTTTTCTGGCCAGAAACCGATGCTTTGCTCCTTTTTTCCCCATCGTGTTGCCGCCCTTCCCTTGTAACCCGTTTTAGGCCGCCAAGTTCTGGCGACTTTTTTGATCCTGATATGCGTTTTGGAGTCCCTCCCCGTGACTTTTGAACGAGCACCACCCCCCTTCTTCTTTTTTTTTTTCTCCCCCCTAATTCCCCCGTAGTTTGCCAAGTGGGCTACAAACGAGTTGTGGAGGTTTTTTTGATGGTCTTTCCTTCTTGAATGCCGTTATGTTTCTTGGGGTAAGCGGCTTTTTTACGCTGCAATTTTTTTTTTTTCCTTCTGAGGTTCATTAGCTTTGAGCCACCCTTCTCCTTCCCTCGTGCTGCTCGGAATGGGGATCCGGGGCGCTGCAGGCCTTTTGTAGCTCCCCCTTTTTTTCTTCCTTTCGACATGGTGACGCTCACCTTGATGTTTATGATGCTGTTCCTCCTTCCCAGTCCTTCTTTTTTTTTCGGTGTTTTTTTCCCCTTTTTCTTCTGCCCCCCCTTCACCCTTTTTGTCCCTCGGATTTAGTGTGCGTGTGTGGCGGTTGTTTTTTCTTGCGTCTTTACCCTGTTTCCTTCAACACCTTTTTCTCGCTCTCCTTCCTGTCCCGAGGCCATGTGTTTGGGCTTTTTCTGATTAGAGAGACCCCATTTCCAGTTCTCTGTCTTTTTCTCATCTTCACACCCCCCGCTCGTATAGGGCGGTCCCCTTCTCCATTTTTTTTTAGGGTCCATTTCCTTCTTCTCTCTGGAGGGGTGTCGCGTGATTTTGTCAGGTTGCACCCCCCTTTTTCCCTTATTGAGGGGCTCCGATCGGCTGTCGCCCAATGCATTTTGAACCCCCCTCCCCCCCGTCGCCTTGTAGCTCGTGTCGTTGTGCCCCCCACCCTTTTTTGATCCCTTCCAACGCTCATCGGTGGCTGGTGCGCGCTTGCGTAGCTGAATTTCTCTGCTGTTTTTTTAGGCTCCAGTATCGATTTTTTTTTTTTTTTTACATCCCCTCCCCGGTTCGTCCGCCCTTCGCCCCCCCCCCTCCTGCCCCTTTCTCCCTTTTTCCCTTTTCGGCGATTGGTGACGTCAAGTAATCGTCAATTCCAGGCGATCGGACATCTTCCCTGGCGTGCTTTTTGTTTTTTTTCTCCTTTGATTAAAACACCTAGGTATTCATAAAACCGGAGGTTCTTTTAGAAATATATTCTTCCCCCCAACCCACAACTATGCGGCTACATCACTCCTCCCTGCCCAGGCACTTCTCCCACCCCGAGCTTGCCTTCTTTTTCTCGTTATGATGTTTGTCGGGTTGTCTTTGTGTTCCGGTCTTTTGAAACCACAATTTTCTTGTTTGATCTCCGTTCCTACCTTTCCTCTTTTTCCAAACCCATCTTCCCACACTTTTTTCTCATGCTTTGATATGTGATTCTCCCTTGTGCCCACAGTCCGAACAGGTTTTTGGGGGTTGGAGGGGGGGTGGGGGAACTCAGTTTCCCCGGCAAGCTATGCTTCCTTCTGGCCTCCTTTATGATTTCTTCATCGTGTCTTTTCCTCCATACGAAAATTGTTTGACCCAGCGTCTCATTTGGCAGTACGTATCCTTCGGGAAACCCCCATGTTATTATACCATCACCCTTTCTCCACGCGGTGGCGTTTTTAAAGTTTTTTCCCGCGGTCTGTTTTTTTTTTTGTCTACATTGATCGAAATAGAGTTTAGGAACTGGCGCAGCTGCTTCCTCCCTCCCCCCTTCCTCACTCAGTGTGATCGCCCTGCTCAGTCTTCTTTGTCCTTTTCAATCTTCTTCTCGGTATCCTTTTCCCCTGTAGACCAAGTCTTGCAGATCGCCACCCAGTGGCGATAGTCCCCTTTTTTGTGCGGTTGGACCGGGGTTTGTGTCCCCCTTTTTTTTTTTTTCGCTTTTGCGAAAAGGCCTTGGCCGAGTACTCCCCCCTATCTAATTTTACTTTTTGATTTTGATGTTTCTGGATTTCTCTGTCGAATCACTTTTCTCCCCACTAGGCCAAGCTGTACTGAGAGATCCTCCTCTCCCCCTTCTTTCCGCGCCGAGGCGCTTGTTCTTCCATACTTTCGTACTCCCCCCGCCCATTTCGCTCCCTTGCTTAGAAACTCTGTTCATCGCACAGGTTTTCTCCCTTCTTGTTGTAGATCCTGACTTGCAATTCCCCCAACCCCTGGGCGCCTGCGTTGCGCGTTCTCCATAATTTTTTTTGATCTGCTGTTTCTTTGTTGGATAGGTTTC
>Ga0179591_1383382_pt1 | contig 21984 bp, 21 predicted proteins | sample CZOMad2_1_08_16f_FD_182891 | JGI IMG/M metagenome (GOLD analysis project Ga0179591, IMG submission 182891) | Vadose zone soil fungal communities from Angelo Coast Range Reserve, California, USA - CZOMad2_1_08_16fungal (PacBio error correction) | ecosystem: Environmental > Terrestrial > Soil >... | reverse complement strand
GTTTGTAGAAGTCACTCGATTCCGAATAAACGAGTATTTTGGGCCCCGTCTCGGGGATGAGGCCGTCGCTTTTTCGGATCCCCCCTTAGTATCTTAATGAGACCTTGCTTCCGTTTCACCCAGGTTGATTGCAGATGCATCGAAAAATGATCTTTTTTTTTTTACCTTTTTCCACCCCCCTTCAGGGTACGTCCCTAGCCCCCAGAGTCTGTGTATGAGAATCTTCCCCCTTTACGGTACGAGAAAGTCAATTCAAACATCGCACTTGAGATGTGAACCCGTCCCCTTTTCACTTGTTGATTGTAGCAGGTCCCACCCTTTCCCAAAGTATATCCCCTCCCCTTTTAAACAGGTACAAGTTTCTATTTCGTTGTCGGTTCTGATTTCCTCCTCGATTTAAAGCTCACCAGTTTGCAGGACAGTTCTTACAACCACTCACCCCTCTAAACCTTTTCCCCGTTCCCTAGGATCGTTACTTTTGTCCCGCTTTGCGAATATTTACATGCCTCCTCCCGGTGTGACGACCCCCCCCCGTCTTTGCCCGTTCGTCTCCCTTTACCCCTTGTTGCATTAAAGGCCCAAGAAGTGAGACTGTTACCCGTAATGAGTCAATTGTCCCACTCACAAATCCAGTACGGAACGGGCTTGATGTCGCAGCAAGCCTCGTCGAGCTCTTTCTCGACTTCTGCGTTCGCCATTCGATTCCTTCTCCTATAGTCTTTTCGAGGGATTTTTGCAGGTCACAGAACTTTGTAATCGCAACTTTTTTTTTACGTCCACCCGTCGTATCAGCTAATGTTTCTTGCAGAACCGTTGCCGCGATCTTTTCTCGAACTTCTCAAGTCTCGACAGTTCTCCTCCCTCCCCGCGTTCATATCTAAGTTTTTGAACATTAACTATGACTCCCCTAGCCCATCTGATGTTGAGGATCTCTGGAGCTCATGGTTGTCCCTTGTTCCCTCCTCTTTCTTTCTGATGTACTTCCCCCCTGTAACCACTGCTGCAGTTAACCACAACCCGGCACAGTGAGCTTGCATGAAGTAGTTTATTGAGAATGTAGATCTTCACGTACCCCCCCCATGTAACCGGTCGAGATCGTTTTCTATTATTTTTTGAAAAGTGAGCATTTCTTTCAATGAAAGTGATCTTGAAGAGTGATTTCGCTTGCTGTTTTTCAATTATCTCTATATAACACATGCCCAGAACATTTTCCCCCCCCACGCCGGATTCGGTAGCTTGTAGTGGGGGGGATCAGGATGTTTTAAGGAACAGGACCAGAGGTCTAATTTCTGTGAGGGTTCATTTTTCTCTTCCTTTCAAAGTATTTTCATAATCTTTCGATTCTGTATCCCTAAAGAGGGACTAACCTCCGCGTTTACTTTTTCTCCAGTGCTCTCCTATTCGCCTAACGAGATTGCCTCTTTCTCGAACATGGCATACGCTTGCACACTTTGTCTATTCTCTTATTGCCCCAAGAGCGAGATGCTTTCATCGTTTTGACGAGTATTGGAATTTGCGCCCTCCTTGAGTGTTCCTGGATTCCATGACCATCGATATATTTTTTGCTGTTCCCCACGATTTTTTCTCATTGACAGTGACGAATACCTAACAGACATTAACCCCTCCTTTAGAGAGACTTTGGTTTGATTCCTTAGTCATTCACACCCTCCCGTCATTGACTCATCCAGGTTGGTCTCCACCAACCCAACCCTTATTAAATTAACGACTTATTACTTGCTGCAAGTTCTTTTCTTTTACCCTGTTAATTTTTTCGCCGTCCATTGCGCCAGATCGTTTCATTGTTGCCTAACCCATTTTTTCTAGCCTGGACACCTATTGATTATTTTACAGCTTCGACCCCCAACCCAAACCAATTTCGGCTCAGGTCTTTATTTTTTATTTCCAATTCCTTGTCTGGCTCCATGTGTCGGTCCTCTGACCACTCATCACCATCCTACCCTGAAGGCAACGCCCAGCCCCCTTGACGAGTTCTCTTTCAAAAGTTGGGAACCTTTCCATATTTCGTTTTTTCCCTCCGGTCCCTTTTCTACCCTTTAATTCCTCTTGTCTCCCCTTTTGTTTGAGAAGCTATAGAATCGGCTGAGTTCGAGATTCCCACCAGTCCGTTTCTTTTTCCCTTTTATGACCATTTTTTTTCCTTACAAGTCCAAAGTTGCCGACTTCTGCCTTGTATTTCTTTCGATCGATGGGTAGCCATTTCAGTCAATGCTCAGTCCCCGAATTCCGCCCAAGGTTATCCCGATGAGCTGCCGCACGAATTTCACCTAAGACACTGTTTTGGACCCTCCCCCTCTCACTATGGAACTCGTCTCCTTGCTGTGCCCCACTCCTCTCTTTCATGTCAACACCTCCCTTTCCTGCGCGAATGACAAAGGCCCGCAGCTTGCCCTACCCCCTACTGTTCCACTTCGAGTCATGTTGTCATTTTGGTTTCCTCTCCTTCCCTCCCAAGATTTTAATGCAGCATTGTAATTCCTTGGAGTCCTCCCACACCCATTAGCACAGACGTCTTTACCCCAATGCCTGCGTCCTCTCTTGCCCTATTCCTATATCGTCAAGTAGGCACTTTCACAGTCCGGAATACGGTTACCCTTTGTCTTAAATCCATTTTTCCTCATAATGTCGAGGATCAATCTCTTCAGCGAGCGTAACCAATGCTTATCGTGATAGGCAGGACAGATTGGAACGTCTCTATTAGCTTCTGGCGAGTCCTCTACTTCACCGTGCCAATCTTTCCATTGAGCTGGAAGCCCGAAGGTCTAATTACACTCTCTCGACCTCTTTTCCCCAGCCTCCCCCTTCTCACGCGGACTCGCCTGCTTTCTAATGGTCTTTCCATTCCTGCGACGTCTTCAAGCCCACATATTTTCCATCTTCTGCATACCCCTCCAAAAAGCCCTTCCTTCCTCGGAGCTTCAGCCGTTTTCACTCCCCCTCTCTCCCCCTGTCGATGAAAACCACTCCCAATTTTGCCAAAAGCTCCCTAGTACGGCCTTCCCTCGTCATGCCCTTCCCTTACGTTAAGGCATCCTCCCCCCGATCCCCCTTTTTTCCCGAGGAAGAGCTCCAGACTACGCTCGAGCCCTTGGACGTGTTTTCCCCGTCTGTGGAGATCCTTTTTTTCAACGACTTGTCTTCTCATTTCTTTCTGTTTTGATTCGCTTCTCTAGTCTTGCTCGTCCAAGCAAGCTAGTTAAACGAGACACTTTTCGTCTAATAGACACCTTGATTCTCCCCCGTGAAGTTAGTCATCTTCATAAATCGTGGTCTACTCCTTTCCCTTGCATTCTGGGAATTCCGAAGCTATTGGCGCGATTCCCGATAGGTCTTAACTTTCCTCTCCCCCTAGAAGGAGACTCCTTCGATCCTGTTATCGCTGGAAATGTCACCCCACAGATGAGTGGTCTTAACAGTCTTCGCCCTCTATTCGCTCTAAGATGCTCTGCTTCTACGCCTTGCCCTCCCCCCCCCCCTCCTAGATCCTTCTCTATACCTGATTTTGATGAAGATGTCTCCCCCGCTTGTCCTGACTGTTTTGATAGTCCCAAGTTTTCCGACATTACGAGTGTCCAAATGTCATCGTATTGTTTAATCCTTCCGTTGCGACGCCTTCTCCCGATCCTCCTGTTTTTTTTTTTCCTGTACTTCAATCCTTGATCTCCCTGCACCTCTAACGATCCGCGTTAACTTTTGGGGACTGTTTTTTCGCTTCGCTCTTTGAATTTTCGCAGCGGGTATTTCGTGGGATTGGTATCTGAAACGATCTTATCCCATTACGATCCTCTTTTCCCCTGGTGAACTTCGCCCTATATTCCTTACTCATTCCCCCCTGAGACTTTTTAAAAGGCCGACCGATTTTTCATAGAGTTTCAGATTGTCACTATGGAGTTAACGACATTCCCGCGGACCCTTTTTTTCCCTTACCCTATTTTAAGCGTCCCTGACCGCTTGCCCGTTTCCACCACCCCATCATCTGGGAGCCCTTGCTTTTTCCTACCCGTTTCGGGCGTCACTTGTATTTTCTTTACGACTCTCCTAGCCTCTAAGTGACCTTAGGCGCTCGCTGCTTAGCCGCTTTGCCTTCCCCTGAACCCGAGTCAGTACTCCCCCCAACGGTCAACCGACCCCTTTCTCCCAACCCTGACCTCGCGTGTGGCTTCCCAAATTCTCGCCTATAGACCTCTGTTATTCAGAAAACCTCATTGCGGATGTCCGAGTCTGCTCCCCTCTAGGCTACGTACAATTTTTTTTTGTCTCGCTTGAGCGTTACCCTTGGTGATCTCCTTTCGAACATTCCGTAAGAACGCCACACACCCTCCTTTTCGGGGTCATCTCCTTCTTTCTCCTCATTCTTTTCGCGGAGACTCGGGCGCAGCTGTCCCTCAAGCGTCATTTCCCCCCTCCTGGCTAGGACCCGTCGTAAGCCCCCTTCCATTTGGATTTGTTTCAAAGAAACGTATCACAGTTATGGTATATTCCTCCAAACGCCGATAATGGGTTCTTGATTTATTACAATTAACTTACTCCCAGTCGACGTTCGTATTTTCGACTTCAATTTGAGGTTGCCGTTGCAGTCAAACCAGACGCGATAGATTTCGCAACTCATGTTTCTTCGAGCTAGATGCCCCCTTTCCGTAGTATTTCTTTCATCGGTGGAATACGGTCTTTTTCCAGACTTATTCGAAGCCTTTAAAGGATAATTCATTTTTCAACAATTTTATAAACTCCGCTCCCTTTTCTTCCCCATAGTCTTAACGTCATCATACCCCACATCCTGTTGTGGTGTCAGACTCCGTTCGTTACGATTCCTTTGGACGTTTCTACTTCCTCCTCTCAGTGTTCCCTTTTCCCAGTTTCACTTCTAATTTCAAACGCTCTCCCATCCCCCAGACTTTGCGAGGACCAGGCTTCTCCGTCCCCTTTGACCTTCCTCAAAAAGAAGATAATCCCCTTTTTTAGTTCACACCATGCTGCTTTTATCGTATACCGGTTGTAGCTGGCTCCCCCCCTACACTGTGAGTTAACCTTACCCAACAATACCCGCCTTTTCTTCTCTCTGTCTTTTAGTGGAGACCTTTCCATCACCCTTTTACAATTCCGGTGGGGGTTTCAGTATCCACGGTGATTGTAACTTTTTCACCCCAACCAACAGTCGCTAGGCTTCACTTTTTAATCGTGCTGAAATCCGTTTACTCCTGCGATCCCCCAACACCCCTCCGATCGCTTTTCCCTCTGTTCTTTTTAAGTCCTACATTCGAAGTCGCTCTTTTTTCAAGAGCCCCCTTGAAGAATCGTAGCCACCCACCTCCCATTAGCTTTCGTTTCTTTTGTTTACCTCGTCCCTTCTTGAAACAAGGACCTCAGCTCCCCCCCCCCCGCGAAACGACGTCGTTTCGACGAGTCTTCATTTACTTCCATTGAGCAATTCCTCCTGAATATATTGTGGACCTATCAGAGTACTCCCCCGTCACATGCATGAGTCATATTTCCCCCCCGCCCCCCACCCCTAGCGAAGGCTTCTTTTAGGAGTTGATTATTCGAGACCCTGAACTTGGCCGCCATAATATTCAGACTATAACCGACCCCCGAGTTCCCTGGCAAGTAGGCGGCTCTTCAGCGTTCTTTTATTGATGCCACGTGGGCCCTGCCCAGTGATGCCCCGTGTAAACCTGCTGCCGCACCCCTTCAAAGGGCTTTGACTCTCCTTTCACCAGGCATGGAGTCTTGTAGACTGAAACGAGTATTGTCTTTGTGTACTCTGCCTTCGACTCTTCATCGACAAATAGGAAACTCAGATTAAATATGTGTAGACCATCTAGGTTAGGTCACAGAGTTTATTTGCACAATTATAGTGTATGCGGACCCCCTTACCCAGGTCTTACCTAGTGGTAGTTGTAGAGTCCTTTTACCGTTTTCCGGACCCATCCCAGTCACATCTCCAATGTGCGATTCTAAAGGTCATTCAAAAAGACACTCCGGCAAATGTTGTACAACCTGTATTCTCTTTTACTTCATGCGGCCGTTTGATTGATACGACGAATGGTAACGCAGATCCCCCTACAACGCTCCCCTAGCTGCCAGAGAATTCAGCATAAGGTGAGAGTCCCCCTTTTTCAGAATATTTAACTTTTTTCTGACCGCCGAAAACACCGGTTTTTTTACAAGAATTCACTGAGTAGTCTTAAACCATCTGTTTCCAGTATCGGTCCCTTTTTTCCTGAGTGACCATTGCTCTACTCTTTGCTGGGTTCGAGATCCGCTCGAATCGGTTGCTCAAAACGTCCGGTGTTCGTAGCAAATCTCCCCTTCTAGTAGACTTGACCCATATTAAGTTTTTGATCCCTTTTTTTTTTTTCAATGAGGACCTTGCAAGTTGATGAAGCATCATCCTGATGCGAATCTTAGAACCATCTGAACCCCCCAACTACACGTCTATTTTCCTGCGCATGACCCCAGAAACTCCGTATAAGACCGCCCAAGTCCCCTCTGTTGCGTAGTAGATTTGATTATTCAGTGTAATCCGTGTTTTGTCAGGTAATCCATTCAAATTCGCCTGAAGTGCCCTTCGCAATCAACCCGGACGTGGTAGCTTGCTCGTACTTTGCATGATCTCCCCCTCTCGCGGCCTTGCAAGTAACTTTTTCACCCTTTCTTTCCGAACTGCGGTTCTCCGATTCTGTATACTGTCTTTTTTTATCATCCATGGGCTCGTCTTGGAGTCATGCGCGCGTGAGGTTGCAAGTATCCTCGACAACCAAGCCGCCTTCAACCTTTTTTTTATATCTGGTGCTCTTTTGGTCGGTCCTAACTTGAAAAGGAATCCTTGCAGCCCTACAGGGCTTTGGTATTTAGCATGCAGTTCGGATTTCGTTACTCTTGACGAGGTTAAAAGTAAAATCCGAAAGTTTGGCCACTACCTCCAGTTTTCGACTTTCGCAGGTGTCTCGTTGACTTGACGATGATCCCTTCTAGCTTACGAGATGGCTTCATTCGCCATGGTGTTTTCCTCAGATTTTCCCTTTCACCCCCCCCCGTTCTTGAGATTTTGCCAAAATCGGTGATACAAGAGACTAGAAGGAATTTCAGTCGCAATTGTTCGTATGCGTGTCTCCCCTCCCCCATATCTTCCCTCTCAGTTTATATACCGCACCCGGCCCCCTCTTTTTTTTTGAAATTGTCCGGGGCTCATCCTTCGTAAACGCCAGTCCGTTTCTCATGCCGCGACCGAGCGTTTTGAGTCTCTATCTTTGAGTCCCCAGCCCCTTTCTGAATCATTTCCTTTCCTTTTTTTTTAGGCTTCGTTTTTTGGGGGGGTTTGGGGGGGTTTCCCATGAAAACTGTATTCCTCGACTTGCTCTTCTGTTCATTTGCACGTCCCCTCATCTCCCGATGTTTTCCCCCTTTTTAGAAGCCATGTCCTCCCTAGATTCCCGCAGACTCCGTTGCCCCCCCCGCTCACCAGCCCTTTTTTCGCCCCGGAATTGTTTCACTATTGCTTCTTTCCCTTGCGTGCGGTTTCCAGACGAATATTTTCCTTGTCTCGGGAATTTGTCCCTCTCTATGTAGGGGGCTCCCCCCTCCCGCATATCACCTTCAGCCGAGCCCTTCCGCCCTCCCGGCCGGTGCGTTCAGTCAACACTGGCATGCACTTCAGAACGTCGTTTCCTCTCCAAGTTTAGGCCCGAAACGTATATCCTTTCTCAGTTTTTGTTGTTTCGAGATTTTTAATGGCTAAATGGATCTTGACCGCGAAGTCAGTTGTTTTCCGCATTCTTTTCACCTTTCCCTTGCAATCGAATTGATGTTTTCTTGAGGACTCGCTTGTCCTCTTTTTTATGGTAGCTCGATTGTTCGCGCCTCCAAGACAAGTTTCGCCCCGACCACCTACTCGACCCCCCTTTTTTTTTCACAAGACGATTGACCGCCTCTGACCTCATAAAGAGTCAAGGCCGCGCGGATCGCAGTCTCCTTCTTTTCATACTCCTCCTGTGACCAAGCTCCTTCCTCATGTTTTTTTTTAGAGAAAGGCCTGTTTTGGCTGGATAGAATTGACCACAAATGCAGTTCCCCCCTTTTTTTTCAGAGATTCCAAGCCCCCCCAGAATCTTCTTGGCCCTCGATTGAAGCCCCGACGCTCATCAAAATTCGCCATTCTTTTTTCGTTCTGCGTAACCGGTACCTCCCTTTTTCTCCCTCTGCGGCCCCAATTCCTTCTCTCCCCCCGTTGTTGAAAATCCGAACCGATGTTATTGCCCGTTATGTATACTTCCCCCTCCGGCTATTTTTGACTTCCAATCATAACTGCTCTTTCTATTGCTACAGTTTCCCGCGAGCTGCGCTATGAGTTTTCCGAAATGACCTTTTCTCCTCCCCCGTTCAAACCTCCTCACTGCTGTTTTCTAGACGGCATGCGTCTCATCAGCATGGCTTCACAGGAAAACTGAATCCCTTCGGCCTTCTCCCCACCCCGATTTCGCGGTACCTTTAAACCCTTTTGCTCCCCCCCCCATACTTTTTCAGAGCCAACCAATACTATATCCTTTCGGGGAATGTTGTGCAGCCTTTTCCACCAACAGGACCCCCCAGCCCATCCATATGAAACCCTGTTTTCCCTGTTTCCCATCTTCTTCCTTATAAGGCAGTACGTTTATTTTTCCTCTACGAGAAGTACCTTGAATGTACGAAGAGATCTCTTTGTTCGGAAATTTTCCCAGCCCTCTGTAGCCCCTGATACTCTGCAAGTTGTAGCGGCCCTCGCCGGATCACCTCAATTGCATTTAAAGCCACTTCTTCCTTTTTTTTTTGCATATTAGCCGAGTTTCAATTTGTAGCTCCTTCCCAGTCCCCGATCTTTTTTTTTTCCACGATCCACATCCCTATCATACGCCAAACTTTGACGGCGCTAACGGTCTTAATCTTCTTGCATGAATTCTTTTTCCCCTTGGTCTCTCGCTGCATAGGAGTTTCTTTTAAGAAGAGCTAGGCTGCGGTCTTCGTTTTCAAATTGCCCTCAAGTGCGCAGACCTGAAGTCTCCGTTGATGGCTTCGTTTTTCTCCCTCCCCTCCGTGTGCCCTTTTTCTAAACCCCTCGCGGTTTCAACCGATTCTTGATCCTTATAAGATCCTTCCCCTTCCTCTTGGCTACTTTTAATTGCAGTCCCTTATAGACCCAGAGGTTCTCCCCTATGGCGTTGCTCGACGCATGTCTCTGCTTGGTCCGGCCAGCTTTCTCGGCCACCTTTCAGCTTTCCCCAGGACTCTCAGCCGATCGATTTTTCTGACTTCCTGGACCCATTGAAGGCTGCACCACACGTACTTCCGGACTGATCCCTTCTCGGCAAGACCCGCTGCTCAGATCAGCGTTTAATCCCTTGCTGTAGCGTTTATTTTTGGACGAGCATGTTCAGGCGCCCCCCCCATGGTCGCGCGGTGCTTCCTTTCGGGCAAAAGATGGTTCTTACCTATATCCCCCCCTGTCCGCCGTTATTTTCCCCTTTTTCCTGGTTGACCCGGTTTCTCCTATCTCTCGGTTTTTTCCAGCAAGAGAACCGTGATTGCGAACCCAGCATCCTGAGTTTTTCTTCCTGTCATTGATGACTGGCTCTCAACCCGCTTTTGATATTCCTCGCGACAACCATATCCCGTGGTAGACCTGAAAAGATGAATCCCCCATTGGAGCTAACCCGGGCCGATCTGTCCCCTCCCCCCCTGGTGCACTGAGTCCACGGCGACCTGGAACTCCCAGATGCTCCCGATGGCCTAGACCCCTTTGATAGCAGACTCCCGGACGATCTCATACTTTCCCTATGAATTCTTAGAGTTTTTCCTTGAGTAGTCGACTAAGGCAGATTTCTTGCTCCTTCGAGAGGTTGTCCAATTCGGATTCCATTAGCAGTATCTCTCCCGATTTGAAACTTTCGAAGGACTAGTCATCTTCAGAGCATTATTCGAGTAAGAAAACCCGTTTAGAGCGAGACTTTCTTGACTGTTTCTCTTCTCCGCCCTACTGCAGAAGACCAAACCCCTGGTCTAGATGTATTTTTTGATCCTTTCTTGGGTCGATTTCCCCCCCTCTTGGCCTGTGCTGTCTCTTAATCTCCGCTCCCTCTGGGAATCGCAGCAGGCCCTTTTTTTCCCCCCATTTCAAAAGTTCCGCAGCGGAATTCTCTAACAACGAAGAGCAAATCCCCTTATTTTTTGGATCCGTGCCGTCCCCCCCCCTCAGGATCTTTTTCGTTTCTACCCCCCTTGCAACAGCCCGCCGAGATTTTGAGAACGCCATTGTCTGTGTGCAGATGGCCAGCCTCCCTCAAACTTCCTTTCTCTACTTCACTTACGGGGCCGTCACCGTAGCCTGCCCCCTTAGATTTTTGAAAGGAGGTGCGTCGCACCCGGGTGGTTGACATGGTATGCCCATTCCTTCCCCCTTCTAGATTGTCAAAGTCCCAACCAATCTTGTTTTCTTAAGAAAGTGCCAGCGTCTTCACCTTATATTTCAATACATAATTTTTTGTGAGAGCGATGTGAATTTCCTAGTCTTTGACAACGTGTCTTTTACTATTTCCAGTTTTGATTGCACACTCCTTGAAAATTCAGATCAGACCAGTCCTACTCAGTCCCCCCCTTTCAGGGTTGCCTCCTTTCCAGTACGAATAGTCAGCCAAGGGCCGCATTGTAATTAACAATTCCCTTTTTTCGTACCTCCTCCTGTGGGCCACTTCTCCCCTAGGCAACGGGTCCAATGATCACTTACTACAGAATCTTCGCCTCTGGTTTGAAACGTTGTCTCCCTTCACATACCACTTTATAGATGGTTGGAATATACCATCACGTGAACTTTGCACAACCCTTCCAGGGTTTCTCCCTGGTGAATGGTGATGTCGCGTTAGCCTGCGCTCTTACCCCCGTTACGATTCTTGTCTTCATCGGTCTTCTACTCCCTTATTCGAGTACGCACTCCTTTGATTTACCCCGAAATCCCTTCTCGCTCATTTTAAGCACCATCCGGTTGGGTTTTTTTTTTTGCTTATCACCTTTGTCAGCACCCCAGGAGCACGCTCTCGCGACCCCCCTTTTTCTGAGCGAGCGAGCTGGAAATCCGTCCTCAATTTGGCTTATAACTCTTCTATATTCGGCGAAGTTGTTAAGCTTCTTTCGCCTCCCTCTCTTTCCTGAGGTTTGAGATTTTTGAAGCTGGTGGTAGCCCCTTCGTTCCAAGACTCTCTTCCTAATAGAGTAATCTCTCCTTCTTTCCCGTTCCGGTGAGTCTTCAGTCGATTCGCGCCATCGAGGATTCCCTGCCCCTCTGAGACCTGGCATTGTATGCTTCTTGAATGACACACGAGCTCCTTGTCCACCAACCTCGCTTTTTCTTTTCTAACAGGACCTCCTCTTACTCCGGTAGTTTTTTTTTTATAATCTCCGGAGCCTACCGGACCAAACCCGCGTGATTTCAGATGTTCCCATTTACCCGCGCCCTTTTTTTCGCATTTGTCGACTTCCTCTCTCCCGCTGACAAAGTCACCCATCCTTTTTTGTTTTAGACCTTTGATTTCTTTTTTGTTTCTTCTCTGCGTAAAGCGCACCGCTCCTCCCATGCCTAGGCTACTGACAGTCAGGCGGCCCCACCCAACGACAACAGTTTGACCTTCCTGATAATTCCTCCGGTGCATTCTTCCTGAATGATTTAGCAGCACCCCCGTCTAGCCTGTTCCCTTTTGTCTCGTTAGCCCCTTCAGTTCTCCCCCCCCCCCCGACGTGCGCGGTTTCTCCCCCTTTTTTTCGTCCTGGTCCCTTCTTTTGCCTTTCGAGCCCCCTTTCTGAAAAAAAGGAAATTTCGAGCACCTCCCAGGTTCGCCCGATTCCCTTACTCTAAAGGCGCTCCTCCCTATCTTCGAGCTTCCCTGCGATAGTGGCTGGTGGACTCCCTATATTGGTGTCTGCAAACTGGTACCTCTTTGCCAAGACCAAGACTAGCTCCTTGATCGCAGCACGTTTATGAACGTCTAGCAGAATCGACACTCCCTCTCCTCCAAGAGGACTCCCTGACCGAGTCTTTTTCGAGCCAGAGTACAAACGTCCCAAGTGCTTTTACTCGATTCAAGCCCCCTCCATCATGCTGTTCTCTTTCTCAGACGGTGGGGCTTTACGGCTGAGTATGCTTCGATGAAAAAAGGCCAGCTATTTCCCCAAGGCACACAATTCCCCAGTTGGCTTGCCGTCAACTTTTTTCCTGACCAAAACAGGCTAGGGCTAGGACAAATGAACCAGATCCTTTTTCGCTTGCGACTTTCTTGTTACTTACCAGAGCATAGGAAGAATGAAATCCCTCTTTAATGCCGCCTCCTTTGTGTTTCTCTACTTTTTTGTTTCACCAACGAGGCAACCACAAATGGGTTGCCATCTCTGGCTGTTTTAGGGCTTTGCTCTTCTTCCCCGGACGCTACCTCTTTTCAGGAAACTGCCTAACACAGCGCTGCGTCCACGTAGGCTCATATCTCCCCCTCCGCTGTACCCACAGGCCCCCTCCAGGCCAGACTGTCCCCATGACGTCTCCTCCCCCCAGCACCTGCGCGTTCCACTGGTGCCTCCTCCCCTTCTTTCCCCCTCTCCCCTCCCCCCCCCATTCCCCCCCTTCCCCCCCCCCCCACCCTCCTCCCACATAATCCCTCACCACACCCTCCCTCCCCTTTCCCTTTCTCCCTCTTACAATCTCATTTGCGGTCCAACCCCCCCAACCCAGACCCTCCCCCCTAGTCGAGTCTTCCTTCTTCACTCCCCACCCCCCAACCTCCCCCCGCTGCCTCCCACTCACCCACCCAGGCCTTCCTTCCCTCCCCACCACCCCTACTACCTTCCACCTCCTCTTCTACAACACACTTCCCGCACCCTCTTCTCTTCTTTAGTCCCTCCCACTGTCCCTTCTTTTACCTATCCCCCTCCACCCTCTACACCCCTCTCGGAACCACTCACCACCCCTTCTCCTTCTACCCACTCCACCCCTTTTACATCACTCATCCCACCGACGAGAGAGTGTGCCTCCAGCAGGTGTATTCGTGCCCGGGTCCCACCCCTGTCGCATGACTGCATTGATCTCACTGCTTAATCCTCTTTACGAGGTTGAGCCAGCCATGTCTTCCGGAAACCCCACGAGTTACAACGGTGAAGATGCTCCATACCGAGCACAGGCTTTCACAATCTGTTCGATCCCTTTCAGACATTTTGTACGTCTTAGAAATGCTTTCTTGCGTATCATTTCAAGGAAACCCTTCGTTTCACTTCTTCTTTTCCTCAACAAGTTTTACAGCAGGCTTTTAGTCATTTGACTAGATTCCTCACCGCGTATCCCTGCGTTCATTTACCTTCCGGCACTCTAAACTTTGGGCTGCGCATAGGGCTTTCTCTTACTCCCCCCACTAATCCCTTTGGGTTTTTAACACTTGCCCAAGTCTTCTCTCATTTGGTCCAGAAATTGACTTCGCTGCCTCTTCTCCGCTTTTCCCTTTCTAGTTTCTCCCGCCGGTGTCACCTTATCGCTTTCTGTTGGCCCCACTCTCTCACGTCTTTGATCGGCCTGTACCCTTCTTTCCTTCCAACCCTCGTGAGGGTTCCTATCGGTATTTTTCGCAATTTTCCTTTTCTGGCGGAGGCGACATCGACATCTCCTCCCCCGAAGCGCAGGCTTCTGTCCCATCACCCCTTTTTTCCCTTTTTGCTTAGAACCCGCCGGGCAGCAAGTCGACTCGTTGGTCCAGTTTCTATTATATCTTTCATCGTTTTTTTTTTTTTTTTTCTTTCCCGAGAATGGATAAACTTCCCGGAGGTGATTCCCCTCTCCTGTCTTGAACTGCTCCGGGCTGACGCGAAAAATGAGACTTTCCAGTGACGTCGTTACGTGTCGATTCTATGTTTTTCCGCCCTTGCCGCTGACCAAAGAATTTTCCCTCCCACCGACCCTCTGTGACCCGCGCTTGTTTTCCCCGAATCCCCTCTTTTCCCAGGACCGGTGTACAATGTCCGGAACTCTTGAGAGTTGCAAACACTTTTCAGACCGGTCCATATTCGAACTTTAATTACCATTCTCATTCTTCCGTTTCATCTTCATTCTTAAAAGTAGTCTATATTTATTTTGTGACTGAATGCACCCCATCCCAACTCGTTGATAGTAGCATCAGCGAGATTGGACTGCCTTCCTTCCCGATCGGAGCGACACACGCAACCCGATTTTTCGATTTCCTTCTTTTCCTTGGCTTCCAGATGTCAGCATCTCCACCTTCAAATGACGGTCATCCCCCCACCGTGTTTGCCCCCTCTCGAGATGCTCGGGGATTACGCCTCTCATTGTCTCAGTGACCCCTCCAATTAGTGGAATATTGAGAGCTAGAATATGGGGCCTTGATGTTTTCCTATCAACTTGTTTTTTTCCCATCTGCCCATTCCCTGGATTCCCGGAAATCTCGATGCAGTACATAGCCCCCCCTTTTTTTGCAGAATCCCCAGTTAAATGCCGGCCGATTTCCAACCCGCTTCTTTTATGGTACACCAACTTTCGTCCCTTTCCAAAAGCCGTCCTGGATTATGAAAATACCTGAAAAAAACCTTTTTTTTCTGCATATTCTGTCTCTTTGGAAATCCCAACCACCAGCTGTAAAAGACATATCTCATGACCAGCACATTCGGCGGAAACGCAAATGCACCCGTACCTCTTTTCTTCTTATGCAAGGACTTCTTTCATGACACATCGATTTCTACTGTGTAGACCTTAATCTCCCAGATCCCGTCAGGACATGAGATGACGTTAATTCTGCCCCTTTGGTGGACGTTCCACTTTAGGCAACTATTACCTTTTTGGTTGCTATTTGTCCCCCTATTGCTCTTTTGGAAAGTGTGAGCTTTTAAAAATACGCAAATCCCCTGAGTCTTCCTTTACAAAGACATACAGAAACAGCATGTAGGGTTTTTTCCTTAGTTGTATTTATTCGAAGTGTTTGACTTTTTTCACAACGCTTCTGATTTCTCTGACTGTCTGCGGCCTTGTGCTCCGAGGGTCTGCGTTTCGATAGTCCTCGTCTAAATTGCTGCCGCCCAGCAAGGGAATTCCTTGGTATCTACTACTTCTGGACCCTTGTCTACCTACCCCCCCCCCTCTTTCCGGGCTTCAAAACTCCTAGTTCCTCCTATCGCGTGCTCGCTCTGAGGGATATCATGGGCCGTTTTACTATATGATTCCCGCGTTGAGGCAGTTGGACAGTACTCTTCTCTCCATTCTTGCCGGAGATTTCTCTCCCCAAGTGTCAACACCAGAAGTAAGCCCACGCGCCTCTATGATTTCCAACTACCTTCCCTCACTTCTTGCATTGTAGTGGTCGTGCTTCTACTAAGTTTCCTGCACGAATTTGACGATTACACTATTTCCACCATTTCTGTGAGGTTTTAGTGCAGGTGCTACTCAGGCGCCATCATTGCGGCGGCTGGGCCGCGCGGACGGTAATATAACATCTCGATTCCCCCGTACTCGATTTGGCCGTTCAAGTTTCATTGTCGCTAGATATAGACGGTCGATAATATACCAAAATCTCTCACCGGGCCCCGAGAAATTACTCTTTTCCTCTCTTAGTTTGCTTTTTGACAGCCTTTTTTCCCCACTTCCCTAGATTCTCAGCACAACACGTTTTAAGATGGCTTACCCGGACCCGCCGGTTTTCAACCCAATGGAGATCCACTGATGACACGCATCCCATTTTTAGTGGCACTGAGAAGCAGGTTTCCTAGATGCGCCTTGACTCTCTGCTTTTACGCCTGCACTGCTTAGTCTCGCTGGAGAGTGGAGCGATGCTCCCACCCCCATCTTTTTATTTTCGACACATCCTTCATACCCCTTTCTCCCTGTATTGCGTTCGGTGTCTGAGAACGAGCGACCTCGATCTATCCCATGTCTCCACCTTTTAATTGATGGCGATGTCTATCTCCAAGGCCCGCTTTGCTACGACTCGTCTCCCTCTGAGCTTTGTCATGGTTGCTCAATCTTACCTACCGAAAACATACCTCGTGGTTTTTTCCCTGATTCTCAGTGCCTTCCTCCAGAGAGAACGAGGGCATGATAGCAAGTCCTATGCACTCGGCTCAGGATATTGCGACCTTCCCCCCCCCATTTTCCGAAGCGTAGTTGTTTCGACCCCCTTCCAGTTTTACCTAACCGTGAGGGTATCCTTGTCCAGGCCCACACAGATCTTCCTGAATTGGCAGGTTATTTTTTCCTCCCCAGTCTCACTGCATCTTCTCTGTTTCTTGTGAGAACTGGGACCATTAAGATTTAGCCTGACCGTCGAACCGATAAGATGTCAGTGAGAAATCTTTACCGTAACTCTGTTCTTTTTTTTTAGCTAGCTTAGGTCACTCTGTGTAAGACCTTTTTTCTCCAACCGCGTATGGGCGCTCCCTGCGAGAGCCTGTTCCCCAATGGATGATGTTCAGGCCCCAAAAACGCCGGCTTCCAGGGCAGTCTTTCAATATCCCTTCTTTACATTGTTTTTTTTCTAGAGATTCAGTGAATTTCCATCCTGGTTCGTGAATAGCTTTCAAGTGTTCATTTAGTCCCTAATATCCTGAGCTCATCCCTTGACTTTTCTACTGACTTTCAGGAACCTTTTAAAGAGTCAAATCAGCACCCAAGTCTTATCCGCCTATACTGGCTGTTAACCCCCAATGCCCTTGCCAGCTCATACTGCCCCCCTAGTAGGGGTCTTTCCCATCGGCACCCAAGGAACCCTTCATTTTCCTAAAGAAGACATTGACTTCGCGGGTCTTCCCTAAATAAATCATTACTTAACATCTGCGGTGGACGTAGTAACCCCCCCCCTAAGTTTATCCCCTTTTGGACCAACCAATTTCGGCGGATTTTTTTAATGGTGCTTGACACCTTTCCGTTCATGAGATTGCACGACCCCGCTCGCTTTGCCATTTTTTAGGACACCCCCGTTCCCTCCCTCCCTAGGTCATTTAGACACCTTCCATCCCGAATTTAACAGCTAGAGACCTGCCTTTGTTTGTTTCGCGTCTCTGTTGTCTAATCACCCTGGCCTTCCCCTCGCGAGCGAAATGCCGCGCGGTCTTTTAGTCTAGCACTATCGCCTCGTTTGGGTATAACCAAGTCCAGACTTAAATTTCGTCCGTTTCCGAGCCAACCTCGAGAAGTGAATCAAGGCGTTTAGTGCAGATTGATTGAGCGAAGGTCGCAGTAGATTCAATCTGCATACATCAGACCCTGAGCTTTTCGGGCAAAGGACTTCGTCTTAGAGAGGCAACTTTTCGCTTCTCCCTTTTATCCTTCCCTGGGACATTCCTCCCCAAAAGGAACCTTTCCATGGATTGAATTTCGCCCTCATCTCGGGCAGTTTAACCCAGGCATCGGGACTTAATTTTTGAAACCGTCCGGTAGATCCCATCCCTAAGCCCCCGATAACAGTCGAATGAAACTGCATAGAAATTTGGGACGGATTTTCCGTTGCTTTAGCGTTGATGTAAGTCTCGATATGATGAACTTGTAACCGTATTCCAAATATCCACCCCAGTGTTCAGCTACTTTTGAATTCACTATATTACACGTTTTCAACCCCCTCGTTCCCAACGGCGCCTCATACTGTTAACGAGTCCACCTCCACCTACCACGCGCCCCCCTTCTGACAGTGGCTGACTAGGGCGCCGACGACTGGATATGGATTGTGTTAAGCTTCAGAGAATACTGAGTCCTCCGTAGATCCCCACCCCGACAACACTTGATTAACAGTGCCGTTTCCTAATTAAGTTATCACTCCGTGCCTTTTACCTCTTGACTGGTCTTTAGACTGCTTTAGAGCACAACCTCGCAAGCCCGGTGCCTTCTTTAGTTTTCTTTTCAAATCTTCAGTAGTCCATTTCTTCTTAATGTCTTATCTATTGAGAGATTGCCGATATAGCGTTTGATGACCCCCTTTGGTGAGTATCGACCCTGTTCGTCCAAGTCCCCAAGTCCCCTTGCGAATGCGGAAGTGTGATGCCCTTTTTCGTCTTCCAATTCTCCTTGCACTCTTCTAGCAAAGATTCTGAAATGAAAGAGATGAAGCTTGAGTGAGCGTGAGAAGACCCCGGATCTCCCTCATGAGACGTCCCGCGCCTCCTGCTGTTGAGAGCGAGGCAGCGAATGTTCTTGTCCCCCTAATAGCTGATCCGGACCCGATACCCCCTTTAACACAAGTCCTGCCCTGTCCCTCACCCAAGGTCCGGTGAGTTGCAGTACGTTGTTAACGGGATTAACACGGCCTCACGTACACGGTTCCCCTTTCCGTCTCTTTCCTTCGCTCTTTGGAGCTCTTGCCTCATCGCGTCCATGAAACGCACGTAGAGGTTCATTGCGTTTTCTTTTTTCAGCATTGACACCACTTTCATTGACCAACAGCGGTTTCGAGGGAGACGTTTTCGGTAGGTCGTTCCAACTGTGCCCAGGCAGCTAGCTCTGGCTGAGTTTATAAGCTTTGATGTTTATTACTGTCGCGAAGTTGTACAACCCCCCATTAGACCAGTGAGTTGACCAGATTGAGCATGGTAAGCCTTCCCATGTCGATCGCTTCATCGAGTAAGAGTGGCAAAGATTTCTCTTTGGTGAAGTATTCTTAACATCGCGAGATCCTATCTTTAAAATTCCCCGGAAGACATAGAGCCTGGAATTTGGTCCTCCAGGTCCGAGGAGCTAACCTCCCCCATGACCCCCCTCCTTACATAACAGTTTTAGACTTAAGCCATTCGACTTGCCGCTATTCTTCCTTACCACGCCTAACCCCCAATTTTAGCGACCTGAGAATGTTCTTTCAGCTTCTCTTCTAGGAGTAACTTTAATAGTTATAATAGCATTGTGCGCATATTGCTTCCAACCAAATTTAAACGCTTCTTCGCCCTTGGCGACATTCCCCCTCACGTTGGTATCCTTTTTACAACCGACACCTGTCCTAACGAGAGGTTTTTCAATTTTAGTTTTGACAGCTCCTTTACATAAGAGCTTCCAGACGGATTGTCCCCCCGCTTCTAAGTCATGTGGGTCCTTTCTCTGCTAGAGGCTGTAAGGTCTCACTAAGGTCTACCTGCGATTTGCATCATCTTGCGGTTTCTTAGCCCCACCTTCTCTCATTTTTTACCGAAGACTAAGCATTTCATATGATTTAAGCAAGGATTTCCCCCCTTGACCAACACTAATGCCTCAGAACTCTTTAGTTTCTTTTTCGTCCTTAAAGTATATCTCTCCTCCTGTTGTTGGAGAGACCCTTAATTAGGCCGAACCACCCTAGGATTTTTCAACTCACGACAGAGGTTAGCCTCTTTTCCTTATTCCCTCCCTCGAACGGGACTGGATGTCCGCATTGAAGGCGTCTCTGCGATGCTTTCCCCGAAATCAGAACATGAGCCTTGACACGTCCAGACAAGACGATCTTCCCCTTTCTTTTTTCAAGATAACTCTTTTGCCCCCCGGGACTGCAGCGGCTTAGCAAGCCCGGTTACCCCCGCCTTCTTTTTGCGCTGAAAGGCTCTCTGCATGAATCAGACTTCCCAAGTCGCAATGCGCAAAGGGTGTGTGAAGAGCTCAACAGTTTTGCTGTTTAGTAGGCCCTATTTATCCCGTATGCGCCAGAGCCCCATCTCCTGCTCTTGTCGCGCACTTTAGTAAAATTAGTTTGTTACTTTTCTGAATCAGCAGGCACCCTTAGCCTCAGCCATCGCGTTAAACCCGTTTCTTGCTGACATCCTCCTGCCCGCTGGTTCTCCGCTTAAAGCATGGCGCGACCCCCCCATTAAATGCTCGTTTTTCTCTTATACCGGAGATTTGTCCGTGCCGTCGTCCGTCTTGGGTGTTGAAATTTACGTCACCGTTTTCGATCCGTCCCTCGCTTTTGGCCGCCACCGCGGAGACGAAATCAAGCATTCGAAGCCTTGACCTCTCACTTTTCACGCTGACTCTTTATCTCCCTTCAAAGTTGATTTCCCCCGTCGCGTTTAGTTCCCTCCAAATACCTGTCCAAAGGATCACCAACACCAGCATGGTTTATCTTTTGCTTGCCCCTGGACCCGGCCCCAGATAGCCCTCTATATTTGACCACAACCCTTTTGTTCGTTGTCAAAATCTTTACGTCACCCCTCGTCCCCAAGTTAAAGGGTGACTTTACGGTCTCTTTTGCAGCCTTGACCATGAGCCCAGAAGCGCAGCACGCGTCCTGGCCTCGATCGTTTTTTGGAGTCTCCCGCCAACGATCAGAAAGATAATTTTATTTCCTTTCTTGTCTTCGCGCGTGTCCGTCGGGAAAAGCAATGTCGGAAAGATTCAAACCCCATATAATTAGCCCCCCCTGAAGACTTCTAATAGGTTGGAGACTGATCTGATATTCCCAGATTGCGTCTAGCTGATAGTTTGGACATTTCCCGACTAGCTCCCACCCTTCTTATTACCCCTCGGCGAAGGAACCTTACCGTGCTTGAATTGTTTCCCCTTGACTGAGTCTTGTTCTTTTCGATAGATTAGGTTGATCATACCCAATTACGTTGGTTTTTATTAACCTTCTTCATATCCGAGAAGCTCCGGCATCCGATTTGCTTTTACGACCTTCCTCAGCCATCGCGTGCCGCGCTGGCTTTCGGATCGACGCAGGGTCCTTTTCGACAGCGTTGTTCTCCCCCCCCCAGTTTCGAAAAGTGCCTTCACGAGAAACTCCTGATTATGGCAAAGTTTTTCTTTTTCGATAGAGAAAGTCTGTTCTCTGGAAGAATTAAGTGTTGCCAAGGTGATCTCCCCTAATGTCCTTCGATCCGCGTTAATAAGGCCAATTGTTTACTGTGTTTCTTGGAGTGTTTTGACCCTCTGGCGAAATGCAGTTTTTTGCTGCTTTTCGGCCGCCTGCGTCATCACCATTCCCCCCCCCTTTTCCGCCGAGGGAAGCAAAAGTAACCCCCCCCTAGATCTCTCCTGCGATCCACTCCCCAAAGGCGACTGGAACCTGGTTCTAGTCCTATATTTTTTTCCTCTTTTTTATTTAATGGATAGGCAGTCTCCCGTCTTTTTTTGACCGACCGTCTCTCTTTTTTTTCTTCTTTTTCCCCAACTGTGAGTGGACCAGCGCTTTAGATGTAGCATACCCCTTTCCAGCACAAAGGTGGGGTTTGTTTTTTCTTGGAAGGAATAATCAGGAGATTCTAGAATTTTCCTGAGATATGAAATCCCTATCCAGATCTTTGCGATTCTCGGATTGAGATTGCCTTCTCCCCTGATAGTTTTAGCTTTCAAGGAAAAGACCGGCCCTCCCACGCACGAGAGGTTTTTTTTCACCCGAGAGACATTCCCCCCGGCCGAGTTCCAATCACCCCCCCTAAGTTTAAGTCCCTACTAGCTTCCAAGTCCTTAGCCCCCCCTCCCTTCCCCCCTCCAAGGATCGTTGTCGCGTCTCTTCCTCTGGTTGACCCTCCCATGGACGAAAGAACCCCAATCCTCGTGGTGGTTCCGAGAAGAGACACGTTATTTATTGAAGTTATGTCCCTCTTTGACGACCGAGCCTCTGCACTCGAGCGATTCAAGGGGTACATATTTTAAGGACTCCTCCACCCTTCCACCTTTTTCTCCCGACGAGTTTTTTGCAATAGACTGTGTGTGCATTGGACACCAACCGCGATTTGCCTTTTAATTGCGTTGATGTCGTTCGCACTTGCACCGCGCCTTGATTATCTCATTTCCGGGGGTATTTTTACCCCCTGCTTTTTTCCCCCGTGGCGCGCTTCGACAAAGTCGTTTCTCATTAGATTGCTCCGGTGTTTTTGGTGACCCTTCCCCTGTCTAGCTGATTCCCCTGTCGAGTCACGGCACTGAGTCCGACTGGTCCGTCAGTCGTCTTTGGGTTGATCCTAGCTCTGCGACGGGTCATTCGGGGACTTCCCCCCCCTGTAAACCATGGT
>Ga0179591_1371049_pt1 | contig 21987 bp, 31 predicted proteins | sample CZOMad2_1_08_16f_FD_182891 | JGI IMG/M metagenome (GOLD analysis project Ga0179591, IMG submission 182891) | Vadose zone soil fungal communities from Angelo Coast Range Reserve, California, USA - CZOMad2_1_08_16fungal (PacBio error correction) | ecosystem: Environmental > Terrestrial > Soil >... | reverse complement strand
AGCTGATGTTGTTGCGGCCATTTTTTTGGAGTCCTTTCTATTTCTTTTTTTAAGCGAGGATTACCGCGTCAAATATTCTTTAGTCCTCGCACTCCTTCGGTGTCACAACCAGTCCACCTTTTTAAGCTTTTCCTAACGAAGTCTTTATCCAGGATCCCCTGCTCCACTGACCCCTAAAACCAACCCTTCGATAGCCCTCAAATTTTTTTTTGAAGAAGACCAACTACCCCTCAGGATCTCGAGTTTTGGCGGCTTCCCCTTCTCCTTTCCCTTCCCAGGACTCTCTCCTCCGATAACTTTTAATTGAAGAAAGAAATTTTTTTCTGAACCTCCCCGAGAGTTTTTCCCCGCCCCCTCCCTTCAATTCCCCGGTTTGTTCAGTCCCCTCCCTGAAATGAAGACCCCCCCCAACCACACCGTTAACTTTCTCCCAATTTTCCGAACTCCCCTCCCCAGGCTTGACCCCTTTGGTGAGCTAGAGCCATTATAATTTTCCCTCCGAAGGACTTCCGGTGAATTTTAAGCCGAGCCTCTTCCCAGGCCGCCGCTTCCCCTCATCTCTGAACTTTCCGACCCTCTTGTTTCTGTAACCCCCCCCTTTCTTCTACGATGGCTCCCATTTTGATTTCCCCGAACTCACGATCATCAGTTTGACATTAGTCCACAGGAACCCCGTCTTTTCCAACTTCTACCCCGAAACTCCAGAGCCCTTCTAAGAACCCCGAAACGCATTTTCGTGCTTTTCTTTGGAAGTTTTCTGAGAGGCTCGGTGCCCCCCTCCCGGCCTTGGTAACCTTTTCCCCACCTAAACAAAGGGGACCTCGCCCGATAGGCTGTGACCCTCACCCCAGCTCTCCTCCAAGAGAACCCCCCCCGGGTTCCCTTTCCCTTCTAGCCAGTACTCACGAATCAAGTAGTCTTTCGATTCCCAGATACTAACTTTTGATCCTTCCCCCCTAAGAATCTTTGTACCCTCGTCTGATCTTGCTTGTCCTTCTGATTCTCTAAGTTTCTCCCCCCTTGACTCCGGCCCTTTTTCCCCCCGCCTGATCGACCCCCCCCACCCCCGGTCCATTGCACCTCCCCCCCTCCCTTCCCGTAAGTACCCGACTGGTCAAAGAGTGTTTTCTCGAGCCCTTCTCGACACCCCCCAAGCCCCCCCACCCCCCCACACCTGTCCCTGCCCCCCCCCCTCCATAATACTGTATAATTCAGACTCTAATTCTCTACCAGTCCCGCGGAGCTCCCTCGTCCTCTTCTCAAACCGAAAACATGCCGTCGCCGAAACTAGACAGCCTCTGATATCCGCTTTTCCAGTTCCCTTGAAAAACCTCCCTTCCCCAGTCTCCTTATAAGTCCCATAAGAGACTCACGTTCTTTACGTTCTCCAGATCGATCTTGCCTCATCACGCTTCCGACCAAAGGAGACCCCCCCAGGTGAATTAGGAGGTCGCTCCCTCTTCTATCCTGACTAGACACCCCAAATTTTTCTTTAGAGCCTCATCAATTCGAACTTCTTTTGCTGGCATGTGCCGATTATCCAGTATATTCCTCCCGCCTCCTCTATTAGAAGCTTTTATGCCTTTCCACCAGAGGTTCGCGTGGGATTTAAAGGTCTCTTCAGCGCCGCAATTGGCCTTTTTGGTCCCTGCAATCCTCATTGTTTTTTTTGGATGTCACCGAGACCCGAAGTGCATGACAATATAGTTGTTTGTCGGGGACTTTCCCATATGCTTCATCTTCCCCCCTTCGTAGCCTCCCCCCTCTTTTCGTAGGCCGGTGGAAGCGTCTTCTCACCGCGCCAGTCCATCCCAGTCTCCCTCCGAGTCCCGCCTCTGATGGATCTTTTTCCTCTGGAGATACTCTGCACAACGTTTTCCTTTTTTTTATTGCAACGAGAGGAACGAACCTCTTCCGTCGATCGTTGTGGTGACATTTTCCCTCGCCCCCCCTTTGAAATTTTCCTCCTACTTCGATTGCTTTCTTCCCAGGTATGCTTTACTGAGGACCTTGAGTTGATTGGCATGTCATCGAATTAGTGTCTCCCTCGTGGGGTATTTTCTTCCCGGCGTGATGTCTTTTTCTTTTTCCCCTTACCCTTTATAATGACTTTGGTGATTTCCTGGACTTCTCATGTAGTCGTCGTTGAGATTTCCTCCTTCCAGTCTTCTTCCCCGCTGTAAGCATTTATGGACCCTTCCATGAAGGTGTAGGAGCCTTTATGTAGTCACCCTTTTTTCCACTCATAAATCAATGACTTTTTTTTTTTTCTAAAAGGCTTCCCTCCATCCGGACCCCCCCCTCCCAGCGGTGAACTTTTTCTTTTCTGATGGCTTTCCTACTTTTTCTGTAGTGAAGGAGACCAGGAGATGCGCCCTCTACACTCGTCCACGTCTTAAAACCCCGTGAAGGGCCCGCCGAACCCTCACTACATACCCCCCCTCTTCTTTTGAATTATTTTTCCCCGATTTTTTTTTTTTCTTCCCCCAAGAAAAGACTGGCCTCGAGACCGGACCGTGGTCACCCATCCTTTCTCTCCCGTATCATTCCAACCTTGGAGTTCCTCCGACAAATCTTCCCCCTGCCAAACTTTTTTTCCTCCTAGGAAGTGGAGGCGTAGCGGCCCACGAATACTTATGTGGTGCTCCTTTCCTTTTTTTTCGACCTCCCCCGAGCTTCTTTCCCCCTTCCGGGACCGTCGAATTGCTACAGGCTCATTCTGTTCTTCCCACCTGACGCCCCCCCTTTTTCTGTGTTTTCTCAGCAGCTTTTCTTCCTTTGCTCCCCCAGAACTCCCAAACTTCAACGCGCTTCTTCTATCAACCTTGAGGTTTTCTCCCACTCCTCCTCCAAGTCTGCCCCACAGTCTTTTCTCGTTGGCGGCTGATATTTCCTGTCTAATGAACTGCTTCTGTAATTTCTAAGATCTCCCCCTTTAGTCTTTCTTTCAAAGTCTCCTGATAATTCCACGTTGGCCCCCCTCCTCGCACTATTCACCCTGTTCGGGTTTCTTCTCCTCCCTCTTAGTCAGAGGTAATTGCTACTTTTTCGCGAAGTAGAACTTTCCTTCCGTCCCAGGAGCTTCTGATGTTTTTTTTTCCTGCAGAGCTTAGGGCAGAGGTCTTTCTCTTTTTCGGAGGTGCATATCTTCCGCTCCTCGCGTTTTCTTCGATCTTTTTCAGAGGAGATACTTCTCTTGTACACCTTTTTCTGCTCGGGTGACTTCTCCCTTTTTTTAGCCCCGGTGGTGAAGTTACTCTGATCCTTCGTGAAACTCTACCCCCGAGATTCCCCCCTGCTAATTTCTTGAAAGGGTCGAGGGTTCTTGTTTTATTCCTCTGTGCGCGTTAACTTTGTCTTTGGTATTCTTTTGTTCCCGGGCTACCCCCCCGTCAGAGCTTCTATAACCGCTACCACCCTCTTTTCCGGTGTCCCCCTCCTGAGTCCTGATAGCAGTGTCTAAGATTTTGGATCTCCCACCCCCCGGTTTAGGACTTCTTTTTCACAGGTTCGCCACCCACTATCTTCGCAGACGTTTTTTTTTTTAGATCCCTCACTTCTTTCCTTGCCTTTTGTATTTCGGCCCTGTCCGCTAACGACTCTGCCATTGAATTTGGTTTTCCCCGACCCCTTGTAGCCGCCTGCACCCCCGCTAATCTGCACAACCTCTTTCAATTCTCCCTAAAGCTCTTTTTTTGAAGGTCTTAAGGGCCTTTATGGTCAATTCCCCCCCTAAACCACCCCCCCTCTGATTTTTTTTGAACCCTTTTCCCATTAAAAAGTCTCTTGGAGTTATCGTAGTTAGTTCTCACTTAACCTTCAAAGTCCCTTACTAGCCCTCTTGCTAGTGTTTTTTTCACTCAGCTTTTTTTTCTCTGGGGTCTTTAATGGCTCGCGCCCGGAATGGGGGCATCGACCCTTTCGAGTGCCTTCCTTCACTCCACGCTTTTCCCCCCCAGCGTTCTCTTCTAGCTTTTCGTTTTAAAAAGGCTGGTCTCTCTGCCTTCTTTCCCTTTTATGGTGTGTTTGGTTTTTTTGATGTTTTTCATGCAACCGCCCCGTTCCTGGCACTCAGGCCTTTCCTATCAAACTCCCCTGTCTTCTGATAATCTTTTTCCCTTCCTGATAGAAGGGCTCTTCTCTTCTCTTAAAGGACTTAAGACCAAAGCAAAATCCTTCGCCTCGGTAGTGTCCTCCATGTTCTTTCTCCGTCAGACTTTTTTTTGATCTCCTTTTTTCCCCCGGCCTGATTTAGCGAAGACCCCTCCCAGTAGTGCCAGGCGCAGTTGATCCTTCGGAGTTTTGTTGCAGACTTCATAAACTTCCCCCGGCCCCCTACAGATGATCCCCCAATTCCCTTTGCGCAAAAGTCGATATTGACTCACTCCTAGCGATTTGATTGGATTCCCCCCGCCGGTTTCTCTCCTCCAACAAGTTAGTTTCCCCCCCTTTTCAGTTAACCTTCCCCAAGAAATTCTTGGGTGCCCAACCGAATTTTAGGCCACCTAACTCAGGCAAGCCTTTCGCTATTTTTTTACCTCTCTCCCGCACTTTCTCACATGATTTTTTTTCAAAGATTCTCGCCTCCCCCCCCTGGAACACCAAAAACTTTGCCGTAACCCCTACCTGAAATACTGGCTAAACCCCCCCCCAACGCTGGTTCTTCCCCCATCTTATTCCCCCTCCGTTGTGTTGTTTTCCTAAGGACGGTTCCCCTTCCGTGTCGTAGGGAGTTCAGCTTTCGTAATGCCCTTCTTTGGACCTTTTCCTACTCGAAAAGTTTCCCCCCTTTTCCGGTACTGGCCGGAAGAGTTGAGGTTCGTATCATCCCCTCCTCAACGGAGGGTCCTTTTCCCCCTTCTGGTCGTAACAGGGAGTTGGCTTCTCCTCAAATTTTTTTTCCCATTTCGTTTGCGGAAAATGGTGCCTAGACTCCCTCCTTGATGGTTCCCCTCTTGTGTTCTTTCCTCCATAGTTCTCAGGCTTCCCTTGTTAGACTTTTTCCTGCCGACTTACAGAGTAGATTCCAGTCCTGCAGATGTGTCTCTCGCCGGATTCTTCATAACTCTCCCGTAGCCGACCCTCCTTTCTCCTTGATAATATCCCCTGCCAGTTGAGTCAACAAGGCGCAACCCTGAATCCTATTCGGCTGGTTCCGCCCCCAGACCCCCCCCTTTTCTCCTCCCAAGCTTGAGGTTTCGTTGGGCTTTGACGGAATTTTCCCATGCTTCCTCTCTCCGAGTTCAATGACTTCTTTTGATTCTTCCCTCCCGTGAAATTTCTTCTTTTAACCGCAGACCTCCCCCTTCCCTTTTTAGACTCAACCCCCCCCAGTTGCAAGAACCCACCCTTGATCCTACCTTTTCGCTGAGCCTCTCTCTTAAAAATTTCTTTTTTACTCAACCACCTGGTGAGCGCTCCCCTGACGAGATTTGACCCTAAGGACTTCCTTAAAGTAATGTGACCCCTCTCCTTTTTCCCGAGAATGATGTAGTGGGAACCCCTGATCCCCTTGGAAAAGACCCGTTGCACTCGAACCTTCACGATAGGGCCCTTGACAGTTCGTTTTCGAACTCTAACTTCCCCCCCTTGACCTATAGACACCCTCTCTCTTCCCTGGACATTTTCACAGACGAAAAGGACCCATATTGTCTGTTCCGAGAAGTCCTTTTTCAGGCCCCTGTTAGCCCTTGAAACCATCTTCGCGTTCTGAAGTTTTTTCTCTTTGATGTGTGATAGAGTTCCCATGCCGCTTTTCCCCGACCATCAGCTGCCCCTTGCTCTGGCTTGGAGTCGGAGCCATGAACCCGAAATCTTCCAACTCCCCCTGAAACCTTGACGTAGTCGCAGCAACCAGATTTCTCGGAACTCTCCCAGTCTCTTTAGTTTACTTGCCAGCGACCCCTCCTCCAGGGGTGGTACCATACGAGACGAGGCGTCTTGGTCATGTTTTTTTGACAAAGCCCTTGAGCTGGGAATCCATCGGACCTTTCTTGCTTTCTCCTAGCTGGCAGATCCTGTCTAACCCAGGCGACTCCCCACTCCAAGACCCCTTCGAATACATGACTGTTTTTTCCCCGCAAGTTCCTTCGGGTGTATATGCCCTTTTTCTTAGATACCCCTCTTCTTTTTCCTACGCAGAGTGAACTCCCCCATGCTCCTCGGAACGTTCCAACCCCACGGTAGCCCCTCAGGACCTTTTTCCCGTTTACGATATTCTCAGTAGGTCCCTTGCACAACCTCGAAGAAATGCACATATGAGCAGAACCATACGGCGCCCAGGTTTTTGTCCTCTGGACTTCCCCATCTTTTCTTTTTAAGATCGACCCTCCCAAGAGGCTTTTTTTTTTCCCTTTTTTTACCAATGCGACAGTAGCTTAAATCCCTCGGAAGGTAGATTCTCCCCCGATTTCGATAGAATCAGTCCGATTTTTTTCTATCAAGGTTGTCTTGTCCCAAAGACTCTTTTTTTCACAGGCTCCAGGAAGATTTTTTTCTTAAATCCAAGATCCGAGACCCGATCCCTCTACGCACCCCGTTAGAAGTCTTCGTAGAATTTCCCTCCTTCCACCCCCTGCCAATGTCCTTGTGGTTCCCCTCGGCCTGCGCTAGCTTTTAGGGTTTTCAAAGCCAGACATGTTCTGAAGGTTTTCAAAAGTATTTTATTCTTCCCGCAAATTCCTTCCTCAGGCCTTCCTTCTTCGCAAACGCCCTCCCGAGGTCCCCCCAAAAGGAAGGGAGCCCCCCCTAGAGAAGTCGACAGTTTTCCATATTCTTGTCTCTCCCTTCCGAGGTTCTTTTCTAGAAACCATTTTTATTGGTGTTGTCAGACCAACCCTACTCGACGAATCTTTCCTTAGGTCGACTTTTTTCCTTTCCTTGCCAGGACGTCCTTTTTCTTTTTGATCCTGTCTCGATTGGATGGGTTTCACATTTTTCGCTGTGAGGATTCCTTTAACCAACTCTGTTCCCTTCCAAAACCTTCGTTATTCAGTGATGAAGGGTGAGGATGTTGACTGTTCCTTTAGAAGGAATCGTTTTCCCTTCGAACACTTCCCTTCTAAACTCGGGCTCTCCCCCCCTAAGACATCCCTCCCTTCTTTTTCAAGGTTCTTTCCGCCTTTTTTCTTTTTGGTGAACGGCAGGATGGACTCCCTCGTGATTTCCGTGCATTCCCAGTTAAGGCTTTGTGTTGTTGAGCCTTTCCCTTTCCCTGGTCCCCCATTTCGGCGATGGCTCCCTCCCCCAACCTTCTTTGGTGAACCTGAAACGAAGTCTTCGGTACTATCGGATCGTAGCTCCTGGTAGCTTTTCAATATACCCCGTTTTACGATCTCCAATGGGACTTCTCCTACATCCTACAAGGATCCCAGAAACTCCCCCCCAGGACTTTGGTTCATTTGTTGTTCAGATTTCCCCCCCCTGCAAACTTCCCGCTTCCCCCGTGGTCCCTCAGCTATCCTCAGAAAGTAAACGGTTCCTCCGCCCCAATGCGGCCCCTACAGATTCGTGGCGTTCCCGTTCGTGTTCCTCTTTTTTAAAAAAACCCTCTATAGGGTTTTCTTGGCCCTCTCGTGGACTGGGCCCTTTTCCAAAGAGTTTAACTTTGCAAGTCTTCTCTCCCAGGCTCCCTTTCTCGGTCAGCACAGTGCCTCGCCCCTTCCCGGGTTTTCCGCAAGGAACTTCCTTTTTTCAGACCTTCCAACTCCCCCCCCCCCCTCTCAAGATCTTTTTTCTCGCAAAATTGTTTTTCTCACCTACCCCTTCCGGTGGTTGGACACCAGTCCCTTTTTTCCGTTTCCTTCTGTTATAGATCTTACTTACTACATGTCTCACCCGTCACTGATTGCTTTCTTCGAGATTCTTCCCTCTCTGTCTCCTGACGAGCCTTCCCCCCCCGGCTCTTCCAGCATTTCCAATGGTCTCAAATTTCGGGGTGTCTGTATTCCTTTTCTAAGCCCCCCTCCTCCGAACGCTTCCTTCCCCTTGTTGTCTCTTTGTGTAGGTGAACCAAACACCCTCCGAGCTTGTTGCTCTTTTCCGCAGCTTCTGAGCGTCCCCTCCTTTCCCCGGAGGTGTTCTTCAGATGTTTCTGGTGTTAGGGATATAGCTTCGGGAGTCGTGACTCTATTCGGTTCTCAGTAGGTTTTACGTTCCAGCTTCGGTTTCGATTTTTCGTTTGACTCCCTCCCCTTTTCGCTCCTCCCCACCTTTTTGCCTCTTTTAGACCCCCTCACGAAGGGTGCTCGTCGTTGCTTCTCCGTTTCTGAAGTTTCGGTTTTTTTGTCTGCCGCCGTGACCCACGACCCGCAGCGTCAGACCCCGTCGTGCTCCCCGCGGTCGGTCCCGCATTCGGTTTCTCCTGTTTCATGGCGATGACTACCAACAGTCATGGTTTCTTTTTCGCAAATCCCTGACCCCCCCCCATGAGTTTTCTACAGTCACCGTAGCTCCCGACCCCTCTTTTTTATCTTTGCAGCTCTTAGGGTAAGCCTTCTAGCCCCTTTTGCCACCTCCTTTCTTTCAGACTTTTTTTTTGACTCCGGCATTCCAATGCAGTGTTGCGACCCAAACCCCGCCAACGTCCTCCGTCTCATCGCTTGTGCTGTGCCCTTTTTCTCTTTTCCCTATAGTGGTGTCCTCCCCCAAAGATGCTACTGTAGAGGTTCCTGCTGTGAATCTTATGCAACTTTTGAAAGAACTTTTCCCTCCTCGGCCCTTCTTTGCGGTAATGGTCTTTTTCCCTCTGTGATGTCTTTTCTCTGGCAATCGGGTCATGTCGGAATTACTAACCCGGCCCCCCCTGGAGTGAAGTGGCAAACTCTCGGGCAATTCCCGCCAAGTTTTTTCTAACAGGCTTTTTGTACTCTCTTTCGAAACTGCTTTCATCGGTGTAATTTGCCCTGGCGGTACTCGTGTCTTTTCCCCCCCCAAACTGGTCGGTACCAGCGTTGGGGACCGGCATGAAGATTTTCAGGGGATCGACAAAGATTGGACATTTATCTCCCTTCCCTTCCCTCTTCGAAGGGACTTGCTTATCTTCTTTTTCCAGGAAGAGACCAAAAGCCGCCTCCCGAGACTTTGGCCTAGACCCCTTTCTCTTTCGCGAGAGAACAGCTGCGATTCTGATCAGACTTTCCCCAAAAATTTTGGGCTTTTGATAGACTTGTCCCTCCGGAAGCGAACTCAGCGAGATTCCCTCCTGCTAAGACAGCACTCCAGCGGCCCTGCAATCTGAGTCATCTCTGTCTTTTTCGAGTCTTTTCGGCCCGGACTCACATCTTGTCGACCCATAGACTCTTTTCCAAATTTTTTCTCCTAACACAACTGAACCACAAGGTATTGAACCTTGTACTCCCCATCTCCGAAGTCCAAGCCGAAAACTTCCTCCTTTGCCTCATCCTTCAGACCTTTTTTGGAGCCAACCAGTTCTCCCGTTGAATTTCCTTCCCTCATGAGTCCTCGAGTGGTCGACCACGGAGATGATTTTCGCTGTATCCCGAGGCCTCCATAACTCTTTAGAATTTTTTCTTTCCCGACTCCAAACCCGGACCCAATTTGACGACCCCGGCCTTTCAATTCTTTCAAAGATAGCTCCCACAAATTGGATGATGTTCTATGTTCTTTTCCTTGGCCTTTTCGGATAGATGATCCCCTCCCGCCTTCTCTTATGGCGCAGAGGGAGGATCTGGTTCTCGGGGCCCTCGACTTTTTTCTTCCTCCGTGACTTCTCCCTGACCCTTATAACGTATTTATCGTTCGGCAGTTCTTTATCAAGCTTCTTTGTCCGGCCTTTGAACTTTTCCCTGATTTTCTAAAAGGCGTGGCAAACAGTGGAAAAACTTTCGGTTGAATTTCCTTGTGATTCCCTGTTTTTATTCTCCTTTCTTCAGGGTTGTGATTACTTAGGGTTGAGATAGATGGCCCGATATCGAGGCTTGGACGGCCTCCCTGAATGTCCCTCCGTACTCCCCGCTTGTAGGATGAGCGCCCTGGTTTGAGAATCAACTTGGACTCTATACTCCCAAATTTGGAGACCCATCACGAGGCGCCTCTGACTCCTGCTCGAAAGACAGTGCTTGCTTGGCTAAGCCTCCCAGACGCCCCAAACCACTCCAAAATAAACCCCCAAAATTTTGAGTTCCTTCTCCCAAGAAGACAGTATGCTTTTGTATCCAAGCCCTGGTTTAATCCCCCTCGATCGTTGCTGGTGCGTTTCTTGTACCTCCGAAAGGCCTCTGCCTTTTTCCGGTCTTCCCAGCATTTTTTCTCAATCACCTTTTGAGCTGGCTTCCGCTTTTACGCCCCCGCAGGACCGACCCCTTGCGTTTCCCTCCCCCACCTGAACTCCTTCCACCCAAGCCCTTTCTCCCCACAACCTCCCTCCGGGCATGCGCCTTGTCGACAGTCTTAAACCTTTGAAAGTTGTTTTCCCCCGAAATGGAAGAGCTTTCATATGTGTCAATTGGACCTTCCCCCCTTAATTTTCCTTTCGTCTGTCGCATTTTTCTTCTACGCATTCAAGAAAATCAGATCTTGGGGGAACATTTTTTCCACGTTCAAAGTCCCCTTTTCAGTCACTTGACATGTAGAGCTCCTCTTATTGACCTAATTTCCGAACATCCTGGGTACCGAAATTATCCAGCAGGACGATTGGTGTGACTTACCCCAAAAAACTAAGGAAAAGGATCCGAACCCTTCTTAATGAAATAGAACACCATCCTCCATTTGGCTTCTATTTATGACAGTTCTTCTATATCTGAATTTGTGTTCTTGTAATTTATTGAATCTCTCCCTTCTTTTTACCCCCCCCAGAAATCCCTCCCAGCTCCTTTTTTCGAAGGCTACTTGCCGCCGACGAACGACAACTAGGCATCCTGGTTTTGTTTACTTTCTCTCACTTAGAAGAACGAGTTGTTTGAAATCCTTTTCCTTTGGATCCGGCCACCTTTTCCCCCCCCCCCCGGTGCCTCCCACCCTATCCGTGTCCATCTGAGGAGGATCAGTATGAACTCACCTGACTTCGGGCTTCCCCGTACAACGGCTCTTTCCCGCGAGCCGGTTGATGGGCGTATTTTGTACTCCGTTTCGCACCAAGCCGTCGATCCCTGACTCCAACTTATTTCCCTTTGCAAGGAATTCACTCTTCCCCCACCTTCTTTATTAGGGTTTTCTTGGTAAACAAGAAGTTGGTTGCGGTCCGAGTCTTTCCTTTCCGCCTCCCCAATACTTAGTCAGCTTCTCCCAGACAACTTTTTCGAAGTAACAATCCAATCCCTTTCACCTTCTGATCTTACCCTCTATCCTTACCCTCGACCTTTTTAATAGTTTTCTCATCACCTCCTTCCTTTCACGAGCTTCCTTGCTGACAGGGAGCTACCATTAGATCTGCCCCGGCATTTTTCCACAAATTACAAATTCCCCCTGATCGGCCCTTGAGATGACTATTTCACCCGATGCCTCAAACCTGCAACTTTATATTTCTCAATTCGGACCCACGACGAGGTGTTGCTAGCCTTATATTTTAGACCTCTCTGATATCTCCCTTCTCTTGAGACCTCTTCTCGTGGTCAGGTCCCCCAGAATTTGACAGAACGAAATTCAATTTTTTTTGGTCAAAAGTTTTTCTTCCTTGGCTTTTTGGACGGCACACCCAAATAGAAGTTTTTGAGTTGAGGGTTTTACAACTTCTCATGTGCTCCCCTTTCCTCCAATTAGCAGAGCTTCTCCTAGGTCCTCCTTGAGCCCCCTACTAAGTGTGATTCTCCCTTTACATTTTATATGGCCTCGAGTCAGAAGTTTTCCCCCTCCCTAATCCGTAGCGTGTTGCCCTTACCCCTCCTGTGTCGATACCCTTTTCGCCTCTTTCTTCCGGCTCTTAGGCTTCTTTTTCCCAACTGTGATGCTATTACATCTTTTTCTTCGATATTTCAAGTTCAGCTACTTCCCCACTCTTTTGTAGTAATTACCCCCCTTTCCTTTTGCGGTTAGGTTCCCTCTTTCCCGGTTTGAGGGATGTCGTCGGAAGTTTTCGCTTCCGGTTTCTATAGATTATGAGTCTTTCAGAATGACCTCTCTCTTTTGCCCCTACGTAGTCTTCCAGCACCTTTCTGGATGGCTAAGAGAAGAAAGCTTTTTAGAGCCATCACATGACTATATTTGATAATCTCCATAAATTTCCCTCTTATGCTATATTCCCTCCAGGCTCCGAAGCGTTCCTCCTGCGGTTTCCAACTCGACGAATTCTATCCCGAGGTTGCCCTTTTTCTCCTCCTCTACCCCGGAAGTATTACCCTACGACCTTTCTTCCCGAACCACTATTACGGGGGGTTCTCTTTTTGTTCGATTACTTTCTCCCCAAGAAGAACTCGACTTCAGCGTTGCAATTGTTCTCACCGTTTTCTTCAGCACATCTCTCCTGACCTCCCCGTTAAACCCCCTCCTGGATCCTGTAGGGTGTTCGAGTTTCAACCCAGACTTTTTCGTGGGTTTTTTCCTTCCCTTCCGGACCCCCCGATGATCTTCCCCCCGATTTCCCTTAATTTGACCTCTCGGTTGCTCGTCGGGTTACGTAACTCCTTTTTTCTTGGCCCTTTCAGGGCCGTCGTAAACCCAACCCCTTTTTCCCAAGATTCTTCTAACTTCTTTGGAGGTCAATACCCCTGCTAAATATCTAGGTGAGGTTCATTGGGCTTTTTGCGTCCTTGCTCTCCCTTCCTTCTTTAGAATTCTCCCCTAGACTTCCCTATTGGGAAGAGACAGCCTCCCTCGCTCTATCCACTCCTGGACCCTCGGATTTCTCAGACTCCCTTGAATTCCCCTTGGAGAACATGGGGGGGATCTCTTTCTCTCCCTTTTCGGTCATATCATTTCCCCCCGTTTTTCGGAAGAATTTCCTCCGATATTGGAGCGATTCCCTCCTGATGACTTTCCTCGTAGTCCCAGAAGCGGTCTGAAGGATTTCCCTTAAATTTCGTGACCTTTTTTTTGATATTTATACGTCGCACCCCCTTTTTTATTTTTCGGTGTGACGGCCCGCGGGGAGAATTCGATGTTTTTTCGCGGGAAATTATACTGGTTCCCCCTTTTGGAAACCCCTGACCGACCTCAATTTTTCCTTTTTCTTGATGCCTTTCTCCTCTTTGGATTAATTCAAGGAGAAAGGAGTGGTTTTTACTCCGTCGACTTCCCCAGAGAGAAATACCCTTTTCCTAAGCCCCTCCCGAATTCTTTCTCTCAAGATGACTCTTCTTTCCGTCTTAACCCGAGGAGAAATTTTGACCCTTCCCACCCGACCTTTAGAACGCCTCGGGTGCTCTCGACCCCTGAGGTTCTGGTTTTTCCTCTAGGTCCTTGAACGAGACCTTCCTAAAACTCAGCTTCCCCAGTTCTCTTTGTCGAGTTTCCCGAAATTCCCCCCCCTGATAGATCCCCCTATAACCCCAGTACGTAATTTTTCCCCCACCGCTTTTTCTGGGGTCTTCCCTCTTTCCCCCTTCGTGCTTTCCCTTTTCCCCCTTGGTGTAACTCGGTCCCTCACGCTTTCGTGAATGGCAATTCCTTCCCCTTAGTGTTCTTTCTTCATAATGGGCCCTTCCTGTGTTAATCCCTTCTTCTCGTTGCTAGGTCTAATAAGTTCCCTTTCGTGCCTGGAATCGGATCAGTTTTCCTAGTAAAATTCTCTTCTTCAAAGTCTCCCATTCAGCTATGTTTCTCTCTATAACCTTTTCCCGGAATTGATCCCTTGCTGTAGACCCTGCTCCCTTGGTGGGGATCACGGTGTCTTTTTCTTTAAAAGGTCAAGTTCCTTTATCCTCATAGGCTTTTCCCCCCCTAATCAACTCCTGGATTTGGTTTGGATCTTTCTTTTTCGTCTGACAGCCCGCCCTCAACCTTCTTCCTTTGCTCGGCATTTTGTTCTTTGGATATCCCACCCAATTTTTTTTTTCTCCGTGTTTTGAACCTGGATGCGACCCCATACCCTCCCCTTTTCGGCAGATTGCCAAGTTTCTCCCGGTTTCGTTTCACAGCGGTCTTCTGAATCGACCCCCTTTCCAATCTTGATCCCACATCCCGTCCACTGGCGCACCTTATCACCTCTTCTTTCTTCCCCCCATCGTTAAACGTCCCTCTATCAACTTTCACCAGGGTCTCCCTTGGAAGCCTTCTCTGGTGCCAAGCTGTTGCTTCACATTATAGGGCTTCCCTTTCTATGCCCTCTTCCTCACGTTCCCCCTACATTTTTGGCCCCTTTTCAAGACTGACCACCCCAACGGCTGTAAACCCTCCGTTCCGACCCCCCTCATCCCCCCCAAACGTTTTTTCCATATCCCCCCCCGTTTTTTCTGGAAGAAGATATTGGGAAGTCCTCTCCCTGTGGCTTAAGTGTTGTTCTTAGGGGGCTTTTTTTTTTTGAATTTCCCCAGTCTCCCCCCTCCCTGTCAGGAATTCGTATCCTTCTCAGAGCCCCCCCACGCTTCTAATACCCTCCCCCTGTTGTTCCAAAAGGGGAGGAAACTGTCGGCCTCCGGTGGATAATCCAGATTCGCTTATTAAAGATTTCCCTCCTTTGATAACTTTTCTTTTGCGGCTCTCTTCCTTCCCCGTTGTCGCCAATTTGGCCCCAGTTTGCCGTTTGCGTCTTCTTCGAATCCCAGCTTTCGAAAAAGGCCAAGGAGCCACCGCGACTATGCTCTCCCCGCTTTTTGTGCGAAAACACCCCCTTCCCCCCACCCCCAAAGTTTCCTTCAATCCCTTGAGGTCCCCTCCCACTCTATTGATACTTCTTTTTCGTTTTTTTCCTTTCCTTACTGTGCCACTGATGTGCCTTGACCACTTCCTTTTCGTTATAACCTCTCCAGTTTTTGTTCTCTAAACCTCCCCCTCCCGATCTTTTCTTTTCCTGCCGCCAGGATCCGAACCCGGTTGCCGTTCCCCTCAGCCGAATCTTCCTCTTCCAAAACCTTAGGCGATTTCTTCGCCGGAATGTTGCCGGTGGATTTTTGAGCTCGCGCAAGGCGCTCTTTTCCCGCTTTTTTTTTCTTCACCCTCTTTTCTATCGCTTGAGCTCTCCGTTCGCTACTTGGTGAAGGCGATGCCCTTCCTCTCTCGCGATTTTCTTTCTTCCCCCCCCCCCCTCTGTCTTTTTCCCCTCAAGTGTTCCCCCCTCCCACCCTCCCTCCCGAATTTTTTTTTTTCCCATTAGTCCAGGTTCACCGTAAGTCCCTTTTAGTTCAGTATTTCGTGACCCCCCCCTTTCTTGCAAGAATCCCTAAGACATAGCCTCTCAGGTTTTTCCGGCGATTCTTTTCTTGGGATTTGGTGGATTCGGTTGCCCCCCCCCGGATCTCAAAAACCCAGGTCTGTGAGAGTTTGAGAAGCTCCTGCGCGCTTCCCGACCCCTATCGGCACGTTCCCCCTCCGGCTGTGGCCCCCCCCTTTTTAGCGATTCGCTTTTTACGGAATTTTAGTTGATTGCTTATTCTGGATCCTCTTCTTGATAGTCCCCCAAACCCCCCCCCCCCCCCACCCCCAAATTCCTTCCTGAGAGCCAAGCTTTCCCCCTTCTTTGATTGACCTCCGCGTGGCTTTCGGCTTAGTGACCGCCTTTTTTTCTGCGATTTTCGTACGGTTCCCCCCCTTCTCCAAGTTCCCCCCTCACAGATGAAGCCCCCACAGGGTTCTTGGACTCTGTAGGTTTCCTGAACGATCTTTCCTCTCGATTTTCCTAAGATCCCTGAGCTAAAATTAGTAAGTAGAGCTTTTCCCTCTACAAGCGAACCCAACTCATAAAGGTCACTCCCCCTGGCCTCTTTTTTTCCAAGGCCTTGAATACTGTCCGGAACACATCGGAAGATTAGAAGAATCTCCCTCGGAATTTTTCCCCCACTTCTCCATCTATCTTTTTCTGGAGGTCCCTTGCTAAGTCGATTTTTTTCTTACCATGATTTTTATTCTCCCTCGTCGAGCCGATCGTAGACTCTCCCCAACCCTTTTGAATATTTTCTCCCTGTTTTTGTTTTTTCCATTTTTGCTCGTCCAGTCTTTTCGCGAACAGGCCCATCTTCACCCTACCCCCCGTCTGGTCCTTGAATCTCTTTTAGCCTCACGCGCGGCTCCTTTTGTAAAAGTGTTTTGTTTCATGGAACGCCTCTTGCTCTTCCTTTGAAAGGTATTTCCCGAAACTTCTCCCAGAGTCACTACTCGCCTCCCCCTCTTTCCCTTCGAGTTCCTCACCTCTCACGAGACTTTGACACCCTCTTACTCCGCAGCTTCTTCTCCAGCGCAATACCCCCCTCACCGCCACACTTTTGTTGCCCCCCCCGAACAGAGAAGCCTCAGCCAGTACTCTTTGTTACTTCAGGCCTTACTTTTCATCTGCAGGACTCCGAGAGAATTGGACTTCCTATTGTTGAAGCTACAATAGATCGTAGGTGACCCCTTTTAATCTTTTAGGTAGTCTCTTGTAGGGCCTTTTTAGATATATCGGGAGTGTAGAGTTTCTCCTCCTCCCCCTAGAAGCTTTTTTTCTATTTTGCACCCCCTCTCTGCTTGGTTTGAATGCCTCCCTCCATGCAGGTCTCATTTCCAGTAACTTTCTACTCAGTTTGTTGTTGTAGTTCGATCAGCTTACCCGGAATGTCCCCCGTGAACTCTCTTCGGTGAACCTGTCTCTGACGAGCCCTTTTTCCTTTTCTAGTCGTCCCCCTTCAGAATCCATATACACGACCTTAAGAAACCAATCCCTTGTCAGTGTCCTCTCCCCGCCAAATCTTCTTTTCCTACCATAACCTTCCACTCCCATATTTTTAAGGGGATTCTTTCCTCCTTTTTACTGGCTTACCGGGACTTGTACCCAGAACTCACCAGGCCTGTGGTCAGTTCCCCCTCCTTCAACCCCTGGGGTCCCGATTTTTAGGAGTCTGTCGTTTCCCACAAGACCTTTCTTTTGCTTTTCAGTCTTTCGGCCTGATCTTGATCGTTTACAGCCCTTTTATCAGTGGCATAACCTTTGCAGTGTTTTTTTGAACCCTCAGGTCTTGTGACGCCTCCTTTTCAGGCTTTCCTTCATTCCCTTTTTCCCAATCACACCCTTCCTGTCGAGCACACCCCCCCCCCCCCCCCCCCCCCCACCCCCCTTTGAGTCCCCCTCGCATCTTTTTCCGGGTCCCCACCCCTTTTTGGGCTGCGGCTTCGTATTTTCCGTCGACTGATCTGTCTTTGATTCGATCTCATCGAGCGTATGACCCAATCCCACCGAGGCGTGGAGAACTTTTCCGAGCAGGTGTTTCTGACCTGAGTTTCTTTTCAACTTTTTCTCTTCAGACTGGTCATTTTCCCCGTGTTGCATTTTATAGGGAAGTCTTCTTCTCGGATGACATGGGGGGGGTTGTTCTGTTGTTTTTGTTTGGCCTTTTCTCTTGGGCGTGTCTTGGGCCTCTTCTCTTGTGTTGTGGCCCCCTATCTTGTGCCCTTTGAATTGGTGGGGGGGTCTTGGTGGTCGTTCTCTTTTCTTTTTACTTTGGTTGTGATTGATTGTTTTGGATTTTTTTTTTCTTTGTTGGTGGGGTTTCTCGGGGGGGGGTGGGTTGTGTTTGTTTTTCTTGGTTTTTGTTGTGGTTTTTTTTTTTATGGTTCAAGATGATGATTTTGACCTCCCTTTCTGACGCGCTTTAGGACGTTTTTCCCCCCCGATTGATTTTTCTGTTTGTGCCTTAAGTGTTTGATCGGTCTTGCTGGCTCGGCCCCGCGACCTTTGATTTTTTTTTTGTGATTTCCTCCCGGCGTCTTCGCCCTTTTTGAATACCCCGCGACAGCACCGGGGAGCCCTGGCTTCAAGTCTGCGCGCTCTTTTATTCTTTGTATTTGTTTTTCGTTAACCCACCCTTTGCGACATCCGGATGGTTTCAGCTCCTCCCCTTTCCTCTCCTAAGGTCCCGCTGTTTCGTCCGCGTTTTCTCTCTAATTACAATCGTTTTTTAATCACGAAATGCTCCCGATTCCCTGGTCGATGCGAGGTCTCGGGCGTTTTTCCCTTGCGCGCCCCCAGACGCCTTTTCAATAGGGCGTCCTTTTTTTGCACAAGACCCGGTATACAATTGACACACGTTAGTTTCTAAGCCCAGTCCTTGGATCCTGACCTTTTTGAGTTTTATTAGTGCCTTTTGTTCCTATGAGTTATGTAGAGGGCAGTACCTACCCTTCCCCGATCCTTCCTCTTTTTTGGGACTCCTGGAACTTCCTCTTCCCCTTTTAAAGTTTCCCCTGTGAAGCCATAAGTTTTTTTTGCGTGAAGGAATTCTTAATACGCCTCTAGATACCCTCTTTCAAGTCTTATTGGACCCCTCCGCAGATATCTTTCCCCCCTTTGTAGTACTTTTTCGGGTTTCAAGATCTATCGCAGGAGCATGTAATGGTCGGTTCTGTGTTTTTTCCTGCTCCCCACAAAGTTCCTTTTTTTAGTTTCAGAGGCTTGAGGGAGTTCTCCAATGATGGTATAATGATCAATTCCTTGGCACCTGGCCGGTCCCCTCCCACAAAATCGTGGCTTTTCCTTGTTCCCTCACCCCTTTTTTTTAGAGGCTTATTCTTGGGTTTTCCCCCCCGTGTTGCCTCCCTTGAACCCTCGCGATTCCCTCCAAGACCTGCGCCTGGCAGGTCATTAATTTGGCCTTTTCCTCCTTTGGGTATGAGACTTTAGCCCTCTCTCCCTGACTTCCGGCGGACCCTTTTCCACTTCCTACACTGGCAGCTGCGAGATTCCCCCTTTCGCCCCCTCTAAACACCTTCCCGAAGTTTTTCCTGTCGAAAATTTTTTTTTTTCCCATTCAACACCATTTGTCTTTTCTGACGACTTTTTTTCTCTTCGACCCCTTCCTCTTTTTGTGGGACGGTTTTTTGATGAATGTATAGCCTCCTGCACCCTCTTCCTCCCTGAAATGACTCTTTTTTGGAGCTCTTACCACCCTTCCACGGCCCCGATATTCCCCCGCCTCATGAACGACCTTCCTCATAAAACTGAGAGTCCTCTTCCTAATTTGAGATTTTTGGTTTTTTCCCAGCTCTGCCAGTTGTTTTCGGTTCAGTTGGGGGTTTAGGGTATCCACCAACTCTTGGAATTCCTTTTTGGATCCATACGCGTGTATGGAACCCTTTTATCTGAGAGTCCTGAACTGGGCCCCTTTTTTCCCCACGTTAATGTAGTTTTGACCGCCAATTGGATCTCCGTTTATTCCTTATATTTCCTTTTTGATACCCTCTTCTTTTCCCCCCGTGATCCCCCTCGTTGAGGCCCCTTGCGCATTTGCCGATTCCCTCGAAAGAGGTTCCAGCGCTCTTTTCGACATCCTTTTCTTCTTAAACGGACCCTTCGATTTCCCCCCTTCTTTTTTGCCATTGTAGAGTAGATAACCCTCAATTTAGTCTTTCTATAAAAACTCCCCCGTGTCGGCCCCTCCCCTCATAAATCCCCCCGGAGACCTCAGAGCTCTTCTTTCAGCAGCTTCTTCCCGGAGTCTCTCGGATTTCCCCAGAATTGGATTAGGGTCCTAGAATATACTCTCCGGCTGGCCCCCGACGCCTAGAAGTGCCTTCCCCCCCCCCCGAATTCCCCCGTGAGCGGCAGGCGAGCCAGGGTCCAGCTAGCTCCGGTGTCTCCCCTTTTTTGAGATTCTGATCTGCGCTTTTCTTCTTCTTCCGGCACTTCCTTCCCCCTTTTCTCTCTGCGCTTTACTCTAATGAAGCCGATGGCCTGCGTTCCCCTTTCCCTGGAACCGTTCTTTTGATCGCCTGGCAGAATTTCCCCCCTAGCTTTCTTTTTGACGTCCCCGACAAGTCTTCGCCCCGATAGATCTTAGTCCTTCCCCTGATCGTCCCACGCCTGCAATCCCCTTCCCCCGAAGACCTTTTATTTCGAGAAGAGTCTCCCCGATTTTTATTGGTCATTTCGGTTCTTAACCGGTTTCTTTTTTGTCACTCCTTTCTTTTTTTTCCTTTCCCGTGCCCAGAAAGAACCCGACACTATCGGCCCTCCTCTTTGAATGGGCGGTTTTTCCTCCGATTTTCTTTATCAAGTTCCCGCAGTTCTTTCTCCTCTGCAACTACTCCCCTTGGTTTGATCGTACTTCTACGTCGGAGTTAGTGGCGCCCTTTTTTTTGATTGAAAACTCTGGAATTCCCCCACCCTCTTCCTTGATCTAGCTTTGTCTCTCCATTGAGTAACCCAGTACGTGATCTACCCTCCCTTTAGTTTGAACCCTTCCCCGATTTTTTCCCAGATCCCACATTGAGGTTTTCGGTACCTTTCCCTAGTCCCTCCCCTTTTCCTAAGACCGTATCTCCCTCGAGAGGTCCTCCCCTCCAGACCCTTTATGTAGAGCCCCAGAATCTTGAGTTTCTTTGACATTCCCAGTTCCCCCGCGAACGACCCCCTCAAGGTTTTTCTCCCTCTACGAGCGGACCGCATGTTTTTCCGGAATCATCAATTTTTCTTAACAATTTTTTCTGAAACCCCCCCTGCCGAACAGCTGATTCTTGGTAGAGTTTAATTCTTCCAGCTGACCCTTTTTCTGTCCAGACCCCCCCTTTAGCGAAGGGTTTCCCTCGATTGGAGTTTTTTCAACCTCCTTGATCAGTCCCCCTCTCCTCGGATTTCGACCCCCAACGAGGTCCCTTTCTTTCTGACGTTAAGACCTTTTTACACCCCCCCTCTTTCTTGGAGACCCCTCCGTCGTCCTGAAACCCCAAGGCGGTCCCGAAATCTCAGGATTGTTGGGGGATCCCCGATTTTTCTTCCTTCTCTTTTTGTCTTTCAATTTAAGCTTCCCCCATGCTTTTTCCTCCAAACCGGAGCCTCGATTTCCCCTCCGGAGGCCCTTTTTTTAAATTCCCCTACTTGTCCTCTCCTATAATTTCCCGCTCCCTCGGTCGAAGTCCCATGCAAAAGTCCTCCGCTTTTATTAGGGTCTTTCTTCACAAAGCCTTCTCCCGCCGACCCCCTGAGATCTTCTCACTTCCCCTGGATTTTTCCTTTCAGGCGTCCAGAACCGTTGACCTGTGCTCTCAGATTTTATTTTTTTTTTCTTCCAGGACTTCCTCCGTTCGAGTTTTTTTAACGCTCCCCCTCACAACCGTTGGTTCTTTTCTTAAACAGTTTTTTTCTTCTTTCCGTTTTTTGGACTTTTTCCCCTCAGAATTCCTTTTTCTGGAGAGGATGCTCTGTCGCACTTTTCTAGTCTTTTCCCCCTTCTTTCCCGGCCAGGCTCTTGAAGTGTTAGGGTTTCCCGTGTTTTTTCTTCCCAGAGCCCTCCTCCACTAGAATCAGCATTTCTTCATGGATCTCTCTATTTCCGCGTTTTTTTCTTCCCCGTGAAATTTTCCTTTTCTGTACGGCGCTGAGGTCGGACTTCCCCCCACAACCATTCCCGAGACGTCGTTCTTTTTCACTCAGCCTACCTTTCTTCCTTTGGCGACCCCCCTTTTTTCCTAGTACACGCCGCCAGTTCACTTCTGAACCTCGACACTTCTCGCCACCTTCTCAAACCCCTGATTACGGGTGGAATTCCCCTTATAGAGGTATTTGCTCCCAGACGCACTACTGCCAGATCTCGAGCCTCTTTTCCACCCTCAATCCTTTTCTCCCTCACGGGCGGCCCTCTCCCTCTGGACACGGTAACCTCTCTTTACCGCTTTTTTTTCCTTTACTGTTGTTCTTTTTACCAAACACTTCCCCCTTCTTTCTTTTTTTTCACGTGGTCTTCCTGTCTTCCCCTCTCTAAAATCCCTCTCTCTTTCCGGTCTCTTCTTCTTTCTCAAGGTGACTCCTTTTCCGCCCTTATGTTGTTCCCCTCGAATTTTTCCTTGTGTCCCTGTCCTCTCCTTCATCCATTTCAGGTAGTCCCCCCTACCCCCCCGAGATGTCTTCTTCCCTTCTGGCGGGCGCTTTTCCCCACGCTCGGTGCTTTTTACCACCATTCGCGGCGCGTTCTT
>Ga0179591_1325939_pt1 | contig 21991 bp, 45 predicted proteins | sample CZOMad2_1_08_16f_FD_182891 | JGI IMG/M metagenome (GOLD analysis project Ga0179591, IMG submission 182891) | Vadose zone soil fungal communities from Angelo Coast Range Reserve, California, USA - CZOMad2_1_08_16fungal (PacBio error correction) | ecosystem: Environmental > Terrestrial > Soil >... | reverse complement strand
TAAAGTCATTTTTTTTTCTCTTGGTACCCGCAACAGTTATGCCATGCCGTAGATGACTTTCGCGTCTTGTTTTGGAACCCTTCTTTTTTCCCCTCTCCTTAAGGTTCAAACCTTTTTTTCTGCTTTTGCCGGTTTCCCATTGGGATGGATTATTGGCTTCCATGCACACTGAAGTGCTGACTTTTCCTTTTATCAGTTGTCCCCATTTTCCTTTCCCCACCGCTCTTCCTTCCCGGAATACGCAATATCTCAAGCCGCCGGTTCATCCCTGCCCAGGAGTCACCCAGGTCTGCACTTTTTCCTGGTTCCCCTCCTTTTCTGATTTTGTATCAAAGATGCATTTCTGTGCTTTGTCTACTTTTGAACGTTTATCCGCCCACAGCTTTTCCTCCATTTTCCCCCCCTCCTTACCCCCTGATATCCCCCCTCACCGCCAAGCCCCCCTATGTCTGAAGCGGGGCCGCGCTTTTCTACGGACTTTTCTTCCCCGATTATCCCCTTATGCTCCCCCCTGACCCCGTCTCCTTCTGTGCCTTTTTTTCTAGGCTGGGGCCCTTTCAATCCCTAACGGATGGAGATTCGAAAGTGGTCGTCAATGACTCGGTTCAAGCCTCTCTGTTTTCACATTTTTTTTTTTTTTCCTTTCCCTCTGTCCTTCGTTTTTCCCCTCTTCTTTTTTCCCCCCCAAAAATTCGGCTTTATCCGCAACAGCCAACATCTTCGTGGGTTATTTTTCTCTCCTGCCATTTCTGTTTTAATTTTTTTTTTGTTTTTTTCCCATGTCGGTGTCTTTCCTCCCCAATTAAGATACCGATGAAGACGCCTCATCATTGTTTCTTGGCATTTAAAGTTCCCTCTTTTTTTTCCTGCTTTTACCTTTCGGCCCTTTTTGCTGACACCTCACTTGTAAGATAGCGAATGTTTTGGCACGCCTCTAATATTTCCTTTTTCCCTTTTCTTTCCTTTTTTTCCCAACACATGGGCCGAGCTCTGGTCCGGGTTTCCATCCGCACCCCCCTTCCCCTTTTTTTCTGCCGCTCACCTTGCCTACTCCCTGACTATAGAAACAGCTTTTCCTGTCCCCCACTTTTTTTCCTCTCTTTTTTTTGGCGATCCGATATTGTCCTTCCCTCTCCCCCCCTTTTTTTCATTCTTTCCAATTGAATGATCTTAGTCTGTTGTCCCACGTTTATGTTTCACGGGCAATCCGGCGCCCTGAGTCTTTTGTTCCCTTTTCCCCCCCTTTCTCCCCCACAAATCGAATCCCCTCTTTGTTTTTTTAACGGAGCCCAATCTCCTCAGGTTGCGCCGTGAGTCTTTCTCCTTATTCTCTTTCCCCCTCCCCCTCCTTCCCCTTTTTTCCGCTTCTCTGCGTCCCATCCCCGACCCGAATTCAAGAAGCTTTTCCTTCCGGGCGATGGACCAACGACAATTTCTTCTCCCTGCCTTTTTACTTTTTTTTTCTATGCTGGCTTCCCCCCCCTTTTCCCTCTTCTCTGGATCTTCCCTCACTTCCGAGGATGAACTCAATCGCGCGATTTCCCCTTCATCCCCCCACATTCCCTTTCCGTTCTTCCTCTGCATTCCCTTTTAATTTGGCCCCCTCTCCCTTTTTCCCCCTGCTTGAATGAAAGGTAAAAAACGTAAGGGGGAATCAGCGCGCCCTTTCATGCAAAAATTACCTTCCCTTTTTCTTTTTCTCCTGTGCTCCCTGACAGCACACATGATTAGAACCAAAGGAAGGGGTTACCACTTTCGGATCTCTACCTCATATCTTTGTTGGTTTTTTGACCAGCTCCTCATCCCCTTGTTTCCCCCCTTCCCCCTTTTGATAATTTGGATAGTCACGATTTCCCCTTTTTTTCGCCTTTTTCCCCTCATCTCTTCCTCCTTTGATAATCCCCAGATTTTTTTGCACTCGAGTCTGTAGGAGTAAGTTTCCAGACTGTTACCCGTTCCTTTTTTCCCCCTCTTTTTCTTCATTTTTTTTGCTGTTTTTTTTTTTTAGTGTAAAGAAGGAACTGCGATTGGAGGACATCGATTAACTTACTTTTCTCTCCCCTGTTCCTCTGTCGTATTCCCAGCACTTCTGACTTCTTGTTCCAATGTACTTTAATCTCCCCCGGTAAGCTGGTATTTTCAATGTCAAATTGGCCCCCCTTCCGTTTACGTCCTTTCCTTTTGTTCCTTCCCCCCCTTGGCGCCTCTTTCCCCCAGGGTTGAGGTAGTTGATGCTATTATAAGCCCGAGGGACCAAGCGTCCCCTTTTTCCCTTCCTCGTTTTTGCTTTTTTCTTTTCTCCCATCCCTTGTGCTGACTCTTTATTGTGAATGAGGAAATCACGTGAGAAGGCTGGCACGAGATGTAGTCTACGACCACGAGCCTTCTACCCTGTTCCTCACCTCCCCTTTTTCTGGTTTCAGGGCCCCCCCCCCATTTTATTTTGTTTCAGACTGTATCACATGTTTACCCACGCGCGTATTCCCTGTTCTTTTCCCCTGCGTTTTTTGATCCTTTTTTTTTTCCTTGCCATTCGTCTTTCTTTTTAGGCTCAGACAGTGCCCAAATACCGGCCCCCCCCCTTTTTGCCCTTTCTTTCACCTTCCCCCTCTTGGCCTTTGTCTACCCCTTGTGTGGTTCGGTTACCCCCCAAAGTTGGAAGTGGGAGCCACTTTTTGCGAAAGGCATTTAATCCTCCTTCCCCTTTTTCTTTTGGACCCCTTCCCTCACCCCGTTCACTCTTCCCTTTTAAAGCGTGTGCAATTCATCAGGCCTCGTTTTCTTTCTTTTGTCGACTCCCTTCCCCTGACTTTTTTCCCCTCGTCATTCTTCCCCCCCTTGTAAATCTCCTTGATTTCGATGATTCATTATGAATCGACGTCATGTGCAAACTTTCCCACGCACTTTTTTTTCCCCCCCACCCCCCTTCTTTTCTTGCAGTTCCTTTGGTCACCCCAAGCTCCGAATGGGGATGTTTGGACGTTTTGCGTGCCCAGGCGCGGGTTTTGACCCCCCCTATCCGCAACCCACCCCCCACCAAACCCCACCCCCCCTCTGTTCCCCCGGAACCTTCTCCCGCTTCCTGAATTAAAATTTGAGATGTCGACAGCGAGTGTGAATTGACCCGTACCGAGGCTTTTCACCCCTCCCTTTTTCCCTTCCTGTCTCTTTTTTCCTTTTCCTGGTCCCCCCCTCCTTTTGCCGCCGAATTCCTTTTAATTCATTAAATCATTGACTTAATCGACGGTTTTCCCGACATTCCGTCGCCTCAGCGGCGGGTCCCTCACTGCGTTTGACAGAACCCCACTTGTGGCGTGGGATTCACTCTTGTTGGTTTCCTTTCCTCCCAATTCCTTTCCTTGTCTTCCCCGTTCCTCCCCACGGCGGACCCCCTTTTTTTTCACCACACCCAAAAAGATATTCACCCCCCTTTCTCAATCGCCCTCTTTCTTTGCCCTGAAAACCCCCCATTTGCCCGACCCTTTTTTATTGATACCAGGGCGGATCCCTGGTCGCTTAAGTGGTTCCTTGATTCTTCCCTTTTTCTTTCCTACTAGTTTCTTCCCCTTTGTTGGGACGTTTCCCCCCAATTCCACTTTCGGTAAAGTTTCAAGGACCTTGCCTTGCCTCCAGCTCCACAAACACACGCCAGGAAAGGTAAAGGTCGGAGCTTTGCCTGATTCGAACCATTGAACCCACTTTCCCTTCTTGAAAACTTTCCCCCCTCTCGGCAGTTTTTCCTCGGTGAAATCCCCCCCCAGTCAAATCCTTGGTAGTCTCGAAACTCTCGTGGTCCCGTGATTTCTAGTTTTTACCACGAAGCGTTTGCCTTTTTCGTCCATTTTTCCGAGGCACGTCCCCCCAACCCTTTTTTGGCTGATATTTCCACTGACCCCTGGGGATTTTTGACCCCCAAGCTTCCCCTGCTCCCTCCCCCCTTCCCATCCCCCTTGTCTTGGATCCTTCCGGACGTAAGCAGGGAATTCGCGGCTTTTCCTCACTTTTTTTGGCCCACCTCTCCCTTTTTTCCCCCCTCCTTTTTTTTTTGTCTGAGGTCTTCATACCGTGCTTTGCCCCGCGGTTTGGTTTTTTTTTTTCCTCCTATTCCTCTTCTTCCAGTCCGTCGGTTGTGCGGGGGGTCGTTCGTCCATGGCTTTGCCCGTTCCACCTGATTTTTTTCTTTTTCTATTTTTCATTCTTCTTTTAGCTTTCCCATGGCCCAGAATTCAAGGTTCGACTTCCTTTTTTCTTGCACAACAGGACGACTCGGGATTTTTTACGATTGGTTTCCCCCCCGTCCTTTTCCCCCCCTTCCCCCCCTCTTTTTTTTTAGTTTGGAACATCCGCGCCCTGTCACGATTTCTCTACTTTCCTCCCCATTCTTTCCCCTATGCTACGATACCCCTTTGGGAACTGTGTTAGGGCGTTTCCCATGTCCATTACGGCTCTGGACAGTTTTCGACTACTTTTTTCCCCTTTCTTTCACCACCCTTCGCTTCCCCCCTCTTTTCCCTTCAGACCGGTCCCCAATATCCGCCTTAAGCGCCGAAGGCCCCTCCCAGTGAGAATCCATGTATGCAAATTGGTTCAGCCCTCTCCTTTCTTTTTTCTCTTTTATTGACTCTTGCTGTTCCCCTTGACCATGGTATTTTCCCGCTGGGACGCCGGTGCCCCCGCATCGTTTTTTTCCCTTTCCCGCCACGGGCTTCTTCTTCCATAATTCTACCACCCTTTTCCGTCCGTCCTTTTTGACTGAATTTTTCGCTACTCTGTCTTTCCCCGTTTGGTGGTGTTCATTTTTTGCCCTGACAGTCCCCCATTGTTTGCCCCTTTCCTTTCCGGTTTTTGCTTCCCTTCTCCCCTTCCACTTTTTTTTTCCGTGATCTTCCCCTTTTGCGTTCCACGTATCGGGTCTCACAGTGCTCTTCTTTATCTTCCCAAGCTGGCATTTACCCGTTTTGTCATCTTTTTTTTTCCCCGATCTGGTTCCAAACCTTGCGTTTGTTCTTTAAATTCACGATCCACCCTCCGCTTTGTCTTTCTCTCCTCTTCTTACCCCTTGGTTTGTTTCCCTTTGCCTTTCTTACCCCATCCCCTCTTAAATGATAGGCGTTGATTTCTAATCAAAACGGTTTTTTATTGCTAAGTTAAGGTTACCCACTTCTCGTAGTTCCCCCCTTTTTTTTAAATCCTTTGCGACCAATCCAGTTCAAACTTTGTGTCCCTTTTTTTCTCTCTTCCCCCCACCCTTTTCGAGATATTTACGCGTTACTGAGTGTCAACCGTTTTGATCTTTTTTTTTTTTTCTCCTTCTGACTTTGCTTATCTTCCCCTTTTTTTCCTCATCCAACATTGATAATGTTTCTGCATGATGACTCGTCCCGTTCATTTCGTTATTTTTTTTTCTTTCCTTCGTCCCCCCCAATCCTTCTCATTTGTTCCTCCCCCCCCCCGTCTTTTGAATATAACCTATCGAGCTCCGTTTCCCCCAAAGTTGAGCTCTTACACAGGTACTCAGACGCCGCCCAGGTAGTGTTTGCGGGTCCAGTTCCCCCCCCCCCCCCCCTTTCGAAGCCCCCTCTTTTTTTTTCCCCTTTTTTTTGTTTTTCCCCCCATTCTATGATGAGTCACAGTTCCGCAAAACCTTGTTTATACGTTCAGGACTTCCCTCCCGCTCTTCTCTTTTTTTTTTTTTTATCTCTCTAACCTTTAAACCTTTCTCCGGTTCGGATTTTGTGGACCGCCATTTCAGTCAACTTCTTCTTTGACTTTTCCTGTTTCGCTTCTCTTTCGTCCCTCCTTTTTTCCCTCCCTTCCCCTTTGACAGGCGTCTTATAAACACTTTAAGACCGTTTTTTCCAATTTCAATGTTTTACCTCGTGTGACTGAGCTCCCACGGCCTCCCCCCCTTCGGTTTACTTTCTTTCTCCCCCCACTCCGATTTTCCCATTAAGTTTTCCCCCATTACTGCGTCTTGGGAGAAGCGGTTATGATACAAATGGGCTTGGTTCTATTCGAGTGTTGACCCTCATCGTTTTTCCACCTTCTCCGGCCCCCCCAGTTTCCCCCACCTTCAGGTTTGATATCCCATATTTAATACTCGTTTTGTTTTTTTGAAGAGTGATCCCTACGTAAGTGCTTGGCAGACATTTAGTTACGATGTTGTCCTGCCCCCTCCTGTCTCCCCTTCCCGTTTTACATGGTGTCCCCCTCATTTTCTCCAATGTGAGAGTTTTTTTTGCGTTGACCGTGGATAGTCTTTTTCCAATGGAGGTTTTCCTCTTTTTTTCTTGCTTCTCATCCCCCTTTCCCTCCTTGTGCTATGAATAAATACCCTCCTGGCGCGGAGTGATTGATATCATTCGTATTGTCGCCCCCATTTTTCCCTCTTTCCCCTGCCAGCTCCCTCTCCAACTTTCTCGCCCCCCCCCTGTCATAGAAACCCTTTTCGTTGTTGCCAGATCGTTTGACCAAAGGCCTGCCTCTGGACCCGTGATGTCCTGGCCATCAGCGCGGGTCCCCCACGTCGTTTCACTTTTTTTTTTCGGGAGTTACTTTTGTCTCACATTTTGCATTTTTCTCCTCTTCTTTTTTTTCTGATTTTTTTCTTTCCAGCTTCGAAAAACGGCTTGCCCCAAAAAATGGGATTCTGTTGATTCCAGGCCTTCCCCCTCCATTCTGCGGATTTTTCTCTTCCTTTCCTTTCTGACTCCCCTTCTTCCCCACTTGTTTTCCCACGCGCTCCATATTTCTTTTTTTAAGTATTTTTTTTGATGAGGTCTTGTGGGCTTGCTCTGATTTGTCTCTCCTTTCCCCTCCCACTTCCTGGTTTCCTTTCCCAACCCTGCCTGCCGGGGGAGTTACGGCATTATGCATTGTGGTGGGTCAAAAAACCCAACCCCACCCTTTTTTCCCATTTTTTTTTGACTCTGATACTTCGTGTTAGCCGAAATTTTTGCCCCGGACTGTTCCGTCAAGCTGGTTTCCCCTCCTTTCACCCTACTTCCGAGTTTTTTCTATTTCATCCTTCCCCCCTAGTTTGACTTCCTTTTTTTCTTTTCTCACGTTAAGATTGGGACCCCGTAAACTGAAACTTTTCCGCTGCTGTTTTTTTCTTCTTTCGCCCTTATTTTTTCCATTACGTTGTGCCTGTTTCTCCCGTAGCCACTTTTCACCCCCCCGCGATGCAGGCCAATGACAAGTCAAAAGGGCCATCGCTAGCTCTTTTATTTCTTGCGTTCTTGTTTTGCCCCCCGAGTTTTCAACCCCTGTTTCCTTTCTGTCCATGAGAAAGATTTTTTCCTTTGGAGAAGAAAGAGAGTTTCCCTCCTCCCTTTAATTTTTTTTTCGACCCCCTTTTCTTGGGTTGTGATTCTCATTCCCCCTCTTCGTAAGCCCTTATTTTTTGGCCTCGGGAAGACAGGCCTATTGTAATCGAATGTGTTCCATCTTTGAAGATTTTCCCCTCCTTGACCCTTTCCCTACCCCCCTTCTCCCCGTGTGCCTCCCGGACGTTTTTTTTATTTTTTGACCTTTCGGAACAGAGTTGCTTTTTTATGACATATCCGTTCCCGGTGCTTTGAATGTTCCCACTTTTTTTTTCTTCGGGCTTTAAAGGCGGAAAGACCCTTTCACCCCCCTCAACTTTTCACTTTCCCCTCCCCCCCCCGTCCTACCCCCCTTCCTCGTTTCACCCTGCCCCTTTTTTGCAGCCCCCTTTGTCTTTCTTCCCCCTCTGGGGTTGATGGGACTGTCCGCTTAATTTGGCTCGCAGCTTTTCGCCCTCTTCTCTGTTTCCTGTGGCTTAATGACCATATCGGAAGTTCGCCCTGCCCCTTTTTTTCCCCCTGTGATTTCCCCTCCAAGCCCCCAAGCCGTTTTTTGCCGGGAATCCGGTCTCTCCCAGCCTATTTGCAATTCGAATGGCGAATCCCCTTTCTACCCTGCGTTCCAAAGGCTTTGAGTGAACCTCCGCGTGAGGGGCAGGCCCTTTTCACGTTTTTGACTTCCCTCTTTTTTTTGGCGATTTCTTCTTACACACGTTTGCATTTGCGCGCCAAGGACTGACAAAGGTTGTTTTGGTGCTTGCCTCATTTTTTCTAGAACCCTCCCTCCGTCCTGTTCTCTGTCTGAGAACGGACCAGCGTTGCATGGTCCCCCAATTGCCTTTTCCTCCCAACCTCCCCCTCAGCCGAACTGTCCATGTTTGAGCTTGCGTGCCATGCCTTAACACCTTCTTCTTTGCCCCTTCTTTCTCCATCTATTTTTCCCTTCATGAATTCCGTTGTGTTGAGAAGACCTCTTCCTGTGGAAGTTCCCACCTTTGTCTTTTCTATTCTTGTTTCCTGAATTCTCTGGCTTTCTCAACCTCCTGCCCCCTTTTTTTAGGTTGTTAGGGTCGCACTCCGTGTCCCCCCCCCTTTAACATGAGGCGTTTCCATCCTGAAGGGACAATTTATTGTCTTTTTTTCTTTTTCTTCCAATTTTTTTTTTTTCCCATCCCATCCCCCAACCGATTTCAGATCGTAAGTGTCCAAGCTATCCACCTTAATTCTTTCCCCTAGGTCTTGGATTTGGTTACCCCCACGTCTGATTGAAACGATGAACACTTTCCCCGCCGCATGTGTTTGTTCCCCCACGGGCTCTCTCATGAAATTCCCACACTTTCTTTTTGGTCTCCCCTTGAATGGTTGTGTTTTTTTTCAGTAAGGACCATTCTTGTCAATTTTTTTTGTTGAATTTTTTTTTTCCCTTGATTTTAAATTTTCTGTCCCACAGCGATTTTTCCCCTTCCCCCTTGAGAATGCTATTACGCAAGCGCCTGCATCCCATTCCTCCCAGGTCTCCTTTCCTTTTTCCCCATTGGTTCCCCCTTTGGACCCCACCCCAATATGTAATTTAGATTTCTGCTGAAGATTTGTTTTTTTCCGGGTTCATGGTTTCCTTTTTTTCTTTTTGGGACTTTGGTGCATTGGCCCTCAGCCACCCAACCGCCAACCTCCCCCCAACCTTGTCTCTTCCCCAAACTCCCCCCTCACACTCGTCACCGCTTTTGATTGATGTCTTAGATATTTGAGGATGCTTCACGTCTCAGACTTTTTTCTAAAATGATTTCCTTTCACCTTCCACCATTTTTCCCATTCAGCGTCCCATTGCTTACCTCTGGAATCACCAAAGCAAGGATGGATTGACGCATCGATGCCCTCCCCAAAAACGCGACTTTCTTTTCTTTTTTTTCCTCATTTTTTTTCTTTTACCCAACTTGTGTATTCAGATGTGACGGTTTTTCATTTTCACCCCCCGGTCGAGGTTTTTCTCCCTTTCAACCCCCTACCCTCTCTCCTTCCCTAGGTCGTTTTAGTCCTTTTCCTAGTCTCCTTTTTCGTTGTTTTTTGACAATTTGGTCTTTTCTCTCCCAACCCTCCCCCGTTCCAGATAGAACGGGAAACACCGATATAAGGTGTTCCCAAGGCATTCCCTCCGTTTTTCCCCTTTGCCTTTTTTGTCCCCCCCCCTAGGTGTACTTTTTCAGGAAAAGGAATACCGCGTTTTTCTTGATCCCCTTGTCCCCACCATTTTAGAATTTTAGCGGTTTGCTTCGTCCAACACAAGTCCCGGTGTCTTCTACCCCTTTCCTTTATAGGCTCCCTGGCTCCCACATTCCCATTTTTTTTTCCCCTCACCCAAATGATCGTTAGAGGACCTCGTCCCACTCCCACGCTTTTCCCCTTTTTGTTTTTCCGTGGCCTTTGAGACCCGAATTTTTTTTTGGCCGGTATTCCAACACCTAGTTCATGCGAATCCTTTTCCTCCTCTTTGTTTTCTTTTCTTTTTTTTTAACCCCTCGGGATGTGCATTTTTCGTGATCAACGCCGGTTCAGCAGCGGTCTTTTTGTTAACTTGTCCCATCCCCCCCCCCATCTGAAGTCTGATTGTTAATGAATGTTTTTTTTTTTTACCTTTCTCTTTTGTTGCTTTCTTCTTCCCAATGACTTTTCTTTTTTTTTTTTTTCAATTTCCTTTTACTTTACCCATAAGCTCCTATGTTCACACTATTCATTCTGTCCTTCTCGTGCAGCATCCCTGACGCCCCCCTTTTTCCAGCCCTTTCCCCCCCCCTAGTCGTTTTTCCCCTTTTTACGTTTCTCTGTTGGCCAAAGGCTACCTTTTTCATTTATTGACCACTTTGCCTTCCGGCGACCTTTTCCTTCCTTTCTTTTTCTTACTTCGAGCTTTCCTCCCCCGATGATTTTGCAATAACAACTTCGCGCGAGTATTCTTCCATCCCCACTCTTTTCTTTTTTCTTTTCTCCCCGCCCCCTCCACCCGATGGTCGGTCCAATTCCTAAAGTAAACTTTCGCATCGAGTAACCCTGATCCATTTCATGATATACACCAGCACCCCCTCTTGTTTCCCTACGTGGATTTGCTTTCTCCCACATGGCTTGAGGGAGACGACTCATTGAAAATGATACTTGCTCTCCCCCCCCCAGTCCCTTTTTGGCCCAAACGTATTGATATTATTCTTTACATAATACCGTTGTTGTTTTTTGAGTATTCTACATCCCCCCAGTTTCCTTTTCACCAAGGGGAACGGGTGTTGTGGCAGTTTTTTCCCTCCCCTATCCTCGGCCTCCCATCCCCCCCCCAGTTTTCCTTAAGAGATTACCTCCCCTCGCGGGTAGGGAGACCATTCGCATTTTGACCCCCTTTTCCTTCCGTCTTCCCCTATGTGGAGGAGTAAGATAGGGTTTTCTAAGCGGTCAAGGTCCCTTACGAGGTCTGTTGCCCCCAAGGACCCTTCCCTATGTTTTCCTTTTTGGTTTCCTTCTTTCCCTTTTTTTTTCTTGATTTTTTTGATAGGCCCCTTTTAAGGTAACATTCACACTCCTTTCCCCACGTAACGATTTCCCCCTTTGTACTGACCCTTCCCTTTCCTGATTTTTCACCCAGCCTCCGGAAGCAAAAACACAAAGGTTGTTGTTTCCGCTTTCTGATCTTTTCTTGCCCCGGGTGTGCCCCCCTTTGATCTGGCAAAAACTTGGGGAGTCTACCGCCCGCCGCCACTTTTGCCAGTTCCCTATGTATGGATACACGCACGTGGGTTTTCCACACTCTTTTTTTTCTTCAGTTTCCTCTCTTTTGCTTCCCCCCCGTCAAACCAACTACGCTTGAGATGGTGTTTTCCCAGGGACGCACAGTTTCTGCGGCTATTTTTTCAGTTTGGTTTCCTGTTTCATCCATTTTTCACCCGATTTAGATATCGTGTTTTATCTAGTTGGTTCCCTTTTTTGGCCATCATTTTTCCTTCCGGACTTCCCGACCCCCTTGTGCAACAAAGCTTTTTCCATTTTACACCTTGATTCTTGGACCTCGTTCTCTTTGCTGACTGGTGGCATGTGGAGGTTTTTAAAGAATGGGAGCATTTGCCGAATAGATTCCCTTCTCTCCTTTGTCCCACCACTTTTTTTGGTTTTTCGTGACGAAAGTTTGAACGTAAATCGCGCCCCTTTGCTTTTTTCCTTCCCAGGCCTTCTCCCCCCTTTCTTTTTGGTGCGACTCTCTGGGACATTTACTCTGAACAAATTGGCGTTTGCCGTTTGAGCTTTTTCTCCCGCTCTTTTCTTTGATTTTTTTTTTCCTGAACCGCAGGCCCCCACCAACAACAGTTCGCGAAGCGAAAGTTTCATGCATTTCCCCCATACTTTTTATTCTTTTTTTAATTTTGCGGGTAGGACGAACACCTCGGTTCCCGCCCCCTACTCCCGGCCCCCCCCCCAAAACTTTGGAAATCGAACCACCTTGAGATGAGCCGCCCCATTCTTTCTGGCTTTCCTCCAGTTATTGAGTCTTTGAATTCAAGTCAGTTTTTGATCACTCCAGCTAATTTCTCTGGACTTGTCCCCCCCTCTGTGGTCCCCCTTTGGTCCGAGGATAATGTCATGTTTTCACAACGAAGGGTTCTCTCTCTCAACCCCTCCCTCCACCACCCCTCTCCCTAACCCCATCATAATCCCAACCCCACCCTCCCCTCCCCCCTCTTACCGCCATCCAACTCTTCCCTCCCCCCTGCCCTACCCCCCAACTATTCTCCCCCCCCCCACCTCCCACCCACCCCCCACCCCCCCCCCCCCTATCCCAACCCCGCAACATCCTCCCTACACAACTCATCACCACCCGTACTCACGCCCCCCCTTCTTCCCCTCCCCCCCGCTACCCCTACTCCCCTCCACCACCCCACACCTTCTTCTTCCACCCACCCCCCCCTTTGCCATCCCCCCTCAGCCCACTCCCTCCCCCCACTCCCACTCACTTTTTTCCCCACCCCACCCTTCCCCAATCTCCCCCTCTCCCCCCCCCCCCTCACCCCCCCTCTCGCACCTCTCCCTCATACACCCTCACTCCCCCCCCCCTCCGCCTTCTCTCCTTCCCTCTCCCCCACCTCCCACCATACCTCCCCACTTACCCCACTCCCCACCCTCCCCCCCCCCTCCCCCTCCACCCCCATCCCTCCCACCCCTTCTTTTCTCACCATCACACCCCCCCTCCCCCCCCCCCCCCCCCACTACCTCCTCCCCCACCCCCCCTCCCCCTCCCCCTTCCCCCCCCCCACTCTCCCCCCCTCCTCCTCTCACCCCCCTTCTTCCTCCCCCCCCTTCCCCAACCTCCCCTCACACCCCCCCTCACCCACCACTCCCCTTCCCTCCTTTGTCTCCCCCCCCTACCCCTTCTCCCCTCCCCCCCCCCCTCTCCCTTTTCCCCCTCCCCTTTCCCTTCTGATTTTCTGACCAGCTGAATCAGACTGCGCCTTTTCGCTTTCCCCCGCTCCCTTCGACCTGCGCCTTTTTTTCCCCCAAGTCTGTTTTTTGAGTTTTTTTTTTGTTTTTATGTCCTCATAGTTAGGTGTGTCGGTGTCGCCGTTTGCGGACCACTTTTTTTACCAAGCCTTTTTTCGACCCTTGTTCAAACCCCCCGCTCCCCTCCCTACCCCGAAACCCCCGAAGTGTTTGGGTTCCTAACTTTGCCGACCCTTTCCTTCTCAATTTGTTGGATAACTCTTTTTTCCTTGTTCCTTCTCTTTTGCCGTTCTTTTGAACCCGCTGGGTACTCGCTGTGGGCGAATTTTCCCCAAAAATTCCTGCCGTTCCTAACGTTAGATGGGGCCGTAATTCCCCCAACTTTTTTTTGCAACCAAAGCCTTTTGACTGGTTTGTTTCAGCCAGGAGATTAACCATAATTTTCCCCCCTTCTGCTTTTTCCCACCCCTTCCCCTTCCTTCCATTTTCCGCCAGGCCTCTTGCAGGGTTGACCAGTTCTCGGCTACCCCCCTTCCCTCTTTTTTCCGTTTCGCTGCCCTGGCTGAAGCTTTGCACCGAGGAAACCAATTGGGCTACTCCACCATTCGTTTTTTTTTTTCCACTCCTTGGTCGCACCCTGCATATTCAGCCTGCACCCTGCTTGTCTTGTTCGGCGAGTTCGGCACGTCCTTTTTACTTTTACCCCCCCCCCTCGGTTCCCGCCCCTTCGGCTTTCTTGCCTTTCCTCCTTTTTTTGAGAGAGTACCCTCGTTGGCCTGCCGAGGTTCCCTTTTTTTCCCCCCTTTTCCCCCCAAGAAAAGGCAGTGATGATGGGATTAGGGTCCTCATTGCTTTTACTGCACCCTCTTTTTTCCGTGGTCCCACAGTTATTCTTGAGCCGAAGTTGCCAATCTCTTTCGGTTATTTTTTTTTTCCTTTTCCAATTTTGCGCTAAATTTCCCCAGGACCTTTTTAGCGAGCGTGCCCCACCTGTTACTTCTTTTTCATTCCCTCCGTTCTTGTTGAACTTAAAACTTATCATTGACCCAGCGTCTGTCTGACCACTTTAAGAAGCCTTGAGTTGAGCTGTCCCTTCCCCCTTCTTTCCTTTCCCCGTGTGGATTCCGGGAAGTCTTTTTTGGTTTCGCTTTTTGCTTCGTCGCATTTCCGTTCCTTTTTCTTCTTGATTCTGTTTCCAACGTGAGGAAAACACTCAATCAAGCGTGTTTGAGACAATATTTTCCGCCTCCTTTTTGCTGGTTCCCCCCTCTTCCCCCCTTTGAAATGGCCAATGGTTCCTTTTCCACCCCTCAACCTCTTTTTTTTGGGATTTTGCGTATTTATTGCCTTGATTAAGGTCCTTTTTTTTCTGTTTTTTGACATGGGATGAAAGTGGTTGAAAGCCTCTGATGCTGTATTACCTCCCCCTCCCCCCCCCTCAAACTTCCAGTTATGTCCACTAAAACGGCATCACTCTTGACCGCACGTTTTTTTTTCTTGGGACCCCTTCTCTCGTTTCTCGTCTCATGTCTTCCCTTTCTAATTTTTCCCAGCTGGAAATATGAACTGATCAGAGTTTGCCCCCCGTTTTGCGGCCAACTCCTTGTCCTTTTTTCCAAGCCCCTTTCCAACCTGTCTGAGTTTTCTTTTTTTTTATCCTTGCTCGTCACCCCTTTTCGTCACCACGGCCCCTTTGCTTTTTTTCTTCCACCCAGTGTCCTTTATGTTCTTTAGCTGGGCTCAGTTTCCGATGAGTGAGTTTTTTAATGTCTGTGTTCCACCACCAAATTCCTGTGTTCGTGGTCATCACCAGATTCTATTATTTTCTTTTTCCCTTTCATCCCCCTTTTAATTTGTTTGGACCCATGCAGGTCTTTCCCACCAGACCAGACAGGATTTGCCCTTTTTGGATTCCTCCTTTCCCCCCCCCCGTTGCCAGCTTTGAAGTTGTTCAGATCGCGGTACCTCGGAAAGTTTGCTCCCACCAGGCTTTGTTATCTTTAATGACCTTTGCCAACGGGATTAGATTTTTTAAACCCTTTTTCGTATTCACCTTCCCCCAGTTCCCGTGTGATTCCTTTTTCCTTTTTCGTCGCATTTGCTTTTTTTTTTTCTCTTTCTTTTTTTTTGAGATACACACTGCTCAAATTGCTCATTACATCTCTTCTTGAACTTCCTTCTGTGTCTGGCACCTTGCCTCTTCAGACTCTGTCCGAAATGATTAAACAAGACATTGAAAAGTGTCTCTCTTTTGCCCCTGCCCCCCCCCCCCGTTTTTTCTGCCCTCCCCCCCTTCCTGTGGCTCCTGTGGCCCCCCTTTTTTTCCGCCGAGGTGTGAGGACCTGGATCCCACAGCGAGTGTAGAAGGTTTCTAAACTTGTATGTCTGTCCTTCACCTTTCCGTTTTCTCCCCCGTGCTGTCATCAGAAGTGGTCCCCGGAAAGCGGAGCTTCCATTCTTTATGAAGACCTTCAATTCCCCCCGGTCCCCCTACCTTTTCCCCGAGCTCTTTGCCCTTTTTTTTCCTTGCCTATGCTGGGACGTTGCTCCCCAAGTTAAGTATCTGCCAATTTATGCTCTATTGCTTGTCTTTTTTTTTTCTTTGTTCTACTTTTCCTATCTCGCCAGGAATGAGACTACATTTCGAGAGAGGAAATTGCAACTTCAGCTTCTTCTTACTTCGTGTCTTCCCCCCTCTCGGGTTTTCCCTCCTCCATCCTTGGAAAATAGGATATTTACCACGGTAAACGTGTCCTTTATAAAATCCATCTAGGGATGAACTTTTTTTTTCTTAAATTTTTCCCCCCTTTTTGGCGTTTCCCTCTTTTCCCCCCTCTGACTGTAATTTGGCATTCCCAGGAATATCGAAAACATTCTTTTACAATTTTGTAGGTCTATATCCTTTTTCATACCTCCCTTTTTTGTTTTTTGTGCTGAGGATACTTTACGTTTTCCCCCCCCTTTTTCCCCCTTTCACCTTGGCGACTTGACGATGCCGTGTTTCGAATCGCGCCGACAATCTCTCCGTTCCTTTGTTTTAGACTCCTTTTTTTTCTGTCCCCCCTTTTCTATGCCTGCTTTTCCCTCCTTTCTGGTGGATGTTTCTCGGAGGAAGAAGAATACGAGTTCTCTGTTCTTGGTCCCTTCTTCTTTCCTGGGGGTTTTTTCTTTATTTCCCCTTATCGAATTTTCTTTTCCTTAGGGCAGTCTGGAGTCCCCCGAAACTCAATTGAGAAATCCCTTTTTTTTTTTTTCGCCTGCCTTTTTTGCGTTTTCCCCCCCATGCCCGCCCTGACAAAAATTGGGCTCGATCTGGCAACCCAAGGGGCGTTTGCTGTTTTCCCCCGGCGACTTGCAAAACCTTCGGGTTTTTTCTTTTTTTTTCTCTCCCTCAGCTATGGATTCAGAACGCACGGCTCACACCCTTTCCCTGTTTTTGACCGTTCATCCCAGCGATTTTAGCCAGGTTGGGTCACAAAGTCGGTCCTGTCTTTTTGGTTGGCCCCTTTTCCCGCACCGCCTCTTTTCCTGTAGGAGGAGCTTAGGGCGTTCCCAGGAACATTCTTCATCCCCCCGGTTTTTTTTCCACCCAAGCGTATTTCCCTCTAGTTTCCCGTCTCCTTCCGCTTTTGGGGAATTTTTTTTTCAGTCGAGTTTCCTTTGCATCCTCCCCCTTTTTTGCCATCCCCCACATCCGCAGGAACTTTCCGGTTTAAAGATTGTATAGATGCGGACTCGGTTTAGCATCTTGGACCATAGTTTGAAAAACAGGGGGTCCTTTGTCGTGTCCTTCTCCTGAGCCATTTGAGAGAAGATGAGAGTCTGTTGGGCAAGCCCATTTCCCTTTTTTTTACGCACCTCTGTCGGCGTTCCGATCATTCATCCTCGTTTTTTTTTTAATTCATTTCTGGCTCCGTGGTTTTTTTTGGGAACCGCGTCCCTCTGCCATGCACGGTTTTTTCTTTTTTGCCCTTCTTTTTCCCTTCGATCGGTATCGTTACTGGCCCCCCAGAGCCAGGTCCAACCCCTTTGCCTCTGACAAGTTTGACGCCCCCCCCGAGCATTCGCCTTTCCTTTTTTTCCGTGTTAGGACCCGCGGCTTGTTTTTTAAACCCGTCTGACCCGTGAACTGAGCACTTCTGGGCCCGACACAACATTTTTTCGGTTTTCTGACGCGATTTTTTTTTTCCTTTTTTTTGGACGAACCCTATGGGCTCACTATGAGTTACTTTTTTTTTGAGCTGAAGATGCCCCATTGGTGTGACACCCTGTGTCCCATGTTTCTTGTATTCCATACCTTCGCTGAATCGAAACGGTAGATTTTACGTAATCTCTTGGTTTGCACTTTAGTTATTCTGGTGCCCGTTGTTTCTTTGCAAGCCCTCCTTTGCTTTGGATGTTGCCAATTGCGACCCATCTTGCGCTTTGCTTCCAAAGTGTTATTCCCATACCCGCCAGATCCACTGACCCTCATTTTTTTTTTTTTTCCCCCGTGGCATCCGGTCGTGGCCGGAAATTTTTTTGAAGGACATTGGCCCATTCCTTCCAAGATTGGTTTGAGTTCCCTTTATATATATTTCAATTATTTTCTCCTTGAGGTTGGTCCATTTCTCTGCGGCGACCCGGAAACCCCATCATTCCTCGGTCCCCGTCGGTTTCCTGGACGAATTTTTAACCTCCTGGTATCTCGTTCACTGACGGATAAATTGCGACTTTTAGTAAACGGGCTTGCACCCTTCCTTTTCCCTGGAAACCTTTTGTTTCGCTCTTTCAGTGACCCTTGACGGTTTGGACCTTCCACAGAGTCCTTGCGAAATTGACCTGCTGTTGACGGGATAGTCGTTCGCCTTGGACGTCTGCAGCCCCCTGAATTTTCTAGCCCTTAAAGGCGTTCCCTTCTAAACCTTCCCAAAAGTTTTTCCGTTGCCTCTTGACCCACTCATGGTTTTTTTTTACGAAATTTTCATCCCGGGACTCAGGACCCCCTTCTTGTTTTTTGAGGGCGCAGTCGGACCCGCCCAGGATACAGCAGGGAGGTTTTGGGTTCCCGAACCCGGCTTCGATAGCTTGTCTCCTCTTTTTTTTTTTGGTTGGCTAGCTCCTACAGTTAGTCGTGACAGTCCGGTCGTTATTACTTCGGTTAAGCAACACCCTTTTGCCATTCCCGAAGCAGAGAGATGAGTGCTTTTGAGTAGTCCATGCAGCTTTTGACGGCAACTTGCCGGCTTTGGGCTTCCCTTTTATTTCGTTCTCTTTACCTGCGCACGCCCTTCACGTCTCTTGCGAGAGGGGTTTCCACCCGTTTCGCTTTAACTGGCTTTCCCCGACTGGATGCTTCTTGCACCTTCCGCGTCTAGTGACAATCTGCCTAATGTTGTTCCAATTTTCTTGTGCTGGTTAAGCGGACAATTTCAGCTCTTCTGGCGTTCGGGCTTTTTCGTCCCCATGCCCATGACTTTTTGCTTTTTCGACTCCCCCTATTTTTTTTTTTTTCCCCCCCCATTGAGTCAACAAGTCGGACCAGCTCACAAGGATACTGTCACCGTTACTACCCGGCCGGGCACGTTCCTTTTCCGACCAGCTGTCGAATCCCCATTTTCTTCCATTTTTAGAAACTTCTGCTTGTTCACTTTAGATGGTTAAGTAGTTGCAACCATGGTCTTTCCCTCATTTGGGACCGCCTGATCTTCCATTTTTTTTTTTTTTTAACCACCTGGTCCCAAACGGTCAGTAACAAGCACTTTTAAACCTTCACCTGAGGGGCGAATTTCTGCTTTCGCTACGGATCCCTGTTATTCCGCATTTTTTTCCCAGTGCTCAATTTCCTGGGACTTCCAAGTTCAACGAGCATTCCACCACTGGTCCCCTTTGCCCGCTTCAAGCTCAGGTAAAAGGATGGCGTTCAGCCTCGACGTTTGTTGTTTCTTCCCCCGTTTTCCCCTGCGTGTTTAGCCGTCCTTATCCGTTCGGATGAAAGCTTGCAGTCCGATTGCTTTTTTTCTCTCTGTTTGACCCAAAACCCCCCCCTCCCGCGTTTGTCCCGCCCCTTTTACCGCTCAATTTCCCCCCTTTGATGGTTTGGAGGGAACCTTAACGGCCCGCCACCAGTTTTTAAATGTCACCCATTTCCGATACCGTGCCCGACTTACATACTTAATCCACCTTCCTCGTCCATGTTCCCTTTTCCTGGATTTCACCTCCTTTCCCCCCCTTGGAAGTTTAGAAAACTTGACAGCACAGATTTCCTATGATTTCTTTCACGTTGAGTCCTCTTTTAACGTCCTTTTTCACTTGTCTTAGAACAATCTGATATTGTATCTCGGCCGTGAGCGCTTCACAATTAACTTATCTTTCGACTCCACATTCCTTCCTCCTTCATGCTCCTGTCCCCACTTTTTTTTTTGCTGGCCGTGATACTCTTTCCTGTCTTGCATCCCCCACCCCCTCCCCTTTTCATTGAATGTCATTATCGAGGCGCGTGACCAAACAGTGGATGATGTCTTGTGCCTGTGTACAGACTTTTCCGGCGGCATCTTCGTTTTTGTTTTTCTTGCCCTTTTTCCCTAAACCACCCCCTCACTCCTCTTGTTCCAGCCGGGTTTTTTATCTGTAGCTCTTCCCAAAAGCTCTTCGCCAAATTGATGTACCCTCCTCTCCGTAGTATTTTTTCCCTTCCTTTTCCCTTCTGTATAGGCCAGTCCCTCAAGACACATCGTTCCGCTCTGGCGCCCCGTTGCTCACTTGGAACGCCGACAAATTTAAGGCTGGCCCCCCTTCGTGCTTTCGTTTAGAGGTTTCCTCCTCCTTTTCCCCTCTTCTCGGCCGTGGTTCTTGAGCATTCCCGACTGGGGGGGGGTGATCGCACTCAATTGCCACCGAGTGAGGATTCATTTTCCCCCCATCGGCCAACATGCGCCTTTCCCTGTTCGTCTCCTCGAGGAAACCCCGTCCTTTCAAGGTGCTTAACGCATTCGGCCACAAAGCTCAGGAATTGCTCCCCCTAAAGTCCTCCTAGAATCGGGATGTTGAATCCCCCACTTTCCTTCTTTTTCAGCCTTCGAGACTGATCAAACCTGACACTATAAAAAGGACCGGTTTGAACCTTGAGGGTTATCCTTCTCTCCCGTTTTTTTTTTTTCTTCTGAGAGATCATCACCCCCCCCCCCTTTGACGGGCAGTTGATAGGTTGATTGCATTTTCGTCCCTTTTTTATTCCAGTCCTAGGTACCCCCCCCGCCTGCAGTTTCAATACCGATGAACTCGATAAGAGCCATCTTGACGTGTTTTAAAGTTTTCTCGTCCTCCCTTTTTTCCTTCCCCCCCCTTTCTTCTTTGCGATCGGGTTTTCTTTTTCTTTTTCCGTTTTCTTGGTTAAAGTTTTTTCTTTTCCTCTTTTGTTGTTCCTTTTCCCATTTTTCCAATACTTTCGCCTTGCGGAATTGGAAGGGCTTTCGGATCTTTTTTCTTTGCTGTTCCTCTCACCCCTTCTGAAGGGAGAGAACTTCAGTGTCTTTCTCCACGCCGATTCCCTTTCCCCCGTTGAATCCTACCCTTTTTGTTTCAAATCATCGCAAGGTAAACCCCCCCTTGTTTGATTCTGTTTCCCACAAGGTGCGTCTTTTTTGTTGTTCCTTCTGCCGATAAGCTAAGGTTGTCCCCCTTTCGGATGGCCTGTTCGTATTCTCTTCCCTTGCACTTTTTGCAACACTTGATCTGTGTCTTTTCCATCTCCATGATTCTTCTTGACACCGTTCCTGTCAGAACAAAATCAGCCTTTCTTTTGGCCTGGTGCCCCGTCACAGCCTCTGCGTGAGGCCGTTGATTATTACATGGACCTCACCCCCCTGAATAAAAATTTCACCCCCGGCCTTTTCGATATTACTTTTTTTCCTGCTGTTCTTTTTTGTGCGAAATGGAGGATAGTTTCCTGTGCCCCCTGTCATGCAGGCCCAATGCTGTGGAACCCCCTCTTCTTTTCCTATGATTTCCTGATCCTTTTGTGGATTCGCACAAAAAGGGACCCATGGGGGGCGCCGCCTAGAGATCTTTCCCAGCTTCGCCGGTTGACCTGTTGGGACGACCTCCACTTTCACTTAAATCTTTCCCCTCCGTCGTTCAGATCATTTCCCTGTAATACGGTTTGACTTCTCTTGATTGTTAACCTCGGAATGGACTTTAAACCCTTCCTTGTTCCCTTTTTTTTTCTTGGTAGTTATTTTTCGATCTGTATGGACTGGTGCGGACCCAGCCGCAGGCCCACACCCCCCTGTCATGCGACAAAAATGAACTTGCCCTCCCTTTTTTTCCCTTTTCCATTTTGTGCTGGAAGAAAACTGCGGTTGGTCACAGTCCTCGACCAACCCAAACAAAAAAACGCTTTCCCATTCTTAACTGTATTTCCAGCTTGATAAGCATCGGAGGCTGCTCACAGCCGAGGTTTTTTTTTTTTTTAGCTCATCCCCCGGGCCTTTTTTCAATTCGATTCCCACTGCCTTTGTGGGTCCGCCCCTTTTTGCCGCCTTTCTTCCCTGATTCCACCTTGGAGCTGAATTCAAGGGAAGATATCCCGGCAAGCACCTTTCGCCATCCCGCACCTTTGGGTCTTCCTGACCCAAGTGGCTGTGCTTTATGCCCCTCCGATTTGCTTTTGGCTTCTTTCGCCAGCTTGAGGGGAGCCTCTTTTACAAAGCGTGCCACCTGTAACACCCCTATTAACAAAGCGAACCCCCATCAGGTCGTTTTTGTGCCGGGAACCATTTTCAGGACACGGGAATTCTCCATCTGGGGTTTCTGGCCCTCAGGCGTCTTATGTAACGTATTGTCTCCACCTTTTCTTGTCAATTGCTTGGCCGCAAATTGGTCCCACCAGATCAGGACGCCCTGACACTGCCACTTCTTAAAATGGCCCTTTAGACAGTTTCTTGCTTTTCGCGTGCAGGTAATTACGTGTTTTCCCCGGCAATCTCGTCCCCCCCCCCTGGGGCTGTCCATGGCTTCTGCAATTCGCCGCCTGCTCCTTTCAGACCTGTGACGTCGCAGCATAGTTTTGCTCTGTACATTCGCGTTGCAAGGGATCGGCGTCCCCAACGCTTGTTCCTTTCTTCGTCCTTTTTATCTCAAGCCCCCTTTCGTCGGTGCTTTATTAAAGGACACCCTGGTGAAATTTTATTTTGAAAAGAACCGGACTTTATTTC
>Ga0179591_1438232_pt1 | contig 22007 bp, 34 predicted proteins | sample CZOMad2_1_08_16f_FD_182891 | JGI IMG/M metagenome (GOLD analysis project Ga0179591, IMG submission 182891) | Vadose zone soil fungal communities from Angelo Coast Range Reserve, California, USA - CZOMad2_1_08_16fungal (PacBio error correction) | ecosystem: Environmental > Terrestrial > Soil >... | reverse complement strand
TTCCCCACCTGGGGGGAATTACGAGTTTTCTTTCCGGAACAACCCGATGTGCCCCCTTTTTATGGACCGCTAACACATGGTGCTCCTCCCTACAACAAGTTTGGCGAGCCGGTTTTCAGTTTCCTTTTTTATGAAAAAACTGCTGCAGTACAAGAACACCTTCCCTCCCTCTACATAGCAAGGGAAGCTTCTTATGATAAGGGGCCACGGAATTTTTTCCCCCTTCAATTTTTTTTGGATTGAATAGGACTTTTCCGTCTCTCCTTTCCCCCCCCCCAACGACTCAATGATAGTATGCGACTTGCTTCTCTTATCACTTACAGGAAAGAGGAGTTGCCCTCCCTCCCCCCCGGCGTCATGAGGCATGCAAACCGTCGACTGAGAATAGCACCTTCTCCACCCCTACTTTTTTACCCTACGAACTGATCACCCTCTTTTTTTTTCTTCTTCTGGTTAATAAGAAGAAGTGGGTTGTTGTTGTCTTTTTCTTTCTCTTGCATGTACCCAGCAGTCTGTTGCGCGTTGACGAGCGCCCCTTCCCCCTCCTTCTCCTTCTCCCTGGCACGATGAGTGGCGGCCATGCTGTTGTTTCTTCCTCCCCGCTTAAGGCGGATTGGGTCCTTTCCGCTCTGACTGAGTTTAGGGTATGCGTAATAGGAATGTATATGATCCCCTCTTACCTGCACCAAGAAGGGCCCATTGATCATGCAGGCACCATTTCCCCCAATGGGTGATTATTTGAATTTTGCTGTTCGCCCCGCCCAGTTCTTGCCGAACTGAACAGGCTCTCCCCCCCCCCCTTTACCCAGGACGCACAGGGCTCCCCTTTTTTTTTCAAGAGGTTGTAACGGCTTCTTTTAGTCCGGAAAGTGAAAACGCCTTCTCCTTTTCCCCTTCCCTCCCTCCCCCCAAAAAGGTCATCCGACTTCCGGATCGGTTTCCCTTTTTTTTCCCCCGGCCAAAGGAAAGGCCCTGCTGCTCCTTTCCCGACTTTCCGCACGCATTTGGAATGACTGGCCCCCCCCTCCCCCTTTTTCCTCCCCCCTGTCAGCCTGTTGTATCCGTCTTCTTCGAAAAAAGAAGAGGGCGGACCTCTCGACGGTTGAATGACATTTCCCTCCTCTTCTTGGTAGGGACAGGCGAACCGTTGCTTCGCTGGGGCATGGAATGAGGAGATAACGTCCTCCCCTTTGGTACAATGGTACGATGGTTCAAGACCCCCTCCCCCCCCCCCCCCTCCTTCCTTTGCGCAAGGAAATCGCCTTGCGTAGCCGGGCTTTCCTTCCCGCGAGGAGATTTTTTTTTTTTTTGTTTTTTGTTTCTTCTTCGTTTTTTTTTTTTTTTTTTTTTTTTTGGACAAAACGGCCATATAGTGGTCCCCTCCCCCCTTCTTTTCTCTTTCTCTCTTTCTTTTTTTTGTGGGGTTTTTTTCTTTTCTCTTTCTGCCTCTTTTTTTTTCTTCTTTTTTTCTTTTTTTTTCTTTTTTTTTTGTTTTTTTTTTTTTTTTTTCTTTTTTTTTTTTTCCACTTCAGGTCATTAAGCGTATAGAACGGCTAACCTTTTTCTTCTTTGCTACTTCGCTTCTGAGGTTGATTGGACGGAATTCTCCCTTCTCTTCCCTCTTTCTTGGTTTTTCCGCCTTGATATCGAAGCGAGCTGTCTCGAGTCCTTTTCTGCGGTAGTAAGAAGGACTTTGTAGTATAATGGCTCCCTACCCTTTTCCAATGCAAGTCATACATGGATTAGTTTTTGCGCTTTCTCTCCCTTCTCCGCTTCTTTCACGCCCTCAGGCTATAAATGTATCTCTTTCGGATACTCAGTCACTCTCTGTTTTTGTCGAGAAGGTGGTTTGAGATAGCCTGTTTTCTTGTTTTCGGTTCGACCTGACTGTTATGAGTTTTTTCCTTTTCTCCCCCCCTTCCCTACTGAAGCTGCATGAAGACGTCTCTTTTCCCAGACATTGGAATACCCCTGGACCAGTAAGGAATGTGTAATTCCCCCCCTTTTCCCCAGAGTATCACGCTCCCTCTTTAGCGCCATAGGAGCTACAGGACTCCTTCCGTTTTTTGAACTGTTACTTTTTCAACATAGATCTCCTTCATTCCCCTCTTTGCGCATGGAATACTTTTGTTGCATTCCCCTCTCCCCCCGGATAGGGTAAACCATTTCCCCCTCCGTAACCTACCCTGCCGCCTCGACAGGAAAGATCTTCTTCCCCTCACCATTTCCCCAGGATTGAAGTTCATCTTCTTAATGCTACTCCGACCAGTAGCGACATTTTTCCCTTTCTCCCCTTTTTCCCCCCTCTCTCGGCGGAGGAAAGGCAAGCACTTGCCTCCTTCCGATGAGCCTGCAGCCTGATATCCCTTTTTTCGGCATGTTTTTGGGGAATCTGACTGCGCCAGCCAATTTCCCCGCTCTTTTTTCCCTCCTATAAAAAGGGATGGCCCCCCCTTTTTTTTCCTTCGACAAGATTAGTGAGCCTGCCCCCCCTTTGATCTTTTTGCGCACAACTCTGCCACTGCAGCCTCCCCCCTCTCCTTTTTCCGAATGAAGCGCTGGTGCAGGACCTACCACTTTTTTTTACAGCCAACTTAAAGCTCCCTACGCTTTTAGCACCTGGAAACAATGAAAAGTTCGTTTCCTCTGTCCTTCCCCCTTCCCCCGCAGAACCCCACCCTCAAAATAAAGCGCCTGTCCGAAATTGCGACCTTCGGTTTCCCTGGCATTCTGCACAACAGGTCTTCTTTACCCACTCCCCCTCCCCCCCTAGGAGAAGCACTAGACCCCCCTTTCCATCCGAGAAAAAAAAATATGCAGGCGCACCTCCTCTCTCAAGACGTCGCAATACATGGGCGGGCACGCCCCAATCCCCCCCTTCCCCCCCTTCCCCACAATCGCAGAGCCCCTGGCAGAAGGTTAAATCCAGTTTCTTTTTTTCCCCCTCATTATGCACTATCCGATAATCTTCTTCCTCTTTTTTCCCCTTTCTTTTCTTCTCTGATAATGATGATGGGATAGTGAGCTCCCTCTTTCCGTGCAGATAAGAAGGAGTTGAATGTCTCCCTTCCTCGGTGGACTTCCTTTTTTTTTTTTTTTCTGCATGCAAAGGTATTGGCGACGTCTTTTTCTTCCTTCACCAAAAAGGGAAGAGGAACCTTGATCTCCTTTATCTATGTCTGCGCATCGTGTTTGTTGTTCGCTCTTTCTTGCTGGATGTCAGCGGTTTCCATTGTTGCGATGCAAAGGTGTCCCTCGTCTTCCCTTTTCTTTTCCGCAATGGCGGACAGGCTCTCCTTTTTTTTTCTCATGGAGGCACTGTCTGCCCCCTCTCCATGTTGTCTGGTCGGATTTGCACAACAGATGGCGCTCTTTCATTCCCTTCCCTTTTCCTGGGGAGTAAGGTCCCGATCCGTCATTGGTTTCATTAGTGAAAGAACCTGGGGCCGTTCTCTCGTTTTTCTCATATCGCTGGATTGGCGACAAGGTCGGGACTTTCCCATCCCGCTCTTTTTCAGGAGGACCCGGTTCTATTTTTCCCCCCGCATGGGTATATAGGAGGGCCTTCCTGCCTCCCCAGAACCCCCAATTCGAAAATCGGCGGAATTGCGGGTCCCTTTCTTTCTTTCTTTTCTAGTGAAGGCGAGCGGCATTTCTTCCTTTCCTTTCTGGAACAATTGCCTTGGACGTTCCCCCTCCCCTTTGCTCTCGACCCGAGCTACTGGTCGGAGGTGATTCATTTTCCCTCCCCCCCCCCTTCTTCCGCCCCAATTCCTGGGAGTAGGTGGCAATGGGGTTTTTCGATCAGGCCGTGGCCGGTTCTTCTCGAAGGTCACACGGACCGAAAAATTTAACCTTTCCCCCCTTTTTCCTCATCATGCTTTAATGGCACACAAAAGTCCTTTTTTTTTCGATTTCTCTCAAAACCGACCAGTTCCATGAATACTGCTTGTTATTTTTCCCTCCTTTCCCTTCTCCCCGTCAAATGTTTTAAAGATAGGCGGACCAATTAATTAAATTGGAACGTATTTTTTACCCTCTTGTCGCGATATCGCCTTTCTTCTGCGCTTCTTCTCTTCCCTTCTCGAAGTGGCACCCTTTCCCCTGGCAAAAAAGATGGAAGAGAACACCCTTCGTTTCTTTCGTGCAATCAAGCAAGTCGAGGCAGAAAACCCCTTCTCTTCCCCCCCCCGCTGATGAATTGGAAACCGTCTTCTTTATCGGCAAATCTGCTTCTGCGCTAGGGGGGGATTTTGTAAGGAACCTCCTTTCCCCATACCTCCCCCCCCCTCCTTTAATGCGGGTAAGGGTCGGCTCTTTTTTTTGAGGAATTAGCGTCCGTCCCTCCCCTTATTGCATGGCAAGGACCGTATCCTGTTTCCCTCCTTTCTCCTTCAAGGCACCCACGAACGGGAGCGGTTCCTTTCCCCCCTCAGAAGCGGAAAAGCAGGCCCTGTTTGAAGATTGAACGGTTTTATCCGGTGGAGCCCCTGCCTCCCCCCCTTTCCTTTTCCCCTTTTCCCCCAACGTCTTCCAGAATGCAATGAGCCTATTTTCTTCTCATGAACCCCACTGGCCTCCTCTCCCTCCCAGACCTGCCGGTGCTGGGAAGGATTTTCTTTTTGTCGGGACCAGCCTTCTTCGCAAAAAAGGAGTGACCCTTTCCCTCAAAACGCGCAAATCGCATACCTCCTTCACGTCAAGGACCTACCCCGACTTCTTAGTTCCTTTTCATCTCCGGGAAAAAGGGCGAACCTTTTTTCCCCTCTCTTGTTTGCGGACCTTTACCCGGCAATGAGCCAAAAGATTCCCCTTCCCTTTATGAATTGCCAGGCATTTTTTCCCCTTTTCCTGCCACTGTTTTTTCCAAGAAGTAGGAAAGGACGCCTACTTGTGCAATGTGCTGCTGTTTCCCCCCCCCCTAATCCCCCTTTTTTTTCGTCGTTGCCGAAACTTTCTCATCAAAAGGGTGATTCTTCACCCTCTGGCACAGAATCCCCCTCCCTTCCTTTCCTTTCTCCCTGTTCGGAATGATTCAATCCTTAACCCCTCCTTCTTTCTGTAAGTTAGGAAAGAAGAGCCCCCAACCGGAGTTCTTATTCCCCCTCACCTCACCTTCCTTCCCTCTCCTCCCTTATACTATGAGCCCATTGGTCCTCTTTCCCCTTCTCTTCGGCATTGTAATCATTATTGTGCATAGTGACATTCCCTCCAACGAATATGATCGTGGAGGACTGGCGCTCCTCCCTGTGCCCGCGTTTCCAACGGCATTGCCGCCAACTCTCGTGCGCCCTTCTCCCCTTTTCCCCCCCTTCTACTTTCGCTCAGAAACGGCGCAACAGTACGTGCTTTTCCGCTCAAACGTGAAACGCGCTACCTCTTTTCTTTTTCTGAGAGTGATAAGCTCCTTTAGCGCGTGTCGAAGGTATCATTTTCTTTCCCCCCTTTTTTTTCCCTTAGGCGCCAGTCGAAGGTTTGAAGGCCATTCTGTTTTTTTTTCCCGGAAGTGGAAAAGGCACAGGCAGGCACTCCCCTCTCTTGAAGACCTCAGACGAGCAGGAGCGTTTTAGGGTATGTCGTCATCTTCTTTCCCTTCCCCCTCTTTCTTCCCAATGACGTGCCAATGATCCTCCCTTTTTTTTTTTATAAGGGGATTATTTGCATTTTGCTGTTTTTCTTTGACCCTCACTGAACCGATCCTGCAAAAAATATTTTTCTTTTCTCCTCCTTGGTCTAAACATGTGCGGCCATCCATTTCTTTTTTGGTAAAGGAAAGATGCAAATGTACTTCCTAAGTTCCAACGAATAGAGTTGCTGTCAAATCCCCTCCCCCACACCCCCCTCCAGGATAGGTTGCCACATGACCTTTTGAACAGCCCCCGCCCCTTTTCGGTTTATCTGTCATGATCTCTTTTTTTCCTCCCCTCCAGAAAGAATTGTGAATGCCCCGGAATTGAGACGCACAATCACCGTTTTCGTTTTCTTAGGCCTTTTATGTAGCCACAAGAAGCCTTTTCTTTCCCCCTTTCTCGCAAGTTTCCGTTACTTCCCGGCGGAATGAAAGCGAAATTCGTCCTTTTTTGATTAGCGATTTGCGCGCTGGTGCATTGCTTTTCCCCTCCCCCCCCTTTCTTCTTCCCGTCCTTTTTTGGAAGGAAACTGTACCCGTATCCCCCCCAGAAAAGGAAGGTCAGGGACGCCTTTTTTTTCTCTTCGAGGTTAATCCGGGTTCATTAGAGCTTCGTAGCACCCCGGCCCCCTCTCCCTTTTTCCTCGTTTTTCAAAGTTCAATATTCCGTGTCATTTCCCTGTTCAATTACTTAGAAGCACGGCTATTTCTTCCCTGAACTTTCGAATTACCGGCTTCCAGTAGTGGGTGCGCTTTGCTATTTCCCTTCCCCTTTTCCCCTCTCGCACCCGGCTGAGAAGGTCCATGCAATTCTCTTATTCCTTTTTCTTCATAAGGACGCGATATCCCCCCTTCCTTGCTGTTTTGCGGTAATTGTACCATTAGTTTCCATTTCCCCCCTTCCTCCCCCTGTCAAGGCTATCATGCTAGCGCTTGCCTCCCTATTCATAGAAAATGTTTTGTTCGTTTGCCTGTGCTGATTGGTCGATGCCGTCTTTTTTCCTCTTCTTTCCTTTGTGCCTTTTCGCGCAACGACAGCCATTCCCTTTTTTCCCCCCTCCTGAGATAGGAAACGATAGGTTTCCTTTCACCCCCCTTAAAAAATACGGGGAAAAGGTAAGGCCTTTTCCTCCTATTCCGGATATTGAACCACACTCTTCCCTCCTGATTGACAAAATAAAAAGACATTTTCCCCCCATTTCCCCTTTGATGCACCAAATCGGGGAGCCTGGCGATAACTTTTTTTTTGCCCTCCTCCTCTTCCCCCGACCCCATGTTAAAATTGTCTTTCCGGTTTTTGTATCATATACCGGAACGGCCTGAGCTCCCCCTTTTCCCCCTCTTCCTCCCTATAACAGGTGGTCTGTATGACGCAATGCCCCCTTTCTCTCTTTGCGACAGGGCATAAATTCTTCCTTTTCATCCCCCGTACAGGCAGCGAGCGTCGCATCCCTTCCTCCTTTTTCTTCTGATCAGCGGATTTCATGCCCGCCATCTCCTTTTTTTTCTTTTGGGAATATGAATGCAGAAAGCCCCAGGATGGCAAACAGTATGGGTCCTCTTTTTTCCTTCCCCCCATCTTCAGTTGAGTGAATGCATTTTTTCTTATATGAGCGCACAAAACTCGGAAACTCCCCCTAGACTATGTGAAGGATAAACACCTCTTCCCCTTTTTTCCTTCCAGACCGCGAAAGTTTCTTACGCAAGGATGTGATCCGACTATTCTTCCTGACCCCGTCAGACCCTTTCAACCCGGCACTCCCCATCCTCCCCTCTCGACGGAAAATAAAGCGCCTCTAATGAGAACGTCTCAGATCGTCTTTCCCTGATATTTACCAACCTGACAGCCAAGCAACTTATCCCCCCCCCCCCCTTTTGCCCCACAGATAAGCAGAAGAAAAAACTATTCCGTCTTTTCCGCCTTGTGGCGTGGACTGGTGATTCCTGCTTCGGTTTCAGTCACCAAGATGCCGTCACAAACATAGCCCCTCTCCCCCTCTTCCCCTCCCAGTCACGCCGAATGGATCGGCACTGTCGGTGCCCCTATACGAATAATCATTCTTTTTTTTCTTATAATTTTCTGAGGCGGATAGTGAAGATCCTTTCTGTCCCTTGCCCCTTTCCTCTTCCCCGTCAGCAGGCGTGACTGGATTCACTTTCTGAATGTTTCCTTTTGGACCCCCGCCGCCCAGGTATTTCCTCCCTCTCCTTTTTTCCCCCCCCTCCCCCCAAAAGGCCAGCTTCCCTCCTCTTCGGAAAGTTGGTTATAGATTATCTGTTTTTCTGTGGTGGATAGGGATGCTCATCTTTTTTGTTCTTTTTTTTTTTTTTTCTTTCCGCAGGTGGACACAGCCCCGATCTTTCCCTTTCATGTAAGAAATGGAGGACCTTCCTCTCCCTTGGATGCGGCTGGACGGAGTTGAATGGGTTTTCTTCCGTTCTCCCCCTATCTTTCATTTGCAGGTTTTCCTTCATGGAGTAGTTAAGTAGAGTAATTTCGCGGTTTCCCCCCCTCTCTCTGCAACTAGCTTCATCGTGAACGCAAAATGGGGCCTTCCTTCTTCTCCTTTCTCGTTTTGTGAGCGCAGCCTCATCTTCCCGGTAGAATTCATTACAGGCGCACCTTCCCCCCCCCCCTTTTGACTTCACCCCGGGTTGCCATCAATGGGTTCCTTTTCTTTTCTTTCCCCCTGCTGCGCAGAAGATTCCCAGACACACATTTCCTTTTTTTTTCCCATGAATACGATGGAGAGTATCTTTTCAGAACCCAGGATGCGCGGCCTGTACTGGACAATGCTTGACGTCCTTCCTCCTCTTTCTTCCCCCCGGTAGCAATTGCGCTCTTTTCGGTTCCGACAAAAGGGGAGAAAGGAAAATTCAGTGTTTCTTACTCTCAGTCCGTCGGAGTTTTTCTTTTCTCCCTTTTGGGGAACCCGGCCCTTCCAAAAGAGCCGCTCTTCCCTTCCCACATGTATCCCGGCTCACCGATGTTTGTCCTTCCCTTTTTTCCACTTTTTGAAAAAAGTACCGTTCCTTCTTTTTGTCAGCGGAATGAGATAATAGGGAGATAACTTCCCTTCTTCCTTACTCTTACACATTCCTTACCTTTTCCTTTTTTCTTTTCCCCTGTTTAGGGAAAGGGCTTTTATGCGCCCCCACCTTTTCCCAGCTTGAGTATTTCTTCCTATTATTCAGTCGGACACCAATCTTCATCTCCCCTTATTGTCTATCCCCCCTTCCTAGGAGAAAAAAAAGGAGCTCCTGAATTCCTTTCGCGACGATTCGTATCGGCAAGACCTCCCTTCTCTCCCTTTTCCTTCCGGCTTTCAAAGGTAAAAGAATGGGGACACTTTTCCCCCTTTAAATTGCTGGTTAAGGGTCCTCCCGTATTCTTGATGGGTGATAATTCGACTCCTTTCTTCCTCCCCTTCCCCCTCCCTTTCCTACGCGCATGGCCACCTCCTTCTCTCTACCAGGAGAGTCGATGATCAAGAGCACCCCTCCCCAAGACGGCCAAGAGGCAAAAGAAAAATTTCCCTCCCATCCTTTTTCCTCCTGCTGAACGGGTCTCTGTTACTGAGACCCCTTGTCAAAAAACGGTTCCAGAATGCACTGGAGCCTTATATTCTCGTGAATGAAACAAGCATGTCCCTCCTCCCCTTTACTTCGGATTTGAATTTGCGTCCCTACATTCCTGGGTGGTCCTCAGTTACCCGGTTTCCGTCGCAAAAAAAAAAGGCTTTCCCGATGTGCTGTTCTTATTCCTCCTCTTTCACAAGAGGAGACAAACCCCTTGTTTTACCCTTTTTTCTTTTTTTTCTTGGCCCGTCATTTCGCTGTCATTCCACCGTTCCTTCCTCTTTCCCTTCCCCTTTTTGTTCAGCAAGCTTCTTTTTGACGACCCTCTCACCGAATTTAAAAGGGATGGAGCGCTTTGTTCCCTTCAATGCGTGCGGCACCGTGCGGCTTTCTCGGGCAAAAGAAGTATCTCCCCCCCCCGTGCTGTTGATGGCAAGATGATGATGTTCCCCCTCTCCCTTTTACATTTGGGGGAGTAGTCCCCTTTCTTTCGTGTGGAAAGTTAAGTTCATCACCTCTCCCTCCCGTCCGGACAACCGATTGGCACCCCCCCATCCCCCTTCCCTCCTGTGATCACCTGTGCGGCTTCCATATTTGGGAGAGGCCGGTCCCTGCCCTGAAGTACACAAGCAAAGGCACCACCTCATTTTCCTTTATACTATAGCCATGGACCTTTTCCCGGAATTTTAATTATTATTGATTTTCCCCCCCCTGCAACTCTGTAGTCGGCGGAATGAGATGACGTCTTTTCCCTTTCCCCCGGTGCACGCGGAAGTGTCCACGGCATTGCCTCCTTTTTTTCCCTGCCAAAACGGTAGAATTGAGCTAGAAAACGGCGACCTCTCGACCGTCGCCCTGCGCTGTCATCTCTCTCTTTTCCTTTTTTCTTTTTCTTATGTTCCCCTGCAGTGTCGGGCGTGTCGGGAACGTGATCAGTCCTGCCTTTTTCCTTTTCAGCGCAAGTCGACGGTTTAAGCCATGATTTTTCTCTTTCAAGGCCGTTTTGACCCCGGCCGGCGGCACGCCGCTTTCATGCGTTTTTCCTCTTTTTTTTTCCCGCGACAGTAAGAAGAACGAGCAGGCTTCGTTTTCGTGTTCTTCCTTCCTAAATAATGAGGAAACATGCCGTGCCCTCTTTCCCTAACGTTGATATTGCCTTTTGCTGGTAATGCATCTTTTTATTTCATCCTTTCCTCCTACCGGCTCGCCAAAATATTTTCTTTCCCTCTCCTTTTCCACATGTAGAGGCAATCAAATGTTTGTACAATCGCCCATTCACCCGGTGTGATGAGATGTCCCCCCCCTCCTCCGCGTTTCTGAACGAACCGCACTCTCTTCAGGATCTTCCTCCCTTGCCCATGCAAACCGTCCCCTCCTTTTTTCTCTGGATCCTGTACTAAGGCTTTGACCTCTTCCCCCTAAGGTGAATGACTGGTCCCCTTTGACTTACTGTTATAAGTGGAAGTCGCAAAGTAATGTAGCCCCCCCCCTCCCTTTTTTCCTTCCTTTTTTCCTTCTTCTCTGCCGGGGAATGACATGCTCCTTCCCCCTTTCTTGGGAGTAAAGAGGAAAGTGACTTTTTGGTCCCCCTTTTTCTTCTAACGCAACAGCACATCGGGCACAGCCTTTTTTTTCTCCCCCTTCCCTTTTTCCCCTCCCACCCCCCCCCCCCCCCCCCCCCCCCCCTCAAAAAAATATGAAGCAACGGTCCTGCCCCCCCCTTTTTTGGTCGCGGCCAGGATGGGTTAATTCTCCTCTTTTCTTTTTCCACCCCCCTTCCCATATAGTGGATCAGTGCATGTTTCCCCCCCTTTACTCGGGGAATTAAGGTTTTCCCCCATCCCGGCTGATGACCCTTTTCTTTTCTCCCCTTCCATTTTCCCTTTCCGGTCAATTCTGACAAAGTCACGCTTCCCGTTCGTGTGTGAGCTTGATTCCTTTCCTCCTCGATCGAAAAAGGATAGACGGTCCTTGCATTTTCCCCCCCCCTCGATTCCTCACCCATCATACACGAGCCTTTTACTTTTCTTTCTTTTTTTGCGGTATTTTACCCTTTTCGTCCCCCTTCCCTCCGCAAGGATATATGATAGCGCTTTCCTCTTTCCCTCCCCCGCCGTTGGGCGCCTCGCCTTGCTTGAGGGCTCATAGACCTTGTCCCCCTTTTTTTTTTTTTTTCCGACCTGAAGGTCCTCGTGGGGTCCTATTCTGCTTCCCCCCCCCGGCAGCGAAGAAGTCTCTTCCCTAGTCGCCCTCCAAGACATTTAAACTCACCCCCCTCTTTGAAAATGTAAGGAATGTTAATCGTTCCAACATATTGAAGGTTTCTGAAGTCAAAATAACAAAGCAGTAATTCAGGAACTTCCTTTTTTCCCTCCCCTTCCCTGGGTAGCCTGGGATACATTTTGCATTAAAGCATGCCTTTCAAATGTTCCTTCACCCTCTGCAATCCCACGCAGGACTCGACCTGCCCCTTTTCTCTTCTCTCCCATGCCACACCTTTTTCTCAGTCGATAACCATTACTCCTCAAAGACAGTAGCGACAAGTGCGACCGGCATCCCCTTTCCCTTTCTTCCAAGGAAAGCATTCCTCCTTTTCGGTTGAATAAATGGACAGCTGCTCCCTTCCTGTTCAATTGACGCCATTAGCAAGGATTTTTTTTTTGGTTACTTTCTGGAATTTTCGAAAGAAATGGAACTCTCTCCAATACAGGCTTCCCCCCCTTTTCCCCCCCCCCCTTTTCTTTTGCTCCCAGCTTACGTTGCGCCTGAACGCCTCAGCGATAGGGATGATATGCGCTCCTTCCCCGTTTCAACGGTTGCGTTCACGAAATGAAGCGCTTTTTTATTCTCTCTTTTCTTACCCACGAGAGCCCGCGAAAGTCATCTCCTTTCCTTTCCAATCCGACGGAAACAATGACACTTCTCACGCGGCCGCCTTTATCCCAGACTTTTATCGAAGGACCCTCCCGCTCTCTTCCCTTAAATTCGAACGTTCGATCTCTGGCCCCCCTTTCCAAGGGATAGGAAAACCTTCATCCTCTCCTCCCCCCCCCCGCTGTGCGCCACAGATAAGCAGAGAAAAAACCTCCTTCTCTTCTCTCTTTCTCTTCCCTTGTGGTGGACTTGTTTCTTTCCTGCGCCCGTCCTTATTCGGCAGACAAAAGGCCCTCTCTCTCTCGGCAGTTTTCAATCCAGTCACGCCTGATTTATCTTCCCCTTTTTTCCCTTCTTCTGCAAGATCCTCCTCCATTCATTATTTTTCCTCTTCTTTTGAGAGAGATAATGATGATGAGGGAATTTCCCTTCCCTACACGTGCGTGAATGGATTGAATTCTCCCTGCTTTGGAGTCTGATATGGTTTGGCATCCCTTCCGTCGAAAATGTATTGGATCCTCCTTCCTTCACCGTCCAAAAACAAGGATTTTTTTTTCTACGTAGATGAGCGACTAGTTTTTTCTTGTTTTTTATCTCCTTTGCGGCGTAAGGGTTTTTTTTTCTTTATGTGTAAAGCTGTTCCTTTTCCGCACGCTGGACAGGCGATTTATTTTTTACTTCCTCTTCCCCCTTCTTTTCTTCCCCTTCCTTTGCCTGTTATGCAGTATTCACCTCTCCCCCTTTTTCGGATTTTGAACCAGCCTGTTCTTCACCCTGGATTGTGAAGGGGAGTAAGGTACTCCCTCTTCCTTCCCCCTATTCATAGTGAAAGACACATGGGGTACTTCTCTTCCTTTCGTTGTGAGAGAAGATAATAATCTTTCCACTTTTCATCACTGTACGAAACTGAAGCGGGAGAATGTCCCCCCCCCCTCCTCTGACAACGGGGTGAAATAATGGGTTATCTCTTCTTTTCTATATAGTGCCATTTCCTTCCCCCCCTCCCCCTGAGTAACAATCCTGGAGAATTTCGTTTCTTGTTCTTCTTCTATAGGCGGAATTCGAAGCTTCATCCTTTCCCCTTTTTTGGGAATGGACTTCCCCCCGTTCCCCTCCCTTCTTCCCAGTCCATGGTTTCTTCCCTGTCTCTTCTTTTCGGGAGGGGGAATTCATGCGTCATCCAGCCCCCCCCTCCACTCTTTGCTTTTCCGTCCCGTTAGGCGGGTGGTATGTACGCACCCCCCTTTTTTCCTTTGGCCCCCAATGTAAAATGTACTGTAAGTGCATGATGTAATGACTCCCAGTCCCGATTTTTGGCTTCTCCTCTGTTTTTAACCAGTAAAACCTTTCTCTTTGTGCAAGCGTAATGAGATAATATGGATTCTCCGCTGATATAGTGAAACTTTCCCCCTTTCCCCCCTTTACCCCTTTATTTTTATGGGTAAAAGTTTATTATTTCCTGGTTTGTTGAAGAAGTTCGCCGTTCCCCCCTTTATTATCCGGGCTTCGCGGACTTCCCTCCTTCCCAGTCAGGTAGGGCACCCCTCCCAATAAGGGAAATGTCCCCCCTTCTTCCTGCACAAACCAACATTTCCGACCCCCCCTTTCTCATTTCAAAAGGAGGACCCTCTTCTTTCCTCTTCTTCTTTTTTCCGGCGCGTTCACAGGTATCGGACCACCCCCTCCAACACCCCAGGTAAATTGATGGGTCAGGTCGGTCTCTTGGGTGATAATTAGCCGTCCGTATTCCTGCTTCCCCATGTGCGACTAAGAGAATGGCACTTTTTCTTTTATCAGCCTCACCCAAGCACGGAAGCATTTCCTTTGTCTTTCTTCCCCTCCAGTCCGCCTTGAAAAGAAGGCAAAAGTCCCCTTTTTTTTTTTTCGAAGGAATTGAACGGTTATACCCCCTTCCCTTAGCTTTCTGGACACGGCTTCCAGAAGAACTTCGCCCCCCCCTCCTTTCCCTACCTGAAGGAAAAAAGACTGTCTCCTCCTCCCCTCAAGCCCACTGCCTGGTTTTTCCTTTTTTTTCTTGACAAGAGTTAAAGTTTCAGATTCCGCACCCTTTAGGAGTGACCCCTTCCTTTTTTTTCCCCCCTCCTCCGGCAATTCACCCCTTTTTCTCAAGGTAAAGTGAACCTTGTTGACCGATTTCGCGTCATTCACCTTTTTTCTCTCTCTCCTTCTTTCGCACCGTTGTCAGCCCGGCGGTGTTGGGAGACGGTCCCTTCCCACTTTAACGTCTTCATGGCGCGAAAGGAATTCATCTACCTTTTTCCTTCCCTGTGGTTCCCCTTCCCTGTCAACGAAGAGTACAGTCTCCTTTTACTTTCTTGCTGGGCAAGTGATTGATTTCCCCCCCCCCTTCCTGAAGCGGATGACAGTTTGTTTTTTTCTCTCACCGAGGATTAGTTGCAAGTTCCTTCCCTTCCCGCTTGCTCTGGCCGGGACAAACCCCCTCTCCCCTGAAAATCCGCCATTTTTCCCTCTAAATGGTGATCAAGTATATGTGAAGAATAAAACATATTTTGGCGAGCCGGTACTGCCTGGTTCTGCCCCCCCCTAGTGCTCCCCCTTCCCCCCCAACTAAGAACCAGTTTCTTTTCATGAAATGGCACGGCATTGTTAATCCTGATTTGATTCTCTTACCCCCCTTCCCTCTTTACCCTAAAAAAGACTCATGCTCGTTCTTCGTTGCCTTTAGCTGTGAAAAAGACCAGGGATTTCTTTTCCCCTTGCGTTCCAAACTCATGTGCGCGGAGACCTTCCTTTTCTTTTTCCTCTTCCGCCCCGTCTGCAACGCAGCAACTCTCCCTCTCAAAGAGGACAAGAGAGAACCCTTCCCTCACTCCTTTCGGCGAGATGAGTACAAGCGCAAGGTAGCGCTTTTCTCCCTTCCTTATCCTCCACGCGTTGAGACGTTTGCGTCTCTTTTTTCTCTTTCTCGGAGAAGATGAGTTGGGCGGCAATGTCTCTCTTTCCCCGCGCCGTCAGCGCCAGTCCGCAGACGAGAGGTCTTCCCCTTTTCTTTCTTCTTTTTTTTTCCATCGTTGCATGTACTATGCAACAACCTCCTTTACCTCTCAGGGAAAAGATGACATGGCTCTTTTTTTCTTTAAAGTGGTGCAGCCAAGAACGGCTTGTCTCCTTCTTCCCCCTCTTTTTATTCTTGAAAATGCGCAGTCTTCCCCCCCCCTGGAGAGTTTATTGGTGCATCGTTTTTCTCGTCCCGTTTGATGAAGGAACGGAAATCCTTCCTTTCTTCGGGCCCCCCCCCCCCCCACGGTAATAAGCTTCTTCCATAAGAAGAATTGACAAGTCTTGCCCTTCCGGTTTCTTATCCTGTACTAAGGAGGTGCCCTCTTTCCTCCTCTTTTCCTTCCTGAAATCATCCTTCAAGGCCTTTTCGTTCCTTTCGGCAAAGTGAATGTCCGATTTCAATTTTCCCTTGCGGATAGATGACGGGGAATGACATCCTCCCCCCTTCCCCTTTTTTTCCTTCCGGAACGTGACTTTCTGCCGCTTCTTTCGATAAAGAAAAGCACATCCTTCCCCCTTTCCTTTCTGCACAAGCAAACCAATATTCCAGCACCGTTCCTTTTCCTTTCTCCCCCCTTCCCCTTCGGTAGAAGGGAGCGGCCTTTTCTCCGAGTAGTAGAAAAACATCCCTCCTTTCAGTTTTTTCAATTTCAATACTTCAGGGTTCCTTCTTTTCCTTTCCCCCCCCCCCCCCATTCCTTAGAGCCGGCTTGATGTCCCTTTTTCTTTTTTTTTTCCTTTTTTTTTTTTCCTCTCCCCCTTTTCACGTTTTGGTCTCTGCGCTTGATATCGACGAGCTCCTTCCCCCCCCCCCCCCTGTCTTGGTCCATTGAAATGCGCGTAGTCAGCATGACTTTTTCCGCGGAATTATAACATAAATAACGCGCCGCCTTCCCATTTTTCCCTTGTGGGCGGTATTTTCAATAGTTGACCTTTCCCCCCCTCCTCCTTTCCTTTCTCGCGGATTGCCGATACGCAGCCTTCCCGCCAATAGGTTTTGTTCGCGCATGTGGTTTTCTTTCCCATTGAAAGTGATTGGTCGCTGACAGCTTTTTTTCTTTCCTGTCGTGGAGTGCAGTCGCGCCAATCCTTCTCGGCACAGGCTTTTTCTTACTCGCCACTAAAAGCCCTTCCCTCCCCTTTTCTAAAAAGACGGGCCTTTTTTTCCGCGGGACCCAAGAGAGAAGCTATTTTTCTCCCTCTTTAATTCCTCGGGCCACAAGAAACCGCGTCCTTTCTTTTCCGTTTTTTGAAACCATAGATCGCCTCCCTGGTGAGCGGGATAAAATTTTGTTGCATTTCCCGTTTTTTAAATGTTAAATTCTTTCCTTTCTCTTCCGCAAATTTAAACAGCCCTCCTCGACCTTCCCTCTTCCTTGAACAAAGCAAAGGAATTGCCCTTCTTTCTTTTTGAATTCACAACTCCGCACCAGTGAGAGCCACCTTTCTCTTCCTTCATTGTTCCGATAGAGGACAGGAGGAACGCCCCCTCCTTCACAGGAAGAGACAGCGTCGCCCTCCATCCCCCTGCAGGCACCAGCGTCTTCATGCCGCCATCTCCCCCATTTTTTTTCTTTTTTTTTCTTTTTCATATGCTGAGCCAGCAATCTTTTCCTCGATACCCAGGATGGAAACCAGTTGCCGCCTCTTCTTTTTTTTTTCATGAATTCGACCTTGTCGCCAATCCAGCTCTTCTTATCCTTTCCCCCCCCTCTGCAAGGCAGCCTTCCTTCCCCCTTTTCTACATGAAGAGAGTGTGAAGGGCTACCCCTTCCTTTTTCCTTTTCAGGCCGCCGGAAATAAGACATGTGGTTCCCCCCCCCTCTCCGCCCCTTTCCCCTCCTTTTTCTGATGTACGAAGGGCAGACCGGCCCCCCTCCCAGCTTTAATCAGAAGGAAAAATAAATTTTCTCCCTTTTGCCATGTCATGCGCCAAAAAAGGGATCTTCCCCCCTCCCCACCCCCTTGCTCCTCCTATAAAACACACGCTGCGCCCATTCCCCCCACCAAATATGAAAGGAGAACGCGACTTTTTTTACTTTCTTTTTCCTAATGAGCAATAAAGGGGCGTTCCCCTCACCCCCTCCCTCCGTCACACATTCTCCTTCCCCTTTTCCCAATCGTACAAGAAGATGAGATCTCCTCTCTCTCCCCCTCCCTGAATTATCTCTTTTCCTCATCATACGTTGTGTTGTCCTTCTCTCTCCCTTTTTCTTTTTTTTTTTTTAGTTCCTATAATGAAGGCTTTTCTGGGCGTGAGGGGCTCTTTCCCTCTACGGCTTATTTGCTTCTCCCTCCCCCCTTATGCGCCGTATGCGCAGGCCTCCCCCTTTCTGCAGACTGAAGACGTCGATGCGCCTGCCCCTTTTCTTCGTTTTGTTTCTTTCTCTTTCTCTTCTTTCGGGTTGATATATCCCTTTCCTTTCCGCCAGATAGAGAGGAGCATTTACATTTCCCCCTCTTCCTTTCCTCCTCTTCTTATAATGGCGGCACGGCGTTTTTTTCTTCCCTTTCCCCCTATCTGTTAAGTGTTGCAGGGTCGGATGCCCCCCCCCTTTTTACTTTAGAGGGATGGAAGTTGTTTTCGTTTCCTCCCAGAGCTATTCGTGAACGCACATGGGGCGGCTTTCCTTTCCCTTCTTTTGCTCTCTCTTCATCAAGAGCCGTTTGCTTCCCCTTCCAGGACGAAAAATGAAGCTGGCTCATGCCCCCCGTCGAGCCGCAACGGGTTGCTCCTTTTCCTTTTCTCTTCGGCCATTGATGGCGCAGTCGATCCCCCTTGAAAACTGGCTTCCTTTCTTTCTGCGTATCGGCTTGACAGGTCTCTCCCGGCAGGGAGTAGACGCTGCGGCTCATGCAAAAGGATTGCCGTTCCTCCTTTCATTTTTTCCTGTTTCGAACTTGGCGATACTTTCTCTCCCCCTCCCTTGGTCTAAAGACAACTGTTCTCCATGCCCCTATTTCCAATGGGATTTCTCTTTCGTGGTATTTACCTCCCTTCTTTCTCCCCCCCACTTAAACATGTATTTTGCTCCTAATGATCGTAAGCCAAAAAACTATTTTTTGGTGCATTCGATATATGGTTGAACCCCTTTCCTCCTTCCTTTTCCTTCTTGTTTATTGTGGCAAGAGTACTGGATAATCTTTACCCCTTTCCCCCTCTGATATAGGGCAACGCCCCTTCACATCCCCAACGTATTTTAAAAATTTTTATTTTTCACTGTTCCTCCTCTCCTCTATTTTCTCTTTATTATGACGACCTTCACCTCTGGTAGGATTGAGATCCTTTCCCTTCACTTTGACCACCACGCTTTCCCCTCTCCCCCCCCTTTCCCTTTTCAGATGAGCAATCCCCCCCCAGTCGCGCCCCCCTTCTGCCCCCTTTTGATGCGTATCGCAAGAGATATCAGGAGCTCTTCTCTTCTTTTCTTCCCTTCTTTCCAGGTCAACGAATGTGAACCCCTTCCCAGGTCAATTTGCATGGGTATCGAATTTGGTGATAATTCGAGTACGTATTGCCTTCCCTTCTCTTTCTACTCTCCTTGCCTGGCCCGTCTCCTTTTCTTTCCCTCGCAGAGTAGATATAAAGCAGCACCCACGACCCTTCCTCCTTCCCCGAAGAGAGCTGGCACACTCAGGCAAAAGCAACTTTCCCCCCCCCCCCTTCTCTCACGGTATCAGGTCGAGACCCTGAACTTACCCCTCTTTCTCCCCCCCTTTTCAAGAATGCAATGAGACATATATGTTTTGCCTTCCCCTGGAGATCCCCGGCTCCCCCCCCTTCCTTTCGTCTCCCCTGAAATGCACTTTTGGGGTGGGGGGATGGACCAGCGTCTTTTTTCCGATGTGTTCGTTATCGAGAAGGCCTTCACCACCCCTCCTTTCCTCCCTCCTTCACGTTAATTCTTTCTACCTTCAGTCAAGTCATCTATCCGGACAAGTTCTCCCCCTCTTTTCTCTTTTTTTTTCCTCCTCCTTGCCGAAGGCACTGATTCCCTTCTCTTTCCTTGAAGGATGAATTGCCAGGCATTCCCCTTCTATTCCCCTTCACAAAGCCGTAGTAAAGGAGACTCCCCCCCTCCCCCTCCTTTTTCCCCTTGTCCGGTTTGCTGGGCACTTCTTCCTTTCCCTTAAAGAGGCCTTCGTTTCCCCCCTCCTCGGACCCTATTGCACGTCCTTCATCAACACCGTTTTTCTCTTTTTAGTGCCGGGACAAACCTCTGCATGGAAGATACATGGTGATCCCCCCGACCCCCCCCCCTCCCCGAGTGTCATTTCTGCAAGACGGGCGTGGCCTTTTCCCTTCTTCCCCAGTAAAAGCACAAATTCCTCCCCCTTTTCAGATGTGAAATGAATGTCTGGTCTTTTCACCTCGAGACGCATACCACGAAAACGCCCTTTCTTTTCCTTCTCTTTCCAAGAAGTCCAATCTTCTGTTGCTTCTTCCCAAACTCATAGTGAGCGGGCGACTTCCTTTTGCTTTACGTGGGTTATAGTACAGGCCGAACTGATTCCAACTCCCCACTCCCCCTCTCCCTTTTACCTTTTCTCTTTCATAATAATCAGTGTTGTTTTTGTTTTATCCTTCTTTTTTCCTTTGATAAGTGAGGGAATGTAATACCAGCACGTTTTCCCCTCTCCTTTCTTCTTTTTCAGACGGTCCAGATGAGTTTGGAGGCAAGGACTTTTTTCTCCCCCCCCTCCCCTCCGCCTTTCCCTGGCTTGGGACAAAAGATTCAGTCCTCTCACCTTTTTTTTTTAGGGGAGGGAGTACATCGGCCTTTCTTCTATGTACCCCTCCTTAGGCATTTTTCCAGGGAAAGCTGCCATGGCTATAGTATACCGGGTGCTATTCTCCTCTTTTCCTTTTGTGCTCAAAGCCCCGGCTTTTTTTCAAAGAGGGGGATGAGTCGAACCTTCTTCCCCCTTGTTTGGTGCCATAGGTTGTACAGGCAAGCTTTCCTCTCCCCCCTTTTCGTCCTTACCTTGCAAAGAATACGCGTTCTTCCCTCTTTTTCTTCTAAGGAATAGGTTGAAAAAGCAGTCATCCTCCCTTCCCTTTTAGGCGTCCTCGGCTTTGCCGACTGCACGCACTGAAGCAAGCACTTCCTCCTTTCCCTCTCTCCTTTCCTTGAGAGCCATCTCTCTTCCCAAGTACATGTCGCCACCCTCCTTCCCCGTCCTGGATAGATTCGGGGAAGAAAGTCCTCCCTTTCTCCCCTTTTTTTATTTACAGGGACGTGACTTTCCTGCTCTTTCATTTGGCCTGCTAGATAACGAACCCCCCTTCCTTATACGTACCCTTGGTACGTGTAACAGACCCCTCCCTCCTTCTTCCTTTTCCTTTCGCACTTCAAAGAATTGCGGTAGCAGGGAGCTGACAGGCTTTTTTCCCTTCCCTCTCCCCCCTGAAATATAGGGGGATAAGTGATTCTGGAAGCCTTTCCAGTTTTCTTCAACCAACTTCCTTCGCGCCGGCTTGATTCCCCCCTTTTTTCCTTTCTCTTAGCGTATGAGGTTTCATTGGCACTCCACCTCCCCCCCCCTCTTGGGTGAGATGGATATAGAAGAGCGCTTTTTTGGCTCCTTTTCCACATGCGAGTTCAGCAGACTTTTTCGTATCGGAATTCATCCTTCCTCTCCCTCTTTTCCCTTTCCCGCTCCCGACAGGACCCAGCGATTTCCCTTTCTTTGCCCTGGAAAGAAGAGACCGGACCTTGAGCCGATACGGAAAGCACTTTCTCATTTTCTTTTCTCCCCTCCAATAGTTTTGTTCGCTCACGTTCTTCTTGAATAAGAGAAATGCCTGCTTTTTTTGTCCCCCGAGTTGTGCTGACTGTCTTCTTTCCCCCCCCCTTTCCCTCCCCGCCGAAAGCAATACTTTTCCACTTGTAGGAAAGATAGGGGCGCTCCCCCCTTTTAACCAACTGGAACATGTAAGGATTTTCCTCTTTTTTTCTCTCTTCTCGTGAAAACATCTTTACTTTCTCCCCTCCCCCCTTTCTTCAAAATAAAAAAGCACCTCCTGCTGCCAAAATCGGGGAGCCTGGACCTTTTTTTCTTCTTAGAAACAGGATAGTTCCTGGGAAAGGGGTCTGTTTTCTTCCCAAGAAGACCGACCGAACGGCATGATCGGCCTCTCCCCTTTCCCCTCCTGCATTGAAACAGGTTGTCTGTATTCTTTCAACTTCGACTCCCGGTCCTCGCGGTCGATTCTGCCGGAGGAACGGCAAGCCCCCCCTTCCCTCTCATGTCGAATAAATGCCGCTGCGCCTGCCTCCCTTTTCATGCAGAAATTCGCCACTTTCTGTTTTCCCTGCTACCCCCAGCCCTGGCACGATATCTCCCTCCATCCCTCTCTCTTCCCTTTCACCAGTGGCGGCCTCGCCCTCTCTCCTTTTTGCATGAATGAATTAGACCTTGTTTCTCTTTCCCTCAACACTCTGCACTGCAGCAGACTTCCTCCCCCTTTTCTCCAGCGCTTGTGAAGGTAAACACTCGGCTCCCTCCCGGAAAGTAATCCGGCCGTTTTTCCCCCCGACCGGCAACACTGACCTCTTCTTTTTTTCCCTCCCTTCTCCCACCCTGAAACGCCGGACCGCCGTCATCCATACTTTCCCCCCATAAAGAGGATGTCAGCCATCCTTCCCCCTGGCCTGCGAAAAACAGGTCTTCTTCCCGCCAAAGCAATTCTCCCCCCTTGAGCCAAAGATACAGCCTCCCTTCATTGCGCTGCTGTGGGTGGAATTTTTTCTCCCCTCTCCCCTTTCCCCCCCCTTTTCCTGGCCGCAAACCAAGCCAACCCGAAGCCCCCTCTCGAAGAGAAAAAAGCCCCGATGAGATCGGCACTGTCGGACAAGGCATGCCTCTCCCCTCCTTCGAG
>Ga0179591_1318993_pt1 | contig 22022 bp, 23 predicted proteins | sample CZOMad2_1_08_16f_FD_182891 | JGI IMG/M metagenome (GOLD analysis project Ga0179591, IMG submission 182891) | Vadose zone soil fungal communities from Angelo Coast Range Reserve, California, USA - CZOMad2_1_08_16fungal (PacBio error correction) | ecosystem: Environmental > Terrestrial > Soil >... | reverse complement strand
AGCCCGCAGTACGACCGACTTTCCCGGCAGCTCTTTCCTACCCTCGGAAATCTCATGAGGCTTCTACGGGTCCCACGCCCTTTTTGTAATAAAATTTGTCCTTTTTTTCATGTCCACTTCTGGTCCCCCCCAGTTAGACAGTTCCAAGATTATGAGTATACAACCCCAACACCCAGGATCAACATTCTCCCCGCCTTGCCCTTCCTGCGTCACCCCCAAGCTTAGAGTGTCCCCTTCTTTTTTCGGATACCCAGTTGGTTGATTTGATGGAAGTTTTGTGATGGTGACTTCGAATCCCGCCGTAAAATATTTTTCTCGTTAACTGGTCCTTCATCCCCGCAAACCTCCCCCTTTCACCCTGAAAGTCTGCCCTCACTTTCTATTCCAGCCCTTTTTGATAAGTGTTCTCGACGTCTCTTCCGGCACTGCTTCTACCCCTCTATAGGGATCTCTTCCCCCCCCCCCCCCTATTTGTGTTGTTTTAATGGAGATCCTTCGTCTCCCTCCGCCCACCGATTGTACACTCTGTTTAATCGAACGCCTGCCATCCATTTTCCTTCCCAGTTGCTTCTCTTGGCTTTTTACTGAAAGCCCCTGCCTAGTCCCGGATTTACATGCTGATCCCCAAGGCGATCAGACCTCTGCACACTCAACAGCACCAAGATGGAATTTACTCACCCTCTTGCACGCTTTTCCTTTTTGAAGCACATCGCCGTCCACGAGTATTTCTCCCGTTTCGGTCTCCCAGCCCCATTCAGTAAGCTTTGGGCCCATCTCCATTTTCACCCAACAGGAGATCTTTTAGTACACCCTCCCCCCCCCCAAAACGCGGGTCCCTGCCTCTTTTTCTTTCCGGGTCCTTCTGGCATTCCTCTTTCATTTAGATGAGGAGACGGGCATATTCTTTTTTCCCGAAACTTCGCCAGTTTGGAGACTCTCCTTCTCCCAACACCGATCGTTCGCCGTTTTTTGTCTAATTAAACTGTCAGCCCCCAGCAATGTTTTTTTTTCCCAGATCCCTCTGATTTTGCGCTACTCAGAAACCATTCTGTTGATTTTTTCTCCTTGACAAAAGCTTCCCGTTGCCGAACATTCTACCGCCCCAATGCGCAGTAGCAACATCCCGAACCCCCCTGCCCCAATCTTCTCCTTCCTTTCCTCCCCAAGCAGATGTATATGCGTCCGCCCCCTCGCTTGAGCAGAAGACAAATAACTTTACCAACCCTTTAACTGCTCGCATCCGTGTTGCATCTCTCCGATCTCGAAGCTTTTAAAAGCGTGTCCCTACCCGGCCGGTATCCCTCCCGTCCTGCGGTCACTGTACGGGTAGTTCGATACCAGTTCCCGTCTTGGTAGCAGACCCTTAAGACAGTCGGTCATGCTGTTCATTTCACAATACAACGTAACTGTTCTGTGTTGTTTTCCGGTATTTTTCCTGCACTCCCCTGTGTTCTTCCTGATTAGAACTCTGGATCGGTCCCCACGGGTTTTCTCGACAAATTTGACAACATGTCTTTTCGGTTCATGATGCCCCTATCGCCACCCCCCCACTATAATAGTCTCTGTGTACTGATCATCCCCAAAACTCGTGGTCTTTCAATTGCAGCCATTGAAAGACGTTTAGACACCCCACTCCGGACATTGATTTGGCCCGTCTTTTTAAAGCCTCGCTTTTCGTTTAGTCCACCAAAAGTGATTCTTGGGGGATGCTCTCCCATACGATTCTTTTTTCCAAAGTAGCCCAAAATTCGAAGCTTCCTCTTTCGGCAACGATCTTCCAACGTCGTTTATCTCGCCCCTTTCGTCACCCTTTCGCTATTAGTTTGGGAAAACGCAAATATTGTCCTATTGTTCCCCACTCCGCTCCGACGCCGTCCTCAAGTTAACGGCGCCTCTGCCCTTTTCTCCCCTTTTGTCCCCTAGATATATCTCTCAAGGGACTTTTTCCCCTCGCCATATGAGCGACCGTTTTTTGTTTCCAAAGAGGACGCCTTCTTAAACCTCCACACTCGCTCTTTTCCCAAGGCCACCCCCGCCTTCCTTGCTGGTAGTTGATATTCCGTTTTAACCTCGCCGCTTTCTGAGCTTTCGGCGTGATCTTTAACTCGTTAACCCCAATGTAGGTTAAGCGTTTCGATGCCCTCCTCCTATTAGAGCGCTGTCCCCACGTACCTCTCTTCTTTTAATCCTCTTTGTGGTGAATCCCCCCCTTTTGAGGACCTCTTCTATGCTGCACTCACTCGCTGCCAAAGTGTTTCCTAGATTGAGTGGAATATACCCCCCCCCGTTGAATAACCGTCTCACCTCTCGGTCCCCCTCCCAATATCCCCATACCTTCATGAGGATTTTAATCTTTTTTATGATATGGATTCTCTTGAAGTTTTTTCCCCCCCCCCCCGGGGTGGGACCGTAGGTTTGTTGTTTTGAACATAAGGATTTTGATTTCCACAAGGGGAGATCCTTATCGAGTTACACCAGGTGAGATATATATCCTCCCCCCCTCCCACTGATTACCCGGCGCAAGCCCCCAGAGAGAACTTCTCGGCGTTGGCCCGCAGGGCCGAGCACGTTTTCTCGAATTCTGACAATTTTATTTCTTCTCCCCCTCTAATAGATATCCGCCGCCCCGACGTGGACTCACTCTTTGCCTATTTCCGTTTTCCCGGCGCTAAAAGTCTAATTTTTTAACCGTCCTGTACTTAAACCCCCCCGTTAGATTCCCAGTTGCCCTCCGACTCACTCATTGATCCATGAACGGCTCCCCCTAGCTCCAGGAGGGTTCAGTTAAGGTTGTCCACTAAGGGCTTCCGGCTTTGGCCTTTCTCTTTACCAATGGCCATCCCCTTTTTTGCCCTAAGACTTTATTCCCAGTTTTACCACCGCTACCATTGAGGCCCCAGTACTTTTGTCTATCAGGTAGATCCCCCTATCCACTTCTTTTCCGATACCCCCCCCTGGTTGATCTTCCAACAATTTTCGTCTTTTTGAAACAGGAAACCCGTCTGCAGGTAAACCCCTCCCAAAAAAAATTCCCTGTTTTTTTCCTTTATCCTTGGACCTCTGTTGGACTTTTTTTGCGTTCAGATCGACCCTGAGTCCCCTTTCCCCCGCCACGTACATATATCCCCAGGGGAACGTGCGTTTCCCGCAGATTTTCACATTCTCCTGTTCCGTTGCGCACAGATATCCCAACCTTCGAGGGGCTAATTTTTGGGGATTTTGGCTTCTACACTCCGAGGTTCTCGTTCCATCTCAATACTGCATGTCTGATATGTTATAACCTCTTGTATCCCGCGTTGCGCTGGTTCTTTTTTGGCCACTCCCGAGTTTTCTTCATTTGATACATTTTCCGTTGCAAGGGTCCCCCTGTCCCTCCAACCCCAAAACTGTCCTGGTTTCTTCTTAGTCTTGGTGGCTCATCTCTTTACTTGAATGATTTTTCTCCTTTCCCACCTTGGGAATTAAGGTACCCGGCCCCATAGTTTTTTGTTACTGCCATCCCCGAGCTTCGTTGAAAAAAGAAGTTCTTCACGTCCTTTTTGTTGCCTTTCTTTTCAGACCAATTCCAACCCCCCCTCTTCAGCTGAAGAGGCGGAGAAGGTTCCTGACATACTTGTCTACCCAAATGCCCCCCCCCCCGGTAATCCTTTGTAGATCTGGCCCCCCATTCTAATGCAGAACACAACATCCCCACCCTCGCCCTCTCTTAGCGTTTCTGCGTCCACCACGTGAACTCCTGTTCGGCAATTTTCACGATGCTTTTGCCCCGGCGCGCCCCTATAGCACTTTTGTTCACTAGTCAAGACAAAAATGGTCCTGCCTGTCCCCTCGTCCGGACACCGCAACTACCTGGAGTACAGATTGGCGATTTTTTTTTCCCAGTTGGATAACTTTTCTAGACTTCTTCTTTTGCCCCCTTCAGTCCCCCCCTCCTCGATCTTTCGCGGAATTCTTTCTTTCCTTTTTCCTGTTGTTTTCATAGATATCCCTCTTGATGAGGTAGCTCCCTTCGGCCCCTGCCTTTTCTCAACCCAGTGATAACCAAGCCTTCCTCTCGCCGTGCCTTTCCCCATTTCCCGGTTGATCGGTGCGTTATGCCCAGTCCCCTTTTTTGCTCTCTTCTTTCCAACTGCTCCCCCGCTCGACCCTTTTTTTTTAAAATACCCCTTCTGCCTCCCTTACCCTGTAACGCGACGACTTTTGACATTTCCCTGATCCCCTAGTCGGGCTCCCTGTGTGAGTTGTCACTTAACCTCCTTTTTTTAGCCAAGATGATCTCTGTACCGGTTTCCCCTCCATTTCGTGATTAAATCCCCCCCCCCTAGGCGTCCTATTTTCCCCCCCTCCTGCGGGTGGATCCCGTGTCGAACTCATAATAGTTTCCCCTTCTCCTCCTCCGGGGTCTGGCCTTTTTAAACGCCGATCCATTGGCAAGTTTACAAAAAACATTCTTGAGGACCCCCCCCTACGGTTTCGTAGACCCATTCCCCTCAAGTGGGATCTGACCCCCCTTTCCATCCCTTGAGTATGCTCAGTATTGATCAACTCTTTTTTATCCCCCCCTCCTGTGTTCTGTTTTTTCGACACCAGAGACCCGTTGCCCTTTTTCCAATTTTGCTGCTACGCCCCCACGCAAAATCCACCTGCCTTTTTTGCATACTACACTTTCTCACTATTGATCCCAATTCGAAGCTGTCCTTTGACACCTTTCCCTCTTGATCCTCGCCCCCCCCACCCCCTATTTTGCCCCAAAGAAAAGAGCCTTTCCTTTTCTCCCCCATTTCCGGTAGATTTCCTCTTGCCAGTTCCCATTCATACGGCCCTGGTTCATTTTCCTGGTCTTCGTACGATTGGTCTGCCGGCCAAGTTCCCTCACTCAGTGCATTATCACTTTCAAAGGAACCTATCTTTTTTTTTTTCCTGCAGATGTCCGCCCCGACCCTTTTTTCTCCCCTGAGTAGACCTCCGAGTCTTTCAACCAGGTACGACCCTTAAATATCCTCTTTCTCTAGAAGCTAGCTAACCCCCCCCACACTTCTCTATGTCCCTAGGCTGTGACTCTGATCATTCACCAGAGTGAGGAAAATGCTTCCAAGTGGTCAAGCCCTATATCCCCGTTCCTTACAGTCCTGTCGAAAAGTCTTTTTTCCCTTATATCGCTTGTATGGGATTTCACTACCTCCTTGCCTGTCTTTTTTTGGAAGGCTTCCATCGGTAAGAAGTTTTTTGTAACTTCTACCAAAAGTGTCGACGCTTTTCTCACATCGTCCGGAAACGATTTTCTCCCCACTCTTTTTCTCTCTCATAGAATAAAGTAGATTGCTGTTGCCGAAAAAGAACCTGTCAGGGTACTTTTTATGGAAAAATGTTTTCCGAGACGCCCCCCACCCCGGAAAGCGCTCCCCCCCATCCTCGGATTTTATTTTGATCCCATTTGCCTGGTTTTGAAGGGGGTCGATTATCTTTTCTCGATTCTCCCCTCTCTGCACCCTCGAAATATGCGTTTCGTTGGGGGCTGGGAGTGGGGTTCACCTATTTTTTTGCAAAAATAATCTACCAACTCCCTCTCCCGACCCATCCCTAGCCCTTCCCCCCGATGTCGTAACCTCGATTAGAGTTGACCCTATCGTTGTGAGGTTCGGTCCGTCCCATCCAGCTATAGGAACACCTGTTTTCCCGAGCTTCTTGAGGCCGAACTAGAGGTCTAAACGATCTCTCTCTTCCCCTGTGGTTGTGGTTCTAGCTCATATTTGGTCTCCCGCTCTCGATTTTTGGCTCCCTAAATACTTTCTGAATATCTTCGTGAATATCCCTTTCAGCATCGCTCCGGCAATCCTCACCTTTCTGAAAGCCATCCCAGCCCCTCTTATTTTGACGTTTTCAGATGTACGTAGGTGTTTGACCGCCGGAGGTGATTTTCCCCCACGGAGAGAAGATTTAGCGTTTTTCCCTCCACTGAGCCTATATATAGACCCTTCTTCCAACTTTCCCGGACGAATCTCCTATTTTTTCGCTTGCCCCTTTGCACGTTGTTTCGGAAAATCTCCCCCTTCCCATATTGGTTAGTTGATGCAACGGCTAGAGCTGCACCATTTGTCTCGAGTCCGACAGAAGGAATCAACTCGTGCCGTGTCCAGAGGGACCCTTTGTCCCTTTCAATCACATTTTGGTGAAACGTCCTTTAGTTTCAAACCCCCGTTCGTACCTCTGCCTGCCCACCATCTCCGATTTTTTTCTTAGCAGTATACTCAGACCCTACGAAGTGAAGAGGAGATGGCCTTCCCAGTGTTTGCCCAATTGTGGTTGCTACAGTGGTTTTTTTTGCACCCCATGGAAGGCCGTCTCTTCAATCACGACTTTTGATGATAGCCGTTCCCACTTTCCCATGTCGAGGTTGACCTTTTTTCATAGCTTTATAAGACCCCCCCCCAAAAAGACGATTTCCTCCTTTTCTTTTTTGCACCAGGGTTCTAGATTCCCCCTTTAGTCGACTCAGTGCAGACCCTTCGCCCTCGTGGGACCCCTCGTGCCGCCCCCCAAAACCCCGTTAGACAGTTACCGTTTCGCCTTGATAAGTTCCTCTTTTTCGTGAGGCCTACCCAGATCTTATTTGAGCGCCTACGTCACATAGACCCCTGTGCCCTTAGATTCCCCCTTTTAACTGTCCGGGACGCCCGCTTTTTAACCAAATTCTTCTTAAATCGAATCTTTCTTAGCCTTTTGAGGTTTCTTTGGCTTAATGGCTTGAGGGGGCTGCTTCAACTCCTGGGCGCTTTCCCGTTTTGTGGCCCCTCCGAGCGAAGCTTTTTATATAATATTTTTCTTAATCGCGTTTGCTGTTCTGTGGGACTTCGCTGTCTTTTTCTATTGTTCTCGGTGAGTGCAAACCTTTCCTTTTTGAAAACACTCCTTCTTTTATATTAGCGGGGGTGCCCTTCATGACTTCTTCATTCCTTGCCTCCCCACCGAATTGCTGTTTCTCTTGAAACCCAACATTCTTGTGAATGTCTACGAACAGGAAGTGTTTCTGCTTTTGGTAGTTTTCTTCACTTGATGTCCTGCCCTTTTTGAACCCCAAGCCAGCCGTCGAAAAGTTCCAGCAAAATCTTGAAATTCTTTTGCCCCCTATAACGTTGGACGCGTCCAGCGGCCTTTTCTAGGTTCCCGCATCTTGACTTTCCTACCCTACTCTTGATTTTTGAACGCGGTCTTCGCTGGTTCCACAAGCCTAGCTGAATTCTGAGTCTCACCCCCCACCCCAAACCCCCCCCCGAATACGAAATTTAGTTAGCGTGATTAAACCACTAGAGCTTGCAATCCTTCTTCCCGGCCCACTCCGCTGTGATTTCTTTTTCCTCAGGTTTATCTCCTTATCATGTTTTCTTCTTCATATCGAGAATTTTTCGCTCACTTTCCTGGCCGAAAAACGAAGCCCCTGGCTTCGTTGCGCAGGAGAGATTCTTCATCTTTTTCTTTCGTCTTTTTGCTCCTCTGGTCTTTCCTTCAATTGAGATACCCCCCTACCCTCCCCCTCCTCATCTATCTTTTTTAATCATAATAATTTCCTTTTTTGTTGAGAGCTTAGAGATATAGGTCGCTCAATGCGAGAGAAAGTGCCTCTACCCCCCCAGATTTTCTCGCTCGCCTCTCCTCCTGTTCTGTTTGTCAGGTTGAGTTTCTGCCCCGGCCCCCTCCCTTTCTTTTCAGTTCTTTGATCTGATTTTCCCCAGGCGGGATCCAGCCTTTGGAAAGAGAAACCAAGCCCTTTTCCATTGCCTCACCCGATTTAAACCCGCCTACTATTTTTTACGCCTATCCCCTCAAGAGCTTATCGGTCTCCTGTTTTTATTTATACTCACTAAAGCGATTGGGACCCGCCCCCGTTCAATCCCATGTTCTTTAGTCAATTCCACCACAAGATTGGGACCGTCTCCTTCCGGCGGGATGGAGGCAGGCGATACCTTTTTTTCCATCACGTAGAGACTGTATGGTCTTTTCCCTACCCAATCGCCCAGTCTCCTACTTAAAGAAAGCCCCACACCCATAGGAGGTCCCACCTCGGTTTCTTAATTTGTTTGATCCAATCAGCCCCCACGGCCCTCCTTTTTTGTTCTGACCCCGCCGACTTTTACTCCCGGTGAAACCCTGTAGTTTTTTCCGAGACCCGGCCTTTTTTCCTCACCCTGAATCCAAAGTCTGCCCCCCGACCCAGACAATCTTTTCACTATAATCCTTTCTAAACCTCATGTTCTTTTATTAGCACTCCATGCTCCGTCCCCCCCCCCCCCATCTGCCCCAAAAAATTAATCTTCGCCTCAGTGGAGATATGGAGTTTTCTCACCTTCCCCTAGACTTTTACCCCCTCTTTTGCCCCCCTTTTTCCCCCCCCCGTTTCCCTGTATATACGGACTTTTGGCCTTTCTATGTATGTCCCATGATCTCCCTATAGGTAGGCCGGCAGTGCCCATTCTGCCCCTGCACTGCTTTACCAGATTTGAACTGCTTCTGCCGGTTTTTTTTGTGGCAGAAGACCTGCTACCCCCCCCCCTTTGGGCCTGTATTCTCCCTCCTTGGAGAGAGAAAACCTGTTTTTCTCGACAAATCCCTTTTTTTCTCTGGTCTGACGAAGACTTCCACCCCCTACGCATATCACATTCGCTGACTGACCACAAAAATCGTGTTGTTCAAAGCCTTGGCCCCTTTCCCCCCCCCCACCCTAGCGCCCGTAAGGGAGTGTGGCCCCCCTCTTTTTTTCTGGACATACCCTTATTAGTTGTTTTTTTTCTCAATCCCTTCCTCCGTCTTATGGGGAATTCATTTCATATTTCTACGTGTTGACAACTTTCCCAACCGAGACGATCTACCCTAAAGTCCGAGTTTTCTTACCCTCTTTCTCCAGTCGCCGTTCTCCTCCAGTTCCCCTTATATTCATCACACCAACTTCACTTTTTCCACATTGTCAGAGGTTGTCGGCCCTTTTTAGCTCAGGTCTAGTTAATCCTCGCGTTAGGTCCCGTCCCGGTGGTTTCTCCTCTTCTTCTGACTGAGCTCTAGTTGAAACTCTTTTCCTATCTCGACCCCTTTTGGTTTCAAACCCTCCTCAAACCACTTCCACATCGAGATCGCTTTTCCCCCCAGATCCCCCCCCCCCGCCAGCCTGAGAGTAGATGGAGCTCTTCCCCTTTGCGCGCCTATTGTGAGCTGTTGCCTTTTTAATATCTTCCCCTTGGTAGTTCGCGAGTGAGGATCCCGCCATCCCCCCCCTCTCGCGGTCTCACAGATATCTTTTCTCCATAGGGGTCTGTCTGAGGGTCATCTATACCCCCTCCTCTCGTCTGTTTTTTGGTACCCCCCCCCGCTTGAAATAACCCCAAATTCTTTCGGTACATCAACGTTGCAAAGCTAAAACGCTCTGTAACCCGGCCCTACCTCTCCCATAATTACGATGCTTTTCTTTTTGGTTCTTTCTGAAGATGCTATTGTGGGAAATCTTGTTTTAAAGTATTGTTTTTTCCCCCTGTTAATGTGATTCTTTGAAACCCATCGCGCGCAGATTCGAGTTTCCAACTAAAGCGTCCACCTTCCACCTGAAAGACTCCCTCCCCTCCCGAGAGTCTCCAATTCTGCCTGATTCGGCCCCCCCTAGGCACGCCCCCCGTGGCCAGCCCCTATCACAATTTTTTGATTCCGCTAGACTTTTGAACTAGGAGCGCGCCGTCTCCTTTTTTTGACAAGTAGTTGCCTCCCGCGGCCCTTGAGGTCCTCATAAGTCTCATTTTTTACCCACTACTTCCAAACAGTACAGATTTTCCCTTTTTTGCCCCAAAAAAGTTCCTCACCCAGCAATTGAAGCTCTCCCCTTGTGATCCTGGTCCCCACTTCGGTTGCCCTAAATATTGTCTCTTGTACTGTTGAAATTAATGCGTTGCCCCTTAGATTTTTGATTCGGCCTCCAAAGATCCAATTTTCGCGACCATTTGGTTCGCTCTATTACTCCGCACAGCACTTGTTTAGACAAGGCTCTTCCCCAAAGGATGGTCGCCCAGGAAAGCCCCGTTTATTCCCCGCGGGAACATCGAAGCAAACCCCCCCTTCTCACCCTTTCCCTGTCTCATTGATAATTTTAGTCTGGCTCGTTCTGTCCTTGATCTGATCCAGTCCCGACCCGTACATAGCATGTCCCCAGTGAGGTGCTGGTTGGACCGCGCAATTTGAAAACCCATTCTTCTTGGACATGGTTGTCCTAGGACTAGATAGCAAACTGACTGCGCTTTCCCTTCCTTTTTTCTTGGGAGCTCCCCTCGATGGTGAGGACGATCCCCTTCCCTCTACCACTATTTCTCTTTCCTTAGGCTCCCCTTTGTCTTTTTTATTGCTATTGCAGTTTTATCTTTCTCATTGTGCCACGTGTTCTTTTTTTTCCCCGAAACCCAAACACTTGTTTATTCTTACTGCTCGGGTTTTTCTACACCTGCCCTCCTGAGGCCCACTTCATTCTATTGCACACTTTTTTTCACGTCCCTTTCCCCGGATTTGGCCCGCTATCGTTTTTCTCCCTTCCCCTTTTTAACTCTGTCCTGGCGTTTCTTTGACCCTTCGATTCCTCCCCCCCTAAGGACCCGTATCCTTCCCAATACCTTAGCGGCAAGCTCCTAGGGGAAGGTGCACCTCCCTTTTTTGTCCGTCCTCCCCCCCCTTCAGCGGTTTTGACGGTAAATTCGTCTGGTCTATTACGTTCCCCTAGCTACCCCCTCCCCCCTTTACGAGAACTGTATCCCCGTTCGCCCTCTTCGGCACCCAGAGCTTGCTCTTGGCACTCTCGGTTTTCTTTGATTCCGCGCTTTAGCGCTTTATCTGGACTAGAATAGTTACCCCCCACTCAGGTAGCCTCACTTTCCTTTCAAGACCGACCAGAACCTGGAGATGGCCTCTCACCCCATCTGGTGATCAGAGTTTCCCGACTTGCTTCTGCCTTTATTATAGAAATAGATACCCCCTAAACATATACCTCCCTCCCCTCCCTAATTTGAGCGATTCCCGTGTTCTCCACAGGACAAGCCTTCTTTTTATTCCGACCCCAAATGATACACCCCTCTGAATTCACTCTTTGACCGAGCAAGAATTCCCGGTTCCAGCTTATCTTACCTTCCCTTTTCTAGACCGTTGACCCCCCCGATTTGGATTCCCCAGGCTGCCTCGCCGCCCTGACCCATCCCAGAACCCGGAGACGCGCCCCCCCCACCTAGTGAAATTTCTTTAAGTCTTTCCTACGCAAATTGACGAGTGCCTGTGATCGGGGGATTTTACCCCCCAATCCACCTTCCAGATATGATTTTACCTGCCCCCTATTCCCGTCCACCTCCAGCGTATTACCCCCCCTTCCCAACCAATTAGGCCGTCTCATCCCCCCTCCTTGAGGGGAAGGCGTTATTTCATTTTTAAATGCATTTAAGGGAAGTATTACCACCCGGATGCCGGCCTTTCTTCCTCAAATTAGGGTCCCCCAGGACATTTTTAAACCCCCATCTAGATGTGTTCCCTTCGCCCCCCTTCCCCCAAGACAATCTTTTTGTTCCAATACCCCCCCACTCCCTTTTCGTCCCCCTTCTGCTAAAGATCAAAAAGAATCCCCTCGGTCGTTTTCGCCCAAAACCGTTTGCTCAATCGCACCACTACAACTCCCTCCGCCCACCAAGTCCCCCACCCATGCAACTCGGCTAATATTCGAGAATTCTTGTACCCCCCACTAGACGCTGTTATTGATCTTACTTTCGACAAATAGAATTGGGCTCCTCCCCCCATCCCTGCACCCCCATTCTCCAGTCCCTTTGTGATATATTGCTACCAACCATTCCGAAGAATTTTAAAAAGCTCGTAAAGGGAAGTTAAACTCCAACTACGGCCTGTCCATCTAGGTAAGTTCCACCACCGACTCTCTAGTCCGTCCCCCCCAGTAAAGCGCTCTGTCCCCCGCATTCTCTTTTTCCCAAAGGTACATGGAGCTGTTCTGGTTTTGCATAGATTCCACCTATTTTCCATTCTTCGGGTGTCCTTTTCCTCTGATTAGCTATTTGAGAGTCTTCCCCGTGCTCCAAACAATCTCTGATCGAGGTCTGATATGACCGTAGAGAAAAAACCGCCTCCCCATCTCCCTTAAGCTTTACTTCTCAATAACAACTACGTGATGCCCCAGTTCGCCTTTTCAAGCGCCCTCCTTCCCCTCCCCCCTTTTCCTTTGAGTTGCACAGGTCCCTCTCTGCGCTTCGTGTTTCTGACAATTTTTCGTCCCGTTGTTTGGTTTAACCTGACGCCGGGTGGTTTCTAACAGCGTTTTCCCACGGAGACGTGCTCCTGCAGGGACATCCCGCGTTTTCCTGTCCACCGAAAAGTTTCCCCGCTTTTTTTCTCCCGACTAACTTTCTCTATCGGGCATCCCCAGAAAATATTGTATCTGTTCTTATGCCCACGTTTCAGCGGACCCTGCCCGCTTCCTTTAAATTATAGGAGTCTTGAGTCTTCTTTTCTTGGATAAGGTGTTGATCTGATTCCTTCTCCCTCCTCCTCTTTGCCCACAGAAATGTGCCTCAAGTGGTTTCACTGCCTTCACAACCTTCACTTAAGTCCTTTTCGTTCCTTCAGAGCCTGAGTGAAGGATGTAGTATAGGTTCCCGTGTAGAGTCCTGAGCCCTCTGTGCGCGGAGTTCTGATCGACCCCTTACACCCGATATCGGGACATTTAGTTTTAGTAGACTCACTCATCTCTCGTACTCACAATATATCTCTTTTTCCTCCTCATCCTGGATCGGCTTTATTCTCCCCCTCTGCCTCTGACTTTAGGACCCCCCATACGCTATGACTACAAAGTCATTGGAGGGGAATACCACGGAATCACCCCTCCTCCACACCCCCGCTTTTTTTCGCTTCAAACCTCTACATCACCTACCACAGTTCCCTTTGGTATCTGGATGACTCCATCTCTATGGTGAAAGTAGGTTTCTGACAGCCCTTCGCTGGTTGGAAACCCCTTTCGAAATATTTCGATCTTACCCCCCCCTTCGGATCCTCTATCTACCTACCCCATTCCCCTTGCAGTTTCCTCAACTGAGAGGTAACGGTCTCTCCTTCGTGCCGTCCCTAGTTTCTGTTTGAACCCCTCTACTCTTCACAATCGCGTAGTAGATTGACACCTCTTTGCTGCTCTCAGCGTCACTCCTTGGAAGATAATCTTTCAGCCCACGCTTAATTCGGTCGATGTATAATGGGTCACGGTTTCCCCCCCGCGACCCCCGCTGGAAAAGCATTTCCCACCCCCTCCTAGGCCTTCATTAGGACTCAATTGCAGACACTCCTCCGTCTCCTTTCGTCAGACGGTTTTACCCCCAATGACCTTCGTGGCTCGTTTATTACGGCACTTCTTCCATTTTTCCGCTTTTTATGACCGCAAAAGCTCTTTCAACCCGATTATTCCGTTTGGTTCGCTCTTTATAAGCCCCCCTTCCCTCTGTTCTTTGTCGAGCCCCCAGGATGGTTCCCGAAGGCATTCCCGTCAAAACATCGGTTTTTTTTTGAATCAAGAAAAAAAAACTTCTGGCCCCCTTGTCCCGTTTTTGATTGACATTGTCACTTTTTTGGCCTCCTTTTCCGTTTTAGAGCGCCCTACCCGTATATTCCGGAAGTATCTTCATTTGTTCCTTACGAAGGTACTCACGCCCATTTTTTACCCCATTCCCCTTTTCCATGCCTCGCAAAGAAGCCCCCACTTCAGTACATTATTGAGGAGGCGCCTCACCCATGTCTCCATTAAATTCAATACAGCTATGTCTTTTCACCTAGGGGAGATTCCCCTTTTTATTAGTCCTTTTCTTCCGTTTTTGGATTGGTTAACCTTTTTTTCCGTACAGTTTACTTGCTAATGTGGAGTTTTCCCGTTTAAGAACCCAAAACCTCCCGGGGTTTTTTTCTAGCTTTTTGTTTCCCTTATAATAGGGCCCCCTTCCGTTTGTTCAGCAACCTCTTTTCTTGTCCGAACGGCTGGGATCTGTTTTGGGATGTGCCAGCTTCTCTTTTGTTACTGCTTATTTCCCGGAACCAGCCCTCCCGCTCCTCTCCCAGGAAACGATTTTTTTTTCATTTTCTCACCCTGCCAATCATCCCGGTTGACCTCTGACCAGAGGCGCTACAGAAATGCCTTTTTGTCTGACTCCCATTTTCTTTTTGAAGTTCCATTCGCTTTGTTACACTTTTTTTCCTCCTTACCCTTTTAATTTGAAACTCACAACGAGCAAGAGCATTCCCGTTTGTTCGCTCGTGTGGGTCCAACAAGTTTAGCGGCTGTTCGGCAATTTCCAGCTTGTGGACGAACCCCCGTTCCCCTCTGATATAGGGGAAATATCACGAGTTCCCACACTCCTGGCGGAATGGCCTGGTACAATCGAAACTCCAACCGCATCACCAAATGGAGACATCAGCGAGATGATTAAGCTGATCAGCTTTTCTACTATTTTTCGCTTTGACAACTCACCTTCCACACTCTGTCACTGCCGACTCACTCCCCTTGTTTTTTTTTCTGTCTATTCCCTTCTGGTATAATTTCAGCAGACCCCACTTCGCAAAAGAGGACAAAACGGACTCCGTCGCCCAGAACCTTTTTATACCTTTTTTTTGAGGTTTCTTTTTGAACAGTCCCTTTCGGAGTATAGATTCGACCCCCCACAACACACCCAAAAAACAAAACCCCACACCCCCCCCCCCCCCCCCCCCCAAACCAAACCCACCCCCCCCACCCAAAAAAAGGACGATCCAGCTCTGACGCAAACTTCCCCCTTTCCCCTGCTCTATTTTTCCTGAAACATCCTCCCTATTCCTTTTGATATCTCACGCTAGAGGCTCGGGGTGGACACCCCCTCCGCACAATTGCGCTACTCTTTTGTCCAAGAGCCATTCCGCCAAAAATAAAGAGTAGGTTGATTTTTTTCAATGGAGGGACCCTATCCGTCCTTTATTTTTTTGATTAAGGAGTTATGTTTCCGGGGAGAAAGTGCTTAGTTCTCGTTTAAGTATTCGGCGCTCCCCTGCTTTCCGAAAATAGCCCTTTTCTGCTCATGGCCAGAACGCAAACCCCCAGCTCGGCGTCCATAGCCATCCCCCCCCCTATGGGATATGACCCCAGTCAATTTTTCTTTGAGCCCATGCGATCTCGCCCATTGCCTCCTGAACACCAGCGGGATTTTGGACAAAATCCGAAGTTGAAAGCAATTTAGTTCCAAGTCAAAAAACACTGCGAAGTCGCCACCAGAAAAGAACCGCTGATCCTCTTCATCTCCACTTTAAACCCTGCCGCTGTCTTATTGAGATACATACCTCTTCTTCCACTCCAAAAAGAACCTTTAGCCCAAAATTTCAGTCCGCGAATCATTGTGATCTTCTTCTTCTAATTACCTGAAGAATTTTTTAAAAATGCTAAGTACCTTCAGTTCCCCCTCTGTCATTCTTCCCAGTGCTATCGTCAGGGTCGGAGTTAGCTCTTCTGACTTTTCTCTCATTCTCCACAAGGGAATGAGATTCCCCTTATAATGCCCCTCACCTTCCCCATAAGTCTTTCTGTTAGGAATTTGAAGACTACATACTTGGGTGCTTGTAAATCTTCTCCCTCCTTGTGTACGGGACCCCCAACCCTCACCCTTTCTTCTCTAGTGGTTCGACAGATCACTCCCACAAAACTTCCTCATCTAAATTAAGTCTACTTTTTTTTTTGTGAACTCATCGGTTTTCTTTTTCCACGGCATTGCCCTCTTTTCAGACGAGAAATACACGCTAATCACCTTCCTTGTAGTCGTTTTCTCCTTCACGCTACCTCATAGATTAGTCGCCTGTTTCGCCATCCAGCCCAGTAGGATGGTGGGGATTGTCAATCGTTCTACGGTTTGACGGAGTTTACACCAATGACTTTTCTCGACCTGACCGTAAGTTCTTCCCCAACCTCTTTTCCATTAGAGTAGATTTTTAGCATCCATCTTTCCCTCTATCTTTTTTTTCAAAGCCCATCCTTCTCAGATATTGTTCTGCACCCGTGGCTCTACGCGGCCGACAGAGCCGTACGTCCCAGGAGTTATTCTCCGGATGCCCTGTTCCCCTGTTTTATCTTTTACGCCTCTCCGTTTTATTCTTAAATGTAAATATTGCTCGACCCAGTGGTAATCCCGCGTTCCCAACCACTAGACCAAATCATCCCCCCTCATCCCCGATGACCCCCCGGGAAGGATGTAGTCTTGATAGGGAGGTGAACTTCTCTTTGCGTTTTCGTTCGGAAGTTGTTTTCAATAAATCACGGAAACCCCCTATTAGAGAGTAGATGATTTCCCTCAATAGACTCTAAAAGCTCTTTTCTCCTTTCTCCTTTTTCCTCGATTATCTTTGAGACTCGATTCTGGAGGCCGAATCCGCGTACGACCGTGTTAAGCTATTTGGAATATAAAAGTACATACACTCCCAACAGCTATCGGAAACCTCCACCCCACCCTATCCACACACCCCTACAAATACTGAAGGAGGTTCCTATGGCCTGGATCGAGAGCTCTTGATCGTGTCAGTCTGTTTTGACAAGCTACCTGTGGTCCCTTGATTGAAACCCTTGAGAGAATTTCTTCCGCCACCAGGAGCCCTCCTATACGAACCCCGTTCCCCCCGGGAATCAGTTCCCAGATTCTCCCCCCCGTTACCTTCGAGTTTCCCTCTGCTGTGCCACTGTGGCAGAAAAAGAGACTTCTACCCCCATTTTTCGTTCCCGCGCGAATTCTTAGCTGCCTCTGGGAAGAACCCGCCTCAACACCTCTTATCCCGATTCCCCCGTTCCTTTCCTCCCCTCCTGTAGGCAAACAGTTTTCTACCCATGACAACTCCCCACCCTCCGAAGTTCCCTTCCCTCCAGGTCACGACCGCTTCTCCCCTCTGTCTCGGTTCCCCTTGTTGACCATTCTCCCCCTTACCCCGGGATACTTCCAGGTATTCTCTTCTTGTAAGAGTTTGCTTTTTTTTACTTTCTCAAGAGTTACAACACCCCCCCTATAGGCCAGTTTGTGTTTGTTTCCTCCGCCATCGACCTTAATCACTCATTGTTCCTCCCTGAACAAATGGTGTCTCTCCTTCCAACTTAGGTCCCTTCCAGGAAACCCCTGTAGTAAGGTAGTAGGGCACCCCCCCCCCCCTGCCCACCAAAGATTTTTTCAGTTTTCCTTCATTGATCATTGGCCTTTCTTTTGGCGGACTGGCGTTACAGCTCGAGATACTCTCTCCTACCAGATCCAGTGCTTCTATAAGGGGAAACTTCCCGGGATGTCCCCCTTTTCCAAACTTTCTCATGGTTTCCCTAGCGCAGATAGGTAAAACTTCGGCCCTGATTGAAATTTTTCTATGGAGGCCCCTCCTTGCTCCACCCCGCCGAGTTTCCCAAGCTATGTTTTTTTATCTGCTATAATCTTACCTCGTTTTTGGTTTATTTTTTCTACCCTTCCGTCATGAGATTTGATAACTGTTGCGTGCCCATTTCGCTTGGCCCTACATGCACCCCAAACTCCCTCTGGTTTGTCTTGGGCTCCTATTTCTTATAGGATTTCTGCCCCCGCACTGCTTATGGGGTCTATTGCCCCCCCACCTTTTAGTTTCCTTGGCATTTTCCAAAGATTGGGCCCTGTGGTCTATCCCTTTTTTTTTTGAGTTACTGGAGATGCTCTGGCGCTTTCGGCCAACAGCAAGAAGTCTCCAGAATCCTCCCGGCCTTTACCTCGCAAAGGCCATAACTTCGGCCGCGCAGCTGCTGTAGATTTTTTTTTTGCACTTTGGCCTCCCTCCTTTTATAGGAAATTCTTTTACCCCCCTCCTAGCGAAAATGGCAGGATGAGTATTTGACCCACCTCACCCAGCCCAGAGAACTCTCTTCTCTGGCTTTTCCCCAAGATTGCATTATTTTCGGTCCCTCTCAGATTGGCTCCTTTTCATCGGGTTTCCTTACCCTCGTTGTTATTCTCCGGTTGATTTTTTTAGCCATATGAGCAACTCCTTGTTCTCAAAGTACCTTGGTCAGTCAACCCTTCGAAAGCAATTTCCCTAATCTTCGAGGCTCTTATTCAGTGCCCGTGGTTTTTCTCTTCCGTCCGGCTGAGGAAATTGTCGTACCCCGTCCTCCCCCCTCCCGCGAATCTCCTCTTTTATCCTACCTTCCTTTTTTTTGTTGATCCGTCTGCGACGGGTCTCTCCTGTCGTTCCCCATAAAGTAGAGCACCCTTAGCCACACCTCTCTCATTCATGATCGAGAAGATTTCTCAAAATTGCTTCTTCTTTTTGACCAGGACTTTCCTAGGAGTGAATAGATGCGATTCCCCCCAGGCGTGACCGCCCTAAATCAAACTGTACAAAGCTGCGCCCCTTTCCACCTCTTGCACATACGGGTTGTTGACTCGCCTACACCTCCCTTTCGTGCTCGTTGTGTTTTATACTACCGCCATTTCTTAAGAAGCTTTTTGTCCAAGTATCCTTCCCCAACTCCATCTTTCTTGTGATTCACGAACAAAAACTGCGGCCCATCCTATCGCATCTTGACTTGGCGTATGATTTTCAGCCCCTGAATTTCATCGTTCCTTCCTTCGCAGGATGGATTCCCCCCCTAAAATTCCTTCCCCAGGCGTTCCTAGGGAAAGTCAGAAACAACACACGTAGGCGGAACAATCGGTCGTAGCCATTTTCCCACCAACCAGGTGATTTTACAATAGACAAAAGAAAGGGCTAGCCTCCTATTAGAAGTTATGAAAAAGAGTCCCATCCCGAAAACATAGGGATGTTTTGTCGGTGTCCCTGGTTTCCTCTTTTTTGTGTAGGTTGGTTGTTGTTTTTTTTTGTTTTTGTTCTTTGTTTTTTTTGTTTTCTTTTTTTTTTTTTTTTTTTAGGACTCCTTCTTGCCACGCAATTTCCAAGATTCCACATGCCATTCAAATAAAAAAGCCCCCCCGCTACGTAGTAATCTCCCAGTTGAGCCTCCTCTAGATACCTATTGGATCGGCATATCGAGCTTTGCGCCTGCCCCCTAAATAGCAAAAATTCATCCCCAAGAGGAATCCTTATATATTTCTTCTCCAACCCCATTAAGCAAGACCTTTAACCCCTTTACTCCTCCCTTAACTCACTATCTAATGGCCTGAATATATGTAAGGTCTCTTCCTCTTACGTTCCCTATGGTAGCCGTCCCCAATGCACGAAAGATTCCAGATGAACCTTTTATCCCTTGCTCCAAAGGTCACGGTCACCTTTTGGGTTTGCGTCGATGATTCCCCTTCTCCTGTTTCTTTTTCTGCTCTGACGCCTTGCGTTTTCAAACCAGGGCTCGACAACCGCCCCACGTTGCTGATTTTTTGTTTTCCTTGCTGACTCAGAGACGAACACTTCCTTTCATTGACAAGGGTAAATCTTTTTTAACGCTTCTCTCCAAACAGTCGTATGGAAAAGTTTTTTCAATTGGTCAATGGACTTTTTTTCTAAATACCCCCCTCCCTTTCCTCCCTACCGTGCCAACTATTCCCCCCCTCAATCTGGCGGATTCTCTCTTTAATGGCAAAATTCCTGCTTGGGGGCCATCCTGTACATCCCCCTTGTCCGCAGGTTTTTGACCCCCATTTTTCCACACACAAGGAGAATAGACCGAACTTCATTTTTTTTTCACGTAGTTTTTCCACGTCGAGTCGATAGAATCCCCCTTTGTTGCTTTTCTAGCTGATACCCGCACACTGTCATCGGATTTTCGGAAAAATAGTCAGAATCTGCCCTCCGGCTGAGAATAGATATATTTGCTTGCTCCTGAGGAAATGGTACTCATTGGTGTGTAGTAAGATCCTCTACCTTTTATTTCCCACATCGAACTATGCCCTCCCGTGGTTTCCCCTTTCCATGAGATTTCCACCTTTACTTACCCACAGCTATCTTATTCCGACAGCCCGCCGGCCATGCCTATGTTCTTCTGGTAGATGTTCTTGTAATCGATCTGTTTATGCTTATGATTTTTGCCCCCCCCCCCTATATAGGAACCCTGTTAGTTTCCCTTTCTATACTGAGTTCCCCTGCAACCCCGCACTCTCTATCGCGGGCAAGACTCCCCAGCCCTTCCCCTCCTTTGTTGTTTTGTGTGATGAGTCTACTTAGAGAACTAGCGGCTATTGCTTGGTGTGGCCCGGTAAGATACTCCTCTTACATTTCCCCAATTGTGCCCCTGGAGTTTTCAATCTGCAATACACTCAAAACCTACTCTGCCGGCAACCTATCTCCATCTACTCCAGCCTTTCTTTTTGTAGTTGGCTATTTATGATTTCAGCGCGTTTTTTCCGCGATTCTTGATAGTTTTCAATTCACCTGAGGCCCCACCGGTGAGCCCTTCTTTCCCTCTTCAACTACGGAGTACCCATCACCCCCCGGCAAATTAACCGTTAAAGGCCAGGAACCGACCCCCTTTCCAGAAACTCCGAGTCTATCTCCTAGAGCTGGGGTCAGCGGCTGCGACGTGTGACCCCGTCAATATGTCTTCCCCTCCGTCTGTTCTGCGTAGATGAAACCCCTTCTTAGTTTGGAAAGACTGTAAGAAATAGTTTGACACTGCGGCCTTAGGTCTCTCAAGTACGTACTTTTTTTTTCCCTGGACTCTTTCAACCCCGTTTCCCTCTTACAGATCAAACCATACGCTGGCCTTCCTTTTATGACTTCAGGTAAACTACCTTTTTGTTTCCTCTCCCCTCTTGAGCTTTTCAGTACTGTTGAAACTCCATTATGTCTGACCTTGTGTGATTGATCTTATGTCCTGCCCTGCGTTTCCCATATTTTTTCTATCAGACCCGTTCACCCCCAAAGTCCCGCGATGAGGGAAGTCTTGCTTTCTCTTTCCTAAGACATCGTCATCCGTGTTATTTTAGATACTGGTTGTATCTCTCCAGGAGGTTGTCGAAGTCCGGACAGTCCCCTTCTGTAGGGTCGCCCGAAATCTCCTCCCACCAAAACACCGTCGGTTACAGGTTCCTTTTTACCTTTGACATTTCTCGAGGTATGGCGGACTTTTTTCACCCCAGATTACTGAGCGACTCCTTAATCTTCCCAGTGCCCGAGCCCTCCAGTTCGACTTTTTTTGACGGTAACGCTTTTTTAAACCTTTTTCGTCACTCTTTTTTCCCCATTCTCGCCACAAGGGGCGTTTCCTAATGTTTTCTTTTTAGGGGCGGCGTCTCTCCGGGCTAGGCCGCGATTTCCCAGAATCCTCTTTTCTACTATGGTCTTATAGGAGCCGCGTTTGCTGGTTTTTTTGTTCTAATTAGCATCTCTTCTCCTTGGTTGCAACTGTAGTTTTTCGAAAAACCACCCCATGCTGGTTTCCACTCTCAGCGTTGTGCTCATAATGCCACTCTTCCCCTAGGAGTTTTTGGCACTTCTGTTTTCTCTTTCACCCTCTCTGGACCACATGTCTTACTGAAAAGTCTTTGGGCCGCGTTGTTGTGTAGTTCCTTGTTCCTCGTATCTTCGATTTTTACCCTCATCTTTCGCGCAGACGAAAACGATGAATTTCTTTTCGCCCCACTCCCCCCCCCCTATAGTCCCCCTTCCCGCGAAGATCCTTCTAGATGTACGGCCTTATTTTGCATTTTCTCACCTAAGGGCTTTTTGACGGTAACCCTTCTCGGTCCCAGGCTTCGTTCCCCCCCCCAAGTGATGATATTGTTGATTTCAGCCCCCCCCCAGCCCTCTCACTTCGCTTTTTAGAGTGAGAAACAAGTCCCTTCTGTCTAGCTGTTAGTCCCTCTCCATTTGTCTGTTGTTGTCTAGGTCAGACTTTTTGTGATCCTCCTGTCTTGAATCGACCTCTGCCACTCTCTCGGTCGAACCTTTTTTGGTCAGACCACCCCCCCAATCCTCGAAGTATGCCGCCCCGGATCCCCTTGAGACAGATTTTTCTCAGATTTTTTCTCCTCGTCTTCCTGTTATTGCGCGCCCCCTATCCC
>Ga0179591_1282426_pt1 | contig 22027 bp, 26 predicted proteins | sample CZOMad2_1_08_16f_FD_182891 | JGI IMG/M metagenome (GOLD analysis project Ga0179591, IMG submission 182891) | Vadose zone soil fungal communities from Angelo Coast Range Reserve, California, USA - CZOMad2_1_08_16fungal (PacBio error correction) | ecosystem: Environmental > Terrestrial > Soil >... | reverse complement strand
GTCAATGTGCCCCCAAGAGAGCTTCTCCTTGGGCCCTAATTACCACCCCCCCGGCGTTTATTAAGGTCCTTGTTGTGGATGTTCAACATAAAAACCCCTTCCCTCACCCTTTGTCTACTAAGCGACACGTGAGTGCTCGGCAAAAGGGGTGAGCCATTGTTAGCGCGTGTTCGACCGGCCTTTTTTCCCTCGGCCCATTTTTTCCGCGCCCCCCCACCCAGCTCGGGTCTTATGTATTCAGCTCCATCGTCTCTTTTTCCTCCATTAGCCTCACTCTACATTAATTTTCTTGATTTCTCAGTCCTTGTACAAGTTAATAGAACATGTATTTTTCCCCCTAAAAAACGCTATCTATTTTAACATATTAGCTTTTTTCTTGCCTCCCCCGGTCCCCCTTCCTCTAATCCCCCCCCGATGAGAAAGAATGAAGCTCCTTAAACACGCGCGTCAAAGACTCTACCCAACTCTCCGTGAACTGTACCAAACTGAGTGCACCATAAATTAATTTCACTTATTGAGGTGGATTGCGTAACCAAGACAGACCGCCAGCTCCAAATCAAATAGTTTGGTGATTCCCCTGCTTTTTGATGTCCACAAGCCCTAATTATCCCCTTTCTTTCCCCGGCCAAGCGTGATTAAAACGAATGCGTCCTTAAGTGTTCTTCGCACTTCCCCTTCTCACGACTACATCCCGTCGTCTTCTGTGTAGGAGATCGCATTACAGCGCAGGCTGTAGTATCATTTTGTAGCTCGGAATTAGACGAAACGGCGCGCTGCACTTTTGCTCTCATCGTGGACGACGCTTCGTTGACTGAGAATAATTCCAGTTCATTTGTGCACTCAAACCACCAAGTTTTTTTTTTTTTCTATGGTTCCCCCCCTTCCGCACCCCCGGGCCTTGATGCACGCACGTGCTCTCATTCGGAATTCCTTTTCTTTTATTTAAACCTGTTATCAACCGTCCCTGTTCGTTCCAGGCCCCTGCCAGTTTTCAAACCCCCCAGACGCAAAAAGACACGCAGTTTAGTCGTACTGCCCTTTCCGGTCCTCCACTACTCGAGGCTGGTTGGGGCCCGTTCCGGAGCTCCCCCCCCTTTCGTCGCATTTCACGTTTGCCGTCCCCTCAAAAAGAGGTATTTCCCCTCGAAACTTGTTCCGAAGGGACCCCAACCCAGCTTTCTGCCGTTACGCCCCCGATTCTATGCCCTGTTTCATGAACATCCTGCTTGCCCCAATCATGGCCTGGAGTTGACGGTCTTTTCGTTCTGGATTCATTTTTTCCCCCCAACACGCACCCGTACCCGGAAATCCGAGTTAGATTTTTAAGTTACTTCTCTTTCCCAAATTCTTTTCTCGCTCCTGGCACGTTTCTTATTGTAAGTCCTTTCGAGCTGCGCGCCAAGGTCGAAGTATCTATAGCCCCCCCCTCCTACACAACATCAGTCATGGCTTTATTGCTTTCTAAGTCACTCAATAGACCTTAACTGTCGCCCCGACGCCCTTTCCTTTTCTCACCCCTTCTTTTGGATTGCTGAAGTTTTTGATTTCGCTCTCGGATATTTATTTTTTCCAGATCTCCACTTTACCCCATCCCGTCGTTGGCCTTCTAAACCTTATAAGTGTGGAAGTGGACGCCCCCATATCCAGAGGACATACCTTTTCAGATTGACCCAACTCACTTTCTCTCGGACACAGCTCGTGTATGGTTTACGACCATGGGGGTGTACCGTCGCCCACGTTTCCCTTTTCAATGAGTTAAATGAATGAGCTAGCAATCTTTTTGATTTTTTTTTCCGGTACCTGCGTCAACACCTTAGCCCGTTCTTTTCCCACCTGCCGCTTCTGCCCCCCACCTTCATGGCCCCACACCCCCCTCTTCTTTTCTGCGTTGAGTCTCCTCCTGAATATTTTTTTTCCATTTAAAACCCTCCAAATTATTAGCCCCGCAGACTTTTTTCCTTATTTTACGTCTAGAAGGTCGTATTCCATGTAGGGGCCCCCTTTTCGCTCGGTTGCGTCGATTCAAGTGTTCAACCATCCTGAAAGAAGATTACCCACCGACTGAGCCCTTCAGAACTATTCACTCGTGGCAGAGTTGAATTTCCCCCACTATTTCCACACCTTTTCTTTGACGTCCTTAATGTGGGACCTGTATTTTTGAGGCGCACCGGCCTCTGTAAGACAATTGGACGAATCCCTCCAGATACTCTTTTTTTTACACTAATCTAGAAATACCCGCGTCGTGTCTGTGACCTGACAGTCATGTTCTTGTCGTTTGTTTTTTTAACGAAACACCATTTTAGCTTCGCGCTGGTAGCAAACTCGAGCTTGTTCAACTTTTATCACCTCCACTCCCCTTTCCCCCGGCGATGATAATGCTTGTCGGAGCAACTGAGATTTCCCACCTTCCGGTCTTACAAGGTTTTGTATCATACAGGCCGATTCCCTTTCAAGATCTTTTTATGCCAGCTCTTTTGTCACCCTCTTTTTCTCCCCCCCAATCGCATCCGCCCGTTCGTGAAGATTGACTATCTTTTCACCTTTTCCACCCGTTACCTTCCCCCTGCTGGATGATGAACTCCTTGATTTGCTCCCCCGGTGTTCTTAGTCCTGCTGTTTTTCCTGTTTTCTACCCCTCCGTCCCGCTTCGACTTCGATTGGTTTCACAACCCAGGGGGGCCTGCTTGGACAATCCTCTCGACCCCCCCCTCTAGGTGTGATGCTCGAGACCGCTCATCCACTAACCCCTTTTTCCCGATCCTTTTTACGCCACCCGGCGACCCCTTTTTCCCATTCCAAGTAACGGAAAGGCCGGTCTCACCCATTAGACTGAAAAACGCTCGTTTTTGCTCCCCCCGGCAGTACCCTCATCCCGCGAAGGGGGGAACCATGGTTATCCGTCGAGTTTCCTGACCTTGTGGGCGTCGGCTTCTTTTGCTTGCCCCCTAGTCCCCCTTCTCTCTTTTCCCTCCCCTTTTGTTTTTCTCTTTTGTTCTATGGCAACTTTTTTTCAAAGTCCGATACGTCCACAAAAAGAAGTCCCCCCTTTTGTATACCATCTAAAACCCTCCCTCTTTGAGGTTTTTTTTGAGGAATTGCTGCGCCACCACCAGGTCATCCTATTTGGGGAGACCTGCCCACTTTAATTAATTGGAATGGATTCCGGAGAAAGTGGGGTCTCTTCAAGAGGACGGTTATGTTGATAAGTTCTTCCTTCCCCAAACTTCTCTTTGGTCGTTGGATACCCCCCTCTTTCCACCATTTCTTTGTACCCCCTTCCCTTCCACGCACACGGGACTTATGTTGGTATCACCTGACCCCCTTCGTCAGCAAAGTGAGACCCACATCCCTTCTCTTCTTAACTTTTCAGTGCATATCGCCTGTCTGCTAACCCTTCCTAAACGCTCCCCTCGCGTCGAAACGCTGCATGCGCTCTTTGTAGAAGCCTTTGCAAGAAGTAATTAGTGCACATAATTCTCGTCGGACCACGGACCCCGCTCGCATTTGCCCACACCCAATTCCCCTCCTTTCCCTTGGATAGCTTTTCTCCGAATTTATCATTCTCCCTCACGGATTGTCTTTGATGCAAATATTAAAATCCTCGAGTTTGAGCACGAGACCCCTAATCGAAGTACTTTCACCCTTAATCAAAGAACTAATCACATTTTCTTTTTTCACGCGCCCCTCTCCGCGCTGTCTGTCTAGTTAGGTGTAACCCTTTTAATTGTTCGACAGATCTATTCGTTCTCCGTACCACTTGGCCCCCATCAATCGTTATTACAAATAGGGAAAGTCCCTTGAAGATGCAACTGTCCGATTTATTCTGGTTCCGAATTTTTCCGCCTCGCTTTCTGTCAGGTCCACCGGCGTGAGTACCGGGGTAATCAATCCTCGCCCGAACACGCAGGGACCCCTCTTAACCATCCAGATTTTCTCCCGATCCTTCTCCTTCCTCCGGCTTAATATATTGACTTTTTAAGGTCCCCCCCCCCAAAACTATCATAGTGCGCCTCATGTGACCCCATTCAAGAGGGGGGTTGAGGACCTTAGTGAATGCCGCTTTCAAGCTTATCAACCAGTAATCGCCGAATTGTTTTGTTAAAGTAGTTCGCCTACATTTCAAGAGACCTTAAGGTTCAGCACCTTTATTGCGCCGTTTACAACCCCCCTTTTGGCTATCACCCTCCCAGTATCTTTTTGTCCCTAATCCTTCTGTGAGTTCTAGGAACCCATCCGACTGCGTTCCGCAAGGCCGCCTAACGGTTATGACAATGCACCGCCTACTTCCCTGGTCTTTCAGCGCCGCTCCTCAGCTCTGAAGATCTCCCTCGAGAGAAATAACCCTACTAACCCGCACATACCCCGACGGTGTCCCGAAGTCCCTGCTTTAGCAGGTAGTCGATGCTTCCCTTTCAGCGGAACAAATCATGCAGTCTGGCTCTCGTGGGCCAGATTACCGTAGAAAGTCGCGCCGCCCTTTGGAATGCTTTCCCCTCGCACGGCGCGCGCAAACTCTTTGTGCCCTCCCCTCAGTCTTTCGCCATCGAAAATATTCCTGGACGAGGCCTTTTGACAGGAAATCAGAACGAAACCCATTCACCCCTTAAGATGTGGGTCAAAGTCCGTGTGACTGAACCCAGGGTCTCCCGTATCGCCGCTCTGGCGTCAGCTTTGAGTCGTTTATCTGAAAACACGTCGTTTTCTCAAAAGCAGGGTCGACAGTGACAATAGTTGCACGGCGAAACACCTTTTTCAGTACTCCGTGCCGTTCCCCGCCCCGCCGCTTCGCTTAGTGGTCGATGATTAAAAATCGAAGAACTTTCCTAGTTAGACGGATTGTTTTTAAAAACTGCCGCTTCACTTCCCGTCCCGGTTAGACAGGGTCACCGTCAGAATTCCCCTTTGCCAGATAGGAGAGTGACTCCCCCCTTCTTGTCCTTCCGAAAAACCCCACTTTGTGGTTTTCCTGCCTCACAGTTGCTGATTATTTCGACACGATTTTTCCCCCCCCGATCGTATCCATCTCAGCGAGCCTTTGAGTAGAATTCCGGAATGAGGCCGCAAGCAAAGATTTTCCCCCTTCCCCATATCCCAGTAGCGAGTTAGCCTCGCTCCAGTTCTACGACGTTCTTCGTTATGCTTGGGCAGTCGAAAAAACATTAAGCCAATCCTCTTCTAATTGCCCTCCTCCAGATCGGCCAAGTCGGTTGAGTGTGGACATCACCTCTCGTTACCCTTCCCCCGACTCGTTTGGATTAACGGATTGAGGATTTGGAGGGGTTCCCTCCCCCAGGTTACAAAATCCCTCCAGAAGTGCAGGTCTTTCCCCGTTGGAAACCTTAATGCCTGGATTCTTCCTTTCAAGCCTCTCTTTTATCGTCTTTCCCCCTTCTCTTCTCCCCCTCTTCCCCTTCTCTCTTTGCCTGCTTCCGATCGGCTTTGGTATACTGAATACTGTGATCTAGCGGTCCTATCCTCCTCTAGTTTTTATATATGAAAATTATCAATTTAAGATACACAATTCCAAGTCTTGTATCCCCTACAATAATGGGAATAGGAAACTGTGAATAGTCATTGAAAAGAATCCCCCTGACCTGACCTCTTAATCTCCTCTCCCCCAATGAATGGAAGGGTGGTGTTCCCTGCTTTTGCAACCAGGCAATGTCGAAACCACCGCGTCCCCTAGTCCCCTTACAAGATTTGCGGTTTATAAGGCCGTTTTCGAGTATACAACAATTGGTGGTTTTGAAAAGACACACAACAGGTCCAAATTCAAGAACTCCTTTTGGTTTGAGTTGAGGCAATCATGAGCTCCAGATTTCTTGGCCAGGGAACAAAAGCTCCTATTTTTTTCCCACCCCCCCCCTCAGTTTTTGTTGTGAAGGTTAACACCTTTTTTCCCAGTTTCTTCGCTCCATTCTTGCACGTCAAACTCAACAAAACCTTTTTCTTCCTTTCCGTGGGTGTGGGATTTAAAAACCCACATATTCACGGTTACTAATCCAAATGTACGTGCTACCGCCGCCCACGCTTGGCGCCTGAGCTTGGTTTCCCCGAAAGTCCTTGAATTTCCCCCCCCTATCCCCGTACCCTTTCTGAGCGCAGGAGTGTCAGCGTCCCCGTCTCCTTTTCCCCTCTCTTTCCACATTCCCTTTTGTCATCAGTTTAGAAAGCTACCTTTTGTCACTTTGACTCGTGTACCTTCTCTTTAATACTCCCCCCCCCCTAGCTATCTATACCTCTAGCTAGCGTAGAGGATCCCCCCGCAGGAGTAGAGCGACCACCAACGTGCAGGAATAGAGTCCGGAAAATTCTCCCGGCAAAGCCCTACCCTGTAGTTCAAAGTTACCAACACGAATGCTGTCTCCCCCTTTTTTTCAGCCATGTTTCCCCTTACGCTGGGTTGTCATTTCGTAAAAATAACCTCAGAAGGCATAACGTCAACAATTCGGTGAAGTCCCTCTTGTTTGATGGCCACAATCCGTACGGGCCCTCTCGCCAGTCCGTCCGCAGTTTTTGGTGGGAAAGTCACCAGGTCATGGACATTCATTTAGTCGAAGGCCCAAATCCTCCTTTCCTTTTTTCCATTACGGTCGTCTGGAGCGATGATCCGCGCCGGCGCTTTTTTCGTTATCGTTGGTGATTTGGCGCGATCCCGGCGACCTCAAAAGATCGTTCCACCGATGTTCCTCTTCTCTTCCTGACGCTCTGTGATAGCTCAAATCAGAATTGTGAGCAAAACAAAACTTTTTTTCCCCGCTGGTCCTTCCAGCACTCAATTTTTTATTTCTCCAGCTCCCCCCCCCTAATCTAGGCCATGCATCTGCGTCGTTCAAAATGTTCCACCGAAGTTTTGCATCCTTATTTTTCACCCCAAGCCGTCCTCACCAACCGTAAGGAAGGTTTCCGATGATGACCTTTACGCCCCCTACGTCTCGGTCTGGTTAGGGTTGCGCGATTCTTGGCACAATTTGTCACGCATTTCACGTTTTTGCCGTCAGGACACGCTGTTTTTTCCGTTTCGAACACCCCTGTTAGATAGTCCCCTTATCACAAGATTTTGAGAGCCAGGAAGATCTATACTGCCCCCCCCTGTTTCACTTCCCCTACGTCCTTTCCATCATCGGCTTTGGGGTACGGGAGATGTGATGAGTGAATGGTTTAACCACTTCTTCTTCCCATCCGATGGTTTTTGTATGATGTCAGACTATTCTTTCCCCTTTCACCCCCTCTTTGCGCGCTACTTTCCTCCTGACTTTCTCCCTTCGAGGGAGACGACCACCTCTATCAGTTCTCCCGCCAACTTCCGGGTCATTGCTCTTTTCTGCGTTCCCCCTACATCGACGGACTTGCCGCCGCCCTTGAATTACGGAACTTCGCTTTTAGTCTTTCCGATGGGGGCTTTTCCGAGCTCGTTCTTCTCTTATCTTGCTCTGAGACGCTTAAACTACCATTTATCGCCCTTTGGCTTGGCCCTCTAAACCTGGTAGGAAGTTGTGTCGGAAACTGGTCGCTACTATGCCGCGGTCCCCCACCGACACAGGTCTGATTCTTACCAAACAGCTCCGGAAGATTGTGGGTTTCCGAAAAAACGTGGGTGTAAAGGCTGGCAACGTCCAGTGCTGTAACTGCATGCGCTGAACGCCCCGTCTGGCTTTCCTGCGTTTTTTCCCCCCAAAATTAGCGGCTTCTATTTTTTACCGCTTCCATCTAATGGACCAAAAAAAAAAACGCGATTCCATGATTTTAACTTACGATCCGTTTTTCAACCCGTCCCCCTTATATTCCGACGAGCTAAGAGCCATTCATCTTACGTATCGAGTAGTACCTGGGCCCTGTTTAGCCTGCTTTTTTGCGGGGAAATGGATTTACCGTCCCTCCGCGCGTGTGGAAAGGAACCCCCGACCGCCCTCCCTTCCGTTCAATTTTTTCATAATTTGCATTAATTGCCCTACCCCTCCTTTCATGTGGCGAGTCATGTGTTCCCCCCCCCTGGACTGCTTTCGCAAATCGCCCGCGAGAACTTTTTTCCACCAACCATACGAGAATGAAGTTGAAACTCAGACTCGACCCACACATCCTAGCGGCTGCTGGTGTCCGGCGTTTCCGCCTTCTTCTTCTTTTGGCTTGAACGACCAAAAATGTTCGTCTTTTCGAGTTCGTTGCAGAGATATTTCCTATTTTCTCAACAAATCTTCGGTTATCCGCTTAAGCTTTCGGCTACCCAGCCCTCCATGTCGGAAAACCCTTACCTTTTTTGGATAAATTGCTATCGCGTCGTTTCAGAATTCTGGGAGTAAAAGTGAGCGGTTCAATCTCGACAACCTGACCCTTCCTTTTGTTATGACTTCGGCCCTGAAAATTTCTGCCCCTCTAATCTACTCTTCCTTTGCATCATTTTTCCTCCCCTGAGGGCTGCCAGTCCGGTGTTTTTCTTATTAAAAAGAAGGTCCGTCCAGAAGGAGATTTGCAAAAGACCCTGTAAATAGTTTAACTCGCCAACAGATACCCCCCCTCGCCATTTTGCTTCCTGACCCTCTTTCCCCCCCACATAACCGTACCGTCTCTTTCCGCCCACAGGGCTGTCGTAAGGACAATCCGAGAACTTTTCAGTCTCCCATCCGGACAGTCTCGTTGTTGGAAACGCCATCCCTCAAGCATTTTTCCTGTTATCGGTCGCTGTTTCCTCCCCCCCCCCCACCTGTCCTCGTTTTGTCGGAGCGTCTTTGGACTGTGACATAGAACATATCTTAACGAAGTGTTTTTTGTGGAGCTAGATGTCCCGGCGAAATTACAGCCGCTCCTCCACACACTAAGACCAGTTTTTGCCCTTCGTGCCCTCGAACCCTTTCCCATGCTGTTGTGGAGAGTCCAGTGTTCGCCAAAAATCGCCTTTTCGTACTTTCGGTCAGTGCCATAATGGCCTGACGCCCGGCCTCCATTTGTGGCGTAAAGATCGGTACGGTTGTTTTTGATATCCTTTGAGCATGAAAAAAATTGAGGGGTATTGGCCGATTTAACAGATTAAACAATTGGGACAAATTTCACTCCCTTTTCCTAGGTTTCCACGTCAAACCCAGCCTTCCTGAGCACCGGAGCAATCAATTAGCAGAGGCCAGAGTTTCCCTATGGCTCCAGTTTAGCCCCCCAGTGCCTAAACCATCTCGTCCTCTCTGATTGCGCAGTGCCCCCCTTCTGGGAACACTCTTTTTCATGCGCACTCCAACGATATTCGTCCACTGGTTCCCCTCTATAGCCTTTAGCACAAAACAGTGTCCTTTTTCCTCCAATGGAGTGTCTAAAGTTATCAGTCGCCTCATCGTTGCTGCTTTTATGCAAAAGATTCACACTCTCTGAGTTTTCTCCCCTGCGCTCCTGAACATGTTTGTAGGGACCCAAGAAAAGAACCCCCACTTTACAGACCTGGTACAGCAGATCCAGACGCTGTTGGTCTAGATTAGTGTAAAAATATTCTCTTTTGCTTATTTTCGCCGGCGATTTTGCCGCAGCTTCCCGGGCCTTTGTCCGTTTTTGGAACCTTTACTGAAACACTTCTTCAGTTAGTTTGGAACGGGCCCGGAAGCTTCCACTCGACAGAGGGAACCTATTCTTTTTTCCTTCCTTTCGGGAGTTCGGTGAAGGTTGTTCAACTTCGGAGGAGAGAATTAAAACGGGTAATCTTACTCCATTGCCCCCTGACCCCCCTGAACGCCCAGTTGGACCCGAGATGCCATCCCCTTATGCGGACGTTACATGTTCGGAGATTAGACTGTTTAATATATTGGAATGTTCCCCAGACCCATACCTTCATGCGGCTCCCCTCATTTCCCCTACGTTTTTTTTTTTGATGTCATTAGGTTGACTGCTACGAGGATTCTCTCCAGAGAGCGGATGTTTTTTCAAAGCAGACAGCCCCCGACAGGCTTTTTCATCTCATTTTCAGTCACTTTCCCCTTGCCGTTGCGCCTGGTCACAAAAGTGGGGGTGCCATCTCGCGAGATGGGTACACTAATCGTGATTTGTAAGAGGCATCGTCTGTCTCGACGCATGGGTAACTGCCACAGGCACCCTGTCCGGTTTCCCCTTTAACTGTACATTTGGATTTCAAGCAGAGATTAAGTGCAGAACTCGCCTCACCTCCCGGATCAGAGCATACCCCCCATTCTCTTGTGCCTCCTTAGGTAGGCGGCGAAGTTGGTCCTGGTCTCTTTTATTTCTTACAGTTCCCAATATAATGCCGGAAGTTGTGTAGATGTGGAAGAACGTTCCGTGTTGTGCAGTAACGGTCTTCATCCTTGCCCTTCTCGCGGACCTCAATTTTTGACCTACTCATGTTTTCCCCTTAACCCTCGGATTTAATGGAAGGGCCTGTTTTTTGACCATGAATCCAGAACGAAAGCCCCCCTCCCCAGTTAGCTTCTCCAATGTCCGGTCTACTTACCATTTGCATCCCGATCTCTCTCCCTTGCTGCATCTGTGAGAGTGTCAAGGATTTTTGAAACCTTTGAGTTTCACGACACTAGTCCTACAACGTTGACCGTGCGCCAAATTTTGAATTCCCGTCTCCTTTTGTGCCCCCCCCTTCCCACCGCGGCTTAGTGCGTGAAAGGTCTTCATAAAAATCTAAAAGGAACTTCGGTCTTTTTGTCTGCTGTTGAAAATCCTCTCAGCGCCCCCCCCTTTCCGGTTTAGAAGGGTCAAGACTATATTTTTCCCATGGAAGGATTATTGGGAGGTCGCTTTGAGAAGTGACCCCCCCTCGAAAACTCACTTTTTGTTTCCCTTCCCCCAGCTGATTATTCTCTAACACGAGCGGAGGACCGATATCTCCCCCGTCCTTTTCTCCCCGCGTTGGCTGTCTAAGTAGCTGAGATCACAAGATAACTACTCTCTTCTGAGTCGCGACCCTAAGACGACCTTATGTAGTCGTTATGATTGGTCCCCCCGTTCCCGACTTCCTTTTCGCTTTTCCTTCTGGTTTTAATCCTTCACCCTGTGAATGCCCCGTCTGCATTTTTCGAGATGGTTTTTTGGAATCCCCCCTCCTTGGCAGTAACTACTAGGTGATTCCTGAGATGCTGAGTTTTTACTTCGGGTTTCCCCAATTTCACAACCTCAGACTTAAGTGCTAATTCTAAATCGTCCCCTTGGCGTGTCACTCTAGAGTTATAGTGCCTCTCGTTTTTAACGTCACTCCTTTCCTCCTTTTTCTTCGACTTTTCTCGACGCTAGCTATCTGTGAATAAAGCTAGTTTTCCCTAGAGGCCCCTTCCTGCCAACCTATTAACATTGACAGATGGACTGTGGTTCCCCCCACTCATGGAATTCTGTTCTATAATTCTGCCCCTCAATGCCCCCCTTTCTCCTCTGTTGAACATGCCTAAGAATTGAAGTGTTAGCGATTGAAGAGCCAAATGATCGTGAACCCAACCCTCCCTTCTCATTCCGCCCCCCCTCTTTCGGTGCTTGTAAAACACCCCAGAGGTTCGCAGATCGACAACAGTTTTTAAGGTGTTGTTTGAACCTCCCCCCACCCCAAATTAACACCGCCGTTTCCCCCTTTTTTGAGTTTCGGCAATGAATGAGGAAGAGCCCTTCTTGGAACAAATTAGAGCCCAACTCCCGTTGTTTGTTGATCGAGAAGTGTTAAAATTTGCCAAGCCTCTTCTTCGCTCCTGTTCTTTTTTCCTCCCTCCCCAACCAGAGGGCGGCCTCATGGGTTTTGGATGTTCAAAACCCCCCCCACCTTCCCCTCACCGTTTTTAATCCTCTTGAACCGTTCCCTTCTCCCTCTGCAAATGCATGGTTTTGTTCTCAAGTCCATTTTCCATCTCCTCGCCAACACGTTCCCTGTAGGATCGCTTAGTTCCCCTTATATCTTCTTCCCCCCTACTCCCCCCTTTTCCCCCTTTCTATTCTTTTCCCAGCTTACTTGTCAATTTTTAATAGGACTTTTACATCTCTGAATACCCTCAAACCTTCCCACCTCTAGCTTTGAGAGGATACCCTCTCTCGAAGCACACGAGGCGTCTTCCTCTGTCTGTTTCCAACCGAGAAGTACCGACAGCCCACCCTTTCAAGGAACTTCTTGGTGCCCACCCAGACTGAACCGATCCCTTCCCTTTTCTGTTTCCTTGCTTACCCCTACACGAAGCCTGGCCGGACTTAACACTATGGGGCCAGTACACTTCGCTTTTCCTTTTTGCCCCCCTCCGAAGGGCCTCTAGCAAGTCGCTAACCTTAGGGACAATTCCATCAAGGAATGGCCTTCCCTGGGAGAACTGAGTCCCCTTCATAACCATCGACCATCGGAGGATTCTGGCGCGTCGTGATTCCCCTCGCACGGCTTTTCTCTTACGTTATCTTCGGCGCGAGATTTCCGGGATACTACTCAAACAAAATGTTTTTCAGGATTGGGATCGATCGTGACTCCGCTCGTTGTTCGATAATATCTCATGTGCGCCTTTTTCCCCCCAAACCCCTTCGCTGGGTACTCCGCACGGCATGATGCACGCCCTCTTATACTATGACATGAAGATGCGAGGGCCCCCCTGTGAGACAGGACTTGTGTTCCGTTTTCAGAAGGCATTTTTTTCAAACCCCCCCCGCTCCCCCAACCGACCGAATTGGTTACGCAGATTTATGAGAAGGGCCCTAAGCCGGTTTTCTGGGACGGCGACGGCTAGTTCACAATTTTTTCGCCGTTCACGTTCGTCTCCCCCAAAAGATTGTCGCCCTGCCCCCACATGTTTCATCCTCCGGTGTCAACAGTCAACCCCATCCTTCAATCGAGTTCCCCGGCTCTTACTCCCCACGACTTCCCCGTTTCCATTTTCCGCTCTCCCATCCCTCGGCCTTGGTGGTCCGGCTTTTTTTTTGGAGTCATGCAACCCCCCCTTCCAATCCCTCCTCGTTTCGACTGTCGGTAAGACCTTCGTGCAAACTTTCGTTAGAGCGCCGGGGCAGAGGGAGTTTTTCTTACTTCCCTTTCCGTAGGCGTGACTCCCACTGTGTCTCCTGTATATCCCCGACGACACATCCGGCATGCTGAGTGGCAGGCGTAAGGACCTAGACAAGCCTGCCCCTAACGAAGACCTAATGGAGTCAACTTTTCTCGTTTTTTTTCTTCTTGATACTTTTTTTCGCGCGCGCGGACCCTATCTTCGATAGTCTTAGTTCGAGTAAACTACCATTATTTCTGAATGCCCCAAAACGTTGATCCTCTTTTGACCTGTTTGGATTCCCCCACTGCGCGCTCCATCCCATCTTCGGACCCTCACAGTTAGGATTTCGTGTACAAACCGTAGAGGATTGTGTTGTGGACGAACCGGGTCTTGTCTTCGCCTTGTTTCCAATTTGACCCCTGAATGCTGTTTAACGCCTGTATGGCTTTTCCTGCGTTCAACCCAATCGCCGTTCCCGGTTTTTGATAATAAGGTAAGCTTTTCATACTTTCCCCAGCAACCACACGGCGATTTTCCCTGATGCTCCCTCTTCTGAATCTTTTGTCCTGAAAAAGTTTATATATTCAGCTTTCCCGCTGCAGCGTGGAAGTCCTACTTGTATTCCATCGCGGGCTTTGCTTTTGGTTTCGGCGCGAAGGGCCGAAAACGGGAGCTTTTAGTGGACTGCACCGAGAAGGCAAGGAAGAAGGCGGACATGGGCCTTCTTGCTGTGCCGCTTCCGTGCCGTTCCCCCCTCTCTCTTTCCCCTTCCTGGCGCTTAGGTAGGAAGAAAGGGTCACTGATGATTTCATCGACGATGGCCCTACAATTTGACAAATCCGAAGAGAGCTTTTTCACTTTTTCCTTTTTTACAGAACTTCGGTTCTGGTGAGTCGTTCAGTCCTTAGGCGTTCCTTTGAGGTTGAGACCCCCCACCCCGCTTCTAGGCCCCGTTCTAAACTTTCTTACGCTTTGCATCACTCATAGCAGGCGAATGACCATTGTTTGAAAATATATCTAGCGCACTTTCCCCCCATGGTTTTGGCTTCGCTATCGAGTCGTTCCTCCCTATTTTTTCTCCCCTCTCGTTCAACAGAAAAATGCAATCTCTTTTGTGCCCTTGATGAGACTTTTCCATGCACGTAATTCACGCTGTCTTCCCTCTTGTATTTGTCCTGTCTTGCGGCCCAAGTCCTTCTTTTTTAGTTCTCCCCCCTTTACAAGTCCTTTCCCCCCCTACTTGTCACAAATCCCATTTTTGCAATCTTAAAGTCTCCACACGATAAAAAAGTAGCCGGAAGAGAGCCCGTTTAAGTCCCCCCCGATAACCGCTTTCTTCCCCCCCTTCCTTTCGTCTCCTTCAAAATGAACTTAAATCTTTCCCCCTTATTTAGGAAAACAAGTTGTTGTGGACTTTTTTTTTCAGTCATTTCCCTCGGTTAAGAGGTCTTTCTCGTATCACACTTTCCCTTGCGGTTCTCGTCTTTTGAATGTCCATAGGTCCCTTCTTCCTCCTCCCGTTTGTTTGGTCGCTCTGTTCCTTCTGTTAACCCCCCTTAACCTCCCCTCCGACACACACAAGCCTTTTTTGGACCTACGACCGTATAACACCCCTTTATTCTCTTCCTTTCCCTCCCACAACGAGAGTTCATTACTCAGGTCGACCCTGAACAAGTTCCGTTATTGAATGCTACTTCGCACAGTGTTTCGTCAACGCTCTTTCGAAGTTTCTTTTTATGATCGTTCCGTCTCCTTTCCCAACAACTTTCGCTTTTTTTTATCGTTGGACTCTTTCAATCATTTTTAACAATGTTATTGGAACAAAATCACCGGTGTTCCCTTTTTAACCACCCTGTTTTTACTTCCTCACCTTTTTTCTCAATGATCCCAGGCCAGCGTGTATAGAGGCTTTCTAAAAGTTGCCAAACGCTACCTCATCCCCCTTCCAAACTCTTATGACGCTTTTCTCGCCTTCACCCCTTCCCCTTGGCAATTGAACCAGATAGTTCGTCAAACTTTTACTCGCCCAGTATGCCCCTGTAATTTCGCATTACTCTTTTCGCCAGATTATCATCTCCTCCCTGTCTCTTTGATTTTCTTGTTACCCTCTTACGAGTTGCTAAAAGAGAGAAGGGATTAGTCCCCAAGCCCACGCCCCCCTCCCCCGAATACCTTTTGAAAGAGCCACCCTAATCTCGCTTTTTCGCTCTTTTTCCAAAAGTTCTTGGATTGTCTTTAAATTGTCGCCCAGCGTTCCCGGCCTCATTCCATGCGTTCTTGCCCCCCCATTACTCTGCCTTCCCCTTTCCCAGTTGTACCTGCACGTTCCTCTGAACGAAGATATTTTGTTGGGAAGTTTTAGGATTCTTCGCGTTCGTGGACTTTCCCTCTTCCTTTCCTCTCCGGGTCACACTTTCTCGCAGCAACGAGAAAGTGGCCCCGATGCTTCCTCCTTCTCCTTCCCCCCCCCGTCCCCTGCGCTTAGCTCGATCCTTCAATATTTTTTCCCCTTTTTGACTTTTTTCCAAAACTATTCATAGCGGCGCATCCTGGAAACCTGCCGACTTGGATGTAACCAGTCCTTCAGGTCCCCCGTATATCACCATATCATCCTCCCTCCTACTGTTTTTCCCACCAGACCGCAACACGGCGGGGCGTTTCAGCAGTTCAGCATTCGGTGCGCCCTTTACAACCGGGGTCCGTCCCCACTTCCTTTCCCGCGAGCTGTTTTTTTCCCTCCTCCTGTTTTGGTAGTTTCGCTCTCTGGGGGACAAGGCGCTCCCCTTTAGTCCCTTCCCCCCGTAGATAAATGGTAGGGATTTCTACGTCCGACTCAGAAGATCTCCCTCGCTCTTTTCCCCTTCTCTACGGAAGACAAGAATTTTCCCTCTTCTTTTCGCCCTGCGCATGTTCCAGGTGATTCCGCTTAGCAGGCATATCCTGCCCGTCCTTCTGATAGCTTTTTTGTCGATTATTGGGCTTCCAGTCAGCAGTTTTAAGGTACCAGCGAGTGTTTGTCACCAAAGCCTTCAATCCTTCTCTCTGCCCTTTGAAAAAGAGTCTTTCAGGGGCGTGGTGAATTCATAACTAAAGGAACTCTCACGTTCCCACCCAGGCGATATGCCATTTAAGTAGTCCTGAAGTTTTCTTCGTATCGCCGACGGATTTGCTCGTGCACCCGTTTCCTTTTACACCCGTTTCTCCCCTCGTTTGACGGCAAACTTAACGGAGACCAAGTGAAGCTACGGAGTTTCCCCCCTTAACCCAGTCCCTCTCTTTTGTCTAACTTCTCCTAACAAACTTCTGGAAAAATGAATTGCGGGGAGATTTGGTTTTTCCCCCCCTCATATGCACGACCACGTCCGGTTTCGCCCTTTTTTCCCTCCTCGATGCATGGAATAATAGGAATCGGTTTGAGACATGTTTCATTTCCCAGCGACCCACCTTTTTTTTTGGTGTTTTCCCGCACGCAAGGGGTTCTCGAACAGAGCTGGTTTGTCACGATCGCGTCAACTCCTTTCAGGTCTAGCCATTGTAGTGCATAGGATCTTTCCGATGCGCCGACCCCTACCCTAATAACATCCGTAGCTGGCTTTTCCTCTGCTAAAGATAGGTAGCGTTATGCCGCCATGTCCTACACATTTTCCTTCCCCCCCCTCCTTTTCTTGCACGATGACCGAATGGAGAGGATTACGGGATTGTGTGACCAAGATAGTTTTCCTTCCCAATGCTCTTGAGTTCCGGATTTCTTTAGGGTTGTAAAACGGTCACAACAACTTTTTTCAGCGGTGCTAGTGATTTTGCACATCTTTCGGGTTTTCCGGACCAGATGTTCTCGTCTTTCCTTTTTTCGTTTTCATTTATCTTCCTCTTGTTCGCTCTAGGCTGGAGCCTCGGACTTTTTTATGATGTGAACATAGCTCGTCTCCTTCCCAATCGCTACGGTCCAAGGGAAACATGACCCACGTCTTTTGGACTGAAAAACTCTCCTCCCTGTTCCCATAGTGATTCGAGTCGGCAATAGATGAAGCTGAAATCAACGCTCCCTCCCATGTACTTGTTGAGCTGATGGCTCTGACCCCTTCCCTTTCCTCCCCGCTCTCATGCGATCCTTGCGGGCTTTCTCAGTCCGTTTCGCTTCTCTTTTCACAGGTTGGTTCTTTGGGTTTCGAACTCCAACACACCCCCTGAAAAGGCCACTTTTTTCATTGTTTTTTTTCTTTTCTGGCAATCTACCGCCTCTCTCCTTCAATTTACCAAGAGAATTTAATTCCTCCTCCGTGGGTGAGATCGATGTAACCGTTCCCCTCTCTCTTCGTCTCATGCTATCCCCCCCCCCCCTTTCTTTTCCTTTGGTTGTTTGGGAGCCAAAAAAAATTCTTTCCTGTCTACTTCTAAGCGAAAAGTGACTTCTTACCCTCCCCTCCCAACCCTTGAGCCTGAGAGTTTCGCCCTTTTCTACCAGCCCTTCACCCCGTCCATTTCTGAGCGCTGAGACGTCATAGTCTTAGTGCAGAAATGACTCCCCTTCCCTGTTTATAGTTTCTCCTTATTGTAAATGTTAAGCCTTTCTATTGTATTAAACTAGTTCTCCTTCAACTTTATCTGCGTCGAGTTTCCCCCTTTCCCTCTCAGCCCGGTATCCGGCCCGTGCCTGAAAAAGTTAGGCCAAAAGACGCAAGTAGTTTTGACCGTTCCCCCCTAACTGAGGTGTCCCAAGAAGACCATGACCCGCTTCGTGTGCCTTTTCTTTTTTTTTTCCCCAGTCTCCGCATTCCAGGAAATACCATATTAGGTGACGTAGGGCGCGTGATCCCCCACCTCACGAATATCCTCTCGCAGGCTTCTCCTGCGTGTCAGTTCCCTATATGCGGACATGCGTTATTGAAACTTTTTTACCCCTTATACGACCCTTTAATCCTCTTCTTATTGCTGCGGATCACGCTCTACGGTCGATTTCCTCTCTTCTTTTTCGCGCCTTTTACGAGCGCCCCTTGGGATGCTTCATAATTAGCGACGTGACGATGTTAGGCCTAATTTTCAGCACTTCCCCCTCACAAACCCAAGTTTTTTTCTGGGTCACTGAACGCATTGATTTAGACTCTCCCCATCCTCAATGCAGATCTCTTGCTTTTTTTTCTCAACACGCGTTCGTGAAGCGGCGTTTAAACAGCCGCCAAGAGGAAGGTCCTACCCTTTCTGCTCCCTTTGACCCCCTAGCTGTGGTTTCCTTTCGATGGCCCTCATATTCACGTTTTGCCGTCGACACCCCTGCGGTCTTCAGAAAATCAAGATCGCCTTCTAAACAAGCTAGATCTGGCCCTATTTCCTCCGTCCTGCCCTGTTTTCCATTCCCCCTGACGTCTTTCCCCCTTTGTAACGTTGCAGCGTTCTCTTTCGTTTTTTCAACCGTCCCTCCCTTTTCCCCCTGGTTTCCCTCTTTCGAGACGACTCTCTTTACCCCCCTTTCGTCTAGTAAGGAAGACTGGAGAACGTCGGAGATGCGGATCCCCATTGCTAGACCTAGTCATAGAAAAACTATCCCCCTTTCCAATAATAATGCTGTCGACCCCTAAATAGTAACCTGGCCCCTCGGCCCCTACTTTCAGGACGCACCTTAGAGTTTTTAGAGTCCCACAGTGTCTTTCTCGCTCTGAGATCTTTCGATTTCATTTCTTTCGATTAAATCCCATTTTCGCTTTGCTGGCCCAACGTTGACAGGTGCCTTTCCCCCATGCGCTCTAAGGGCCGCGGAAACTCACCATTCTCCTTCGTCCAAAAATTGCTCATGGTGGTTTACCCTCCCACATTGGTGTTTTCAGGCGCAACGTGTCCAAATGATCCATTCAGTTCATTAAAGCCGGTAGCTTATGCGTTCCACCAATTGGTTCTTCTATTTCTAATAATTGCGTTATCATTCTCCTGGAATCCCCCCCTTTTGTAGGCGTTCAGATGAATTGTTATTCAACCGTCCCCTATATTCACTCATGAGTCTCCGCTCAGGAATATTGTACGTCTCGAGGTAACCCCCGGGCCATTTGAGACGCGGTTGACGAGAGCTGGAAACAGTACTCCCGACGCGTTTTCCCCCCCCCCTGACGACTAACCGACCACTTGGTCCTCTCGGCAAGTTGTCAGCTCCGTGCCCTCTCATTTTCAAGCTTGGTGGGCATCCTGGATGTCGCGCGCCTCCCAATTTTTCCACCCCATCCTCATCTCTTACACGCATCTCTGAACCGCTCATTCTTTGTTTTTCGTTGCTTTCTCTTGGCCTTTACCCCCCCATTCTATTTTCCGCGGTTCGCAACTCGTGAGCTGTAAGTATCATTCGAGCTGAGAATTCGTTCTAAAAAGCCCTCTGAAATTACACGTTTTGCTTAAAGGCTATGTTGATTCGTTTTCGACTTATTTTTCCCGTTTTGTCAAATCGACCCCACGATATCAGCGGTTGCCTGAAGGAGCGTTTTGAAATTTTTTAGCACCCCCGAATCACGTGTTTTCTTCCTTGCTTTCTTTTGCAGTGGCTGTATGTTGACGGTAGTACCCATACCGTCCTGTCTCATGTATATTTGCCCACATTTTATCGCAACGATACCCCCTTTTTTTTCTTGCTCGAGGTCCCGATCACATACCCGTCATACTTTTGACGCCCCCACTGGCGAGTTTCTTCCGAACTGCTTGGATCTCCACATTTCGAGTAGCACAAGCTGTGTTGCTGGTCCCCTTTTCCCTCCCCTCCTGTTCTTTCCCTTTGTATTTCACCTTCTTTTGTGTTCCTTAGTTCTTCCCATAGACATTTTCCTAAGTGTTGTTGATGATGTTCCTATGGCCAGTCAAAGGACCTCCACCCAAAGGCCCAAGTTAGCCCTCGAACCATTTAACCTCTGCTTTGATGAGGACCTTGACCGTCCCCATGTTGTCATTACACTTCGAACTTTCCGTTCCTTTGTAGACGGAGTTGTGGGGTCCTTTTACGGTTATGTCTGAGTCCCAAAATGGAAGGGTATCGATTAAAGTTTCAAAATGTTTTGTCCCCCCCCCCCCCCCCCCCCCACCTTCACCCTTGACTATGGCTCACCGACCCCCCCTCCTTCCTTAGACAGGCTCCCCCCAATGCCCGTTGAACAGCAAGATCTATAGGCACGAACTTCTTTCGTGTCCTATCTTTGACCGCTAATCTGGACTCCACAATCTTTTCAAAAGTTCACACCGTTAATTTGTACTGGCAGCTTTTTTCAAGCTCTTTCCTTATCGGACCGGATTTTTGAGTCAAAATTTAAGCTCGAGTTTTTTAGACCGCAGCGACGCCTGATTTTCGTTTCACAGACACCAACTCCCCCATCATACCTTCGGCCCGCGCCCCCAGCTAGCGTTTTTGTATTTTGTTTAAAATCATTCTATTGGGTTCTCAAATGTCTGGCGTCTCATTGGCTGCATCACCCTTACGGTGCCCCAACTATCCCATGATAATATAAAGGTTTTCGAGGCACCTGATGGTCCGACTGGCTTTCCATTCGCGTTTTTTACGGTCACCTTCGGCCTTAAACGGGGATTCATCAGCGAACCCCTAAGCAAGTTGGAAGCTTTCCCACCCCCATTGCTCACTCCATTTCGCTCGTTAGCTCTTTGGACCCTTTTCCTTTTTGAAGGACAAAATCATTCCCCTCGTCGGTCTCACTGACCTTGTTCTTTTTGAATTATACTCCTGCCCGTTCTCACCATAGAAGACGATTTTCACTTCCCCCTCCCCCCCTCTTATATATTCAAGTCAGCACTTGTCACCTTTGTAACGTTACACCCATTTTTTAGTCCCACCAATCCTGTTAGAGGTGTACGCTTTTTCCTGTGCGTTGCTCGGCTCGTATTGTCGAGCGTCATGGTAGTCCCGGCACCCTCAAACAGTTCCCTTTCCCTAAACAGGGTCTTACGCGCGATCCCTGCGAGATCGCCGTTTTCTCCGCCCCCATACTGACTGCAAAGAAAATTAGAGAAGCATACAAAAAACGCGAAGTCTTAGGGCCACAAATCTTCTGCACGACGCAATTGGATCGGCAGAAGAGGAGGTCCAGATTGGGTTAGAAAAGTTACCCGACATGTTAACTTGATTTGGCGTAGAGGTCGCCGATTTAACGTTCTGGAATTCCTCCCTCTCATGACCAGGATTCCTCACGGTATCCTTTTTTTTGCTCGAGAAAAGACGTGAACTACTCCAGTCCTTTCTCCACTAGTGCCCCCGGTCTTTATGTGGCGTTGGCCCACTTTCAAAAAGAACGACCGCTCCAATTCCCCACCCCTTCCGATTGAGTGCAATGACGTCCGTCCTGCCCAGGAGCTCTGATAGACTCTTTTTCTTAGCAGTGGTGACGAGTTTGTCCCCGGGATATTTGCCACACGTCCGAATACCCTTTTGTCTGACCCTGACCAACGTTGCCAGGGACACATTTCTTACTATCCTTCACCTTACTGCACCCTACCGCCCGCTCTTATGGTTTCGAACATTCTTCATCCCCCCTATTGATCAATGCCTTAGTGTGAGCGGTTGTTTGAAAAACCTTCCTCTTCCCCTGTCCCAAGTCCTTTTTCGGAAAGGGTCACCTCTGCATCTTCCTTTCCTCTATCTTCCGTGCTTGCGTTCCCTTTACCTTGCCGTTATTTTTCCCTGCCCGAAAACCCACTTTTTTTTTTCCCGCACATGTGAGGATTTCTCTCACACTCTCTTCGTAACTCTCGCTAACCTCAGTCGAGACCCTTTTAGTAGAAGTCCTATAGACACGCCCTCACCCTATACGACTTAGATCAGCTCCCGTCCTCTACGCTTTTTTTTCGTGTTTATGATTTGAGCAATCTGTACTACATCCTGCCATTATTCCCCTTCTTAACAGTGAATTTTATGTCTGATTCCTTCCCTTTTCTTGTTGTCCCCCTCGAGTTGGACGTCCCTACGTTCCGTATCGCCTTTTGTGGTGCGCCCCCCCTTTCCAACCTTTACTGCTTCCCCTTAGTGATAATGATTTTTTCAACAGACATATGCCTCCCCGCCCACTCATTCCCTCTACCCCGCGCGGACATTTAAGGGATTGACG
>Ga0179591_1247172_pt1 | contig 22029 bp, 28 predicted proteins | sample CZOMad2_1_08_16f_FD_182891 | JGI IMG/M metagenome (GOLD analysis project Ga0179591, IMG submission 182891) | Vadose zone soil fungal communities from Angelo Coast Range Reserve, California, USA - CZOMad2_1_08_16fungal (PacBio error correction) | ecosystem: Environmental > Terrestrial > Soil >... | reverse complement strand
TCTCAGCTTTCAATATTCTCGGAGGGCCCCCTTCGAAAAGAGCTCTTCCCCCCGTTGCCCGGTCTGCCACCTTTTTATAACTTTCTCTTTTTTCTTCAGCCAAACCCTGCTCACGCGACCTCCTTTCTCGTTTTCTGCTCCCGGATTGAGTCCCTGCCCACTCTCAGCCTTACTTATACGTCTCCTGGTTTTCACATTTTTTTTTCATTCCTTGTGATTGTAAATTGGATCACGCCCCTTGGTTGCACAAACACCAGATCACAATGATCCTTGGATATGCCATACTTTCAGCCAGACAATCCTTTCGATCCCTCATTTTCAAGCCCCCCCTTGACTTTTTTCCCCGAGTTTACGTAACTCTCAGAGTTCACCCTTTGACATTATCCCTTTTTCGTCGTTTTAGTACTCGCGAAACTGTTCCCCAGGCAACCGGTCCCCGGGCTTCCTATATGCAAGTCTGGTTCGGCTTGACCTTGTTTTTTTCTATTCTCGATACCTTGTAGCATGGTCAGGTTTCTGGACGTTTTTGATTAACTTGAGCCGTTGCTGTCAATTTGAATCACCAGCCCTCCAGGACTGCCTTTCCTTAGTCGGATAACCAACTGTCCCCGTTGCTCGACTTTTCAGTCCTGCGTTTTCACGAAGAGGTCTGAACACTCCTTTGTCGACAACTGCCCACATGACTTTTTGCTGTTCCTTTTCATTTTCATCACATCATGACCGATGATTCCCTTCCTCTTTGGCATCACCCATCAAACGTCAGCTAGATCTTCCTCCTACGCAGATCTTTTTAATGTATTTAGTTGCTTCATTCTGATCTTCCTTTTTTTGTCCCATCCCCCATGCGCCTGAACAAAACGTCCCTCACGAAGGGGATCTTTTTGCTATACGCTTTCGTTCGCCTACTTTTTTTTTTTTTTTTTTTTTTTGTTTTTTTTTGTTTGGTTGTTTTTTTTTTTTTTTTTTCTTTTACAGAACTCTTCCCGCTTCGTCCCCCATCTTCACCCAATACTTTTTTGGACCAGGTTGCAGAAGTTGTCTTTCCTTTTGGAATCATCAATCTAACTTAAAACGCGACGCGTCTCGCGTCCCCTGGAAATTTCCTTTGCCCGGACACATTGCACCCACACTTTCAATCTTTTGGAATCAAGTATAACCCCACAACCTATACCTCTCATTGCTCCCAATGTGGGTTTGTCTTGAGATCTTCACATATACTTCCGATCCCCCCACCGTCGACTAACACTTCCGAAGATGTTCTCTTACGTCCATCCTTTTCGGGATGTCCCTATACCTCCACAATTTTCTCAAAAAACCCCAGTTCGGCCCTCCCGGTCTCGCTGACTTCTATGACTGAAATTTAACGTCCCCACGCGGCAACAGTTATGAATACGGACCCTTCGCTGACCCCCCATGTTGCCCGTGGTTCCCGCCCTATTCCTCATGACCCAGTGCTCTTTTTACTGAGCCCTCTTGAGCCAGCAAATTTGGATAGAAGTTATCTGCGGACACACCCCCTATTTTTTGATGCTTCGTTTTGATGCCCCGTCTAGTTCGCCTCGAATCCCCCCAATTTGCTTTCCTGGGTTAAATTTCGCTCTTCTTTCAAGCTTTCTAACCCCATTTTTTTCCTTTTGAGTCAGTGCCCGACCCATTTCCCACCTTTCACCTTTTTTCTCTTCCTGAGGAAACTTTCCTCCTTTGGGCCGCTTTTTATTCACTGCTTGACTCTCCCCACCATTTTTTTTTTTTCCAAGCTCGGAATGATTTCCCCGCCTTTGGATTTTCTGGCACGAACTTCTTCCCCCTATTACGTGTTTTCCTGAGACTTTTTTCTTCTGGTTTTCCATTTTGCGCGGTTTGAAATGTTTGGGGGTCCTCCCGTCTTTTTTAAGCGGGCTCTTCTTTTGTATGGAGTGGGCCATTTCCCCCACATGCGGATCAGGCCCGAGTCAACAGGTAAATGCCTTAACAGGTGATCCCCAACCAGTCGCAGCGACATTTTTTATCCTCTCTTCTTCTCATCATAGTTGTCACCCGTGTCGGATTTTTATCTCTTCTAACCCGCCTCACACCTGACGTCGTGTTTTGATTTTTTTTCCCTTGGCCTTCGACCAGTGTAGTGTTCTCAACCTCTCCTCATCAATACAGCTTTGGTGTCGGCGTCGATGCCCCCTTTTTTTTTTTGACAAACACCTACCTTTTCAAGAATTTCGTTTTCGATGTTTCGTCCCGCCCCCATCCGACCGGTGATCCTCACCTTTCGCTACGGTTTAATGATCTAAACTCGTTATTGGAGGACACATCTGATGTGGCCTACTGAGTCCCCAACCCCCCTGAGTCCCTATGTCCCTCCATGCGGCCCCCAATTCGTAAACGTACTTTTTCCGTGTGTTACATGCTCTCCTCTTTTTATGCGCATTTTGCTGAACTGTAATTTGGCAGCCCAACACCCCCCCCGCCCAACCCAACGTAATTCATTTTTTTTTGATCGGTTTTCCAGATCCCCCCACCCTCCCCAATGCGGCTCTGGACTTTCCCTAGTCCCTCTCCAGTGGATATCTTTCCTGCATTCTTTATTTCCAGTAATGTTGAACAAGCAAAGATCCTTAAGGGGTTTGGTTTGAGAGAGATCTCTTTTTTTCCGTTTCCCCCTTTTGAACGGTCCAGAAACTCAAGATAATCCACGCTTCCTTCCTCGCAAACTCTCCGCCAGTCATTGATCACGGTGATAGGCGGCCGGCCCCTCCCAAGTGGGTTTTCATATTTTGGGCGGTTCACCTTCCCTTTTCTTTACAGGCCAAGCCCTTTCGTAGAGCAGTTTTCCCGACTCACCCGAACCTTCGTTCCGAATTTGACAACCCTTTACTACTTTGACTTGGTGTTTTGAGTCGTCCCCCAGGATTGTCTACCCAATAACGAGTTAGATCATTCACCCGCACTCTCTGCCTTTCGCCCCCTGGGTCTTTGACCCCCATTCCCCCCCCTTTTCAATCTGAAAATCGTTGCTTCCCTTTTTTTTTTTCCCCAAAATTTAACAAATTCCCTTTCTTGATCTTCCTCTGGTGGGCCTGGGAGCTCTTCCCGCAACATCCCCCCCCCACCCTCCTCGTTCCTTTCCCCGATCCTCCCGCCATCCATCCTACACGGTGAACCCCCTTCCTGATCTGCCCGACGAGATAGCCAAAGTTACCTTGCTTCTGGTTCCCTCAGGCTCTGGATATTGCCTTTTTTTTGAGAGTTTTGATTCCCCCCTCAGTTTGGGTATTCCCCTTTCCCTACCCACAATAGAGCCCATTCCAATCGCTAACAACACCCATTTCACGTACTTTTCCCCTGCCACTATAGTTTCCCACGTCCCCCCCTCGGCCTATCGTGTTTCCCAAGCCGATCACCGCTGACCCTTCAGTCGGAGCTTCGATTGCGTTGTCTGGTCAGCAGTCCCCCCTTAAACGCGGGCCAAGCTTGAAACCAGTTTCTTCTAGAAAAGGTACCTTTTGGAAAGGTGTTGTCCGTCGATTTCAACGTCCCCCCTTGTTGAGGCCTTCTGAGGAAGTGAGCCGACTTTTTCCACTTTCATCCAAATTTGGATTGGTACGATAATTTTTGATCGAAATGTCTCCCCAAACAGCGAGGTCCGCGATCATTGTGAGCACAGTTGGATTCGCAGATTGTCCCATTCCTCAAGCAGTCTCCACTCCCCCCGTTTCATGTCGGTACACCCATTTTTCATCGCATTTCGTCTTCAACTCTTTTCCGTTGGGCGGAGAAAGATTAATAATTCGTAATCACTGGAAAATTCTGCGGACCCTGTTTTCTTCCTTATTTGTCTTTCTTTTATCCCCCGACCCCTTCCAAGTGAATGACGGCGGCGGGCGTTTCCTGACGGCTCCAGTTTTTTATCGTCCTATTGAAGTCAGATATCTCCCCACCCACAGTTTTTTCGATGATCATTAGGCGTTGCTCTTTTGTTTCGACGGAATTTGGTTAAATGTAATGTCTACATTATTGCTTTCCCCTTCCCTCTTGAAGTATTTCGGTTGATGTGCTCGGGGTGGATCCGTACCCCCCACGCCCGACAACTTCTGTCACATTTCCAGACCCTCTTTGGTGTCGGTACTTGGTCAGAGAGCGTCTGTAACTGAGTCTGACTTATATTGTTAGTATAAATGCTTTCCATACAGTTCTCGTTTTTCCCGGCTTCCGGTTTCGTCAAACTTCCGAGCTCCTCAGCTCGCGAATTCGGAATCCAGTTTATTCGTCTTTTTTTTAAGACGAGATTCTTTTGATTCTTTTTTTTCATTTTGACCCCTTTACAGCCTCGGTCAGTTATTTTCCCCCCCCGAGTCGTTCAAGCCCCTTCCGCTTTGTCAGTTCACATTGTTCGTCCCGCTTTTTCCGTTTTCCAACTTTTTGAATTAAGTTCTAGCTTTCCCACTTTTTAGGACTAGATTCGGCCCCCAGTCCTTGTGTCGGTGATACCCCGTGCCAGTTTGAATTGTTCCTTACCCAAGTAATCACCTGCCCATTTAGGCCCCCCTCTCTACGATCAATTAGCCGGACATCCCGTCTCACAGCCTTCCAGATGTCTAATCCTTGAGCAGGTGATGGTACCCCAACGTTTCTCGTTTTACCCCCCTTTCATTCCTTCGAGCCCCAGGTCAAATTTTGAAACTTTCTCTTTCTGTCCCCCCCCGCGGCTGTCTTCACTTGGTTTCTGCCCGTGCGTACGATGAATCTTTAAGACGTCATGACGATCTTTCTCAAGGCGTCTTCCAGCTATAGTTTTTTTTGCAAACCAGGAGTTGATCCCCTTAAACTCACCAATGCACTTCCATTTATGATCTTCTTATAGACTTCTTTTCATTAAGGTTAGGAGTGACCTTTTTCGCCAACCTTTTGAGACCCCCCATCAAGAGAACTCGTCCTTGACTAGTTTGATGCCTACGAAGTCCGACGTTTATCACCTGTTGAGCCTTTAAACGGTCTAGACACTCTTTGCCCTTTTAGAAGGATTGCCTCTTCTTCTAATCCCTTCCCTATCGCTTAGGTTAGTCGTCCGCCCGACCCCTTCCGACGAACACACATGGAATGCGATCAGGGGACCAACCCACTCTTCCACGATCGACCTTTTTCCCTGAAGTGCTGCCCCCCACTTTCGTTTTGTCTTCTTGGTTTTTAAACCCCACAGGGCTGTAGTTTCCGTAGCTCCCCTTTGCCGTCCGGTTTAGTTTTATTGTTTTTGCCCCCACTCATTTTTTTTTTTTTTCACCCCGGCTAGCCATGAACAGAACATGTTCTCCGTTTCTTGCCTGCAACCTTCCCCTATTTTTTTTCATCGCAGGCCTACAATATCGAACGGTCCTACAACCCTTTCCTACTCCCATTTTCTGTTTCTCTAAACCATGTCCTTTCACGGCTTGACCAGCCCTTTGGACTGGGTCCGTTTAACAGACCTTTGGTTCCCTTTCCCTCTGGACGGTTCATTTAGCCTTGAGGTTTAGCAAAGCCCTCCTGATCCGTTTTCCCCGTACCTGTTTGACTTTAGATTTCCTGCATTTTCCTTCATCCTCTTTTTGTGTTTGCAAGTCTGCTGATCGAACGCCACAAGTTTTCCCAAATGTTCTTACCTTTTTTTCTTGATATTGCTTTGAACTAAATCCAGGTTTCCCCCCCCCCCTCCTTTCTTCAGGCCCACAACTGTCTTTTTTTCCCCCACCTCCCCATCGCTTCGCCTTATTGCAAGGTGTTAGATCCACCCTAAAACATGGCCGGCCTGAACTTTCTCCACCACCGTTCTTTCAATGTGTTCGGGCTAGCCGGCCCTTCTCCTATCCGGTATCCATTTTCAGGCTCCGGAGACGTTCTTTTCTTACCATCCGTTTGGTGGCCCGCAAGAAGTCCCATCTTGAAGATTCCCAATTCCAGAAAACTTAACCTGGACTTGCACTTTTTTCGACGTCCCCATAAAGCCTTTTTTTCACCTACATCGCCCCCCAATTTCAAAGTTGTAGTACAGTTGTACGCATTCAGTTCAGTTATCCTTTGTTCCTTTTTTTTGTTGCCTCCTTCTATCCATTCATGTTTTTCTCGGACGAATTTTAGTCATGTTTGGCTTACGACCTCGACGCACTCTCATCTCTTCCGCCAGCTCAATCTGTCTTAGGGAAACTCGACCACATGATTTTCGGAACCTTGTCACCTTCTAAACGTTGACTTCGGTAGGCCGCAAACGCGTCCCACTGGTTGACAGCTTTCTTGTAGGATGCACTCTTTCCCACTATCCTCCTTTTTCCTATACGTCTCTAACCGCTCTTTCTTTTTGCTCATGGTGTGTTACTTTTTCAGCTTTTCATGGTTGACAAACCCCATGATCCCTCCTAGTGATCATCTTGCAGCGACTCGAAACCATTGCTTACTCGAGTCTCGTAAAGTTCCCCCCTTTAACCCCCCTCTTGAAGGACGCCCCCCTCGCTGTCCGAACTTGCCTTTGAGTTCACCCGTACAAGCTCCTTCTGGCAGTGTGAAGTTACTCGTCCCCAATTTTTACCCTCTTTTAGTCTGAATCATCTGGGTCCAGTCTGTTGTGGACCGGTTTCGTTTGTACTTTTTATCTCTATCTTTCCGAATTTGTCGGTGCTCTTTGCCGGCCCCCAATTGGCTCCTTTCCCCCCCGAATACCTTATTTCCGACCTTCCCCCCGCTTCTACCCAAACTGTCCCGGATAGCTTACCCATTGGTCTTTGTTTTCAACTGAACGCGGGGAAGAAGACTATTGGACGACACCCGTGGACCCCCTCTGATTGGCCTTTTACTTCCTAATCCCCCTATAGCCCATCACTGCACGTCTTTCTTTTACCGGGCATATTGTGCATCCCAGCATCACGTAGCTCCCCCTTCTTTCCGTTTTGACGCAGATCTCGGATGTTCCCTTTTTCCCATTTCTTCGAGATGCAGTCTTCTTCCTTTTACTGAACCTGCGCCTTTCCCACCCCCCTTGACAATAACGTATGAGGGGCCTCAGGCACTAATTCCGCGAAATTTTCCAGCCTCCTAAATTCCCCTTCTCTTCTACCATCCCAACGTCAACACTCAGGTTTCTGGACCCTTGCAGCATTTGCGTCGGAATTCCGTCAAACTCACCCCCTTCCCACGAGCATACCACTTTTTTAGGCCACGACGCCAGACCTGCTCCCGGCAAGTTCCAACATGCACTAGTCGTTAATTCAATAGTCAAACTAATATCCATGACCTTAAACCCCCCCCCTGTGGGTTTTTCTCCTCTCTTGCATTCTATACGATCACCACCTTTCCCTTTCATTACCGCCGTCCCGCGGTCTCTCCCGTACATGTTTCGGTATCCCCGACTCCAACCCCGCGCCCAGTGTAAACCAGTTCCTTCGAAGTGCACGCTTTCTTACCCTCCAGTAGTACGAAATCTTTTCCCGCCCCAACGTCCGGACAGACCACATCTTCCTTTCCGGCACCAACCGGCCTCTGAAACACTTGGAATGGCGCCTCGACTTTTCCTGGTCTGGTATTTCCTTTGTTACCCTTTTCATCCACGCAACTGGGCTCGCCCTGCTTTCTTTTTGCTATCACCCTTTGTTTTGCTCCTTTCTAGCAAATGTATCGTGAATCCCGAATCCACCCGAGGACGGTTTTCGTTTTCACCTTCTCTATATCGCCCACCCTACTGCCCTCCAAAACACCTTTTTTCAGTTGATCCCGCGACCCCATCCCCCATTTTGACCAACCCTTTTTCTATTTAACTCTCGGTCACGTGTTTAATTCCGCTGCTGCCTCTCCCGCACCGCTGAAGCTCGCCTGAGTTAAGCGGGGTGAGAGGTTCCTTTCTAACCCCACTTGCCCTTCTCACCCTCTACTCGTCCCTCTTCCTTTCTACCCTCTTCCCGTTCGCTTTTGGTCACGTTTACCCGATCTTTATCTCCTGTGACTGCCCTCTTAGTTGGTTCCTTTTCCCTTTCACGTGTTCCCTGTTGTTTGCTTCACGGATTGCGGGCAGATATTTTTATGGAGTGTTTCCCCCAATCCCAACAGGCGGCTCCGGCCCTCCCTTACCTCCCAAAAAGGCCTTTCTCGCCGGAAGGACTTTATTTTCACCATTTTTCGTAAACTGTTGAGGCTCCTCTTCTTCTCTGAATGGTTTTTTCACCGTGTAGTCGGTGGGATCTAGTCCGCCGCGAAACCTGTTACTCTTCTTGATTTATGTTGCCTGTGAAGCTTTTCCCCCGTTTAGTGTCCTCCCCTCGACTCATCAATACCTCTTTGTGAGAACGTTTTTCCCACCCCTAGATCTATTTCGAGAGAGGAAGATGTTTACTAGAGAATTTTCCATGTTTGATCTAAAAGTCCTCCGTTTTTATTTCCTCTCTAACGCGTTTTTGAGGTACAATCCTTTTGTCTAAGCAGCCAAACCACCAAGAGCAATTTTACAGAAATGGGAATTCGACCCCGAGAAGGCGGTTAGTCGCCCTGTTCACGTCCCTTTCTCTTTTGCCCTGCACCACTCATTTGTCCCCTCCCCCCTAGCACCCGCTGGTGACTGAGTTTTTTTTTTTCCCCTTGCATATCCCCAATTCTCAAGGGCGATTCACTTTGCGAGGACGGGGCCCTCCCATTGGCCTATCTTGCTTTCCTTTCTGGACCCTTTGTTCGGTCGGTGACTGTGGTCCCCCATAAAATTTCGTCCTTCCTATTTTCCCCCTCACCCCCCTTCCGTTGTTTTTTTTGTCGCTCGATTACTTTTCCTTTCCAGTCCCGAAACGTTCCAGATGTCCTGCCAGATTCCTTTTGGCGGCGTCCTTTAAAATCTCGGAGAGACTGGCTTTGTCCTTACCCCTCTCCAAAAATTTCGTTTTTCTCTTTTGGTTCCCCTTGTTCCAACGCCCCCAGTTCATGAAAATCCCCCACGCCGCTGTTCGTAGCGCAGTTCAGTACCTTACCTTTTTTGCAACCCCCTTCGCCCTTTCGACCATTTCCCATTTTTTTTCATTTTTTTGGTGTTTTTTGCTTGCGTAGTCAACCCCATACTTTCAGAAAGACCCCAACGCGTTCGATCATTCACCTCCCTAGCGGAACTTTTTCTTGACAAACCTTTCCCCTGGTCAGATTTTTGCAATCTTACTCAGAAATATTCTCTCCCCCCCCCCAATCATCATGTCTTACCTCTCTAACTCCCCCCCCCCCCCCCCCCCCTACCCTTGTCTCCCCCCCCCCCTACCCTCCCCCAGTTCCACGCATCTTGTCCCCCCGCTCTCTCACTCTGCTCGCTTTTATTCTCTGTTTCCTGCCTCTTTCTTCCGCTTTAATCTCCCCTCCGATGTTTTTTCCCAAACGTTCTACCCCTCCTTATTTTGTGAGTTTCTTTTTCGGTACTTTTTCCCCCCATCCAAACAACATCCGAGCTTTCCTTGAGCTTAGAATCGATCCCCAAAATACCGAACAAGTTGTACCCACCTCTGTAAGATCCTACGGAGCTACCCCTCCCCCCTTTTCTTTTACTGTCGAAGGACTTGAATTCCTCTGAATTCGTCTTTGCCTTCTCCGCATTTTGTCCTTCTTCATCACCCAAATAGAGCCCCTTTTCAAATCGCTTTCGGTCCCTTTTTTTTTCAACTGCCCCACTTCAAAGAGGTTTCCTTTCCACCCCTATCTGATCGGTCGTGCCAAGCCGATCAACGCTGACCTCAGTCGCTCTTTTCCCTCTTTGCGGTTTGTGTCCAGTCAGACGGATGCCCCGTTTCTTTCGTGTCTGACCAATGTTTGCCGACCCTTTGACCGTTTGTGAACCTGGGTGTCGATTAAATTCCCCCTTGTTTGCGTCTGTGAGATTGAAGCGCAATTTTGAAAGCAATCAAATTTTTTGATTCTCTTTTCACGTACTTTTTGCCTCGACAAACCCACCCATGTATGTCCCCAAGCGATCCCTCTTTTCCTAGCCCAAGTTGCTGGCTGCATATTCGCCATGCATCGCAAGTCCCCCTGGGCACGTCACTTTTCCGCCTCCGGCACGCTGCATTTTCCGTATTTTTCCCCTCCTTTGTCCCGTTTTCGGGAAGTTTCTTCCTACTCGTAATAACGCTCTCACATTCTGCCCTGTTCCACCTGGTGTACTTGAGCCTTCGAGTTATCTTCAGACCTGACCCGGAAGTACGTTGCAAGATCCCCGCTGCGGGTGTCATTGGACGGCGCCTTTTTTTTCCTCGAAGGACAGTCCTTATTTTTCAACCACCATTTCGACTCGATTAGTGTTTCTTCGTGATGCCCTCCGTAGGTCACTTTTGGCACATGACGGCGTCCGTCTGATTTCTTAGGTTATGGAAGTCCTTGCTCTTTTGTGATTTCGATTTCCTGCACCTCTACCCCCCGTTTTGAAACTGTCCAGTGGACCCTTCTTTTTATTTTCCCGTGTCAGCTGAGTTCTGTCCCTTGAGCGCGGACTGGAGTCGAGGCTATCCTCTTTTTCCCTTTTTGTCCCCGGCTCCCTTTTTGTAAAACTTCCTCTCCTCCATTTTTTCCTTCGGAAGGTTCCCCTTCATCACGCTACCTGATTCCTCGGACAGATCATCTGACTTGATTGTGATCACCCCTTGTTCCATTTAAACCTCCTTTTAAGGTGAGTTGTCTAGATTCAGGTACTAATTATTGTAAGTTCATTCAACATTCGTCTTTCCAGATGCCCCCTTCACCCCCTCAGGTCATACCGTTCGAGCTTTTCCAGTGTTTTTCTTCCGTTTTCAATCGGCCCCATTTGCTAGTTTTTTGATCAACGTGAACTCCCTTGATTCCCCTTCCCTTAACCCGTAACACCATGCACCCCTTTCTGAACTTCTCCCCCACTCTTTCCCCCGCTTTTCGACCACCCCAGTCATTTCCAGATGCGTCAGCCTTGCGCAGGTGCCCCTGTAAACCGTTTCGGAGTAATTCCTCCTGCCAACGGATCTTGTACCTTTTGAACCTCGGGTCCCTTCGCCCCCCGCGCGTTTTTTTTCCCCAATGTTGTTGTGCTTTCCACTTCGGCGATCCTATTCTCTTTTCGATTTGCTGCCTTCTTTTGATCCCGGAGTCTTGACTCGTGTTTGCCCCCACCCACCATTTTTTTTAGCCCTACCCCCCTCACCACCTGAATTGCCATGCCTTCTCGGGATATGCCGTATTTCCCTTCTGAGCGTGTTCCCAGGGCCTTTTCACCTTTTCGAGAACGAACCTCTGTCTTGACTCTTTTTATGACGCCTCAGCCTCCTTACCCCGTTTGTTTTTTCAGTCGGCACGTCCGCATTTCCTTTGCCACCCCGAGCAGATTGCTTTCTGACTTCCCTCCGATTTTGCGTCCCCTTTTTCAGTACACCCTGCCTTACCCCCCTGAATCGATCTTGCCCACCAACTAAGCCCCCCCTTTATTCTGTGCACGCGCAAACTTTTGGCGAAAAATTTTTTTTAAGGTCGCTCGAGGTGTGCCCACAACCGGCTTTCGGGGCATTATGAGCATGCAGTCCCTTGGATATCTGTTGTCTCTCAATCTTTTTTCTTTTCCACACGGATGGATCACGCCCAAGAAAAGGTTCCTTCCCTTTTTTTTCCTGCCCCCCCCGTGCCGTACCGATTTCTTCCCTAGTCTACGAATACCACAAGATTTCGAACATTGTTCCCCTTTAAGGCATCCGTTTTTATGTGTCTCTGAACCCCGCATACGTTGTCCTGAAGCGCTTTCCTCTTGACCTGTGACACTTTTCATGAAGAATTTGCCTTGTTTTCCCTTCTCCCCTATGTTTAGCACAATAAGCAGTCCTTGGTCGCGTCCTTACAGTCCCGTAGATTCTCCTTTTCCCCAAGCATTGGTTTGGCTTTTTTCTCCAGACCAAGGAAAACTGTAAGTACTCGACCCCATTCTCTGCTCTCTTTTTTCCATCCCATAAGGATACCCCTTTGAACCTTCCTTTCTCATTCCCCCCGGGTTTTCATTCCCACTGTTTTTTTTCCCAGGATCCCTCGCAGTAGGAACCTGGTTCCTATTCCCATACCCCCTTGAATTGAATGAAATTTCTCGTTCCCCCCGTGACCTGTTAGGCCTTCTCGTGACCTTTTATAGTGTTTTGTACACTCCCTTCCAGTCTTTTTTTCGTTGTTTACCCGGGTCCCCCTCAATTGAACTTATTTCATCCGCCCCCAAGTGCCCTCAAGGCACCGGAATTAATTGCGCTACGTACCCCTACCTTCCTGTGTTTTCCCCCCCATACATCTCCTTACAAGTTGGACTCCACTCTGTCGCGTTTAGGTCGATCGGTTATTCTTTTTTTTTTACCCTGATCCTCTATTCTTTGTTCCTGGTTTCAGGTCTGTCGTGACTTTTTAAATTGCTCCCTCCCTACGCATCCTCGCCTCTTCAATCTTGTCCTTTGATGGAACTGTACAATCGTCTGACACCATCTCCCGCCTGTTTCCGGTAGCCCCGTGATAACCGTCTCATTCAGGAGTTGCAGCAAACCGCTTAGTACATGCTTTTACGTTTTCCCCTGCCCCAGGCAATGTACAAATCTCAGCCTTTAATGCTCAGTAGTTATAAAAAGTAACCTGGCCCAGGAATTCCCATTTTTTTTCTTTGTTACCTGTTCTTCCCCCCCGAGTTTGTGTGCCAAACCCTGCTCCAAAGCCGCCTGTATTTCCCTCAAATTACTAGTTCCTCCTCCCGAAAATCTCCGCGAGCTCCTGCCTTTTCTCAAGTCCAACATTGTTTATACGTTTTTCCTAAATCTCCGAGGTTTACACCACTGCCCCCCCCGCTCCCCCAGTTCTGTGCCGGATCGTTGTTAATTCCTAGAGTTAACTTTCCCCCCGCCACCTTGACCTCCTTCTCCTCATATGGAACGTATTTTTCTGACCGGTTTGTCGTCCTTGCTCCTCTGCTCTGTACTGACCTGGTCAGTTTATGATTTTCTGAACTGAGCCCCTTTCTTTCCCCCTTTTTACCCGTCTCAAGTCATGTTTCCGAAATTCGAGGCCTAACCCCCCCCCCCTGTCCCTTTGACTAGTGCCTTTTCTCGAACATTGAAGTGGGACGAAAGAATTTGGCGCCACTTAACACACGTGCTGACTTGGATTGAACTGAACTCGATCGCAACCCAATACAGTTCACCCTTTTCCTATTTGGCTTCCCCCCGTTCCCCCCCTTACGTCCAGATCTTTCCGCGAAGCCTATCTCTTCTGCCTGACCCATTTTTTTTCAGCGAGATTTCAACTTTCTCTCTTTTCCCTTTTTAAGTTTTTTTTTTTTTAGTTTTTCCGACCCTGTCCCGAACCCACCGTCAATCACGGTGATTTCCTCAGGTACTCATTCCTGTTCCCACGACTCAGACCTGCACTCTCCCCTCTTCCAATTTTACCAAGATCCCCAATCAGGGTCTGGTCCCCTTTCCGACCCCCCGTTTCTGTGACTTTTATCCAATTCAAACAGAGCACTACGTACTCCTTCCTTACGCCCAGACTGCGCAGGCAGGGCCTTGCCAACTTCGTCTGTTCGAAATTTTTCCTACCAATCCATCGCAGCCCAATGTTTTTTTTGTTGATCTTATCTTGACATTTCCTTTAATTCCCTTCAATACCCCCGAGCACTCCCCCCTAAATTTTTTTTTTGATTTTCCCCAGTCCTTTTTCTACTAACTACCCACAAAGCCCTTCCCGCACCATTTCCGTTTCAGTCTTTTTTTAAGACCGTGATTACGAATTCATCCTAACTCTTCCCGACCCCCACGCGGACCTCTCTAATAACCTGCTGACTGTGTCCCAAAATTGGAATTTTGCTTCATCTAATGTGTCGGTCCTGCTTTGCGCTTTCCCTTGCTAAATCTTCATCATCCCTGGGCCTATAAAGACGACGCTTGCACTCACTATTGTTTGCGAAGTCGTCTCCCCCAAGTATAGTTCCGCCTCTACTCCCCCCCCCCCCCCCCCCTTTTATTTTTCATGTTTCAACCCACGCTCCTTAGCTCCAGATGTCCTCACAAACAGAGGTTTTACATTTGATTCCCCAGACTCCCCCCAATTTCCCCCCCCTTCCCCCTTGTTCGCATAATTGCTTAAAACTGCCTCTTGGCCACCCTCTATTACTCCGCTGCTGCCGAGAACGCCCACCTTTGAAGCGCGCCTTCTTTTCCAAGCTTTTTACGCCTTGTGGCAAGCCAACTATCGCCGATACTTTTTTCCGTCCCCCTCTCTATTTGTTGTTCCTGGCATTCGTTTCCCTGTTGGGAGGCATCTCTTTTGACCTTTTCCCCCTGTACTTCTTTGTTTATGGTAGTTTTTCCTTACCCCCCCCCTTCCGGAGCAGGCACTCGACAAATTCCCAATGCTAGCCTGCATTCCTTGTCTCTCAACCCCGGGTGAAGCAGCATTTTACCGTTTCTCTCTATCTACTCATTTTTTGTAACCGTGTAGGAGGTGGGATCCTCTTCTCACACTCTCACTGACGTTAGTCCTCTATGTTGTGACCCTTTTCATAGCCCCTCAGTGTCAGCCCCCCCTCTCGTCCAATAACATCTTGGGAGAACGTTTTGACACCCTATTGCCCCCGAGATACTCGTGAATCTTTGATTTACTGATCCCTCCCGGTTCTTCGTCCCCCCCAGTTCCTCGATCCTTTTCTTTTTCATATTATTAACCTCCTTATTTGGATTTCCCCCTCTTTTTTTCCCCGCACTAAACCCCACCCCGCAAGAGGGAAAGACATGGGAATCGGACCCCGAAGTTGCGTTTTTTTCTTTCCCTGCCCAACTTTCTCTACGCATGCGTTTTTGCAATTTCTTACTTAATGTGCCCCGCCCCCCACCGCAACCCTCCAATTTTTTATTTTCCTTGACGAATACTCACTTGTCATGCCAGATTAATTGCGTCTTACTCCCTCAGTGGAATCTTCTGCTGGATGTATGTCCCCTTTGGTCTTGACTTGAACTCCCCTCTCATCTTACCATATTTTCCTCATCTGTTGTTGTCGCCTATCTTTTTCTTTTACGTACTCCCCTTTCAGAATTCCCCCCCTCAATCTCTCAATTGCGTTTAGTTTTGCAAAGTCCCTCGCCTCATTTTATCCAATGGATAGGCGTGTTTCCCCGTCAACCCTTCTACACCCCTCCCCCCCCCCTTGTTTTGTATATTTTTTCTTTAACCCTCACTTCCAGGCACCCCTCCCCGTCCATCTTTTCTGATGACTTCAGAATAAACTCCAATTAGCTTTTAAGACTTGCCCATTTCTTTCCCCCCCCTCTTCTCTTTTTGTTTTTTGAGTATTCCAACACAACGCGTGCCTCAACACAACCCCTCGGTCACATTCCCCCCACAGAACTCGCGGAATGTTTCCCCCCCCGTTCCTTCGCCCTAACATCTGCCCCTCGCCCCCTTTTTTTCCAAAATTCCACATACGTAGACTAGTCGCTTTGCTTCCCACGGACTTTTTCCGTCGAACTTCCCCTCAAACTAAAACTCTCCGCGTCATGTTCTCCCCCCCTTCCCTATCCTCTCCCCCATCATACTTTTTTCACACCCAACGCTTCTCGAATACTAGATATACAATGTACGTGCTTTTGTATACAGTCTTGACTCTTCATTTGCTTTTTTAAGGAGCGTTCTGTCCGCATGTGTGATTTCCCCCCCCTTTCCCCCACCCCTCTATCCCCCCCTCAAAAGATTACCCCACCCCTTTCAAGCCTGGCCAAATTCACAACCATATACGAGGCTGTCCCCATTCCCCACCTTATCTCGTCATTTTTTTCGTCCAAGCCGACTCCCCCTCCTCCCCTCTTCGTTCAATTCCTTGTCTCTACGAGGAATTCCCTCTGTTCCCCCCCCCAATTCTGGAAAAAGTTTCTTCCCCCGACCTCTACTCATCCCCTACTCCCTTTATTCCCCTCCCTTCCCCCTCTACCCCTCCCGCACTCCACCCCTCCTTGCCCTCACCTTCACCCCCCTCCTCCCCATTCTCCTATTCTCTCTATCTTGTTTCCCAACACTTTTCCCTCCCCCTTTCTCCCCCATCCTCCTTTCCCTGTATCTTTCCTGCCGGCCCCCCCACCCTCTCTTTCTCTTCTTATTTCCTCTTTTCCCCCATCCACCCCCGTCCCCCTTCCTCACCTCCCTCCTCTCCCCACCCCCTTCCCCCCTCCCCCCCTCCCCTTCCCCTCCCTCCTTTTTAATCCCCTGATCCCCCTCTCCTTACGCTCCCCTCCTCCCCGACCCTCTCCTTCCACCCTCCCCGACAGCTTAGTTTATTCCTACCCACACTCCCCTCCTCCCTTCCTTCCCCTACCCCCCATCCCCCAACCCCTTCCCACTTCCTTCTTTCTTCATTCACCTCCTAATTTCTTCATTTCCCTTTTTGTCTTCTCCACCCCCTCCTCCCCTTTCACCATGATCTCTTCCTTCCCCTCTTATTGTCTTTTCCTCCCTCCACACACCCCTTCCCCTCCTCCCTACCTCCTCCTCATCCCTCCCCCTCCCCCCCCCGTTCCATCTCCCTGTAACCTACCGCTCTCCCTCCCCCCTATCCTCCTTCACAATCTCCTTTCCTTCCCTCCTCCCCCCCTCCTTCCCCCCTTATCTCTTCTTTTACCCCCCACTTCCCCCCCCGTTCGCCTACCCCTTCTCACTTTCCCCCCCCTCCCCCCCCCTTCCACCTTATCCCCTCCCATTTTTCCCCCTTATCGTCCCCCTCCTCCTTCCTTCTCACTATTTTGCCCCCTCTACTCGTACCGCTCCGTCCTCTCCTCTCCCCCATCCCCCTCTCCTCCGCCATACTCTCCCCTTCATTATTCCCCCTCCATCTCCAGCGCTCTACTCCCCCCCACTCCTTCATCGCTCATCCTCCCCCCCCTCTTCCTCCCCCATACCTTCCTTCCTTCTCCCCAAACCTTTTTTCATTTCCCATCGCCCTCTTTCTTCCCCCTTTCCCCCCACCACTTCCCCCCTTTCGGCTCCCTCCCCCCTCCCCCCCACATTTCATCCTCCCATGCCCCCTCCCTTCCCCCCCCCTCTTCCTCACCACCTTACCACCCTGTTCCCTCCCATCCCTACTACACCTCTTCGCCATTCCCCACCCCTTTTCCCACCCCCCTCCCTCCCTCCCCCTCGCCACCCTCTTCCCTTCCTCTTCCACTCCCCCTTCTCCTATCCCCTCACCCCTCACCTACCTCTTACCCCCGCCACCCCTCCCCCCTCTCCCCTTTTCCCCTTTTCTCTTTCCGTGCCTTCTCTCCCTTTTGCCTCTCTTTGTTTCCATCCCCCCCTTCTCTGCTCCTAGACCACCTCCCCGCTCCCTCCTCCCTCCCTCTACCCGCCTTCCCTTCCCCCCCCCCTCCCCCCTTCTCTCCCCCCCCCCCACCCCTCCCCTCACTCCGCATGTTCTTTCCCTCCCACCCCCCCCCCTCCCCACCACTCCTCCCTTACCCCCATCCTCCCCCTCCTCACTCCCACCTCCCCCCCCTCTTTGCCACACCATCATCTCTTTCCCCCTTATTCCGTTCCTCCTCCCCCCCCCCCCTGCTCCATCCCCTCCCCATCCACCCTCCCCTTCCACTAGTTCCCCCTCTCACCGCTCTCGCTCCCTCCTATACTCCCCGAGCTCCCCGACCTCACTCTCCTCCACCCTCCGTCCATTTCCGCCCTCACCCCTATGATGCTTATTTTACTCTACAAACATACCACCACTTCCCACTTACTCCTCCCCTCCTCCCTACACCCCACCCGCTCCCCTCACCTTCCCCCTCCGCTGAGCATGCCCCCTCCCATAATTACCACAACAAATACCCTCACAATCCCCTATACCACAGGCCACTGCAACATAGAGGCTCTCTCTTTCCCTATCCCTCTCGTCACTACCAATATCTTGGACCCACTTAATCACCCAAAGTCTCCACGCCATTACGCCTCACAACCCCAAGTTAACAACTTATTTTAATTCCCTACCTGCAAACAACTATTCTAGAGACTATCATAACATTTGACTACCTACCCTCCCGCAACTACTCTTTCTACCCCCCCCTCGCACTCTCATCGAACTCCTCCCTCTTCCCCTACTCTTCCCTCCACTGACCAAACACTCCTAAATCAGTCACCTTGACAGAGTCCAACCTCTACTCCCAGCCCCTTACCTCTCAGCTCCTCTGCGCCCTCCTACACCTATCAACTACCCCAGCTCAATGGGTAAACAATTTGCATGCTCTACCCTACACCCCCCCCCCCCCCCCCCCCCCCCCCCCCCCCCCCCCCCCCCCCCCCCCCCCCCCCCCCCCCCCCCCGCCTCCCCCTTTGTGACAGTGGGACCCCTTTTGTAGTATTTCTACAACTGTCAAACCTTGTTTTTGAGGTTCCGTCTGGGCGAAGTTTCATCTCCTCCTTGTCCCCTCAATCAACTTTTTTTTAATTTCCTCTTTCTTACCCCCGATAATTTGCTCTTTTGACTGTAACCACAAGAGTTGATTGTTCCCCTCCGATTACAATCCTTTCCTCCTATTTTCTTTGATGTCAGATTTCCTCAATGAATCATTTGCACCCTCATGACGTGCAGGTCCACCCGCTTAGGCCAATTTTTTCCACTTTATCCTGCTTTTTTTCTTATTTCACTCATGTTGGCCTAGTGGGCCTGTTGAATATTTAGTTAACTACTTTTTCTTCTAGCCATGAAACTTCTCCGCCCGGGGTCTATCTTTTGAGGTATCGGATCTCCCCCTTCCAAATTACTACTTTTACTCTACCGCCCCCCGTCGGGCCTTAATGAAGTGTTCTTTTTTTCATCGCTCTTCACCCTTCATCCCTTCCCAACCCCCCATTTTTTCTGACTTTCTCTAAGGGTTGCTATTCCTTACATTTGTGTTTTTAATTTTTGTTCCAAATGCCTTTTGAGTTCCTAGTATGTGTGCCCGTGCCCTTTCTGTCCTTTTTCTACTCCTTGACGTTTTTTCCCCACGCACCCTCCAATTCTTTCAAATGGTCCCAAAGACCCTGTTTTTGGATTTTTTACCGTGGTCAGCCCGATTATTTATGATAACGTCTGCGTTGTCACATCTCTTTTTTTAGCTGCTTTCCACTCTCCGTGCCTGTCATTGTTTATCCAGGTTCAGTTTTTTCAAAACTTCCGCTGAGACATTCCTGACTCGGCTCCCAGTCCCCCCCTTGAATCCTATCTCTTCCTCGAGTTTGAAATCTTCGCCTTCTTTGATTTTGCTGGTGTCCAACAGATTCCCCCTTTCAGCCTCTTTTCGTGCTGTAGTTTTTCTCTACTAAGGTAGCCAAGCAGTATTGTCATGTTTTACCCCCTTCTTTTTTTTCCACGCTGGCGTTCCACACCGAGGGCACATTACCGCTTTCAAGTTGACCGTTTGTTAGGTCCTAGCAAGTTAGTGTACCGTAATGGAGATGTTCCCTGCCTCCCGGTCTCCTTTCAATAAAAAGTCATCACTGTACCAATTTCGACAGACCTATTTATTCAGTCTCCGTCCCTCAGTCTCCAACGACCACCCTTTTGTCTTTTTCCCTCCGCCTTCGCCGGTGCTGGGAACGTGGCCGCTAGTACTTCACTTTGCCGTCCATCCCCCCACTTTATTTGGTCCCCCCACAATTTGAAACTTCGGCGCTTTCGTCCAGCTGTCGTCCGTCATTGCATTCTATTAATTCATGAGTTTCCCGTTTTTTTTTTTTGATCCGAATCTTCCTTGATCCCACGGCGTCTTTGATTGAGTGTTTTGGCCCCCACAGGTTTTTTCTCCCCACCATGCAAATTTTTTTCCTTCTGCCCTTCCTGTGATAGCATTCTCATTAAGTGGAGCTTTGCCCCTTCAGTCAACCCCTATTGACCCCGTTCCCCGTCTGTAATGCTTTTTGAGTTTTTAGCTGCCTCGAAGTCCTCTGTTTTTTCACGGGTCGACCTTGTGAAAAGCCTGCCCCCATTTCTTCCCTTCCAGATCCGATTTGATCTCTGCCTCATAACACCTCAAAATACCGACCCCTCTCTAGTTTTTTCGAGAAAGACACACCAGTAGATCTGCCTTCCGATGAATGCGTACATATGGCCAAGCACCCCCCCAATCTCCCCGTCTCGCCCGGCAACTGAACACTAGTTGCTCACACCTTTTGACCCCTTCCCGATTCTGTTGTGGAAACCCCCAGTACTTGTTTTTTATCTTTTTGACTTCAATTGCAGTCCGTGTTCCGTTATTCTTGATGTTGCTTTTTTTCTTTTTATTGACTACCACCCGGATGGTCCACGACCAGAACATGTCTCCCTTTTTAAGGCCCCCCCCCTTTAAGATCGTAGAGTCCCTCTAGCCTCAAATCTTGACCGGTCGCACCTTTCCTTCTTCTTATGTTTGGAGTGACACTGCCCCCAAGGATTTAACGCGCCTTTCCCTTATGTTCCTGTTTTTCACTTTTCTGCTTTTGAAGGACGTTTTTCTCCTTGACTTGAACCCTCTCCTAGATCGGTCAATCGTACGCAGTTTTGATCCCCCTTCTTTTCCCATCCCTCCTTTTTTTTTTTTGTTTCAAGATGAGATCGCACTGCCCCCCACACCCATTACGTCCCCCTTGCGAACAGGCTCTTTTGGCTAGAGTGTACGAAATCAACTGTCCTCAGAAAGCCGTAGGCTTCCCCCCCGGGTCTCGACATTCCTCCGTGATAAATTTTCCTCCTTTTCGGGGTTTCTCTTCCACCCCAAATGTACTTCCCCCCACTTTCCCTCCCTTTCTGACCCCCATCTTTTCTTTTTCCCTCGGCACTTCCCTTCCCCTTACTTAATGCCCTTCCCCGACGTCGCCTTTTTTTGATCCCTCCGTGTTTTTTTTTTTCCCCCTCAAATCAGAAGCTTACTCGTCCCAGACAGAAAAGGACCTGGAATGTCCACTTTTCTTTCTCCTAACCAGTACTCCTGTTCTCCCCCCTCACTGCCTTTCCAATTTTTCTCAAGATTTCCGCATTTTACTTTCCGACCCTTGGGGTATTTGTTTGTGACCCATGATCGACATTTCCTGTGTTTTTCGTCCTTTGAGGTCTGACTATCCGCCAGACTCACCTCCGATTATATCCTCCTCCCCTTCTGTCTCGTTTCTTGAACTTTCCCTACCAGAGATCCTGACGGGTCCAGGATTCCTCCCGATGTTAATCAAACTCTCCCCTTCTTCTCCCCCTAACAAAGCAAAGGAACCGCTTTTTCAGTCTTGCTCAATTATTTTCCCTTTTTCCCCTCCCAATCTCAGCATCATTGATTCTCTTTCCCGCCTTTTGCATTTCTTCTTGGTTCTCACAAGTTGTGCCTCCCTGTATTGTTTCCCCAACCCCAGATTTTTCCAACCTCCTGGGATCAGCATTTCCTGTCGAGTCTCCCACGCTCAGCGGTTATAAGAATGCCAAACAACTGTCAGCCGTCCTCTCTGGACGCCATCTTTCGCGTTTTCAAACTGTGACCCAATTCATTTGTCCTTCGGTTCTTCCCCTAGAGTCCCGTTTCCAGCACCGGCGTCCTGGTTGAAGTCTTTGCTGACGTTTGGTCTTTACTAAGAGTCACATAGTACCGAACCTGGAAATGGATTTTTATTGACTGTTTACCCCTGGCCCTCTCCTGCTGGACGTTAAATACCGCCCGAAGGGACTTTACCTAACTGCGATTTCCCGAACCACCCACTGTTCCTGCTCTCCTTCAGGACATCTTGATACGGCCGCGGGACGTCCACGTTTACTTTTGTACGTCCCCAATTCTGCCTTGGCTTGCACTACCATTCTCCATCAATGTTCCTTTTTCTCTTATCAAGGGCATCTGTGGAACCACCATGAATAACGTCTCCGCCTTTCGCTTTACTCAGATCAGGATTCCGGCACTCTCTTTCCTTACAGCCGCCCTAAAGGAGTTTGACGAAACCATTTGCGCATGAACCCCCTTCATCAAAGGTATGCGTTCTTGTTCCCTTAACATCACTCCATCAACGTGACCTCCAATCAAGTTACAGTAAAAATATAGTTTTCCCACGATC
>Ga0179591_1256783_pt1 | contig 22038 bp, 24 predicted proteins | sample CZOMad2_1_08_16f_FD_182891 | JGI IMG/M metagenome (GOLD analysis project Ga0179591, IMG submission 182891) | Vadose zone soil fungal communities from Angelo Coast Range Reserve, California, USA - CZOMad2_1_08_16fungal (PacBio error correction) | ecosystem: Environmental > Terrestrial > Soil >... | reverse complement strand
CCCGCGTTCTTCCTAGAGTTTCCGACGTCGATAGTTTTTATGTTGAGCTTCGTAATCTGATTAACCTCTTGTCTGTTGTTGTTTTTTACCGTGTAGTTTGGGTCTCCCGTTCATTCGGTACGTCAGCTTTGCCTGTGAAGTCCGCAGTCGTTGGATCGGGTCCCGTCTCTGAACATGTGCGAACACTTTTTTTGAAGGTCAACGGTTTGTGCTCTACTACATTTCATAATCGTTCTGGGTGACGTTCTGCTCCTTTTTGTTTTTTTTGGCGACCCCTCGATTCTGTTTTCTGTCGAATGTTGTTCCGGGAAGGGACTCTCTCCCATCTTTCTTGTGTGGTTTGCGAGTGGGCGCCCCTCCCCCCCAGGCGTCTTTTCTGTTTAAGGTTTACCTTTCTTCCTCCATTGTCCTTTCCCTTTACTGATTCGGGGATGGGATTCTCCTGACCCGGTGTACGGTATACGGTTTTTTTTTCTCCTGATGGTTGACCTACTGATTTCCCCTTTTCCCAGGGTGCAGGATGCGACGGCTTTGCCGATCTTAGCGTACACTCTCGAGCTCTGATCTCCCCCGCGTTCGTTCGTGGTTTTTCGGCGATTTGTGAAAGATCAATAGGAGAGGTTTGTTATCTCTTACACGTGTCTTTCCCTTTACTCAGGGTTCCGGGTTTTTTTTCCCGGTGATTCACACGTGGTGACGGTCAACCTCTGGAAGGGAATGATTTTCCTCGGTCTTGGTGGAAGAGAAGGCTTTTTTCGCCGGTACCTTCTTCCCCTTGCGAGAATGTGCTGCCTCGGCCGGAAAAGATATCCCTCTGGCTTGTTTTTCGTTCTTCTTCGTGGGGCCTACTCCACGCTGTGTTCATCTTCTTACTTCCCCCATTTGGCTTTTGAAATTCCTCCTTCTTGGCTTTTTTTTGACTGAAACGGTTTTCCCACTTGAAGGTTACAACTTTGGTCTCTAATGGAAGACTGATTGCCGTAATCTTTTGATTCTTACCCCGTACGCCGCAGAGCTGAATTTGCTCTCTTTCCTGGAATTTCCCGCTCCCCCCCCCCCCCTATGGGTTTTTTTTAAGTTCTATTTTCTACACTCTCACTTCTTGAGCAATGTGATGATGAAACTCATGTGACTTCAGCCTGGGATCTGGACTGATACTTGTGCGACCTGGTGTTTTTTTCCCACCCTTTTCCTCCGAATTGGAAGTACTGATTGCCTCCTCTTTGGGTGACTTCTTCCCGATTCGTTGGGGCAGAACAGCTGAGTAGAATTTTATTCTAGTTCAATCTCTACCCTCTGTTTTGTTTTTGGTTGGGGGTCCCCTGATTGGGAGTTTACATCACTCTTCTGCCTTCTTTTCCGGTCATCTTTCTTTGAATTCCCTTTTTGCATTTGACTGCAGCAAGTATTGGATAGGTGACTGATAGTGCGACCAATGGTGGTGACGTTCACTGTTGTTCTCCCTTTGTTCAGTACTCTTTTTTTATTTGTTATTTTTATGAGTCCTTCGTGTCCGACGTAAGGCCTCTCTTGAATTTTTCTTCCCTCACGTTGACTCCTATACAGCCGGTTGGTTGGTAAGTTTTTCCTCCATAAATTGTGTGACCGTTTGCCTTCGACTTCCCCTGAACTGTGAATTCCTCTGTATTGGATCTTTGTCCTGCCCCTTCTAACACTTTTGCGGTCAACTTTGGAAGTGAAGAATGACTTTGCCCTTCCTTGGTCTGGTTCTCTGCGACGGCGGGGCAGACATTCTTAGATTTATGTCCCTTTAAGCTCTCCTCTGTCGGGTGGTTGTTGGTTCCTGCGTCTTTTTCTCCGATCCCGTACCTTTTTACCGCAGGATAGTTCCTTTCCTTTAAGTCCCCCTTTGCGAATGTTCCTTTCAATTTCCCTTTCTGGACTTCCCCAGAGTGAGACCCTTTGTTTCCTTTCCCTGTTAGCGAAGGTAAGACTGCTTTGCAGTCTTTTTTTCGGATGCTCCGGCTTTGACGTCCGGTACGCGTTGCCTGTTGATGCCTCGTCCTGGACCGCTAAAAAGCGTTCTTTTTTTTTTTGAATGGCGAGTTGGGAGAAGAACACCTTCGATGGGCAGAATTAGCCCGTCCATTTCATTGCCTTCCTCAGTAGGTTTCCTTTTTAATCCCGGTGCGTCACCCCCTTTTTCCGGTCAATTTGGAGCGAAGGTGCCTCCTGAGAAGTTCCCCTTTATTTTTTCCGTTCTTCTACCTTCTTTGCGGACTTCCGCGTAAGAGTTGTTTTTCTTCGGTGAAGCGCTTACCAGGTTTTTTTTGGGCCTTCTAGTGGGAGACTATCCCAATTCGGCGCAGTATGATTGAATTCTTGCAGTCAATTGGCATTTTATCCTTTTAATCATCCATTTGGACGTGGAATGTCTTACTTTCTCACACTGTTTTTTAGTCAAAGTTTCTCTAATTTGAATCCCGATTCACTTTTTTGTACTTATTCCTTCCGTCTCGTACGCGACGAGGAATGTTGATGCAGTCCGTCCTTTGAGCTCTACCGAGGTCTTTTTTTTTACTCTTTTCCCCTAATCTCCTCAGTGGTTGTGTAGATCCCCCCACAACTATGTAGCCCCTTCTCGATTCCCCTTTCCAACATTTCAGCCGTAGAGTAGTCAGGCCCTCCGTCCTCATCCGACGCAAGGCCCCTAAGTCTTCACCTTTCTTGCCCTTTTTGAAGTCACCCACCGTTCTCACCGGCGACTTTTTCACTGTCACCTTCCCTTCTTAAGATGAACCTTCACCCCCCCCTCTGAGTTTTGACCAGTCTCTTTTCGCCATTTCTCCTTCACAACCCACACCTACCGACGTTTAGAGATTCCCTAGAGTCATCCACCTAGCTTCTTTTTGCCCCGCCCTTTCTGCACGTCACCCCAGGACACCCATAGTAAGTTGGAAATCCCTCTTCAAACTTCTCTCCACCTTTGACCGTCCCAACGAATTTTTCGAAAAGGTACCTCCGATTTCAAAGGGTCACTGCCTGTGACGTTTATCTGCCCCCTTTCCCTACCTGATCCGAAGTTGATTCCTTTCTCCACATCGGGCCCAAACACCCCGACGCTTTTAGTCTTTCACTTCCGCCGGAATAAATCACTCGTCCTGTGAAGCAAAACGTCGCATCCTTCCCGAAATCTTTTTCCCATCAGTCTTTCTCATTCTAGCCACATTTGACCGTCCCCCCCGTTTTTCTACCCAGGATAAGTAACGATCCCTACTGCTTACTGTCTTCAAACCGGAGTATCTTCCCCGTCCCACCCATATGGTATACACTCGCCTTCCAACCCCCCCAGTATTTTGTAGCCCCGGCCTACTTTTTCGAGCATCAACATTCCGCTCTTTCCTGGAAGTGGCAAACTTTGAAAAACATCTCTTCCAGGTACCTTCGCGCCACCTGGACCGTAAACACCCTTTTCTCACCCCCCCCCCCCGGTATCAGTCAACCTCTTTCCCAAGACTTTCTTTTCACTTGTATGCCCTTTACGTCCTATCTTGCCCTTCCTTACTGCGCCTTTGCCAAGTGATATAGCCCCCCACTCGCCCAAAAAACAACCTCTGGTTTTTCTCCCCAGGCCTCCCTTATTTCAACATTCCTCTTCCGTCCTTTTGGCCCCGACTTCCTACCTTCCCCCAGTCCGGGAATAAAATCCTTCTTCCACCCGTTGAACTTCACCACAGTTCGCATCCAGTTGACCTCTCACCTAAATCTGAAAGGTAAACATTCCCACTGGAAGTCACTAGCTTTAAAGTTTAATGAGAAGAAGTGCTTGTTCGCCCCAGCAAAAAACCAACCTGCCCGCTCTCTTCCCTTATCCTTCCTCATTGCCCCCTCCCACACCTATTCCACCTCCATCTCTGAGCAGTAGGAACCTACTTCTCACTCCGTCACAGACCGCTCCGTAGGTCAAACAAGTATTAAACTTCGCCTCCACAAGTTTACCTTCCCCCACCGTTTTAGACCCCCTTCTCATCCCCCCCGACCCCGAAATGACTAAGGTCACCTGTCCCCTGTAGTAATAGATTCACGTCCCCCTCCTTCTCATTACTTGATATTCGTCCCAATAGAAGACCAACCCCCCCCTGTCCCTTTGTCGCTTTCCCTCAGGGCAATCACAAATCCTCCCCTCCTCGTAATTCGGCCCTGCGTCGCACGTCACCTCAAGAGTACTCCAATCCTCTCCACTTCCTCTCCCAAGTTGTTTCCAGTACCAAAAGTGTTCAAAAGTCATCCTTCCCTGAACCGCCTTCTTCACGTGGTTTGTCCCCCCTGCCCCCTGGACGTCCCCTTGACCTCCCTCTAAGCATTATTTCCTTCTCCCCACTCTGAGTCCCCCCCCCCCCCCCACAGCTGGGTGTCTTTTCCCAAGGTCACCACATATTCTCTTTTTTCCGTCTTTTCTAGCATTCCCCCCCAGAAGAGTACGGACATACCAGTCTCCCTTCTCTAAATTGAAAGTCACCACTTTGTCGCACCGTATCCGTCCCGAAGAATTAAACTGTCACTTCCCCCCTGTGATCTTTCTTCCCTTTTACATCCTGCTCGCCGAAGTTCTCTCTTCACCCCCCCCCCTCTGCCTTAAAAACGAACCTCTGGTAGCTCCTTCTTCCTCGTTGCCTCAAAAATTCAGATAGTACGATTCACTTCTGAAGAACCCTTCCATTGACCTGATTTACTGCCCAACTCCTTAAAAGAGCTCACTTTTGACCGTCACCCCCAGGGAGAAAATGTCTCATGTCCAGATCCTAAGCTTAAAGGTAAACTTCACCGGTGGCAGTCGAGCTTCCAGTTCCCTCATGAGCCGACTTTATCGTCCCCCACTCGACTGAAACACCAACCGACCGGCTTCGATCGTAACCCCCCCTTTCTTAATTTTAAATTTTCCGCGAAGTCGGCCCAGCTTGAGTATAGCACACAGAACCCCCTAGTACTGTCCCCCACCTCAGTCTCAGAGAACCGTTTACCTTCCCCCGTTACTGGTATCTCCACTTTATGATCCCCCTGAATGATCCCTGGTCCCAAGTACAATGGAATTCTTTAGAGGAGTAACATCCTGCTCCGAAGTGTCGTAGAAAATCGGTCCAACCCCACCCCCCGACTGGGGACCGGTGCCGCTGCAAACAGAGATGCAAACCATTCCTTTTTTTCCTTCCTTGCCCAATTCAGTAGCACATCACCCGTATAGCATTCTCTTTCCCTCCTCCTCGTGGTGATATCTCCAGTGTCTTTGTGACGGAGGCCCTGACTGCGGTTTCTCTTCCCTGCTCTCTTCTGATTGTTTATCCTCGGCTGGGAAAGAGTTTGCCCTGGTTGTTTTTCCTTCTGGAGAAGCTTCCACTTCGGCGTTTATTGTTACGAGTTTTTCGCTATGACGCCCCCCCTTTGCATGATAATCCTTCTTTTGGGTTTATTTTCCTGCCCCTGTGTGAACCATCTTAAGGTAACGGTTGGCTTAAGTGAAGGACTTGTCTTTTCCTTATCGGTCTGTTTGAAGGACTTCCGTCGTGGCCGACTTCTCCCGGGTTGGCATGTTTTCTCACCGCGGTCCAGGGTAAACGCCCCCCGCTCAAGCTGTTTTTGTTTTTTGTTCCTTCCTATTTGCTGACGATCCCCTAGGAGCAGGATTCGTAGATAGGAAGCTTCCTTTACCCTAAGCTCCCTTTTTCCCGGGATGATAAAATTTTTCCCCGTGTTGGATCTAAAAGGTGTCCTCTCCTTTAAGACTTGCTGTGCCTTACCCCCTTTTCTATGGGTTCCGGATGACGGTTGGACTCCTTCCTGCTTCAAGAGTCTTTATGTTCCCTCCTTGCCAGTTATCTACCAGCGTCGTTGTTTTGGTCCGTGATTTCTTTGAGGGCCCTTGAATATCACTTCGGACTCAGTCTTTGACGGGAACTATTCCTCAAAGTTCCCTTTTCCCTCCTGCCCTTTGTACTTCTACCGTTTCTGTAACCCGGTGGCCAGGTACCTTTGGCGTAGGTGAATGACTGAGCCGTACCGGTCTTGGTTTTCAGATTCTCCGGCGTTGTCCGACGTCCTCAGCGCTGAATGTGGAGCTCTTAAGGATACCGGAGGTCGTTTTTGTTTTGGCGACTTTTTTTGGCGACGTCTTTCCGTTTTTTTCTTCTTTGGACGGGAGCTCTTACGCCACACGTGGCTGTTTTCCCTACTGTTGGGATAGGTTAATGATACCGGTTTCTACACGGTGGTGTAGTGCTCCCTCCGTTCCTCCTTAAATCGGTCTGTTCGGATGCGACTTCTTTTCCCTCTCCCCTGTCCGAGTGTTTACTTTGATTCCCCTTTCTTGAAGTTAAAGAGGTCGTGTGTGTTTGGGACGGCGTCTTTTGTGTCCGATCCATCCGTTGTTTCATGGGAAGGGCATCAGTCCCGTGGCCCTGTGAAATTTACATCGGTGACTTATCCCTTTTCGAACCCTTTTGACTTGAACCCTTTGCGCAGGTTGCATTTCCATGATTTGCCACCCTAATTCCCTCTTCTTATGGTTTGACTTCTTCTTTCCGTCGCTCATCGAATGTTGATGAGATTTGGTCGCGCCACTTTAGGTGTTTTTTCTTCTCTTTTGTCCTCTTTTTCCCCTTAGTGCGCATGATGGCTTTCCTCTATGACCTTTCGGTTGTGAAATTTCCTCCTTTGTGGTGATAAACGGTTTCTAACACGTTTTCCGGCAATTTGTCGACGAAGGTTAAGAATTTGCCTGTCGGGTTCCTTTCTCCTGCGTGACTTCCTCCTCCCCTCTCTTACTTTTTTCTTAAGCCTTCGGTTTTGGAAGCCTTCCGACGTGTGTGGTTGGTCGGTCGTCTTGGGGCGACGATCACTTATTCGCCGGATCTTGTCCATGGGGGCCCTTTAAGCCTTCTGGATCCTTGACTTATCACGGTGCGTCCCACGTTTTGACGGTCAAATTTTCGTCAAGGTCGATTTGTCCCCTCCCCCCCCTACTCCTTCTCTGGGTTGTTTTGATGAGAATGAGGGGAATCTCCGCTAAGACAATGTTTCCTCCCCTTCCTTTAACTGACACCAATTCCCCCTTCTTTTTTTTTTGCCGTCGGAGTGGGCGCCTATCACTCGTCTCCTTCGGGACGGGCCATCTATTGACTTCCAGTTTCAGGTAACCTTTACTCTTCGGTTTTGTGGCCCGTTTGTTCCCATGTCAACAACGTTTGCTTTCAGGTACTGAATGATTTGCCTTCTAGTTATGGTTGACGATTCTCGTCTTTCTTTAGTTTCCCTAGTAAGAGTCTGCCCTTTTCTTCTCTCGTCAGCTCTTCCCCTCTTTCTGGTGTCTTTTTGTGGGCCTTCGCGTGTTGGCGACGATCACTGTTGCGGATGTGACTTTCCTCTACAGGACAGTGGCAGTTTACTTCCGCATTCTTTTGATCGGGTCCTGATACCCCGGTTTTCCCACGTGACGCAAGGTGCGTCCTCCTCCTTATTTTTTCCCTTTCCTCTTCTTTTTGGTTGGTCTTCTGTCCTCCGGGGCAGACGCCTGCGACTTTTCTGCCTGTTCTGCCAGGCCTTTACTAGTTCTTTTTTTCACTTTTGGCGTGGGTTTATTTTTGGCTTCTCTTTTTTCTTCCACTATTCTCAGGCTTGACGGGACTCTCTGGAGGAAAGGGTGGACCTGGTTACCTTAATTCTTGGATCGGTCCCTTTGACGGTGCTCCAACCGGTGGTTTCGTCAAACGGTTGCGCAGCTTGTTCCGTGCCTGATTGACTTACTCGTTCTGTTTCCGGATGCTCGTCCTCCCCTTCCAGATTCCTCAGCTGAATGGTGATTTGCCGTCTTCCGTTGAAGAGCTACCCCAGCATTTTTTTGTGGTTGGTTTTTTATTCTTTATTCCTCAGTTGTGTTTGTCGAGAGATCCCCCCCCAAGACCGCTTTTTATTATTCCCCCCCCCTGTGCAGCTTCATTCCCACTTCAGCTAGTACGAGTAAGTCTCCCCCTCGTCGAATAAGTAAAAAAGACCGCGCTCCAAATCCCCTCTTCACCTCTCCTCCACAGTTGAAAGCACCCCCTGTTAGAAATTGTATAAGTCCTATCCCCTTCTTTTACCTCCCCCTCCCCCAAACTGGACTTTTTTTATTTTGACCGCAACCTTCCTGCGACCGCTGATAGTAGCCCCCACGCCAAGGTTTTCCCCCACGACCTTTTCTCCCTTCCTCTGCCATCAACATAAATTTTCGAGTTCCAGTAGGGCCCCCTCGTATCTTTCCAGTCACCCTGACCTAGTACCGCCCATAAGTATTCCCTGCACCGTTAATACACCACCTTGTTCTGCACGGTATCCCCTCCCGTCTTCCTATCTTTCCTTCCTCTTTTCGTCTATATTCCCTCCCCCATGAAGAAGGAAGTTGTCTTTCTTCGACCAGCCCTCCCCCCCCCCCCCCCAGTTTTCCCTGGTTAGCGCTGCCCGCGATTTAAAAATGATTTCGTTCACGTCTTAAGCGGAACCTTCCTTTTCCTCACGTACCACTCCCAGCGTTCCCTGCCAAGTATGCACATTCTCTCCACCGGGGACCCTTCACCCACCGTTTTCTGAAAAGGTCAATTGATCCCAGCCTCCCTTTAACAATGCCACTTTTAATCCTCTCCCAGTTAAATAATGAGACGTCAGCTCTAAGGAAAAAATAGCCGGCCCCCCACACCCGACCCGATGGTTTCTAGCTTACGTGACGTTGCCCTCCCCAAGAGGACTTCCCCTCTTTCCCCCATCATAAAAAATCCCGAGTCCGGTTCCATCAGTATTCCACCTACGCGCCCCCGTTGACTTCAAAAGTGTGCACCGTCTCAGTCCCCCCCGGCTCCCCGCCATTTGCTCCAAATTCACCTTATTATCATCTTGCCTTCAACAAGGAGACCCCTCAACGTGACAGTAAACAATAAAGGCCCAACACCCCCAACCTCCCTCTGGTAATCTTTCCTTCCTCCGGTCTTTTTTCACAAAGCTATCCTCTTCCAGTGCCCCGCAGGAGCATCCTTCCACCCTCCTATACGGGACCAATACAGTATTAACCCCTTCCCGTTTGACCGTCACTTTCGCACCGTCTTCATTGATTCTTCTTTCAGTTTCCAATTTTCCTTACTTCTTTTTAGCTGCCGTAAAATAATTCGCCCCCGCTTTCTAGTACCCCCCCCGGCACCCGTACCAAACTTCCGCTTTGTGATAAGCCGCTGTCATACCCCATCAGTCCTCTTAACGCGTTCCGTCGCCCCTCCCCCTTCTCTATCCGTTCACCCGCCGCCGTTCCCAAAGTTCCCATTCCTTTTCCACCCTTCCCTCGCAATTTCCCCCTCCACGTTTTTTTCGTTCACGAGACTTCCGCCCAGAATGCTTAAGTTTTTCCCATTCAACTGCCTTCATGTCCCCCCTCCAATCCTGAGAATTCACTTGATCGTTCTTCGCAAAAACCCCCCCCTCCCTTTTCTCCTCTTCCTTCCGCCGGTTTTCAACATTCTTTAAGATCAGTACCTTCCTTCTGGCCCCTATTAGAATCCTCACCCCTCCTCGTACGGCCAATACCTTACTTCGCTACCGCCCCTTCCCACTCTTTTTCCCCCTCCCCTCCTTCTTCAATTTTTCCCCAATTCCACTGGACCGTCACTTTCCTGCCCTTACATCCTGCGCCGTTCCGTGTTTCGTCACACTCGGGTCCCAACCACCCCGACTCTTTGTTTAAGTTCCCCCGTCCGGACGCTGGAATAACCCCTCTCTCTTCACGCTACGGAGGCCCGCGTCGCCCCCCCCCGGACCCCCTCCGAGCCGGCCCACCTGTATTCCCTTCTTCTTCGAGGACCGTCAACCCTTTTCGCCAACGGTAAGTAAAGATCCACCTCCTTCTCCCTGTTCCCTTCCGAAACTCTTGTCCTGTACCCCTACTGACCCCGTGTAGTCGCCCCACTCGCCTTGCCCCCCCCCCCCAGACCTTTGTCGCGCTTCCTTCACTCCCCGTGACATAACCATTCATCTCGTCTAAGTCATCTAGGCACCCTAACGGTCGCATTCCGTCACCCCTCAATTTTTATACTTTTTTAACACTTCCCCAGATCAACTCGCGCCACCGTTCAGTCCCCCCCCCTTTTTGATCCCGTATAAGTTCCTATTTAACTAACTGTCAGTTCAACTGCACCTGGACGTCAATGCCCCGTAACCTTTCGGCTCCATTGACTCGTTCCCCACTAGATCACAAACCCCCCTCCCCTTTTACCTTCCCTCCGGCAGACCCCTCATATCTTTCCGCGTAAGTAGGACTTTCATCCTTCAAAAGACCGAGTCCGGCAACCCCGTACAAATTTCAAAGTTGACCCCCCTCCCCCTTTCCGGTATCATCCCTATCCTACCCTTTTTTTCCCTTTCACGTTAAGATAATCTTCACTGAACATCCATGCTCCGACATCTTTTCCCCCCCTCTCCGGCCCCCACCACACACGACGTGGTTTGATTCAGGCAGCCCGGCCCCACCATTTTGTACGCTTAAGGACGCTCTCATCCTTCACCCAAGATCTCCTCTTCTCCTTTCTTTTCTCCTTTCATTTTTTTGAGAGCTCTACTATTATTGTTCCTGGATTTAGAAGGCCTTGGCGACTCCTGCCTTAACTAGATTCTGTTGATTCTCCTTTCCGGTCTTGGTGTTGTGTTACAAGCTGTTTTCGGTGTTGTGGTGGGCCGCGATTGGTGACCCCCCTGCCCCGGCATGACGTCCTCTCTTACTCCTTTGATTTCCCTTTTTACTTCCCCCCTCTCTGGCTCATGAATGATACCGGTCCCCCGGTTTGTTTTCCCTTTCAAGGTTTTTTCTCGCCGAGGGGTTGCCTTATCTTATGTTTTCCTGCTTGCTACGTCTTTCGTTTCTTTCTTTACGAGTGAATGTTGATTTCCCCTCGGTTTTTGACCGATAAAAGCCCTCGGGTTTTTTGCGGACGGCGTTTAGTGAGTGGCTACTTCCCTTCGGCGCAGTTCATTTTTCGTTCAATTTTAGTTCTTTTCTTTTCCTCAAGCTTTTCTTTTTCTGTTTCTTTACCCTTTTTTCGAACCCGTTTTTTTCCCGTCAAACCTTTTTTTAGCTCGTTTTGCAGGTTTCTTCTTGCCAGTTTTTGTACCTTCTTCTACTTCTTTTGCCCTCCTTACGACTCTATGATTTTGATTTCCCGCTGCCGTTTGGCTCCTCTTTACCGTCTGTCTGGTGTTGGGGCCTTACTCATTTTCTACTAATTCTGTCTTCATTCTTTGTTCCCCTTGAAGCTTTTGACTCCTCTTGGGTGAAATTCTTGGTCGGGGAATCCCTTGATGATACCGTGTTTCCGACCTGGTTAAGGGTTTTCCCTTTTTCTCCCCCGAATGTACCCTTGACTGGGGCCTCCCCCCCATCCCCGGTCTTGTTCCCTTCTTTTGCGTCACCGGCTTGGCTGACGTAAGTTCCCCCTCCGGATGCCTGCTGCGAAGTCCTCGCCTTCCTTTCCTTTTTAGGGGGTTTTTTTGTTCCAGGAGAGTGTGTTTCTCCATTGTTCGCCTTCTTGTAAGGGTCTCTATGTCCTGTCCCCCATTTTTCCCTTGGTGACATTAATTTTGATGAAGTAACTTTTCCCTCCCACCCGGTTTTGGCTTTTTTTCCACCCGGTTTGTTTTTTGAATTGGTGAAGTTCTGATTTTTCGTACTCGGTATGTTTGTCCCCCGTTCTGCTCCTGAGGGAATCTACGCGTATCTGAGATTTCTTGTGACGACTCTTGCCGGGGAGCTACCTCTTGGTTTTTTGTTCCGGTCTTTTTTGGAGAACTCCTTTTTCCCTTTAGGAGTTCAGTCTGTGCCTTTCTCTTAGAAGTAAATTTTAAGTGACCTTACTCAGTTCGGGGATCGTTCCTGAAAAATTTCTCCCCGGGCGCACATTTTTCCCGCGAAGTGAAGATTCTTGCCTACATAGGTTTTAAGGCTTTCTGAAGGCTTTGACGTCCGGACGTGACCCTTCTCTTGAATGGATTTCAATGAGTCCTTTAAGTTTCCACTCGGTCGGTTTTTTTGTTGGTCCGGCCTCTTGGGAGACAGATCCCTTGGCTAAGATGTGACTTTCCAGGATATGACCCGTTTGCATTTACCTCTACTTCTTTGATCGTGTCCTTTAAGTCTTCCGACCCCAGGTGGTGAATTTTCCGTTTTCGCGAAGTTTTAGATTGCATTCCTAATACGGTGGTTTCAGTTATGAGCGGCGGCCTCCCGCTTTTTTACTCGCGACCCTTTTTCCAGATTGAGCTTCCTCGCTTACCCAAGCTCGGGGTGGTTTTGGACCCGGCGAGTTCTTTTGTGCCTAATCCCTTCGGCCGAGGATGTGACTTTCCTCTCTTACCAGTGTCAGGTGCCCCTTTAAGTATTAGGGTGTTTTCCCTTACCGTTCCCTACCCCCCGGTGGTGACTTGTTGTCCCCCGTGGAGCTCAATTGACGCTGCTTTCAGTAATTCTCGTTTTTGAAGTTAGGGTTTCCTACTTCCTCGGTCCTCTCTTCCTTTTCTTCCCGGCCGGTAACCCGTGCTACCCTCGGTCGGGTTTGTTTGTTGTTAGAGTGGTCGCCCATCGTCTCCTTATTGTGTCGTGCGATATTTAATGGCACGGTGCCCTTACGTCCCTCTTGTAGACTGATACCCTTTCGAAACCCTTGTGTTTTGAAGGTTTTCAAGGTGGCTCTAAGGTTTCAGACTTCTTTTTCAGTTACTCGTTTTTGTTACGTGATCTCCGTCTTTTTGCTTTCGTTACATGGAACTAATTTTTTTCTGCCGCGTCGGGTCCGACGTATAAAAGAGGCGTTCGTGGTTGGGCCCCGAGTTCTAGCCACTCTTCCAGATTTTTTCGGGCATCTATAACTAGTTTGACCTTGTCAATTTAAGCAGTCTGTCTAGGGACTTTGATACCCCAGGGCCCCAGTTTTGAGCTGAGTGAAGGTTCAGGCTTCTTTTCCTTCCTTCTTCTGGGACTTTTGATTAGTAATGAGGGGCCCCTGACCAGATAGGCTTAATGTGATCTTTCGGTTTCAGCCCTCTACCAGCGGTTTTTTTTTTTTTTCCTTCTTTGGTTGAGAATCTACACTTTGAAGGTTTGGCCGGGGGAAGCATAGTCCCTGTAAAGTGGCTGTGTCCCTATACTCCTTTGGTTCGTTCAATGATACGTGACGACCATTGACGGTTACCCTTTTTTCCTCTTGGTGCTACTCTTTTTGCCTCCTTCGTTCTTGGGACGTTATGCGAAGGAGGTTTTTCTAATTCAGAGTACGAGATGACGTTGATTTGATGCCGGGAATCCCCTCTCAACCCCACGGTCGGGTTTTTTGTATCTTTCTCACTTTCCCTTCTAATTTGTGTTGTTGAGATCCCCCCACCACCCTGAAAGAGGGTTTGCTGCCATTACCAGGCCGCTTTTTTGCACTTCCCTTCCTGAGCTTTACTTCTGCACCAGAAGTTTCTTCGCCTAAGCTCACAGATTAGCCGGCCAATCAGTCTCCCCTTCGCTCCCCCCCGTTTCCCGTCACCATGTTTGCAAAGGGAGACCCCTAAGCTCCCTGACTCTACGTCCCCCTCCCCTTACGTCTCTCTCCATTTCCCTACTTCCGCCCGAATAGAGTGATCGTCGCCCCAATCTTCCAGTCCCACCCCCGACGCTTTTTATCCTTTCCTGGCCCTTCCATCCCCAATCAGATCACTTGTACGTTTAGGACCGCCGTTCCATCGTCCCCACAGACCGAGTCCCTGAATTGTTCCCCCTTTCCCTTTACACCGTCACATGTTTCCCCCCGGTTAATCAAGTCTTGCCGACGCTCAAGGTCACCTGTCCCCTGCGGCCTCTAGTGCGTACATCCTGCGCCGACAATGATTTCCTTTTTTTTCTCCCCCCACTCCACTCTCCCCACACACCAGTACTGCTTGGCTTGGCTTACCCGGCTCCCCCCTTCATACCATTTTCCAGCCTTTATAGTCGCCCCTCCCCTTCCAGTCCCCCTCCCTATACTGAACCTCAGTATTCAACCTAGTTTAGCCACAGTGACCTACCCACCGTTGTTGCACCCTTGTATCAGTCCCGTTTTCCCCGTTTATGCTTACCAGGTAACATGCCCCCCCCTTGTCCGTCTTCCCTTCCCCCCATGCTCCCTAAGTGATAGTTCCCCCCTCGATTCCAAACCAAACCCGACCTCCTGGTCGCTGCTCCAGGCAGATTCCCCCCATACTCTTTTTCCGCATCGGATCCTGTTCTAACGTCCAGTTCCCCGTCCCCAATCAGTTCCTTCCCCCCTCCTCCACGTTCCCGTCACCACCCGTTTTCCCCGGTATCAGTAAATCCCTCTCCTTACCTTTCCCTGCAAATGTCCTTTCTCGTCTCAAATCCTTTCTCCCCTAAGTGATAGCTTCACCACTCGCCGGACCCCCCCCCCCGACAAGTGTCTCCTCTTTCCTTCCCGTTCCTCAAAATCATCTTCCCTCGTTCTAGGACCGCCCCGTTCGTGCATCCTATACCGAGCCGCCACTCAGTCTTCACTCTTCCCCCCTTTTTACCCCTTCCCCTCCCCTTTCTCGTCCCGATACTCCTGCTCGGGCAAATGACTGTCCCGTTTTATAGATGAACTTCCCACTGTTTCCCGAAGTTTTGTTCCCCCCGACAGGAACCCCAAACAAACCCTGACCTTTTAGACTTTACCTGACTGGTCCTAACCCAACAGCTCTTAGAAGTACCCCTCCCCTTCGCTCCCCCCTCCCGCTTGGCCAATATTTTACCTTTTAGTTTTCAACCGTACCGTCAAACCCTGTTCTCCCCGGTACAGTCCCCTCTCCCCGACTGACTTAAATTGAGTAACCATGCCCAGGTTTAAGTAATATCTTCCTTCCCCTCTGCTGACTTTCTTTCTTTCCCCCCTAGTTTTCCCAAAAAAACCGCCCCCTTTTTTGTAGAGATTCCCGGTCGCGTTGCCATAAACCATTAAGTTTTGCGTATTCGGTAAATTTTCCCCGTTCCGCCTCCTTAACCTCACTCTTAAGTGTCCCCCCCCCTTTCTTCCCTGGAACCCTTTTCCGTCACCCCCCCCTTTTTTTTCGACCAAGTATCCTTTCCTCATCCCAAGACTGCTTACTTCCAATTGGCCATGGACGTCATAGCTGCCTTTTCAATCCTGCGCTAAGTTCTTTAGCAAACTCGCCGGCCACACCCCCCCCCGTTCTGGTCTATCGTTCCGTTCGCGTCCTCCACCTTAGCTTGTCCTTACTTCCCCGCGTAGAATCTCACCCGACCGTACTGCCCCATGCTTCCCCCTTCTCTCCCAACGTTTCCTTCCCCTTCGCCCTCCCCTCCCTATCCCCTACTGCTTAAATAGGCCCTGCCACTTTGGACGTCAGCTCGTCACACTGCGTCCTGATCGTCGTCCACCCGCCGGCCCACAAAAACCGTACGCGGTAGCTGGAAAGTGCCTTTCAACCCTTAAGTTCGTAAGGTCTGTCCCTGGACCGCAGTCTCCTACCTCCCCCCCCCACTGTATCAACCCTAGGTCCCTTGCGCCACGTTTTCCAACAATCCACCCCGTTGTCCCTCCCCAGGTATCAGTCATATCCCGACTCTGCTTAAAGGTCTGTGACATCCTCCTGCTTCCTCCCCCCTCGCCTCCGAAGTTTTGAGATCCAAACATTAAGGTAAAACAAACAGACCGTCTCTTGCCTTCCCCTTTGAACTTAAACGTGATCCCAGAATCTTGGACGCTCAGTCCCCGGCCCCCCGCCGTCATCCTTAAAACAACACGCCCCTTTACTTCCCCCAAATCCCTTCTGACACTGAGCGCACCTGACATTCCCCACCGTGGCGAACCTTTCTATCCGCCCTCCTGCTAAAGGTCACAATTCACTGGATTTCTATTTCTTCCTTCCATCTGACGCTCATATTTAGCAAAAATCGCGTTTCCCCCCCCAACCACCCGACGTGCGTTTCCCCCGGCGTTAAAACTATATTACGCGTACGTCTGCCCAGTTATTTGATCCATCTCCCCCCGACGAGTCCCTTTTCCTCTCGTTGTGTTGTTTCTCTCTCCTAGGTTTTGTCGCTCCTTCCTTTGGAAGAAGTAGCGATTTTTCTCATGTGCTTGCCGCTTTCCTTGAAGCGCTAAAGATTCGGGTTTGTTGGCATGTTCTTTTGGCTTTGATCCTTCCTTTTGGTTGTCCGGGCATGTCTTCCTTCCCAGGGTGAACTTCAGCCAGTGGGGGAGTGTCTGATCCCTTGGAACAGGTTTTTGCTTTTCCCCCCTTTTGGCTCGCCCTTTGATTTTTTTGCCCCAGGACCCGTTTTTTTTTTTTCCGACGGTTGGGCGTCTCGTTAAACGATGTCTGCCCCTGCGGCCGGTTAAGCTGCTACAGCTGCGGGTGTGGTGCCTTAGTGAGTGGTTTCGAACCTGCACCTTCTTCCTGGATTTGACTTTCCTCCCTCTTGACGTAAAGTGCTTTTCCCCCTATCCAGTAGGGGTGCCGTCTTACCGGTTTTCCCCACGTTTGGCTGATGCCGGTCGGTGGCTTCTTGTTTCCTACGATTTTTTCTTTGTCTGTGTGACGTCTTTCTCCGCGTGACGGTAATTAAGTCTTGATATGTTGATGCCTTGGAGTTTTCCTTCTGACCACGGCTGTGTGGTTGGGCGGACCGGAGTTGTTTTTGACCCTCTACCTTCGGTAGTTTGGCTGAAGCTATGATTACCTTAACTTTCACCGAGTAGGGGAGGTCCTTCGACCGGTTAGAGAACACGGTGGTGACGGTCCCCAACGGTGTCTGAGGTGAAGAATACTTACTTATTTCTTTACGGATGCGACGTCGCGTGCATTAAGCTTAATAGTGACGGGCCCTTTTTACTGCTACCAGACGGGTTCTTGTGTGTTTTTTTCCCAGTGGGGCCGCTCAACGCGTCTGTTTCGGGAAGAGCTATTTTACGCCTGCAGGTGCCCTTCCTCCCTTTTTTCTTTTCCGGGTTTCTCGGATTCCCTTGCTAAACGTTGGTGGGTCAAATTTTTTCCATAAGGTGAAAGTACTGACTTTTGCGTCCTGTCTGGTTGGCCTTTCACGGCGGGGCCCCGGTACTTCGTACGGAGCTCTGGTGATGCCTTCCTGGTCAATCGCTACATCTTTTTTTTTGTTGTGATGCGTGGGGAGACTGATATTCGAAGGATTGAGGGCATCTTCATACCTTGGCCTGTTCCTTTCAGCCTCCGTGGATTTTCTTTGACTTCTTACTTGCCCCAAACCCCTGGGTGGTTTTTCCCCTTTTTTTGAAGGTACACTATGACGTAATCGGTGGGTGTGTATGCGTCTTCGGGTCAGAAGCTTCCCCCTCCTTTCCGACGATTAGTTGCATTCCCTCTGATAACCTCCCCCTCCCTGTCGGGGGGGGGGCCGGCTGTAGTTTTTCGTAAGTCTCACTCGTTTTTCCCTTTCACGGTACAGCTATGCTTCCTTTCGGATTTAAGCAGTCGGGTTGATCGGTTGACTGCTACCTGTTGCGAACACGGTGTTTCGGTGTTCCCCGATTTAATTTCCATCCGTTACTCGGTTCTTGGCCGGCTAATGCGTTCCAGAAGTAAGACCTCTGCTTCACCTTCTCCCGCGTCCGTTGGAATCTCTCCCTTCGGGTGTGGTTTGTTCATTCGAGTGTTCGAAGATAAGCAGGTCCTTTTTTCCGGGCAGCTTTCAGTGGAATTTGACCTAATCCTTCTTTTTAGGACTGATAACCGTTGCTCCCCCCGTTTTCCTCCTTGTGGCGCGCATTTTTTCAGTCACTGCACTCGGTATGTTTTGAGGATGCGACGGTTCCTACTTACCGCTTACGAGTCCTGTTGCTGCCTCTTCGTTCATCCTTTTGTTTTTTGTTTGGGCCGGCGAGTTTTTCCCTAGCCTCGGCTCCAGGAGTGAGGACTTACTTCCCGTTGCAGTTGACCTTTCAGTCGCGCGGACTGATTCCCTTTGCTGAACAATGTTTTTGCCCCCCTTGTTGGTCATTTTGCGTTCCCCGTTAAGACTGATTCCCGTACGCGTGTGCCGTGCTTCTCCAGACACTCTTACGCTTCTGAATGTTTATGCCCGCGGCCGGGCAAGCGCTCCCCCGTTCGGGGTTGGCTTCTATGTGTCTTTTTAATTTTCGCAGATGTGAGTGCCCTCTATGGAGTTGCAGGTTCCTTTCCCTCAGTATCTTTGTACTGATACGGTGCTACGGTGGACGTTTCAACCCTTTGCTCTCCTTCCTCCTTTTTTCCCAGTACCTCTTTTCGGGTCACTCTGAGCGGTGGGGTGCCGCCGTTACTAGATGTGATCCGCCCGGCCGGGAAGCAGACATGGTGTTGTTTGACTTCTATTTTCGAAGATCACTTTCTGTGTCTTGACGAGGCAGATATTTATCAGTTCCCGTGACCCTAATGAAGTAGGGAATTTCTACCTTTGCGAAACCAACCTTGGTCCCCTCCACACTTTTTTCCTCTCCTTTTGAAGATTTGAAGTACTCAGTGTCTGGTTGAACTTGGTCCTACGCCCCCCCCCCCCCTCTTTCCGATGGAGGAACTTTCCGCGGCAGGGAGTTATTAGCCTTGGGTGGTTGATCTCTCTATTTTTACTATAGTTGTTTTTTTTTGGTGAGTGGCCACCCCCTGAAGCTTTTCTTCCGCTTCCCTTCCTTAATCACATTCAGATCGTCTCTGCCTTCTGGCCCCCTCCTTCTGCACAACCATGACCATCCCCCTTTCCCCATTTCTTCGCCTCCACCTGTTGAAGCCCCCTTTTTTCTAGCAAGTCCAACGATAAAGACCTGCTTCCTTTTTCCCTGCCCATTAACGTCTACGTGTTTTCCCACACCTTTTCAGGTTCCCCTTGATTTTTTAGAAAAAAGCTGTCCCAACCAACCACACGCTTTTTTTTCTCTTACCGGGGTCACCCTCAGATATTAACGAGCCTTCCCTGAAGCCGTCGCCCTTTCAAAAGACAGTAGTACCTTCCCTCCTTTCCTCCACATCCTCACCGTTTCCGCACCCACGCCATTGAGTTCACCCCGATCTTAAATTTCACCCACAAGGGACGTCAGCCAGTCACCCCCCCGGAAGGATAGTCTCCCCCCTCTGCCGGCAAAACCCCACCGATTGTTTCTCGATTACCGGCCCTCCCTTCTCCAACATAAGTCACGCGTACGTTTTTTCCCCGACTCGCCTCTCCCCCCTGAACTCTTCCTTCCCAAATCAGGTCGTAACCTTAGCTCCCCCGTGAAGTACCCACGTTTTTTCCATGGACCTTCCCCCTAATACACTCCTGCCCAGGAAGGACCCCCGGATTCTGCTTAAACTCTTAGCCGACCTTGCTTCTCCCCCTCCTCCCACCACCCCACCTGACCTCTATCCTGGCAGATTCATCAAACCAGTTTTACGTCGTAAGTCTCCGCGTCAGTCCAGCCACGAGGAAGTCCAAATCTTCTTTTTTTTTGTTCCCCAAACCTGACCCACCCGTTGAACGTTCCCTTTGCCGGATTCCCCGTAAAGAATGACCGCTGCGTCAAGGTCCCTTGCCAACCCGCTATCCCTTTTCCTTCCCCTTTCTTCCCGTAAGTGATCTTCGCCGTGCCCCACCCAGCACTTTTGTCGAGTTTCCCGGCCCGACTCTTTTTCAGTTCTCGTCCCCTGTACGTCTTTGCCCTCTTTCCTCCTCCTTACCAAGACCGCTACCGGCAACTAATGTCTCCACCTAGATTCAGTTGACTCTTTTAAATGTCCCTAACGATCCCGAATGTTAATTCACTGTTTTCATAGCCCCCCAGTTCCCTCCTGCAGTCTCCTTTCCAAAAAGAGACCGAAAACACCGACCCTCTGTCTTCTTCCGGCCGCTTATCCCCCCACCAGCGTAAGATTAAGTATTGCCCTCCGTTCTCATCGTCACCCAGACCGAACAAATAAGTATTCCACTAGAGCCACCCTTCCCTTCCAACCTTGTTAGCACTTTTAACTTTCCCCCCCCTCTTCCCACTTTTTCCTGCCCCTGGACTCTAGTTTCCCGTCACATTCCTGCGCCGAATATTCACACTCTCTACCACCACCTGTCCCGCGGTTCGCGATATCGCGGCCCAAATCCTCTCTTCCTTTTCACGGTCGTCCCACTTAGTCGTCCAGACCCTCCCTTAACTCTTTTCACTTCTCGCCCTTGACGTCCCCCACAGTGTTAGAACCAGTCCCTCCCCCCCCCTCATGCTACCTGGTCCCCCTGCCACTGTGACTTCTATTGCTGCTTCATCCTGTCCTTAGTTCTCCACTGCCGGCCCCAACCACACCCGACCCCCGACCCCGGACGCGGTACTCCCCCTTAGTATTCCTCCCGGCCCCGACGTCGCATCGTACCCCCCTGACTCGCCCTGTCCAACTATATCACCTTCGCGCCCCTGACCTTCACCACCCCGTTTCCGCACCGGATCCCCCAGTTCCGCTTACTTACAAGGTCTTCATTATTCTCTCCCTGTCACATTTGCTCCGAAGTGATTTCGCCCCCCTTTTTTTGCCTTCCCCCCTTGCCCTTTGTCTTTGCTCCTTCTCAACAGTCAGGCTGTACGCTAAGTTCTCCTATCCGTCCCCAGTTGAAAGAGTACGTCAGTCTTCACATTCTCCCCCTTTCCACCCCACATGTTCGCCCCCTGGTCAAGTCCCCTTTGCACTGATTACAGGTCCTTCCACTGGACTTAAGTCTCTTTTTCGCCGCCTTTCTAGGCCCCTTCTCCGTCCCCCCCCCCAAAAGACCCGCTTTTCTCGTTTCCCCCCGTTTTCTCATTAGCCGTCGTCCCTTATGTTCCGTCGCACTGAAGAAGTACGGCCCCATCAGTCTCAAAATTCGTAAACCGTTGACCGTTACCCACGTTATTTTTCTTCAGTCCGATTCCCCCCCTCCCTTTTATCCCCATGTCACGTGAATCTCTGCCCCCGTCAAATCCTGCACGTCCTTTCTACTTTTCTCCCAATACTTGCCCAACCACCCCTCCAGATGTTGAGCTCTTCCGGCCCGCTTCATCCACCGGGACCTCGTCCCTGGCACAGACTTCCTCCCCTTCCTTAACATTGAGGCCCTCCTCTCTTTCCTTTTATCCGTTTTTGTGAGAGAGCCGGGCGTGGTGGCCTATGTCCCGGAAGGTCCTTACTCTACTCATGATTTTTTTCCAGCTTCGTTCAAGCGCCATCTTTTCTTTGTGTTGTGCGTGGGGCTCCTCTAGCCGGGACTGTCCTCTCTTCGTAAATGGAATTGTGACTTTAAGTCCATTGGTATCTGGGACTGATACGTGCCCCCACGGTGTTTTCCGAGTCAACGTGGTAGGGCAATACTTTATTTGCCGCCGGTTTGGTGACGGATGAGAGGTTCCTGACGTACTCGTACGTCTTTCCATGTTGTCTTCCCCATTCTTTCCTTTTAAAGATGTCTTTTTGTTGGGCGGCGCTTGGTTGGTCCCTTTCTTCTCAGTTCTTTACGGGCGGCCGCTAAGTCAGGGGATGTGACCCCCCCCCCTTTCATTCGTGGATCGGATGCTCCCTTTTCGAACAAGTGGTGACGGTAACTGGGCTCGTTCAGGTGAATTCTTTTGCCTCCAGGTTTGGTTTCCCCCCTTCTAGGAATTGAGGAACATCCGCTCCCGCATGAATGTCTTGCACGTCCCTGGCAGCGCTACCTCGGTCGGGTGTGGGTTAATTCGCGTGGGTCTAAGAGAACTTAGCACAAAAAAAACCGCACCCACCGAAACCCACCCCATCCCAAAAAAACCCCAAACAACCCCCCACCACCCAACCAAACAAAAACACCACACAACCACACACCCAAAATACACAAACCCCCCCCCCAAAAACAAGAACTCCCCCCCCAAACAAACCCCCCCAACTCCACCCCCCAACCCCCCCCAAAAAACAACACTCTACCCACCAAACATCCCCAAAAACAAAACCACTCGCCACTGTCCAACCTCCCCAATACCCAACAAACCCCAACCCAAAAACCCCCCC
>Ga0179591_1220024_pt1 | contig 22045 bp, 27 predicted proteins | sample CZOMad2_1_08_16f_FD_182891 | JGI IMG/M metagenome (GOLD analysis project Ga0179591, IMG submission 182891) | Vadose zone soil fungal communities from Angelo Coast Range Reserve, California, USA - CZOMad2_1_08_16fungal (PacBio error correction) | ecosystem: Environmental > Terrestrial > Soil >... | reverse complement strand
CCCTCGTCCTCTTCGCTATATCATGCTTCGCGTGGTGACCCATGGGCGGCCACTATGGCCACCGCTGCTGTTTCTCAAAGAAGCGGTAGCCAGGCACAATCTCCCCTCCTTCCTCCCCCCCTCAAGGAGGAGGGTTCTCAACAAGGTCCCTCTCCCAAAAGCTTGTGCAACTTTTCCGTCATCTTTGCTTCAGTTTAGTCTACCGGTGCTCCCGCTTGAAGTAATGCTATATTTTGGGGTCGGAACAGTTCCAACTGCGGACCCTTTGATTCGACTCTTTTTTTCAATCCTTTAGTTGTAATATCTTTTCCTTGCGGTCCCATTGACTGACTTCTGGATGGGAATGAGAGCCCCTCCCTGCTTGGCTGCATCACTATCCGTCTTTCTCTACTGCTAGGATTTGGACCCATTATCTCCTCCCAGTAGACGATTTAGATGATGACTGGAATGATGTTGCCTTTTCAAAAGTGGTGACTTGCGGTCTCCTTCTTTTTAATTCCTCTTTCCCATCTCTTCCTCGTTCTTTTTGTTTTATCAATTTTGTTGGGTGAACCTCCATGATCAGTCCCTAATCTCCCAACCCCCCTTTTACCATCCACCGCCTTCCCCCCGTTCGACACACCCCCGCGAATCCTCTTTTCCCCATGTCATCAAGCGTTCTCCTGGCCAACATCCCTCGTAAGCATCATACTCGGTGGCCTCGCTTTTCCCCCCAGCGTTGCTGTTCTAATTTCGGCGGGCCATCACGACATTTCTCCTTTTCGTGGCCGACTAGCAGAATTATCTATTTCTTTGTTTCCCGAGGTAATTCCTACATAGCCACGTTACACTATAAACTGACTGTTTGCCCAATGCTTTTCTCTCCTGACAAGCTCCTTTTTTTCCCTTTTTGGACCATTGTTCCTCTCTGAAGTTCCCCTTCTGATGCGTTTTACCTTTTTCTTTTTAGGACCTTTTTCCCTTTATCTTGATTGAAGTTTTTTTTCTTTCTTCATGAGGCCGCTTTTTTGGCCCTTGTACACCAACAACTTCCGGGACGTTGATGAGCTTCTTTCCGCTTGAGAAGTTTGTTCGGGTCTCTCAACACAGGGATTTTTTCCCCCTCCAGACCGGGTAATACCTTCGTTCACCCTCATACCTAGAGCCCCTTCTCCATCAAATATTTCCCCTAGCCTATGATAGGGATTCTTATCCGAAAGCACTATTCTCGTTCTCGTCACTTTGGCCCCCTCCTACCTAGTCCTTCTAAGCCTTTTGATTCACCTCCCCCCCCCACCCTGCCCTGATACCCCACCTGGGCCACAAAGATTGGCCCCCAGTTTGAAAACCCTTCTTCCTCTTCGCATCTATCCCATTTCTTATATTATTTTTCCCTTGAACTCCTTTTACGAACCATCCCACCCCAATACATTCTTTGTTGTCCTGGTGCGAACCCTTAGTCCTCAATCCTTACATATCACATAATTGACCGCCACTGCGCAAATTTCCTTCAGTTTCGATCCTTTTTGACTTAGGATCATTTTTCCTCGTTTCCTTGTTCCCACGCTTAGAGCTTCCTCTGTTCGACCCCCTTTTGATCACCCCTGTTCCCTATTTTGAGCTGGCCTGCCTACATGTTGTCTGCCTAATTAAACCTCCTAGTCACGGTTTAGTGGAAAAACTTCCTTGTTTCATCCTTTGCAATCTGTTTTTCGTGTGCCCTCTCTTACTATTTCCTTTTCCTTGAGGATGCCCCTCGGTACTGGGAGCCGCAACTCTCCACCGGCTTGTCATGATGGCTTTTAATGGTCCCAACTTTCTTTTTTTTAATTTTTCAATCTCATTTGAGAGGTCGAAATTCCCTGTTCTGGACCCTCTTTGTTGTCTTGATATCTAAAGTTTCGCACGCACCGTACCTTCAGCGGAGAGTTCACCTAGGTCTTTACGGTCGTCCGGCCCTTTCCGGCACCCCCACTACTTCAACAACCTCCTCGCTTAGGAAGTTCGCTTTTGCCCATTTCTCTTTCTTTCACCATAACTTCCTGGCTCTTTCTACTTTTAGATTCTTCCCCTAAAGAGATTTTTTTGAACATGAGGCGAACCATGTTAAGGAAGTTAGTGGCGTTGTTCTATAGGCGTCCCCAGGGTTAAGAGGGGTGAAATGTTACTAGGGACAGTTCATAATTCTCTGTTTTTACGAAGGCCCCCCACTTCCTTCGCAAGGTCCCGTAGCCTCCTCCTCTTGTCCAAAAGGCGCAATACCCTTTTTGAGCCGCTTTTCGGACCCTCTTCGTAATCTCTTTTTTCCCCTCTCCGCAAGATGGAGGACTACTCCGTACCTCGGTTAGTTATGAGACCTCCCTGTATAAGTGGTATTTCTCTCCCTACGCCTCCATTGGCCCTCGTATCTTTGATTAGAATATATTCCTAGGACGTCTACCCTCTAACTCGACCTTCTGAGCTCGTCGGGATTGACGTTTTCCCCTGCCCGGCCCTTTTAAAGATACTTAGGTCTCCCAGAATTTCACCTGAATTTTTTTTTACCAACCTTTTGCGACTCCCAAAGACTGATCCCCCTGCTGCTTATGATTTTTACAAGTATTACTGTCTTGAATCGAGCTCCATTTTCATGCGTGTCTTTGTTCATATCAAACCCTAACCAGCCCCAGTCCGTCTCCCTCATTCATTCCATAAACCCCAGTGGTGTGTCTTCGGAAAACAGTAACACAACCCCCGAAACGTCTCATTTCAAATAAAAAAGTTTCGACTCCCTTCTATCACACGATACACTAGATCCCCCCCTTCTCAATCCCGCTCAAAGCATAAACCGTTAGTTCTTCTCCACGAACTGCCCTTCCCTCCCTATAGGTATAGCAGGTCGACACCCCCTCTTTACCCCCCCAATTGTCATATGTTCGACTTTCTAAAACCCTCCCCCCGTCAATCCCAGCGCCAATTCTGAACAACCGTTTCACCAAAAGGAACAAACCACTTCTGAGCCACCCCCAACCCCCCTCCCCTCCCCCCACCCCTACCCCCCCCCCCCCCCCCCCCCCCCCCCACCCCCACCAACCCCCCCCTCCCACAAACATCATTCAGTCCACGCGATTCCAACCGATCCCCCCCAGTCCTCCAACCACCAGTAACAAATCTTCCTTGTGAGCTCCTTCCTTTTCACTTACTTAGACTGTTACTGTAGCTTCCCGATTTTTTACCTCTTTGTCCGTCTATGGCGCAGAAGTTCAATTTCAAGATTTTTTCCTTCGTCCCCTCACATCACGGAAGATTTTTTTCTCCTCCAAGTGACGTTAATGATCCTGTGACCTGGTCCTTTTCGACTATTTCAGCCGAAAAACAAAAAAAACACCCAAAAAAACAAAAACCCCTCCCCGGTTCTGAGCAAGTTAGTTTCGCCCCCTTCCCCCCCTGTTTTTTCCAAGAAACGGTCTCTTCCTTTGGATTCAGTTGGAACAGTAGGTACCATGTCCCCCAATCAGTTTTTGTATTAGGCACCACTGCGTCTTTCAATGTCTTTCTATGGTCCTCTTTTCCCGTCCCCCTTTGGATGGGACTCCCAGATCCGCTAGTTACGTTTTCTTCTGCCAATCTCCTGTCGCTGGCCCCACCTTGAGTCTTGCCTTTGTTTTTCCCCAAACCTCCTCGGTTTTCATTATGAACCGAAGTGTGGTGTGTTTTTCCACTTTCCTCGGATAGAGTTTGAGCCCCCTAGTCCTTTCTCAGTACCTTGCTCCTGTCCCCCTTTTTACCGCCATCATCATGCATCTTTTTTCCCCCACCCCTGCACGTTTCAGGCAGCATGCAGACCTTCCTATGCTCCACGCCCAAGAAATGTTCCCTCAATGATTTCTGCGTTCCTCTCTCTTTTTTTTGATTAGGCTTGTGCCTTTCTGGCCCCCCTCCTTTTTGACTACTTGTACTTTTGTTTTTGCCCGAGTCCTTCTTTTGCGCCGCTACCTCCTTGCTGATTCAACGCCCCATTTGTGGGGTCGTTTTTCTGGTTCTCTTTAGACGAGCGTCCCTCTTCAGTACGAAGGGAGGATGGATAGGGGGCGCATCCGTTCTTTTCCTTTTTGATCACATTTTGAAAAATTCACCAATTTCCCTCTCCCTCACCTTTATCTCTCCCCTTTCGCGCATTCGGCCCTATCTCCTTTCTTGAATAGTCGATGATTTTAATGACATTACCCGGTTATCACCCTTTACATCCTTGTACCCGCCTCCACCTGTCCCCCTTGCTAAAAATGTCTGCCCCTTTCCTTCCTTCCCTCCTCCCAAGAAGGATCTCGTTTACTGGGCTATAGTCCCGTTTTCTTCCCTTTCCCCCCACCCGGTCCCAGGATAGATCGTCGACCCTTCCTCCAGCAGATCTTTTCTTTGTCTGCCACACGACCCCCCCCTCCCCGGGGACCAGGGCGTGTGTGGGCAGGTGCTTCAAGTCACGCTTTTCTTTTCCAAGGGGGTGGCTCAAGCTCTCGTTTTAGGAGACTTTTCTTTTCTTCCCATGGAGAAATCTGAGTAGTCTTTTTTTCTCCGGAGCTTAATCCCGTTATTTCGCCGGACCCCAACCCACCACCTCAAGGCAGCGACCCCACGTCCCTGAATTACCTAACCCAAGGACGCCCCCCTTCCCTCTATTCTTGAGAAAGCGCGTTCCTGCGCAAGATAGATATTCCCTCCATCCGTGGTGGTGTCAGGATATTTTGATTTCTGTGCGCTTTTTCTACTTCCTCACTCTGATTCCGTTTTCCGTTTCAGGGTTGGCTTTCCAGGAGCTCTTGTTGTCCCCACTTGCGTTTTTTGTTGGTGTTTTGTCCGGCGCCATTATTCAACTGGTGTTTTTAAAGTGAGACGCCTCCTATTCCCTCCCCTTGAGACTTCCCCGTCATGCTCAGACACTAGTCTGATTCTTTGTCAGAAGAACCAACATTATTGCCTTCCCCTCCAACCTTCCCCCGCATCCTACTGCGTCGGTTTCGTTTTTGTTCTTCCCCCCCATCAGGATCTTTCGACTTTCTCCGCTAGTTCCCCCTTCCCCCAATAACCTGTGGTCATCTTTTGATGACCAACCTTTTCTCTGCATATTACGTCCTAGATCCTTTTTCTTTTCTTTTTCTTAGGGTCGAAATTGGTTTGTGGAAGGTTTAGGAGAGGGTACAGGAGGACACGCTTTGCTCCCATTTTTTCTCCCTTTTCCGTTTCCTGACAACTCTCATGCTCAGCAAGTCTTGGAGATTATCTCCATGAAGAATTTCGGCCCTCCTCTTTTTGCTGGAGTATCTTTCCCCGGTGAGTACCTAGGGGAATTTGGGTTTGCCCTTTTTCAATTTCTCCCCCGGTTTCGTACGGTAAGGCGCCCCCCTTCCTTTTTCCTTTTCTGCTCTTTCCGTCTCTTTTTCCAGAGAATGCCCACCTCCACCCGCCCAGATTTTTTTTGTCCTGTTTAATGCGGAAGCCCTGCCTCCTTTCACCTCCTTCCAACCCCCCGTACAAGATTCCCGCTTGCATTCCCCGTGGCACTCCCTTCACCTCCCGGTCCCCCAAGAGAAGGCTCAGCCTCTTTTTTGCCCCCCAATTGGATTGGCTTTGGCGTGTTTGATTCCGGGTAAGTGTCCATGTTTCACTGCAGTCCTGCCGTGCCCTTTGCTTCCTGTGAAAGATTGTTTCTCCTCTTAGGGGAGCACTCTGGTGGTATTGCGGTCTCACGAGCAAAATAGGTCAGGTATGCAGTTGACCTCCTTTTTCTTTTGAAGACCCCCCCCTTCTCACTAGGAGTGGAGGGGGGTCCCCCCCACCACACACACGCTCCATAAAAGGCATCCTACCCCCCGCGGCGGTGTTCACCCAAAGTGCTCCAGCCTTTTTTTTTGTTATTCGCGCGACAGTGGGGAAGAAGAACCTGTCAGGTTCTGTGACAAGATTGCTCTGTAGGCAAATCCAACCCAGGTCACCTACTTGCCATAGTGCTCCTTTTTCCTTTCCTTGCCTTCATACCCCCAAAGCTTTGGGCAATGAGTAACCTATCATCTCCAATTCTCGACCCCCCCTTCAGTCCCATTTCTTGTCATTGTACCTGGATCTCCACCTACTTCTCTTTTGAAACGTGATTTCTTATCTCTTGGGGTTCTTCCTTCCCGCCGGTTTCCCGTTAACATACTCCATGCTCCTGCCCTCCCAGTCCCGGAGGTCCCACCAGCTCCCAGTGATGTTCTTTTCCTATGGTGCTTCTTTTCACAGGACCTGCTTCGCTCCTCTTCCCTTCCTCCTCGCGTCTCTCCGTCAGTAACGGTCCTTACTTTCATTGGAGAAAGGCGACCCCTATACTAGTGTTTGCTGGAATGGTTGAGGTCCGTTGAATTTTCCCTCGTGAAGCTGTTTTTTCTTTTTTCGTCGTTGGTCATGTCCCCCCCTGATTTTATGCTTTTTTTGCCCACACCTTGCTTTCTGATTCCCTATTTTCTTGTTTTCGAATTCTTAACATGGCCTTGTTCCCCTTTGGTATACCTGATGGGTCGACTTTTTTTTTTCTTTCTGGAGGACCTCGAGGATTCCCCTGGTCACCCCTGATATGATGTCGTGGCAATTTCCACGTATTTTATGTTGTTGAGGCTTTTCTCTTTTCCTCTTTGTCTCGGGGTATCGACCGGTCCTCCCCCCTTTTTGGAGGTCGATGACCTTATTCTGTTTTTTTTTTACCCCTTTTCCAATCTTCACCCATGGGTGGTGCCCCCCTTTTTGATTGCTGGACCTTGTTTTGCTTTTTTTAGTTTTTATCTCCCAAAGACGACAGCGGCTTTACCTGATGTTCAATTGCCATAAGACTTTTTCTCAAGGCTAAGTGTCTCTTTGACTTTCTGTCTTCAAGGTTTGCCTCTTCCATTTTTTTGTTTCCCTTTTTTTTGAATTCTTTTCCTCGTTTACTTTTCTGATTCTAGGGTACACAAGGCTCAGAAGAGATCCGTGTTCTTTCGAGTGAGGTATAGTCCTATGCGTTTTCCTCTTCCCCCACTAATAACGAGGGCCAGAGGATTTTCTTCCACAACCCCTTCATCAATTTTCCTTTCTCATACCAACCGCATGGTTCTTTTTTTTTTGAGTCACTCCCTCCCTTGCCTCTTCCCGACCGAGTTCTCTTGTCCTCACCAAGGCATCTACCGCTGTTATTGCGCTCCCGTTTTTCCCCAATGATCGCACTTCTATTACCCTTTCTCGAAATGGTTCCCCCCTGCCAGAACCCTTTCCCATATCTTCCCTCTTGACAATTTCACCCCCCCTCTTAAACGGTTCCGCCCTCCCCCACCTCCCCTATGTCGTCATCTTTTTCGAAGCTGTCCTACATATCTTCCATGGGCCCGTCATCGAAAATCGCCGCGTTGACTTTCTGGTCCTCGTTCATCGAGGAATTGTGCCCGGAGACACCCTCAGATCTACTTTTTTGTACGTAGTGTTGTCGGCTACTTCCCGCGGTGACTTCCTCTGGGACCTACTTTTTGCTTTCACTCGCACCGGAATGGATGTGGGCCGTCCCACGGCTTATTTCCCTCCCGACCGATCCCACCAGGATGCGGTCAATCTGAGACGGGAAGTGTTATACACTTATCTGATCTTGCCAATTACAAAATTCAGCTCTTATTTTCTCCCCCCTAAAGCTTCCCCGTCTTACCATTGTGATCTTGCGGGTCTCCCCGTAACATTTCCTGTATTGTCTCCCCCCCCTTCATGCCAGTATAGCGCCTCTATTTCACACCTTCCTCCTATTTCACAATAGGACACCCCAATGCGCTTTCCCCCCCGGAATTGCACTCCGTGTAATTTCTCTTCTCCTCCAACTTGGTTTTGTCGTGCATTGTTGTCATATACCACCTCTCATTTTTTCTCCCAAAGGGTCTGAACCGAAGTAATAGTACGAATCGGCTGAACTTTCCTTCCCGACTCGGAAGCGGATACTAATACAATTTTTTTTTCTGCCCCCCTGAGGCCTTCGTTTTTGGATGGTTCGCATTTTCTCCGTATGGATATGGCTATGAGATTGATTCCCTTTTTTTCGACAAAACCCCCGCTTAATGAGATTTCCTTCCTTATGTTAGGGCTTGGCCCCTTGACCTGACCCGCTGGTTCTTTGGAGCTATTCCTCCCTTTCCTCTTTCCAAAAATGGTTCCCCAGTTGTGTCATCCAAGGTTCTTTTTCGCAGTGCACTTTTTTTTTTCTTTTTTTTTTCCTCGCTTAGCTCGGTTAGAGGCCTTGACGCTCCCACAAAATAGGTCGTCTCAGCCTATCCCCTTTCCTTTCTGTGCCGTGTAACTTTCTTTAGGAGCGTGGCTCTAGGGGTGTGCGTCGGAACTCTCTAGTCCCGGTTTCTTGCTCTCCCCAGAATGGGGGGGGATCCGCCCTCCACGCGCAGCCCCCTACGATTTTACGAGATCCCCCCACTACCTTATTACACTGCCCCCTCCCCCACCTTCATAATTGAATCCTACCCATTAAATCCCTATCTTTGTTGAACCAAGTCCTTCACACCGCCTTGGAATTTCCACTCCGTTCAGAGTTTTCTTTTTCGAGTTCATGGTCCCTGAATCTATTTACCCCCCCCAAATGATAGTGCACCTTACCATTCGAGGCCATCCAGAAGCTATTTTGGCCCCCTATTGCACGTGTACCTTTCTATGTTAGGTCATTTCTCTTCCCTCCAGTCCCGGTATGCGAGTAGTCCCTTTTGTTGAAATGTCTTCCTGGTACCCATCCTTCTGACATTCCCAGAGGTATGCCTAGCATGCTTTCCCCCCCCCCCCCTCTATGTTTGCTTACAGTTTTGGAACTCTCCGCTTTCTTTCCTGGCGAGGAGTCTCGTTTTTTAAGAGACTGAATGGAGGTTCTGGAGCACCTTGGGTTATTTTTTTAGGAGCTTGCCTTCGTTTGAGTTCTCAACACTCCCCTCCCTCGTGACTTCCCACTGAGAAGACCTAGACTGACGATTCTCCAATATTATCTCCAGACCCTCCTTTGATGACAGAAAGTCTCCTTTTTTTTACCTCTCACAATCCTTACATTCATCAGATTTAATTTTCGTCTAAGGTCTTCCTGTTGCCCCCACCTCGAAGTTATCCGCCTCGCTGGAACTAGGGATGCCTCCACATCTTCAGGGCGATCCCTCTCACCCCCCTGACCAACCCAGAGTTCCGCATTTCAGTAGTTTTGATTCCCCACCTTCCCAATCTTTTGTATCGTAATAAGTGAGTGTCTTTTCTACCCCCACAATTCTCATCCTTTTCACGAATTTAGTGGACTAACAGGGTCCCTCCTCCCATGCCTTTAACCCCAAGTTTCTATCAGAGTTTCTCCCCCAAGTGTTTGTCATTACCTTTCCCCTCTTTCGCGGGTGACTTCGTCTGACTCTTTTCACTTGTCCATGTTCGCTTCTTGATCCCCCATTCAGCTTTTAGTTTTAATAGGTGCCCTCCTTTGTACCCCCCCCCTTCTTTAGATAGCGACGAGTCCTCATGGAAGTCTTGACTGCCTCTTTGTTGGGAGAGACTCGTCCATCCTTCTCGTCGATTTTTTTTCGTAGTTTTTTTTCCCCGGTTGAAACCCATGGTCCGCTCTTTTGGCTCAATAAAGACGCTTGTTTGCCCTTCCCTTCAATATAAGCCCCGCTAACTTCTTAGGGTTATGAACAACGTTGGCCCTCTACACTTTCTTGCGACCCTTCTTTTGTTTTTAGGTGAAGTGTGTGGTAGTTTCATGTTTTCTTGACCTGTTTCTACCACGCTTGACTTTCATTTCTTGTTTGTGGTATTCCCCTACAAAACGGATCCTCCTGTTCTCTTGTCCCTTTCCCCCAGCCTGCGTCACTCGGCAGGCCGGTCCTGCTTTTCTTTTTTATGGATTTGAGAGAGAAGCCATCTCCGCTTTGGCTGCCTTTTTCCGACGAGTCTCTCAGTCAGATTCTTTCGTTTGGAACAGAGATACATCCAGTCGATGCTTTTCTTTTGATTTGACTGTAAGGTTGATGTTGTCTAATTGTCCACAAGGGCGTCCTTTTCCTTCAATGCGTTGGATAGAATCGTATCTCCTTCCTTTTCTTTAGGGTACAATGTCCGTAGGGTCACTCACTCGGCCCAGTTCCCAGCGCCTACCTTATCCCGACCCTTTTAAATCCCCGCCCTACCTTCTCCCTTCGTTCCCCCAACCTCTTTCCTGACGGGCCCGTAATTTACCCATTCAGTAGAGTAACAAGACACTCTAAGATAGACTCTGTGTCCTCTAATTCTCGGACCCTCCTTTTTCCGGTAGAATTTATGCTGGACCAGTTCCAACCAGCTGAGACTATCTTTTAATAGCCTTTCTGCCTTTGAATAGACTTCCATACATCTACCGGTAAAAGTGAGCCCACTCCTGTTTTGCCAATTATCTTTTGCTATACTGGAACCAAGCCCTTTCAGATCATTTGTTACTTTGAATCGTAATGAACGGTCCTCTGTCCTTTCGTTGGCCCATAGCTGTTTGTTGCCTTTTTTTTTTTTCCCCTTATAGGATGTTACTTTGGACTTATTTAGGCATGTTTTATGGCCGTGCCCCCCAATCCGGAGTGCTCAGCTCTGCTCTTTTACCCTGGCTCCTTTTGTCTTTCTCACCCACTTTTTTCCTTCACGAAAAGGGAATCCCGATTCGTCTCCACTGCACCACCCCCCTCATCCTTCCACTCACCCCCCACCTTCTACTTAGCCACTCTTTTGAGGGATTATACTGAGATGAAGCCTATTCCTTGGTGGATCTTTCGTCTCCTAACCTCGCCATCCACGCCATCCTTTCTCTCACCCCTTGGCCCTGCCTACCACCGGTGATTTCCCAACAACGCTTTTTCCAATTTTTGAAGACTTTTTCCACCGTTCCTCCTCTCTCCCCCCAGCCAGATTTCCAGTAAAATGCTTCCCTTAGACGAACTTGAATTTCAATCAGTTCTGGTTTTTTTACGTTGACGAACCTTACCTCACTCTTTCCCCTACCCATAATCGACGCCTCTATTCCCCCCCTTCCCCCTACACGAAGTATTCCGCAGACCTTTTTATGTCTAGAAATTTACACAAATGGGTTTTCTTTGGGGGGGGGGGGCGGTCGACATCCTTCCCAACCTCTCCTAAGATTCCTCGTAACACCTTTCCCCAAATTGTTTTGTGTACCTTCGCCACTCCCTCCCCCCCTTGTGACATCCTTACCTTACCCGAACTTTTCAACGGGTGATGTCAGAGATGGGCGAATTTTATGAGTCCTTTGTGACCTCTTTCTTCCCGCCCTTTTCCTCGTATGCAAAGATTTTCTTTCTCGCCCCAGAGCACAATGGCTCCCTGTAATTTGCGGGAGGCAGATAAGATCTTCATTCGGGTTACTTTCATTCTCCTCTGGAGAGTTGAGAACATACCCTCCCCTTTTCTGACCGAGGTGTGGGATATCGGCATCTCCTACGGTTGAGCAACCGTACTCGGATCGGTTCAATCCCCCTAATTTATCTTCCTTCCATGGCGTTGTCTTAATACTCACCACAACTCCTGGCCACGTAGCTCTTATTGACCTTTCTCATTGGCACAGTATCTTATGATTCTCATACCTGAACGGCCGTTCTTTTCTGGCTCTTTCCCCCCGATGTACTTTCCCCTGGCGTATGCGGGGATGAACTATTTTTTCTCAGACAGATAGGGTCGTGTTTCTTCTAGTTTTGCCAGTGTTTTCTTGATTTGGGTGAATGGAACCTTTCTGGACTGACGGCTCCTTTGTTGGGCTAAACCCCTCTCTGACAGGGTCATGGCCTTTCGATTTTATTGTCGCCCCAATGCGGTCCAGGCGTTTGGATCACTTCCTTTCTTGACACTTCCTCCTTCCTTTTCGTCCTTAGAATGCGGTCTTCTCCTCCACATGCGCTTTTCTTTTTATGCAACGTCCCATTGATGAAGGGTAGCTTCCTCCACTAAGCCTCCGGCCCTTATTATTTGATTCATAGAACGTCCAACTAATCGCTTTCCCCCGACTCTCCCCCCCGTGATAGCTTCGTGCCTTCAGTTGTTACCCTAGTAATCGCCAGTTAAAAGCCCCCACCCAACAAACCCCCCCCCCCATTTCCGTTCATCAATTCTGTCAAAGAATTGTGCTCGTTCCCCCCCAAAGATGCCCCTTTTTCACACATCCCTTCCCACACCTGAATAGACTTATTTTCCACTTCTGATTGACCTTGAACGTCTATCCCCCTTTTCCCATCGAAGCGTATTTTTGTCCTACCCCATCAACCAGACAACTTTTAATTTCTCAATAATCCTGATTTTCCCCCACATTGTTGGTTAGACGCCCCTTTCCCCAAAACCCAACCCCAGATAACGTCTTAATCTTTTCCTCCAACGTTTCTGAAAGCAATTCTCTCCCCCGATAACCTAGCCCATCCGATCCAAAGCATACCACCCTTCATTATTATGCCGTCCTCGAAAGGATTTTGTTCCCTCTCTCTTTCCCCTGTAGGTAGACCCATTTTCCCTGCCCCCCATAATGGCGAATTCATTGTTACTGTTTTCAAAAAGACCTCGTCCCTCCTTATCGCAATGTGGCTCGCAAGCACAAATCCTTCCCCCTCGCGCCATCCCCAAACCCTCTTCAGTCCTTCTTAAAGATGTCACCCTCGACCTACATGCCCTCAAACCCCCTTTATCACAACCTCCTTTCTCGCTCCTCCTGAAATGCCTTTATGCCTGTTCTGTCGCATTCGCTGACCTAATCGCGACTGGATCGGTAGAGCAACTGCCAGTCCTTTCACTTCTCCCCTGCGGACATTTTCCTCATGCTCAGTTTGTGTCTCCTCTGGATTCCGTCGAAATGTGAGTAGGTTTTTCCCCCTCATATTTAATCCCCTCCCCCCCCTTAATCAGTCCCGTTTAAGTAACGAGAAGTATAGTTTCTCCTCCGCCCCAACGGGACCTCACTTTTTTACTCCGTACCTGGCGTTTTTCATTTGGCCAGCGTATGAATATGGCCCTCCCAAAGTGTGTGAGTCTTTCTATAAACCTGCGCTCCCATTTTATGACTATTTTTTCCCCCTCTTTCGAATTGTGGATGGTTGCCTACAGGCGTCTGTACGCCCATTACCGTTGTTCTTCTTGACCAAGCTCGTCGCTTTCTCCACCTTTTTTGCTCTTTGGGTTACCCCCCCCCCCCTCGGGTCAATTTCTAATTTTCGGCAGAATTGTGGTGTTGTCTCAACCCCTTCCTAGTCTTTTGTATCGTCTCCAATCTATATTTCTCTTAAATTTCCCCTGCTCTCCCTGCCCCTATTAATCCCTAATCATTGCTTCCACCATTTCTCTGTCAACTCTTACTGTTTCAGGCCGAACTGCAGTACCCTCCAGTACTCAGCCCCCTCCCTTCAGCAAATAGTGCGCCTTTCTTTCGCTCTCTTTTCCCTTTAGGTTTCGGCTGATCTCCTCCTTTCCTGCCAAAGCTTTAGATCTTCAGGTGGTTTTTTTTTTCCCGATTGGAGAAGGCTTAGCTTCCTAGATCCCCCCTTTCCCCCAACCCCCCGGGCGGTTCTTTTGTCTGTTGCATTCTTGTCCTTCAAGTTCTTCTTCGACGAGAATACGGTTAGACTCGATTTCTTTGTGTGCGTTACGTCTTCAGCCGAGAAATGACAAAGTTACCATCCAAACTTTCCTCTACATCCCCCCCCCCTCCTTCTTCTCCATCACCATTCGGAAATTCGCCCTCCCTCGTTTTTTTTCTAGATAAGCCTCTTTTGCTGCTAGGATGTTCTTCAAATTCAATTTTCTCCCCCCGAGCCACATGTTCCCTGGTTTCTCCTCCCTGGCCCCTTTTCCCCCCCCTCGACCCGGGGGTTGCGACTGTTTCTGGCATCTCCCAGCCCCAGTCTTCTGGTACGTAAGAGTATCTAGGTGGTTTTTCCTTTCCTACAACCCTTTTTCTTGTCCTTGACACGAGAGGAGCACCTGACCTGGAAGCTCTATTGATGCCACCCGACCCAGAAACCCGGCTCCCCTTAGTGCGGGGAAGTTATCTAGTCCGAGTGTTTCTGCCCAAGTGTCGCCCAGATCTAGGTGGCTAGCATTACGATGGTCTCAAGCAATCTAAAGTGTTTCTGATGCTCCCCTTCTCCCTCTCCCCTTTTTTTCTTTTTTCTGCCCCCAACCAACCAACGCCACAGGAAAGTAATGGTCCCCCTAACTTCACCGCCGTCATGTCCCCGCCCAACCCCTACTAACAGTAATAGATAGGTAAACCCTTTCCTCCCCCCTCCTTTCCAATATCGCTGCTTGGCAGAAGCCCCTCCGTTTGTTGATTCTGAGAGATTAGTTGAGGCACTGGGGGGGCCCCGGGGAAAGCTGGGGGTTGGGGTGGGTGTGGGGGCGGGTCGGGGGCGGGTAACATTCATCACAAACAAGATAACTCTACTACTACTCTCCAATCCCTACACAACCTTGATGTTTGTCATTTCAACGGTTGGGGGGGGGTGTCACAAACTTTCGTTAACGTGTTTCCATCCCATTTTGGAGTTTTTTTCAATTAGATTGGAACCTTTGGTTTCATCACCTGCCTTTGAGGTGGGTGGGGTTCCCCCGGCGCCAGAAAATTTTGAGATTCTGGCAGACTTCCTCAGGCCTCTCTCTCTTTCTAGTTATTTTCGCCCTATGGAATTTATCCGTTAACCACGAGATGCTTGATCCCCCTTGGTGCCCTCAGACAGAGGCCTTCTCCCTAAACCGTCCCCCCCCCCGTTGCCTTCCATGGAGATAGTCTTTTTGTTGTGTGTGTCTCAATCGATCTTCTTAGTTTATTTTTTCTCCTCCTTTTCAGTGCCCCCCTTTTGCCGCGGGGAACCCCAAAGGTAATCCTCAGCTTCCCGTACCATCCTTCTTGTAGTTCGGTTTTGTTCGAAATGCGGAGCCATTGTTGCCATTTTCTTGATTCTTGTCCACTTCCCGATTTTTTGACAAAGTTTTATACTTTCCTTTCCTTAAACAGCATCCAGCGTGCTTCCTTAGATGTATGAGGCTTCTTCTTTGAAGTGCGAGAACTTTTGTTTCTTGCCCGAGTCCTTATTTTTAGTCGATTTGTTTCCTTGGGCGTGTTTGAACTTTTTACAAATGGGACATTTCCTCTTCCTGTCCCCCCCGTCTTCCCCCTACTTCATTCTTTATGTATAGTCTGCATTATTCAGTCACCCGACCACCCTGGGGTTTTTTTTTTTTGGTGTTGTTTGGTTTGGTTTTTTGGTTGGGAACCCCACCAGCCAGTTGCGGTTCATCGTGGGAAGCTTAATTCCTTCTCCGCCATCCCAGGCACACCCACCACCGGCCCCAATCTCCCCGCTGCACCTCCTTACCCCCTCCCTCACATAACGTGGCCAACAGAGAGATGCGCCGCCCCGAATTGCCACTATTGGAGTGGCGTGTTTGATAAGGGGTCCTTGTTTCCTTTTTCCTTTTTTTTGAGGTCCTCCCCCTTCTTTTTCCATGATGTGGAAGGATTATGGGTTTAGTAAGAGTTGTGCAGGGAGTGTCTCACCCGCATTTAATGTATCCCCTTTTCTATTGTTTCCCGACAACTCCTCTCCCCTCGTCTTTTTATGGTCTTTCCCCCACCAGTATAAAATTCTAATGACCCCCCCTATTCGGTTTTCCCCCAAGAAAGCTCCTCTTTGTTGGAGAGCTCTTCTTTTTGAAGAAGAACACAGTCCGATGAGTAAATCGCGCTTATGTCCCTTTCCCCATCGACCTTCTTCCCATAGGCCTCCTTTTGCTCCCGCATTTTATCTTCCTCCCCACCCAAAAAAAATGATTGTGTTCTGCGTCCCTCCTCTTTTTTTCCCCTTAGCGCCAAATTTTCACTTCCGTCCTGCTTGTTTCACCCCCCCTTAGTTTCCATGGATTAGAACTAATTCTCGTTCTGACCTCTACTCTTATTTTTTTTGCTTGAAAAGAAGGGCAATGGATCCCAATGCCGTGCACGGACTTTCGGCGCCCCCCCCTTTTCTTTTGATTTTTTGTCTCCTTTTTTTTTCCCCTTCCCTGGCTTAGTTGACGTCATCGGATTTTAAGAGAAGTCAGGACCGGGTTCTTCTTTCTTCTTACCAGGCTTTTTCCTAGCCTTGTTCCTAGGGTTATGAGCTCGGTCTGACTCCCGGTAGACGTGTCCTATGGTTTTTCTTGGCGAGAGGTGTTGGTTTCCTTTTTCTGCTTTTTCTCCCCCCCTGTCTCTAGGTATTGCTCCCTTTTTTCTCCGCGAAATCGGCTCCTCTCTTTTCGTGGTATACAGTCTGTTGGTTACCGCCGTTCTGATCACTCCGCCGTATTTCCCTTTTCTTTCTCTTCTTTAGTGGATAAGACATTTCCTTTTTCTTTGAGCGATTGGATATTTGAGCTAGTTCATCTTTTTCTTCCTGGATGTAAGAAAACGTTGTTTGAAGTCTTCCCTACTTATCGGTGTGTTCTTGTTTTACCTTCTACAACCACACTGGTTTTTTGCCGGTAAGGTCGGATTGCTCCCCTGAACTGGGGGGGCTGGTTGAGGGGTGTGAAGGACCCACAGCTCTGCCGCAGGTCTCCCCTATTTCATTTCCCTCCCTTTTTCCAGACTCCTGTCTAATCTCTGGTCCGAGGATTTCCTCTGTCCCTTTTTGTCGCTTGGCCATAGTTTTTCTGTTGAACTCTGTTTATGCCCCCCTGCACTTTTTTTCCTTGACCTCTCGGGTCCCCCCCCAGTTTCTCACCGGAACGACTAAGATAAGCAGGTGGTTTCTTCTCGGTTAGGCTTCCCTTCCTACTTCCGTGTTCTATTGTTTCCTTCCCTTCATACGCTTTCCGAGGATTTTTAGGGTCCCTGAGCTAAAACTGCGCCCCCCTGAGTTCTCTCATCGGCCACCGTCATGTTGTCCGGTGCGTCTTGCACGACAGAGGGCTCTTGCCACCGACTTTTTTAAGAGGGGAGACCAATTTAAGGAGCTGAGGTCTGCTCCAGGTTTGCCACTCGACATGCCATGACAATTTCCTATTACCTGTTTTTCCAATTTAGTACAGCCTCGTCCTTATTCTGTCCTCATTACTTTCCCATTCACACGAGTCGCGCCTCTCCATCCCCGACCTCTCTCTTTCGTTGATCAGTTGTTCGTTTCTCCACCTTCTTCCTTGGACGTCACCACCATTAGAACGGTCAAGAGTTGTTTAGCCCCTTTCTTTCCCTTTTCACCGGATCACCTTTTTTCCTCATCCCTCTATTTTGTCCCCCCATTAGTAGTTGTTGTTATTCTTTCCGTCAAGAATTTTTTCCCAAGGAATATTAGTGAGTGACCACTTCCACCCTTTTAACGTCCGGGTGCGTCTAACCCGGATTATAATCAGACTTCCCCCTTAGGCCCCGATTTCCCTTGAGATGTTCTCCCCTCCCCTTCTCTTTTTCCCCCCCACCATTACAGCAATGAATCTTTATATCACCCGACCCCACGACAAGCCTGCCCTTTTTGTCTTTGCTTCTCCAATAACGCTTCCCCCTCCTGCATGACAAGTCTAGTCCCTATCCCTTGCACCCGATCAGAGTTTCCAAATCTTAAAAAACTGCTCTTTTTAAAATACCCCTTATCCCCCCTAGCCTGTACCTTTAGATGATCCATGTTTCCGTCTTGTTCATTTTTCTAACCCACCCGACAAGTTTTTCTCAAATTTCTCCCTAGGACTGTGCCGGCGTTGCACTTCCTGTTTCATCTTTCCCCGATTATCCCTCCCAATTATGCTTTCCCCTTCTTCGTGCTCGGGTTGGCCTGCCTTTTGGTCTGTAGGATTATTCCTATTTTTGAGAGAGCTTGATGGCCTACTGTTTTACCCCTTCCCCAACACCTTTTTTGTCTTCCTTTCCCATTTGTCGTCTAGTGTACTTGCCAGGGAACGACCTCTTGTCTTTTGACCTTCGAACGGTGTTTCTGTTCCCACTTTTTCCCAATGCTTTCAAAAGTTTGGTGGGAGCCAGCTTCAGGGGTTGTTCGTCTGATTTCCTCTTATATTTTTCCCTGTTAGGAGCACATTCCCTATACCCCCCTCCACTCTTAGGAATTAATCCCTCGTCACAAATCTGGTCTCTTTTACACTCTTTGCGGGGTTTTTTAGAGTGGCTTCGGTTTTTGGTAGGGTCTTCCCACTCCTAGTAGTCCCGTTTGTCGGTATCAACTCTTTTTTTGTATAACCTCCACCTACCAACTTCTCCATTCCCCAGAGCAGTGAAAGTCCATCACCCCCCTTCACGGATTTTTTTACACTTCCTTTCAAACCCCTTGCCTCTTCCTACTCCAATTCCCCCCAATTCTTTTCCTAATGGGAACCCCGGATTACTACTTGGACTGCCAGAATCCGAGGAATCTGTACATTACTATATTCTTGCAAACTACTCTCCGTCCTTTTTTACCACCTCCCAACGCTCATCTATTGGAACACCTGTCATTGCTCACTTTTACTTCGTCTATCGGACCATTAACCCCCTGAACTACCTGTCTAGACTCGAGATCGCCATCTTTAGTCTTTTCAAGGTCGGGGTGCCCTTAGGAAATTTTAGCCATTCCCGCGTCAGTAACTCTTTCTTTCTCTTTTCCCCCCACCTGAGTTGAGCCTTCAGAGTTGTAAACCTCTACGAGTCTTCAGTTGGCCAGAGGATTCTTTTTTCGCGTCTCAGGAAGTGCGTTTATGTACCTTTTGTGTGAGGTTTAATTAGGATTTTTTGATCCGATTTTCTTTTTTTCTCCCACCCCGAAATCAATTCATTTGTTGCCCATACTATGAATAAGATTCCTCTTCCTTTGACACTATCTTTTCTCATGAGCTCAAAGTCTCCCTGTTGGGAACACTTCTCCCCTATATTTACATTCTCCCCGCTCAATCGTCGCTTTTTTATCTCTGTTCCACCTCTGACCGTTTTATCGCCCTTCGGTTTCCTTTTCTTTTTAATCCCCCACATCAGGACCTTTTTGCTTTGATTCTTTTCCCCCTCCAGAACATACTCCATGGACATACATGGAAAGATAGATGTTCACCGCCTTCTACCTCCTTCCCATTTCTTTTCCCCCCGCTGGAGTCCTCCTTCTTTCCTTCCTACCCCAACCACTTAGATTATAGCGTGGCTAACCCCAACTGTCCTACTAACATTGCATGCCCCCAAGATTAATATTTAAAGAGGTTTCCTCTGGTTTTAGATTTCCCGTTTTCTACCCCCTCCTCATGCTTCTTCGCTTTATTTGGCCTTTGTACACCAGTTCTTCTTTGATCACCATCGCGTTATTCATAGTTTGCATTCCCCTTTTCAACCCCCCCCTCTAGGAGCCATTTCTTCCGTTTTTTGCAGACTGTCATCTTAGCTCTTTTCCTTCTCGTGTTTTTCCCTCCCTTTTGTGCGGAGCGATTTTTTCCAATCTTTCTCATATCTCTGTCTTCTTTTTTTTCTTGTTCCCACTTACCGCTTGAGTTTCAATACGCTTTTTTCAATGACAAAGAATCTAGCATCCCCCCGCTATTGAGGTCTTCCCACCCGGGGAAATCACCCCATTGGTTAGCCCCCCTTTATGGGTACTATGACCGCTTTTCTCCTTCCTTTTAGTCTGACCTGGAGACTCTTTCAGCTAGCTCCTTGTTGGGGTAGTACCACCCCCCTTGGCGGCAGTCTCCCATGGGACTCTTTTTTAACCTGGTCAAGATGCGTTAATCTCTGTGACCCTCCCTTCATTGCTGTATGTTCCTTTCTTTTTCTGTAAGCCGAAATTTCCTTGGTGGGTTTCCCACGCTTTAATGGACGAGGGCTCCTCGCTTCGGCGTTTTACCCAACAGAGAACATACTTTCCCTTTCCAGATGATGACGTGCATCTGTGCGATGGTCCAAAAGGGTTTTTTCGCGGTCTCAATGCGGTATTGATATCATAGTTATCTCTCTTGGCTCGTGCTATCTGTTGGTCACGTTTCTTTCGGTTTCAGCTTTTACTCTTCCCCTGACCTTCTACCCCTACCGCACCCCCTTCCAAGAATTAATTCTCCTTGACCCCCCAACGTCGAATCATATGGCCACTTCCCACTCTTGTATTTACCAGACCTTAGTACGTTAGCCTCTCTTTGACCATATGCTATTCCCCCTTCCTTGCTGTTCCTACTTTCTGAGTGCTAGCCCATCCCCAAAACTAGCTGGCCAGACCTCCCCCGATTCCTATTTTTTGCTTGAATTTCCTAATAGACCAGGTCCTTTCTCCCAGGCCTGTTTGTCCACGTCCCTTTTTTCGACTGGAAAACCTCCTTTGAATAAATTCACCACTTTGACTATCGTCAGGACCCTTTTTTTATGTTTTGACATTACCCAGCCTGTGGTTTGTTTTATTGGTTCACCTTATCGTAGGATTTTTTTTCCCTGCCATAGTGCCTTTTTGGAAGTTGTACCCCAAACCTCCGTTCATGGTGATGAGATTTCTTTATTTATCCATGGAGGGACGGGGACCACCCCCAGGGATTCCTACGCCACAGGCCCCAGAGTTCTTCCCCCCCCCCCCGACCCCCCCTCGAGCCACTTACCCTCAATATTTTACCCCAGAGTTGATTGGCATATACTTCTAGAAGCCTTCCCCTGTTGATCTTTTAGTGCCTCCTAAAGCTCAAGAATCTGAAGCCTCCTCTCTCCCTGTCCCTGCTCCCCAAATTTTTGTTGACAAACTTTGTGACCTTTTGACAGTCCCACACTCGTCGAACCGTTCGTGACCTCTCTCCAGTCCCCTGGTGAAGAGTAACTTGCCCCCCCCCCCCTTCCCCTAGGCCTCAAAATTTCCTTCCCCTTACCTGAGATGGTGGTTTCCCGTTTTTCTCAATGATCTAAAGATCTTCCCTCTCACCTAATCCTTGACGAACTGCGGGGTTTTGGGGTGGGCAAACAATCCACGAACTTCTCCCCCTGCAAGTTACTTGTTTTCTGAGGTATCACTCTTCTCATCCTTGCAATGCATTCGACCGTTTTACTTTAGACCCTTGATCCCCCCCTCGTTTCTTTTTTTATAGAGTACCCCTGACGGACCATTTTTCTTGCTTCATCTACACACTCCTTTAATCCGGGTGATGAAAACTAGTCTCTTGTCGGATCTTTTCCATCTCGTCCGTTGGGACCTTTTCCCCCCTCCCTCCCAGGAAGGATGGCATACCTCGTTAAGTTGCGCCGTCACTACCCGTGGCTCGTCATCCGGCTGGGTGTGAAACTCCTTTTTCGTGAATTTGGACCCTTTTTCCCCCCCGAGGTGAGGGAGACCCCTTTAGCTAGTGCCCCTCATGGTTGTTTTTATGAGTGATGATAATCCGGTTATCACGCCACCCGACATTCTGTTACACGACCCTTCCCACCCCTCCCCCTCCCCCTTACTCCCCCCCACACCCCACCCCCCCCACAAAACCCCTGCCCCCCTCCCTACTTCTCCATACCACCCGAGCCCACTCATCCAATCCCTCCCCTCTTCTTCCTTCATCAGCATTCTCCCCAACACACCCCCCTCTCCCACCTTCACCCCCGTCTCCGCTCTCCCCTACACGCTCCCCACCCACCTCTTGTCCCTCTTCATTCTTCCCCTCCACCACCTGTCCTCCCCTCCTATTATCTTAGGGTCCCCCCCTTCTCTACTTCCCACTGCCACATACGTGTTTAGTTCACTCAATAGATTACTTTCCTTCCAGGTTTACTTTAAGAACCCCCCCCCTCCCCCCCCCCCCCCCTCCCCTCTCCCCACCCCCCACCACACACCCACACAAACCACAAGCGTATTTCAGGAAGGTTATCCGTGTTTCCCCCTTTTCTCTCCGCTCAAATAAAATGCACCACTTTTTTTTTCCTTTCTCCGGACCGGCCATGCGACAGCTTTTTTCTCTAACATCTTCAGCCAAATTCTCACATGAATTTTTCTTTTTGGATCTAGGCTGCACGTGTTCTCTGTTTGTACATTTTACTAGGGACAGAATCCTGTCTTTCCTTTTCCTTGGGGGGGACTTACATTTTAGTTTCATAGCC
>Ga0179591_1382817_pt1 | contig 22050 bp, 21 predicted proteins | sample CZOMad2_1_08_16f_FD_182891 | JGI IMG/M metagenome (GOLD analysis project Ga0179591, IMG submission 182891) | Vadose zone soil fungal communities from Angelo Coast Range Reserve, California, USA - CZOMad2_1_08_16fungal (PacBio error correction) | ecosystem: Environmental > Terrestrial > Soil >... | reverse complement strand
CTTGGTAGCGCAGGAACCTGGAGACCATTTTCGGGCCAGGAGGGCGCACTTCCTTCTTTTCATGTTTCGATCCACCACACCCGCTCTTCTCCCCCTTCCCGAGATCCCCCCCACTCTGAGCGCCGGATAGCACCGCGCGAACCCGTTGCTATCTGGAACCAGTTTCCATCGTTATTGCACCCGAACGCCAGCCGCGCTGCGGCGCTTTTTCGACCACCCCCGCCTTCGCAGCTCCGCTATGGCGGAGTAACTCCTTCGTTCTCTTTCCCCCAATGGCTTGCCACGGATGAGCCCACCTCCCCCCCTGTCCCGTTTCGCTTGTTAAGTTGATACTTGTATTCCATTCTCTCCCGAAAAACACTCTAGTCCTGCCGAAAAACTATCCATTCACGCCCATGTGTTCGACCCTTTTGCCGCCCTCCACCTGCCCTCCCGGCCGCCCCATGCTCTCTCACTCCGCTATTTTTATCGCGGCTCACAAGATCCTCCTCTAGTTTCCCCCCGCAGAAGACTCGGCAGACTCCGATCGCAGGTTCGACCGCTACCCGCCGTGCTCCAGACGCGACAGGGCTGTTCTCGTGCCCTTGCTTTCGTCCGGTTCGATCGCACGTTGCAGTGATGAATCTTTTCCAAACTCTGAGTGAAGAACGCGCGATTGTAGATCCGACCCTCAGACTATTTCGGCATTATCATGAGACCTGTGGAGATTCTTCCCGGCGTGCATTCCTTCCCAATTTGCCAAAGTGTCCGACGACGAAAGTTTGCGATTCATTCTGACGAACTTGCGGCTTTCGACGCGTTCCCTTTTCAACGACTCGGTGACCACATGCTGTTCAATTGGCAGGCCTCGGCCGTATGCCTCGTCGCCGTCCCGATACCGGGCCGTCTAGTTTGAGTCTCTTCGGCGGCACCCAGGCCATCAGCTTGCTATGCGAGCGCAGTCCGCTGGGCTTTTTCCCCCGGCGTTCTCCCTTATTCTTCTCTTGACCGGCGTTCGGATCCCTCATGCCATTGCACTCAGACCTTCAAATGCGATGCTGTCAGTCGCGCGGCCCCTATCGATACACGCCCTCTTCCACCTCAATGCTTTTCCTTAGGATCGGCTGCCGCGCACCTCCAGCTATTTTGACGCCTCTTCCTCGTTTCTTACGCGTCGACGTTCGTAACCCTGTCCCGTTGGTCAGCTTTGCTCCGGCCGGATGCGCTCATCCTGATTTGAAAATGAAACACCCCCCTTTTTTCATTCGTTCGAATCTTCTCCACTCCTGCGCCCCCCTGTGTTCCTCTGTCACCACAGTCGAGGCTGCGTTTGAACCCTCCTCTCTCATCCCCTCCTCCGAGTCTGCAGATGCTTTTCCCGTTTGCCGCTGCTGCGTTTTGTTTCGTCTGGCTCCCGTTGGCGGGTTGCGCACGGTTGAGAAAGAGTTCCGCGTGATAACGTTTGTCCGGTCGTTTTTTCCCACAAGTCGGGTTCAAGGGAGCTCCCCGCGCCCTTTTCACCTTTGACCAGGCAAGTTCCAAAGACGCACGCGACGCGCGCCCGGCGTTCCTGACGGTGACCTGCGTTAGCTCGAACCATTCTTTTTGACATCTGCCCTCCTAACTTACTTGGTTTCGTGCTGGTTATTTCGCTACTTTCTTTTTTCCGCTTTATTGGGCTGAGTGATCACCGGCCGTACTCGTATTTTTCTTTTTCTCTCGCTGGGCGGAATGCACCATGCCAAACGACACCACACTACTACGCATGGACGCCGGACCGGAATGTGTGCTGAAACAATATGCCGGGTCCTTTATATAGAGACGCTTCCGGCCCCGCCATCCCGGTGCATCGCGAAGCCTCTCTTAAGAACGAGCCCTGGCGGCCCGCGATCGGCGTAATCTTCTTCGGGCTTAGTCTGTTGTGGCGGCGCGTACACTGGGCTCGTCCCGTTCGGCACTCGGGTCTTGGCGTCGGCCGAGATGCCGCCCCTGTTCCGGCTCTCAGCACTTCACACGGGTGCCCCATGTGCCGAAACTTATCCGCGTCGTTCGTCGCGGACCCCCAATTTCCCTTCTTGAGTCACCCATTTCGGTTATTAATTTCCGGGCGGCGTCGCGCGCGCCCCTCAACGCGACAGTTCCACGTTCTCCCGCTCCCGTCGCCGGCCATCTGGCGGTTAGTCTGCGCAGCGCGGCGCGCTGGCGGCTTTCACGCTGCTTTACAGCGCGCCGCGGGCGAGGCGACGCCGAGTTCGGCTTTGTCGGGTTCTGAACGCATTCTGCCCTGAGTTTTTCCTTGCGGTCCGTGCGGCCTCCCTGACTCTTGATCATTCCGTGGCGTCAGTAATCCAATTTCTCACCGTCGTGAAATTCGTCCTTCCCTTACTCAGAACGTTAGCCATCTTTTTTTCGGACCAGAAATCTAGTTCACCAGAAACGGGCAGGCTGCCGATATGTGACGCGGCCTCCCGTCATGTGTCCTAAGAGTCCGCTCCCGACGCGAGGAACTTTCTTTTCTTTGCCCTCGCTGATGTCCCGGCTTTTTGGGTCTCCGTACGCTTTCTCAGTCAACGAGTGAACTGTAGCTGTAAATGAAATAGGCTCAACTGCCTTTTTGTCTCCCGGGCTGGCGACGGTGAGGTCCTCTCTTTTAGAATGCTCTCGCCGTGGTGAGAACTGATTGTGCACTGAAGCATCTTTGAGCACATTGTCCCCAGCTTCTTTATCGCTGAACCTATGGTTGTCGGTTCCAAGCTTCCTTCCAGCGCTGCGGAACCATCCAGGACGCCCGCTTCTCCTCCCCCGATTGCTCACCGCGTTGCCCCAACCGTGAGTCAACCCCTCGAATTCGTCCAGGGATCCGTGCCGCAGTTTGTTCCTCGACAGCGTTTCCGCTAGTCGGGCTATTCTCAGATCAAGCTCGGATATTTGCACCGCATTTTCTGGTTCTCCATTCCCGCGTAATCTCCCACGGACTCTCGCGCGACCAGAAAGAGTACTTTTATCGCCCGGGCATGATGAGTGGGAGCTTGCGTCTCCCGCGCTCTGCTGCAAAGGTCTGCACTCCAGGGTGAATTTGACACTTTGGCATCGTTCTTCCGATCACCTGGCCGGGTCTCTCCAGTCTCATTTTTTCCTGTCCCGGCTGGTGACGATCCCGGAAGCCTCCCCCTCCAGCCTACAACCCTTCTGCACACACCTTTTCCAGGTTCCCGCTCCCTCCGCGACCTGGCTACCGCAGTTCTTTGCTTCACCCCGAGTGACTGCTACATCAAGTTGCACCAGTCGCTCATCTCCTGACGTTGCAAGTTGAAGCCCAGACTTGTTTTTCGGAGCTGTGCAATTGCGCCTTCGATTAAAAGCGCGTTCCACCTGCATTCTTGAAGAGCTCACATCGGCGACTTGGCACCGTATGGGCCCCCAGTGCACGTCCCCGCTTTCTTCTGCGAACGGTCACCGAGCCCCGATCCGCTGACGTCCCGCTCTCCCCGCGAGTCACGTTCGCTGAATTTTTGAATATATAGTCTCACTAATTTTTTTTTGTCTCCTTATAACCTCCTCCCGTCTCCGCCCGTGCTTCTTTTGGGTTGACTGGTCCGTTTTTGTTCGCAGAGGGCGTCTTCTCCCCATGCACCGATGTGCCTTTCAGCCGCTATGTTCCTCAATGATCGCTTATCGCATCTTACCTCGCGCAGGACTTTATTTTTCTCGTTTAGCCGTTCTTTCGCGACCCTTTTTCGAGTCAGTCTGTGCTTCTTTTTTCGCTAGGAAATGTCGCGCTTGTCTCGAATTTGTTTAGCGTCTTTTAAAAGGGGACGTGAAACTTGGCGCTGAGCGAAGTCTATCCCGTCAGTTGTTGAATGACGGTTGTTGGCAGGCTCCTTGGTGTTTTCACGGAGATTTTTAGGTGTAGGGTGCATCCCCGGCCACGTTTCCACCTTTTTACCCCGTGGTTCAATATCTATTTCCCCTCGCGTTGATCGCCTTTGCATGAGCCCTGTTCACCTTCAGGTGACCGCTCGTTCCCGATCTGGCTCTTCCGCTGCAGAACCAGGCACCCACCCCCCAAACCCCCAACCAACCCAAGCACCAGAACAAACAGACACCCAACAAACCCCACAGGAGACCTAGAACCTTCGTTCCCCCCCTCGCCCCGCATCCACGGTTCGATGGAGGATTTAGAGACCACCTTCTGAGGATCCCAACACGAGACTCTTACGCTCGTAGCTTTGACCTTTTTTTTCACGTGATTGAGACATAGCCTGCCCTGTGGCGCCATAGTGCTCCATCTGGACTATAGTGACTGAGGTTCTTCACGTGGGTTTTCGCGGTGCGGTCACTTTTTTTTTTCGCTGCAGAGCTGAATGCCTGTGTCCCGGACGCTCGAAAACAGACCATCCCCCCCTCATATAGTGGAATGCAAAGGGTTTCAAACGCCATTTGATTTGCGTTTACCTGACCTGACAGCTCCTTCATCTATCTGAGCAGCGGCATTCGCGACCCCACAACAGTACCCATCCCAAGGCCGCCGAATTATCTCCCTTCGCGTCTAACGCCACACGAGACGCTCCTCCCCCGCTCTGCTCCCAACGCAGCGGTCCGTTTATCCCCAACTCTTCTCCGTCCCGGCAATCTCACCCTCACCACGTCTCCTGATAGTTCGTCCTCTTAAATTTATTCAGACATGCCGCCCCTACACAGATTCTTGCGTTTCAGCAGGCCCCCCCCACAAAACGTCCAGCGACACCATGACCACAAATCCTCTTCCTGCGACCGTTATTTCTCGGCGCAGCAGCTCTTCACGGCATTTCCCTTCCCTCCGCGTGGTGCAGCCCTGTTTTCTGAATCCCACTCTCCAGACTCCTCAACGTACGATATTTTCGTAGTGCAGACTGCGAGTGCCCCCCCGCCCGCGAAGGACCAACGCCCCCTCGAAGCGCCTATCGGTATAATGTGTCGAGACGTATTCGCGCCTCTATGGGTCAAGAGACTGCCCCATTCCGCCCAGGGAACTCGGTCTGCTGTGCCCGCTTTTCATTTTTTTCTGTCGCCGCCCAAATTCGCCTCATAGTTCTATTCAAGGATTGCGCCCGTCCGGGTTTCTTTTCCCGATCTGCAGTTGACTTCACCTGCCCCAACGAACCGCCGTTACGCTGAAAATCTAGACCTTCCCCCTTGACGCCTCCTTCCAACGACTGGCGGAACCGTCAAAGCGGGATACTTTTTCTTCTTCTGCTGGGCGGTTCCGGCGCCGATCGCGCTGACCCACGTCTTTGCTCGGTCGCGTTTCGTAGTACAATTTACAACGACCGTGCGTCCACATTCGTCCCGGCGTCAGGGGTGTGGGTGTTATGCTATCGGTGTCGCTTAGGATGTCTTTTTTTCTCTCCTGCGGGGCTGAATAATGACGGAGTCAAGCCTAGAAGGGAATGTTTCCCGTTACTGAAGAGACGGACCTACTTCACCATTTTTAGCGGGATATTCAGCATTTGGTCCCGGTCAGCGCGGCAATTGGCTATAGTCGGCCCTTGCCCACGCGCCCATTGTTTGCTAACTGCTGTATATGACGCCTCGTTTCTTCCCCGGGGTGCGCTGCCCCTGTCCCTTCCATTTTTGAAACATGCTTTCCCGCATATCACTCCTTCCCGCCTAACCATTTCCCTTCGTTTTCAGTCACGGCTTCCGTTTTTAGCTCACTAGGCCGGCCTTAGCGTCTTCTCTTTCTAATCACAGGTTCTCGAGATTCTCGGGTTCGCGAATGCAGCCCGGGCGATTGGACTCACAGTCCATCTTGGCCAGGGTTCGAAGGATGAACTGGTCCTTCCCCTAATTTCCCCACGTTTGATTCTTCCGTCGATTTCTCCATAATGGTGTCGACCTGTTGACATGTCTCACTCTGTCCGTGATCCAGCAGTTTCGACAACTTTTCTTTCCTGCTACGCGTCTCGCTGCAGTCTGACGTACAAATCGACTTGCGCCTCAGCTGCCTACTCTTCGGGCGCTAAGTTTCCCGTCTGTGCTGTCTATGCGGCCACGACTTCCCAGGCTCTGTTTAATGGAAGCTGCAATCGTAGACTCACTTCTTTCTCCTCCGTCGTGACCACCTGAGATCCCCCTCGTCCCCTCCAACTTTCCCCCGCGGCGCGGTTGCTGTGATGGGAATAAGTTCTAAGTTAGACACGGGCTTTTATAGCAGAGAGGCCGCCTCTAGTGCTACGTCCGTACCAGTCGCAATTAGACTGCTGAAGAAGAGTTAGACAATTTCATGGTACTGCACCTTCTCTACCTCTCTGCGTTTTTTCCTCGACCGCTCCGATCCTCAGCCACTTAGTTTCTTTCCTTCATTGAGCCCTTAAGTCGCATCCGGTTGTAAATCTTCTCGCTCAGCAGTTCGGCGTATGCTCCATTGACGAATCACCTAGTATTTGCTGCGTAGGGGATTCCGTCCCCTTCGCTATAAACGCGTTTTTAGATGGCTTAATTTTCGTTGACCTTTCCGCGTCTGAATCTCAGTCCGCAGCTAATCCAGAGGAGACTTGCTGGAGTTGTTTCGTCTCTCGTGTTACTCGAGCCACGTTTATAAAGTAGTCCAGTCTGTTAGAAGCAAGCATTCATGAGGTCAGAGCGTCCCACGCCTCTTTTTTCCTTCGTGAGAGACTCTGTGGATTAGTGTTCAGCTTTTATGCCCGGCACTTTTTCCTTATTGAGGGGGGCATCATTCCTTTTTGTGCCGTATCCTGCAACTTTTTCTGTTTCCGTGAACCACTTCCTTACGCCTACTGCAAATTCGGCGCCTTCGTTTTCCGTATCAAGGGCAGGCCGAAACCCCTTTTCTTTGCCTAACGGATAACTTAAGCGTTTCGTTTGGTCCTCGACCATTTAAGGGAGGGCGGCAATACGAAGTTGGTTGAGCTTTTGGACTCTTCGACAGGTCGGAGTTCCCTTCCTGCTTTGTTTCCCGTTTTCTGACTGTCGTTGAACCCCTGTCGATGGTCTGGTGACTTTCTTTCGGCGCTATATTTTTTGTCCGATAGCGAAGAATTGCCGGCGTGTGTCGTTCTGGTAAACTGCAATCCAGACCTCTACCTTGTCGACTTTTTCGAGCCTTTGATGGTGCGCCTTTTCCCCTCTTTCTCTGGGGTTAACCCTTCAAGGGCCCTCGCGATGCGCTGCATCACCCCCTATTGGCCTTCAGCTTGTCCCCGCTTTGCGTCCCCCCCCCTAGCCTCGTGCGATCGGCTATGGCCGCTTTTTTCTTTCCCTTCCAAGGTCCTCTCTGCGGGGCGAGAAGTTTTTACCCCGTCTGTGCTTTTCTGATGGCGCGAAAACTCTTTCGTCGGTTATGCAACGTTCATTTCAGGCAAGGCCTTGCAATATATATGTGGAATAGGGCTGTCTTTTTTGCGAGAATATGCCCGCGTGGGCCACGGATAGCTCCCGAAGTTCCTTTCTCTGCAGAGTTATGACGTCCTCTAGGGGCTCGCAACGACCCTTTCCCGCCTGGGATATTCTGCCGCCCTAACACTCGCGGCACACCCCGCGGTCCTCGTCAACCGCATTTCCCCTTCCCCTCCCCCCGACTGACTTTCTATTCCTATCGTACTCCTGCCTTCCTTCACGGCGCCACTGTTTCCTACCTACTCAGGCGGCCGCGCCTTCTTTTCCGATTTCTGAAAGCTAAGTCCGCCAATTTATCGTGACCCATGCTGCTGGGTCGCTTTCCTACTCACTCCCAACCCATGTCGAAGCGAAGCGCTTCACTGCCATGATCTTAAGCGGGCACCGAGAAGTTTGTTCACGCGCCGATTACGCCCGTCCCCCCGGCCTACCGGCAACCTCGCGCGTGCACGCGGAGCTGAATCAAGTCCTCGTGACGCGCTCCCTTCAGCGCCCCCTCTCTCCGATTGGTTGAAGCGGATCGGGTTGAATCTTTAGAAGGTCAGCGCGTTCATTGTAGACCATGACGCGCTCATTTCTGCTCTTCCCTTCAACGTATGCAGGTTTGGCTCGCGCTCTGTGTCTCCTCGCGTACTTCCGCTTTCCTGCTTCTCCCCTTCTTTATTCATTGCTATCGTCAAACGATATTTCCCGGACTGCTCCCATGTGGCAGCTGTGGGAAGACTATTCGGTGGGGTGCTTCCCTCTGTTCCTTTGTAACGTCTCCCTTTCGTCCTTCCCACGTCACTTTTGAAAGGTGTGCCAGATTTACCTTGGGAGCGCGGACACCGTTTCGTCTGGATGACGTGTCGCCCATATCCTTTCGAGCCCCCGAGTATTTTGCCTTGGTTGATTCCAGCATATCTTTTGACCAGCGCATCAGTTGCGGCATTTTCCTGCCTGATGCGAGGAGCCCGCGCCCCCCCCCCCCCCCCCCCCCCTTCCCATTCCCTGTTCCCCTCCTCGAGCAGTTTGTTCTCGCGCCTATCAGCAGGTTTTTTGTCCTTCCGATGCGAGTGACCTCCCTTTTGAGCAACACAGACTGTCACCGTAGCAGCATGAGACCGGACCCGTGATACTCTGTCCCCGTCCCTGATTGGTCCTTCCGTGCCGAGATGAGCCGGATCTTCCATGGCCGGAAAGACTTGGCCATGATCGTTGCTTGGCGGTCGGTTGAATTTTTGCGTCGACCTGGCCCTTTGATGCGACAGCGTGGCAGGCTTCCGAAACCGCCCCCCTCGAGGTTCAGATTTCTCGGTATCCACTGTGAAAACACGTGCGGGAGAACCATGATTTTTTCAGATCTCACGCTTCATTTCCTGACTGACGCGGACGCGTGCCTCACACGTCCTCCAGCCTGTCCTGAGCCCCGTGCAAATTCGCTCCACCCCCCCATTTTTTGGGTCGTCCGCAAAGCAACCGCTGACCCGTTTTCTGCCCCCGGCTCCGTCCCTCAAAGTCGTAGGCCTCGTCGTGTCGAGCCCCGTCCCACCCACCGCATTTGAGTGCTTCGTTTACCCCCCCCCATCCCGGTACCGGTCGCCTGACAGTTGATTTTCTACGTATTGAAATTCCGCACGCCGCATGTCTACCTTTGCTTGTAGGTCAAATTTATTTTCTACCCGTTCGACATTCGGCCTCGAATTCTTTCAGATCCGAGTCCGCCTCATGAGTCTACACCTGTGTCCCCGATTTTCGTCACGTCGGCCTTTTCCCACCAGATCCGGTTCTCTCACGACCTGGCGACGCTTTCAGCTTTCCTTAAGGCGTGCCGACGTCAGGCAGCGTGAATCCACGGTGCCTAAGAGTGACACGCTGCAAGCCCGCAAAGATGCTCCGTACGGTTCCGGCCATTTCGCTTGCTTTTCGCTGCGCGCCTTGGGGGCAGAGAGATCAGGCGCCTTTGAGGGACAGGCAGTACTCGCCGAATCGACATAGACGCTTGTATCGCTTCATGATTCCCCTCCCGTATCCGTTTCGAGCCCTGTTTTTTTGAGTATTTCCGTTGCTCGGGCCTGAGGCATGAGACAACGCCCACAAGTGCCCCTGGATACGGTCCGAGCCATCTGGCGCCACGTTCTTCTCCTTATAAGACTGGTACAGTCGTGCTTAACAGAGTAGCTAAGGCTCCCCTCCGCAGGGCTTTCCCCGGCCGATGAAGCTGGATTCGGATCGTTCCCGATCCGGACCTCCCGTTTGCAGTTTACAAATTCTTTCCCATGTACATGTTCCGCGTTTCCGAGTGCATTTTTCTTAGGATGCTTTCTCGGCCTCGTTCCTTTTCATCGTCCCAAAGAGTACGGTCGGTCCGCCCTTTGTTCCCTTAACCCCAGCGTCTCCTCTTAAAGGCGTCGAGCGCAGGAACCCCCCTCATCGGATGACAGTCGTCGATTTTTTGTATGCTCTTCTCCAGCTTTTCACCCTTCAGCCGTAATTTCTACCCGATAGCTTAGATTCGTCCTCTGCCCTGGATCACCAGACTTTTTCTGATAGGCATTTCCCTGTTTACGTCGGTGAGATCTTTCTCCTTTCTCAACCGTCCCCGCGGGCCGCCTCGCCCTTTTCCTTTCTTAACCGTCCGAAGTCAGCACGACGCGGCCCCTGCCCAGCTTCCCCTCGTTTTTGTTGAGATTGCTGAGCGGTTCGTTGCCCGCGACTGCCGCGGTGGCTGGACTTTTTTTTGGTGACCCAATGGCGCACGTGCGGCGCTGTTTGAGAGTGTGAACTAAATGTTTTTCGTGCGTTCCAGATCCCTTTTCTGGCAAGTCGCATCACGATTCGCTACGGTCTCCGGATCCAGCAAACGTTTTTGTCCGCTGCAGAAGCGGTGGAGATGCCGGATCGATCTTGGTTGTCCCCTGACGCTTCCCCCGAGCCGAACATCTCGACCCGCTCACCTGCATTAATTGTTGCTGCTCTGATCGGCGACTCCCCTTAATTGGCTTCGCCGTTTTTCATTCTTGTGAAGTCCGATCTTTCGTTTATCCCGAGACTCCTCTTAAACGTCATGGAGATACACCTCAACCCCACTTCCCTTCACAGCCTTCGCTTGGTGTAGCCCAGATTGCCACTCTCTACCGCATTTTATCTTCTTTGCATCCGGATTGCCCGCTTCAACCCTGGCCTGTACTTTCGCTTTTCTCTATTCGACGCCGGTCAAGCCCCCGTTCGGCTTTCCCAGTCGTTGGAGTCCGGCGCGTTGAACCCAGGCCAGTCCCTGACGGCGTCCCCCTCTCGACTTTTCCCATTTTGCCTTCCCGGGTTTTTGAATTCCCTGCCCGGACCCCGCCGTTGACCCTCTTCGAGCATCGTCTCTTTAGGGGCCGAATCCGACTGCCGCGTGTCTTTCTCGGGAAGTGCGTTTCCGACATCCAGCTCTATCCCCTTCCCTCGGACCCATCCCCGACTCCCTCTTCCCCCGCGTACGACCCCCTCGCATTGAGCCTCCGTCACGGTTCGCCGCGGAGCGTGTGGTGAGTAGCCCGCCTTGCGTAACGTGTCGGTGTGAGCAGCAACGCTCTTGTCCTTTTCTCGCCCGCCGGTTCGGCCGCGGATTTTTACGCGTGACGACCCCTCTTTTTTTTAGCGCTATAATGGAGGGGCGGAGGCTCTCACTCCCCTTTGATCGTTCAAGGCTGTGAGGTCATTTTACCATTTTAAATTCTTCAAATTGAGTTTTTTGCTGTTCCCCCCTTTCCCCATCCCACTCTCGGTTTTTTTGAGGACATGCATCCATCCCTACGTTGAGAACGGTACGATGTGTTGACAGTCCCCGCTAAGTGTGCACGTCTCGGGGTGACGACTCCTACGTCGTTCATTACGCTGTGCAGGGCCATATTCGGTTTGCTGCCTGGCCGATCGGCTCAAGTCGCCGTATCTGGGTTTTCGGCAGCTGCGACTTTGAACTGGTTCGGTTCTCCGGCACGCCCCTTAAGTCCATTGCGGAAGGTTGAGGCGCGTTCCGCGGCTCCCGTTCCTGACCAAGTTACTTCCCGTGGATTTCACCTGGATATTTCTTCCCCCTACAGAGGTTTCCCACTAATGCTGCTCCTTTCTTTATTGCCTTTGGTCCAGCGGTGTGTCGATGGGGGCCCACATTCTCCGGCCTTCCTCCCTGATTCGCGACCGATAGAACGCTGACCTTGGCTCGCTGAAACGTTTTTCCACGCTCCTCTTCCACGTCTGGGCGCATTCGGTTCCCCGATCCCGCTGTTGACATCGCCCTCCCCGTTCTTATTTTTTTTTCAAGCGGTTTTTCCAAGCATTGCGTGAAACTTTCATTCCTTCTTAGAAACCCCTTCGTGCTCGTGAGGTCTCGGGCCCGGATGGGGTGCATATTCCCGTCTCGCCCCGCTCCTGCTTAATCAAAACCGGTTCCTCCACGATGTACCCTGCCCGCTTCTATCAACATCCTAGGGGCTCCCCACATACTCTCTTTGCGACACTCCACAGCCGGGGAGTGTCCCCCTGTGCCTGATCAACGCAACATCCGACTGCACCGCGGCGTTAACGCAGGCAGGGTGTACCCGCCATTCATGTGCCTTTCCACTCCCCACCGCCCGTCACGTTTCCCCTTTCGCCGCTCAAGCAGCTCGCAGGCCATCCTGCGGTCGCTGAAGCTCGACCACTCCTGCGCCAGACTGAGCCACGGGCCCTTCCATCTTCAACAGCATGCCGAGCCCACTCCTGCGAGAAGCATGTTCCCCAAACGGGTTGTTTCACCGCGAATGGGCGACCAGTGCCGCCCGTGCCTGACGTTCGCAAGCTTCAGATCGCGTCGACGAACCAGCGATCTCTTTGCACGATTTGCTCTTAGTTGAAGCCGTCCTTTTCCCTCTGGTGAGTCGATTTAATCGGTTAAGCGTGTTCCCGTCGACGCTGATTCTGCCCGATTTCACTCCTTTCCCCCCCCCGCGGAGCGTTCCGCGACCATTTTCATTTCCTGTCACAGACGCCTCTGTTTCACTTGCAGGGTGTCGAGAATATCTTTTCTAGCTCCCTCATTGCTCGACTCAGCCCGTCTTCCTTATTCGCTTTTTCGATCAGTCCGATCTATCGGATTGGCGTATTGTTTTCTCCTCCTCTGGCTTTAGTGTTGGTGTTTCGGGTGCCGGATGGTTGCCCGCTTTTTCTATTCTTCTTTTCTGATCAACGGACGGAGTGGAACCGCGGGTTCTTCGAGGATGGCCACGTCGCTTCCCTGTCGCCATTCTCGACTTTTAGGCAGCGTTCCGCCTTTTTTATCGCAAGCAAAGGATGCCATCCCTCTTGCGACCGTGTTTTCCGGGCCGGCCGCTCTTACGCGCACCCAGCCCCCCCATTTGAGCCCTAGATCCAAGGCGCGCCTCTTGTCTTTCCGGCGATTTACGTTTCCCTCGATTTTATAGCTGACTTCTACCCTCACGATTGAGACGTCCGCCTCGATAAGCTCCCTGAAATGATTCTCTACCAGATTGACTATTGCGGTGCCGCTTGGCGGCCCCAGAAAGCTGCCCGGAGCGGCTGCGCTACGAGGGTCGCGTCTTTAGTAGCGGTTTCCGCCCAATTGGACTTAGGCGTCGAAATGGTCCTCCGATTCCCGCTTTTTTTTTTGTGTTTTCTTTTTTTTTTCGCTGCCCGGTCCGCGCACTTTCCTTCTAGCCCCCTAGTCGACCAGTCCCAGGCGTGCTGAAGGCCATTGTTACGAAGCCTGCGCCGAGATTTGGAGCCCTAGTGACTTCTTAGGCGCCCCCAACACGCCCGACCTGTGAGGCACGGGCCCTCGTTTTGCCGTCGTCGGAAGTTCTTTCTTTACGCGGGCAACACCTCTCGCCTTCCGGCTGCCCTCTACGTACCCCGTGCCTCCCAGGTCTTCCCCGTACTCCCGAGCTGTTCGTTTACGCCCGCCCGTGCCTGGCCGCTGTCGTTTCATCGGTCCGTTTTCGATTTCGAAGTTTGATGATTGATCCCTGCACAAACGTTTGTTCACGTAGGGAACAGCAAAACCCATTTTCACTGTTGCGGTACACTACGACTTTTCGAGTTCCCGCCATTCTCTCATTAGCAGACGCTCTTTTCTCGGTCGCCCCCGGCGAGCATCTGATCACGATATTTCACGCAATTCGGCCCCCCCCCCTCGTGCTGTATTCGCCCCCACGTGTCAACACCGCCAGTTTCCGCCGCCGACGTTTCCTTCGGCTAATCGTACGAGACGCCCGGCTTTTTCCCGCTCTGGCTTCACTAGAACCCGCAACGCTTCTCGACGAAGCTCTCTCGACGACATCGCCCTGCCTTCTGCCTTTTCCCTTCTTTTTTACGAACTGAAGAAGTATTTCTCCTCTTCGGCGGCTTGCCCCAACCTTCGATGCCGTTTCCCTCGCGCGAATTTCCGTCTCTCTCTGGCTCCCCTTCCCGTCACCTTGTTCCGGTGGAGGGGATTCGTCGTACTCATTGACCATCCCCCCCTGCCAGGGAGGGATTACAGTCCTACCCCGCTGACTGATCTCTTGGGTTTTTTCTATACGGCCCCTGGTACCTTATTTCGTCCCAACTTCCGATCTCGGTAAATTCCGTCCCCGGTGTGTGTTCGGCGAGGTTGGCATGCTTTCATGCCGGAGGGATCCACAAGCAGACGGCCAGGCCTTGCACGTCCACGCCCCATCAAGGCCAAAGTTTTGCGTGCCGGATCCGCTACCGAAGACCTTCACCATCTGATTCGGCAAGATGTCGTCGAAATGGCCGTTACTGGCGGCCCTCAGCCCTTTCCTTCACCTTTTCTTGTGCCCCGTGGTCGCATGCCCCGAGCTCCTTGTCGCCAAACGGGATGGCTTCTGCCCCTGTATCGGCGCCCGGACAGATTCTTACTCTCTTCCGGCTAGACCCGACCCTATTGGGCCTGACTGCTTCACCCTGACGCCCCATTGCCGGCACACGGAACTTCCTTTGTGTAGCGAGGTTCCCGTGCCCTGCCTCGTGCGGGGACTTGTGCCCATTTTGCACGTTGCGTAAAGCTGTGTACCTCTTCCCCCCCCTGATTTCCTCAGGTTTCTGGTCAAAGTTCCTCCGATTTCCGACCCGTACGGTGATCAGCCCCCTGACGCGTTCGAATTCCCTATCTTAACGGGCACGGTGATGTTCTGCGCGATGTAGCGCCATCGCCGCCATAGGGGATACGTTGTCGTGCTGTAGATAAGGAGAGTCGACGCTCCCTTTCCCCTTTCTTTGTGTCATTTATGACGTCAGCGTCCCTATGCCTTTCCTTCGCGCCTTTTAACGCGAAGCGCGCACCCGACCCCCCCCCAACCCTCCGGTCCCACGCGGCCGGCCTTCTTTTGTGGTCAACATTCTAGCAGTACCTTCGGGCATCGTCGCAGACTCGAAAGAGCCAGTCGATTCGCGATTCGTGCCCTACGGCCCTCGTCTATCAGATTAGCGATCCTGTTACAGCAGCACGTTCGCCCGCCCCCCCCTCGTCTTGGCGGTTTCGTCGAGGGCCATTCGTCCGAGCGTCCAATGGCGATTCCGTTTTTCGCTTTCGGGATTTTTCGCCTTTTTTTTTTCCAACACGCCGCATCCTCGGTCTTTTCTCCCATTATTGTGCCGATTTTTCTCCGACGTCCTCTTTTCGCGACCCCCTAGGCTCGCTCGTCGACACAGCTCACGAGGAGTATTGTCTAGCCTCGACCCAGATTGCCGCCCGACCCCAACCAGCACGACCCCCGTCCCGTACGGGATCGTCGGGTCAGCCCGCGCCACCTGTACACATGTATGCCGGATCCGACTCTCTTGCCGAGGGGACCGGATAGGAGTCCCGCCGCCTCTTGCGTTCCTTGGTGGGTCCTTGACCAACTGCGTTGCCGCATGCGGCTTTTCGGGTCAGCTTTGATCGATTCCAGGCTGCGCCTTTTTCCGTAAAGGCTTTACTGTATCCATCATTTTCTGAGCGGATTTTCAACCATCCTGTTTAGGAAGTTTTCCACGCTCCAGACAGGCAGGCGCCTGTGGGCTCGACGTCTTTTTTTCCCTAAGCTCTGGCGGCAGCTTTGTTATCGGACTGGTCGCGTCCGCTGCTTTCCTCGCTCCGCCTTGTTTTGGCCCCTCAAGAGACGTGGCATCCCTCAGGGGGAGTTTGAGGCTCTCTTTTTTGCGCTCAGTCGATAGGGTCTGGTGTTTTCGTTTTGACCTGCCACTCGGTTTCCCCGCGTTGTTGTCTCCCTTTCTACTTCTTCCCCGATCGCGCGTTCGCCATTGGTCTACGCCCTTTTTGGTGCGGCAAAGGCCGTTTCTTACAGCGCGACCCAGCCGCACGGACCAGCGACGTAGGGCCGCCCCCCCGTTACGCCAGCCCCTTATTCGGTTATTGGCCGACAGCGGCACCCTGTAAAGGCGAGCTTTTTTTATCTCACCTTTGGTGTCGAGCGACTCCAAGTGATGGTGCGGCGTCACTTTCTTTCATTAGAGTCCGGTTCGAAAAGCTCGCGAATTCGCCGGCGAACTGCTTTTCCCGGATGGGCCGTTCTGTTTCCTATCGACTCCTTGCTGAAAAGTGATTATCGGCGTCCCTCGAATGTGCCTCCTTTACCCTTCTTCCTCGGGTGCGAACCAGCTTCCCCCTTAATGTCAGGGCTGGTTACGCGTGGACCGGACTCGGACACAGCCCACTCGCACACCAGGGCCGCCAAGCTTTTTTTGAGAACTCCTGAACGACACTGAGGTCACAGCTACTCGCGGCATCGCCACCTTTCGGTTCCTATACCAGCATCCTTCTGCAGATGCGCATTCCCGCATCGTTTTTCCGCAACTCCAGGGACTTGAAGCGGCTTTCCCCCGCGCTTAGATCTTCCCTAATGCGCTGATGCCTGCGAGTAGCCGACCCGACCCTCGTCCTTCCCCGGGCACCGTTCTTTTATGACCGGTCGACGCGCACGTGCGACGTTCCCCCCCGGCTCGATCCGCGACGCGACGAACCTCGGCGCGCACCGTTGTTGATCTATTTCATAATCACTTTGTTGTTGTTTAGAGATCACGTACTTCAATTCATGCCGTCGCTGAGTTTGGTGTCGACGTTCGAGGGAGGCGGTCCCTTAGTAGGCCGCGCGCGTCCCCGCCCCTCTATCCTTTATTCGGCTGATGTGTGCTTCTGCACCTGCAGGTTGTGCCGCGCCTTCTGTTCTGAAGAGTTGCAGTCGCCGCTTTCCCCGCGCTTTCTTTCGTACGATCTTCCTGGAGTTTTTACTTTCCTTGCTGGTAGAGAGGTACTTTGAAGACGGGGAGGGTGTGAGGTGGCCAGGTCATTAGGTGTTGTGTGTGGTTTTCCATTTATTTCACCAGCAATGCGCCCTCCCCCTGCCGCGTGTTCCGTTTTCTGCGCTTTCTCTTCCGGGCCCGCGTCCCGCGTCCATTTTTTTCGCCTCTGGTAGCCTCCCGCTCATGGGATCGCGAATTTTTTTTTTCTCCCACAGGCTCCCTTTAGCGACCTTGCTTTTTAATTCTGACTCTTGGCGCAGCACATGGGCGCACTCGCTCAGTCGGCGCTTTTGCGTCCTTTTGTGCTTAAGACGAGTCTTTTTCCCACGGCCTGCTCCCTACCAAGTTTTGTCAATCAGCTGGGATGCGCACACGAGAGTCTTCACATATATCCAGTTGTAATGAGACTCCTCGGAATTCTCTTGTTAAGGATGCGCCGCATTTGACACGAATCCTCCTTGGTGATGGCTAATCTCCCGATCTTGGTTCCTCTTTGTTTTCCTCGTTTGCTTATTAGGACGGAACTTTTATGCCTTTTTTGCTTGCGTGGCGGCACAGCGTGCCGCGTGAAAGGCGATCGCGATTCGACCCGTCCAACGTACGGTTACCCCTTTTTTTAGCCCACATGTGTCGTCATTACCTACGCACCCCTGCAAGTATTTCGTATTGAATTGACGTTTCTCTGCCACTCCCCCACCTGCGTTTTCCTTCCAGTGTTCTGGCCTCTTTTTTCATGGTCTGATACACCCTACACGCCAGCCGCGCGGCGGCTTCGTTTATCGCCGCGCCGCAATCCATGCCCCTGCTCTTTTACCTGATCTCCCCCTTCAATTTTTTTTTTTTCTTGGCTGCGCGTCGTAACCAACCCTCCGTTTACGATGCCACTTAGGTGATAGAGGAAGTTTTCTCCTTTTTTTTTCAAAACCCTCCCTTGGCTTGGAGTAGTACAGGTTTCCACAGCACTCCTTTTTCAATGTGAGCCATGGACGATTTCACCTCAAATCCCCGCCTTCATTCTGATCTTTTTTTTAGGCCCCTTGAGTCTTTTTTTTGCCCAGAGAGATTTTTCCCTGTGCGTTTCAGATCTCAGCAAGGTTTCCTATCCCCGCCAGCACTTTTTTCCCGCCCGCTCCCCATTTTTTCTGGTACTCCCTCCCTTCGCTGTCCCTCGGACGGATTTCGACACGCACAGTCCTCGCCTGGGAGCTTCCCTCGTATGCTGCCGTGTCGGGCTTCTAGTCCACGCCGCTAGTTCCATCAGCTGCCAAGTGATCGAGGCGGAGTCGACGAAAATTTTTCCCGACTTACCCGCACTCGACCTTGCTCTATCCTTTCGGCTTCGCAGGATTCGCCTTCTTTTGCTGTCTAGCTTTCTTCCCTTTTTGACGTGACTTCCGTTTTTGGTGGCCTTTTTCCGCACACTAGACATTGAGCCGGATACGCCTGGACAGTTTTGGCGAATGGTCTCCCTTTAGCCGGACTCCCGTCTGGGTGCAGACCACTTTTTTTTTTGTTCTTCGTCTAATTGCTGCCTGGGCCAATCGCGGCGGCGGGGGCTTAGCTTTCGATGACCCTGATTCTGTTGAGTTTTCTAGCCTTGGGGCCCTGCCACTCCGTTTTGCCAGCCACTACTTGCGCTTTCATTGAGTTGTTCGTGTGTGTTCGTCTCGGTTTCGGCGTTTCTTTACGAGCTTTCTTTCAAAGCGGGAGGAAGCCCGTCGTCCCTTTTAAAACCTCGTAGAAGCCTTTCCATTCGCCCGTCATCCTTCCATCTACCTTCTCGTGTGTTGCTCTCGGATGATTTGTGGTGAGGCTCTCTGCGTCTCCTGTTCTTTCAGCCTCGTCGTTTCGACTTTTTTTCTACCGTAACGGCTATACCGTGATATGGTGTTTTTTTTTTGCGTACCGAGTTGAGTTGATTTTCCCCCCCTTTGCGTTACTCGCACGGCAAACATTTAAGTCACAGGACTCTTTCCCTTTTCCCGTGGAAGCTTCCAGGGATTGGGCGACCTCCTATTCCGTACGAATTTACAGTACACCGAGCGCGGAGCTGAAACTGACCCATAATCTCCATCTTCCGTTTGTTTTTTCTCTAGATCAGTGTTGCCTTAAGCGTCTCTGGGCCTTGTAAGTTTTGATTCATTCCACTTGCCTTTCTGCTGTACATGGCTTTTTCTCCGCCGTTGAAGGCTTGATCCCTTCTTAGGTCCGACCCTTGGAGTTTTCTCCGGGAAAGAGTCCTTTCTGGGTACTGTCAGCCCCTCTTTTTTTTTTTTTCTCCAGATCGTCACTGTTGTTCCAAGTTTCTTACCCTTTTGGCTACGCTCCTCTCCTAAAATGGCCGCGGGGATTTCCCCATAGGAATGGCTCCCCCTTTCCTTGGTGACGAGACGCTCCATCTCTACTCCCCTTTCTCGTTTTTTTTTCTCTTTCTCCCTATTTTTACTTTGCTTTGCTCCTCTTTCTGCTAGTGACGTCCGGTTCGAATTTGTTTTCCTGGCTGGCCTTTCCCCAAAGGTCTTTGTCAGCTATCCTTCTTTCTCTAAGAAGTTTTTCAGGCGAGCTAATCAGTGCTAGAGCCTCTAGTCTGAATCAGCGAACTTTCCTCTCTGACAGATGTGTGTTGTCCCATCAGTAGTCATGCCCCTTTCTGGGACTCGATTATCCTAAGGTCTCTCCCGGCCTTCCCTCTCGCCTAGTTGAATCGCGACTTTCGTGAAGGTTAAGCCCTTCTTGGATGCCTCCTCCTTTCTTACGTCCGAATAAGGTTCCCCCTCCGACCGTTTTCTTACGTCCCCTTCATTTTCTTCCGTATCCTCACAGGTGTCTCCATATTTTCCTTCCTTCTCCTAGCGCATACCTTCTTCCAAGTTAGCTTGCCGGTGTCCTTTTTTTGCTATTTTTGCCGTGACCTCCAAAGATGTTCCTCCAAAGGTTCTATCAGTATTTTCTTCGTTCCAGATGTTCTTCCTTTCATCCGTCAATCTGCAGAGATTCTTTGCGTCGTTTGACAGATCCTGTCTGAGAGTTTTTATCCCGCGCGCTAGATCCCCTTGAGTTTTTCCTAGTTAATTATGTCCCGAGCGGTTTCTCCGGAACAAGAGATCCCAGAGCACGCTCAACTTCCTCGGACACTATGTTCCAGACCTAACGGTCGATTTTCTTGCCCGTGTTGGTTCCCCTTGCTCGTGGTCAGCTTGGCGTCGCCCTTTATTAGTAAACGGCTTCAGACGTGGGTGAGCCCCAAGTCCCGCTTAGGCAACTTCGTGGTGACTCTCTAGTCACTTTTTGGTTTCTTCTCCTGGTATATGGTGGCTTCCGCTAGTTTCGCTGATCAAAGCTCGTCTTTCGTTCTCAGATTTTTCGTTTTTCCCCCTGCTTTCTCAGACATCCTTGGCAGTCTTTCTGTTAGTTGCTTGACGGTACCCCCTCCCTCCATTTTCTCCTGCTAGTGCTTTCCCCCTGATCTTCTGATCTTTTAAGCTTCTCTTGTACTCCCTTTTCACACTCGGTGTTTTTTTTGCGGAATTTTACATGCTGATCCCTTTAATTCCCCGTATCAACTTAGACTCCCTTTCCGGCGAAAACGGTTGAAGTGTTTTTTTCGTCCCCCAATCCGTAGGTCAAGTGCACGGTTCTTTTTTCGTTGGGTGTTTCTCGCATCTCCATAAGTAGATTCTTATTTTTTCTCCGTTGGGCCTTTGGTTTCTTCGTCGGCCCGATCGCTTGTGGCCATCTTTTTCTCTTTTTCCTTTAAGGCGGCTGGCGTATTTTTTTCTCTCCCCCTTCCGATACGGGGCGCTTATTTTCGCTGGTCGTATTTTCTACCTCCTGTTGCCAGTTTAGAAACTTGCTTGATTTTTTTAGGGCCGTTCTATCTCCTTCTACCTCCTTCTGCATTCCTTCTCACGCGGGTTGTCGATTCGGTTAAAGACGCATCCTTCTCTCCCCTCCTGTTTTCCTGTTTGTTCAGTTTTCTCATCGTCAGATCGGCTTCCTCTAGTTTTTTTTCTGAGGTTTCCACATTCTGTCACGGGGGCCCCTGTCCTCTCCTACCTTTTTTAGTTCTCGTCGTATCATCAACAGCGACCGCACCGCGGCCCCCTCGTCCCCGAAATTTGCCAGTTCGAACAATCCCCCGTCTTCCCTCTCGTCCTTCCTGATCTCCGCCGCATCGACATCCTGCATCCCTTCTTTTTTCCCGGCGATCGCTTGGCCTGGCATATCTTCCCGCGTCCGTTAGGTCGGCGTCTTTTGTGCGATTTGCATCAGAAAGAGGGGTCGGGGGGGGGGGTCTATGTTGGGGGGGGGGCCGGGGGGGGATGTTTTTCCGTTCGGCGGGGGGGGGTGGTTTTGGGGCGGGGGGGGGTGGGGGGGGGGGGGGGGGGGGGGGTGGGGGGGGTGGGGGTGGGTGGGGGGGGGGTTGGTTGGTGTGGGGTAGGGGGGTCCGGGGTTTGTTGGGTTTGGGCTGGGGGGACCAGGGGGGGGCGGTGGGGGGGGTATGTGTCGTGACATTGTGACGGGACGTGCGGGGGGGGCGGAATGTGGGAAGGGGGGGGGGTCTCCTGGGGAGGGGGGGGAGGGGGCAAAAACCAGGGGGGGGGGGGGGTCCGGTCTAGAGCGATGCGGGGGAGGGGGGGGGGGGGGGGTTCTGGGGGGCAGGGGGCTACCCCCCGGGGGGGCGGGGGGGGGGTTGGTGGGGTGGTGGGGGGGCTGGGGTGGTGCGGGGTGGGGCTGTGTCGGTGGGGCTCGGGGGTCTCCAGAACTGTGGGCGGGGGGGTTGTGCGCGGGGGGGGGGGTGGGGGGGGGGGCGGTGCGGGTTGTGGGGCGGTTAGGGCCGGGTTGAGTCACCGGGTGGGGGGGGCGGGGGCTGGGGGGGGGGGGGGGGCGGGTTTTTTGCGTGGGGAGTGAGGGGGGGGGTTTTGTGTTGGGGGGGCGGGGGGGGGGGGTGGGGGGGTGTGGGGGTGTGCGGGGGGGGGGGTGGGGGTGGGGGTTCGGGGGTTCGGGCGGGGGGCGGGGGGGGGGGGGGGGGGTTCGGGCCCGGGTGGGGGGTGGGGGGGTGGGGGGGGTGGGGGGGGGGGTGGGGGGGGGGGGGTGGGGAGTGGGGGGGGTGGGGGGGGGGGGTGGGTGGTGGGGGGGGGGGGGGGGGGGGGGGGGGGGGGGATGGTGCGCGCCTTTGTCACCGAATCGAGCAGGTCTCCCGCTCGCTTATAAGCAGCGTGACGCGCTCGGCCTGGGACTCGGGCTTTGGGGGCTGCTGTCTGTTCGTTAAGATCGCCGCGCTCAAAGCCGTCAACGATCCAGCTATCCTATCGAATTCATGTATTTACCTCATTTCTTTCATTCAACCCAGCGGCTATACTCGAAACAGTCGAGGCCGACCAATTTCATGCAGCTCAGGCTCGTGTC